>Ga0224545_1000089_pt1 | contig 18213 bp, 18 predicted proteins | sample 714P12024metaG_FD_179906 | JGI IMG/M metagenome (GOLD analysis project Ga0224545, IMG submission 179906) | Peat soil microbial communities from Stordalen Mire, Sweden - 717 P1 20-24 | ecosystem: Environmental > Terrestrial > Soil > Wetlands > Peat | place: Sweden: Norrbotten County, Stordalen... | reverse complement strand
CCGCAAGCTACCTAACGAGCGAAGCTCGATCACCCATAAGTTTTCGATTGGCGGGCACGAAGGCTACCTCACGGTAGGCAAGTATGACGATGGCACCGCGGGCGAAATCTTCATCAAGATGGCTAAGGAAGGGTCCACGCTCTCCGGCATCATGGACGCCTTCGCGTTATCCGTTTCCGTCGCGCTGCAATACGGAGTCCCGCTTCGCGCTTTGGTCGATAAATTCGTGAACTCGCGCTTCGAGCCCTCTGGCTACACCGGCAATCCGAGAATTCGCTACGCAAAATCGGTGGTGGATTACATCGGGCGCTGGTTGGGCGGGAAATTTATCTCGCCAGACTATCTCGACGGTGAAGTTGCCACCGGAGATCCAACAGCCCCGATCGCAACAGTCACGGCGGAAGCGAAGGCCCTGGCTCCGGTTACGGTGATGAAAGTGCCGGACCCTGAAGCCTCTACTCGTCCGCGAGCAGCGATTGATGATGCGCCATCATGCTCCGAGTGCGGCATGCTCATGACGCCGAACGGCAGCTGTTACAAGTGTTCCAACTGCGGCAGCACATCGGGCTGCAGCTAACACCGGCAAGAAGAGCGGAATTAAAGCAGGGCAAATAAAAAGGGGACTCCGTCGAGTCCCCTTTTTTTGCTCTACCCCTAGTGCCGATTTCGGCGCGGCGAAACCGGCCCACCCCGGGATAAGAGACAGCCGTTTACTCTAACTGCACGCGGATTGCCAAGAGCCTTGGCCGTCGCCGGAACCATCCGCGGCTTGGCGCGACAAGACTTACGCTAAGAAATACTCGTTTCCGTTTCTAAATTGCGCGAACACCTCCGCTTTCTGAAAAGATCTAGCGCGTTTTCTACGTTCTTTGGAAGGCTGCAATCTAATCTAATGGTTGCCAAGGGTATAGACCACTGAGATCGTGGTGTCTACCTGAACAGGATCACCGTTCAAGAGCGTAGGCTTATATCGCCATTGCTTCACCGCTTCCATGGCCGAAGGCGTCAACTCCGGAGGCCCACTCACGTACTCAAGATTTTCAATGGTGCCGTCCTTTCCAATAGTTGCGTGGAGCAAGACAGCTCCCGTGATGTGCTTCTTCTTCGCCTCCTTTGGGTACACCGGAGTAACTTGATGAATAAGGTTTGCCGAAGCGACTGCCCCACCTACGCGTACACGCTTCAGCTTCGTCGCGGACGCATTCGGTTCGGGATTTGCGGCGGTAGAATTTTGTGGTGTCGTCTGCTCCTTCTGCCCTTCCTGGGAAAAGGCGGCCATGGCCGCAAGAAGCGTAATCAAAATAACCAGTGCAATTCTTGAAGCCATCGAAACATCCCTGCAGCGCATTTAGGAGCCCGCGATCATGGGAAGGAATACATGAAGACGCACGTCCACGCAATGGAATAGTGCAAATGCGTTAGCAGTGAGATCGGGACCCTGCCCGCCAGTTAGGATTGCGGTGCCGCAGTTCGTCGAAAGCGTTTCCACATCCAGCGCGCCGGCACGAAGAGAACAAATCCCCACAACAGCACGGTCGGCAAAGACTGTAGCGCCCAGACCCCGAATCCAATCACGCTTTCGACCACTGTTCGATAACCTTCGACCGCTGCATTGCGCAGCCGCGTGCCCGTCGCGGTAGGAGCGCCCTGCAAGCTCGCCTTATATTCTTCCTGCACCGAAAGCTCCACAGAGGCAAAATCAACTCGGGTTTGCAGCGCTCGCTGATCGGCTTCCATTTGCTCGATGTCGCCGCGGACTCGTGCGATTTCCTGCTCGGTTGCGAGGATGTCCTTTACCTGGCCGGTACGATTGCGAAGAACGTTCAGCAATCTTTCCTCGGTGGCGCGGGCATTTTTCATCCGGGCGGCCCGATCGGTGAACTCCTTGGTCACCTCTTCGCCCGACTGAGATTCTTGTTCGACGCGGCCGAACTGCTTCAGCTCTGCAATGACTGATTCGAGTTGCGCTGACGGTATTCGCAGCGTTGCTGTTAGGGTGCGTGCGGCCTCCTGCGGCGAAGTCGAATTCAGGCTGGCGATGTACCCATTGTGACGCAACGCAATTGCTTTGACGGTTGCTTCCAATGGCCCGAAGTCTTTCACGATCAAGGAGACTGAGGCTGTTCGGGCGATCATGGGCTGAGTCGGTTCGGGAACGGGCGGAGGAGAGGGTCGAGACTGGGCCATGAATGCTTCAACCTCGCTAGCGGCAGACTTACTCGGTGCGGTTTCGGCCGAGCGCGATTGTTCGGTATAAGCCAATTGCGCCAATCCCTCGGCATGCTGTTCTCTTCGTCGAGTTGGCAGGCCGATGGCGAACAGCAACACGATGACAGCCGCAGCGCCAGCCCCTCCCCATACCCAACGGTTCTTGAAAGACGGGAATTTTCCAGTCAGCCACCCAGCGAACCTTCCGCGCTTTGTTTCTTTCACTAGTGCATGATCGGCCCTCGCGGCCTCCAAGTTCTTCGTCAAGCTTGCGGGAGCGGCTTCCACGCTCCAATTTGAAAGCTGAATCGAGACGTCGCGCATCTGCTCTGCCAGCGCCGCGCATTCCGTGCATTCGCGTAAATGCGCTGCAACGCTCACCGCGCGATTCGCGGAAAGCTCTCCGTCGAGATAGGCCATCACTTCTTCTTGCTCGAAAGGATGAGTGGATGAAGTCATTTCCGCCCTCCTAAATTTCCCGGCGTGGTGGCCAGGATTTCGCGTAACGCCATTCGCGCGCGGAACAACCGCGACCTGACGGTGTTCACCGGCGCATGCAACATCTTTGCGATTTCCTCGTAGCTCAATTCTTCGAACTCGCGCAGCAACAAGACTTCCCGTTCGGCGGCGTCGAGCCGTTCCACGGCTTGCCTCACCCAAATTACATTCTCCGGATTTGTGCCTGACGGATCCGAAGGTTCGTCAGGCGCTCTAACTGGCTGCGTTGGATTGAGACCTGATTTGCGTCTATGCGCCGCGAGAATGTTGAAAGCAATGCCAAATAGATAGGCGCGAAACGTAGCACGAGGTTCATACCTTTGCGCGGCCCGTAGCACGGCGAGAAAGGTTTCCTGGGCTAATTCCTCGGCCTGAGCGGCGTCGTTCATACGGCGCCGGAAAAACCCGTAGACCCGTTCGCGGTAGCGCAAGAAGAGCTCGGTGAAGGCTGCGTCCGAGCCTTGCTGAAGTTCCAGGATTAGCTGCTCATCGCTGGTCATCGCTCACCACGAGCCCGGGTTCCGACACTCCCGAGCGTCACGTCCTCCCGATTCAGATGCTTCTATATCTGTAATGTCCGAAGAACGCAGAAAGTTCCCGCGGTTGCAGCTTTTTTTAACAGGAGCAGGAACAGAAGGAAGGAGGCGGAGGATTGCGCGCCAATTGCGGAGCGCAAGCCGCTTGGGCTTTCATGTTGCAGTGACGGCTAAAGGCTTAAGAACGCTATAGAGATAATCCAGGGCCGTTATTATGGCAGGGGCTCGACTTCAACGGGCAGACCGGGTGAAATCTTCAGAGACCAAAAACCACGATTCGTAAGGAGTTCCATTCATTTTTCCAGGTGAGAATGTCCATTTCTTTATGGCCTTTTGAAAGGCGTCCACAAAGGCGCATTGGCCCGCAATGGGATACATCTCCTTGATGCCTCCGTCCACACCAAGCAGGACATTTACCCTCACCGAGTCGGTAAGGGATTGCCCGATGCCCTGCGGAAATATTGGTGCGACCTGGTGCGTGATTGCGGCGGGAGTAAAGCCTGAATCGTCACTGTCGCCAGACCCGTCTCCATCATTGGATGGCGTATTATTGGTCGATCGGACGCTAGTCCTAAATTGAGGAATTCGCGGTTGCGGGATGTATCGAAAGCTGCCGTCCACATAGACAAAGGCAAACAGCTCGGTCCAGTAAGTCCCATTCGCAAGTTTTACCTCATACATCGCCTGTTCCTGTTTACGAGCCACCAGCAGAGGATATACGCCGTTGCCTGCCTGCGAATCACAGGCTTTGTCGAAGCGAAGGACGTCGATCTGGGTCATTTTGTCCCGCAAAACATTCGTCAGCGTTTTGTCGAGCGTCTTGCCGACGATTTGCGATTCTGCGGTGTAGGTCTTTGCCATCGGAGGCCCGAAACGGTCTCCAAACACTTGGCCAAACCATTGATCCGAATTCGGAAGCCTCAGTCCCTCCCAATATTCTTTCAACTTTTGCTTATTGCCATCCTTCTCCGCTTTCAAAATATCTTGAATCAATTTCTTCAGCCCGGCCGGTTTGTCCGGGCACTCCAAGGGCGCCTGCAGGCCGACAGTGTTCGAGCAAAAAGCTAAAATAATAAGTGCGACGCCTACAGCCATCCAAGCTTTTCGCATATCCTTCCTCCAGAATGACCTTTCCGACCAAGCCTGCAGAGCATTTAGTTAGCTTGTGTGGCGGGAGAAATCAAGTAAATCAAATGGTAGCTTGATGTAGTCGCCAGCCCGGCGGGTTCATATTCCGATGGAAGTGCGCAAAGCGCCGGCAAGGGACTCGGTCCAGCGGCGGACGTCCTCGTCGCGCTTGGCTTCCACCATCACGCGGGCGAGCGGTTCGGTACCCGAATAGCGCAGCACCACTCGTCCGGAATTACCGAGCGCCTGTTCGGCTTCGCGAAGCAGGCGGGCAACTTCGGGCAGGGAATCGATAGGCGGCTTGGACCGCACGCGGACGTTGACAATTTTCTGGGGAAAAATCTTGAGATCGGCGACAAGTGAATCCAGTGGTCCGCTGATTGAAATAATCGACGCCAGCTTCAGGGCTGTGAGCATTCCGTCACCGGTGGTGGCGTCATCGAGAAATAAAATGTGTCCGGACTGTTCGCCGCCGAAGTTCGCGCCGATGCGCTGCATTTCTTCCAGCACGTAACGGTCGCCCACGGCAGTGCGCGCAAGCTTCATTCCGGAATCTTCCAGTGCACGCTCGAGCCCGAGATTGGCCATGGTAGTGCCAACTACTACGTTGCCCTTAAGACTTCCGGCTGATTTCAGATAACGCGCCACGACGAGCAAAACTCCGTCGCCATCCACCAGCTTCCCGGTGGCGCTGGAAAAAATCGCGCGGTCGGCATCTCCGTCAAATGCCACACCCAGCGCCGCGCCGGATTGCACGACGAGCTTTTGCATGCCTTCCGGGTGCAGCGAGCCGCAATTCGCATTTATATTTTTTCCGTCGGGCGCGTAATTCATAGCGATCACATCCGCGCCCAACGAACGAAACAGCCGCGGTGCCAGATTGCTGGCCGCTCCATTCGCGCAGTCCAGCACTATTTTCATTCCAGCGAGTTTCGCGCCTGGTAGCAGAGCCTGGGCTAATCCCTCCAGGTAATCATCATCAATCTTTTCGTTGTCGTGAAGACGCAGCGGCTTTGCGGCTGAGACCGCATCGCGCGAGGAAAGGACAAACTGTTCGAGAGCTGTTTCTATCGCATCCGGGAATTTCATTCCAGTGGAAGAAATCAGCTTCACTCCATTGTCGTGGTACGGATTGTGTGAGGCGGAAATCACCACGCCAGCGGCGAACCCTTCGCGGTTGACGAGCCAAGCCACGCCGGGTGTAGTAAGAACTCCGGCGGAAACCGGACTCGCGCCGCCAGCAGCCAGCCCGCAGGCGATTCGTTCGGCAATGTGCGGGCCGGACTCGCGCGTATCGCGTCCAATCAGAACGCTGGGATTTTCGCCATGGGCCCGCCCTGCCGAACCCAAATAATTTCCCAGCGCAAGACCAACGCGATCCAAGGTTGCATCGTCGAGCGGGTATTCACCGGGGATGCCGCGGATGCCGTCCGTCCCGAAAAGTTCCTTGCCCATTTGCTCCTATTCTTATCCCGCGCAAAACGGGAAGCAATTCTATCATTGTGAGGCCGCGGTCCTGCCGGCGAATCCGGTTCCGACCGCGCATTTTAACGAATCGGGGTCCCGCGGGTGTACGCGTAAGCACATCGGCGGATATCGCGGCGCAGCCTGTGTTATCGTACGGGAATGCCACTGGAACACACTGAAATCGTCAGCGACAATTCCACACCTGCCAAGATCATTGCCGCGGGAATTGTGGTCGCTTTCTGCTACTGGGCGTCTTCTGTTCTCGTAACGGTCTTGGTGGCGGTGTTACTCGCGTACTTTTTGGATCCGGTCGTAACGTTTATGGAAAACTGGCATATCCCTCGCGCGTTGGGATCGCTCATCATTGTTCTCTTTACAATTGCTGTCTTGCTGTTTGTAGCATGGTCGCTGGTCGAACGTGTGGATCAGTTCGGCAGGGACTGGCCTAAGTACCGCGCACCCTTGCATGCGGTCGCCAATGTTGTAGAACAAAAGCTGGCTTCCGTGGAGGAGCACGTTTCGGAAATTGGCTCTCCCGACCAGGTTGGCCAGCAGGCCGAACATATAGTAGCGGTCGCCGAATCGCATCCCGTTCGCGCGGCGGTGTTCTCTCGGCTGAGTGGGTTATATGAAGTAGTGTTGGGGGCCACTTTCATACCCTTCCTGTTGTTTTTTATGCTCGCGGCGAAGCGCCAGGTATGGCATGCGACCATGCAGTTATTTCCGGCCACCGAACGTACCTTGGTCAAAGAAACGCTGACAGATATCTCTCTGGTTCTCCGCAGCTATGTGGTGGGGACGGCAATGGTGGGAGTCATTCTTGTCGTTTTGAGCTGGCTTTTTTTCTTGTTGATCGGACTTGAGTTTCCGTTCCTCACCGCGCTTATTTCCGGTACCTGCAATCTGATCCCCTATCTCGGCGTAGTCCTTTCCTGGATGCCGCCTTTGTTAATCGGCCTGAAACAATTTCACACCGTTTCGCCTTTCATCGGCATTTTCGCCGTGCTTACTTTTTTGCATCTCGTTGCAGCAAATTTGTTAGTCCCAGCGCTCGTCGGCTCCATGGTGCGGCTCAATGCATTAGCGCTAACCGTGTCGCTTCTGTTCTGGGGATTTTTGTGGGGCGCAATGGGTTTGATTCTGGCGATTCCGATTACTGCCGTTATCAAAGTGATTTGCGACCATAAGGAAAGCTGGCAACCGGTTGGCCGCTGGCTCAGCGCATAATCCCTACTGCATCCGCTAGGGTTCCTCTCTACGCAGGTTGTGCATGGATGCGACCGACTCCGTGACAGCTTTCGCATCCCTTGACTGCTGAAATATCCGGATGGCGGCAATTCCGGCGGCCCCCGCACGAATGCAACGCGCGGTATTTTCTTGATCCACGCCTCCGATCGCGATTATGGGCAACTGTACAGTCCGGCAAACTTCGGCGAGCCTTTCTGTGCCTTGCGGCATGCCAAACGTCTGCTTCGACGGTGTCTCAAAGACCGGGCCGAAGAAGATATAGTCAGCCTTGGCAGTTTCCGCTTCGCGAGCCTCTTCCAAACTGTGACACGAAACTCCGATCGCAAACCTATTTGGTGCATTTCCGGCGCGGCACCACCGCACCACATCGCGCACTGGAGCGGATTCGCGTCCGAGATGCACTCCATAAGCGCGCGCGGCTAGAGCGACGTCCAGACGGTCATTAACTATGATTTGCGGTTGGTGATCAGTTCCGGCGGCTTGCTCCTTACTGAGATGGATAGTCGCGCGCGCAAGTTCGAGCAGTTGCCCGGCCGGCAAATCCTTCTCACGTAGCTGTACCCAATCGACCCCAGCGTGGACGGCTAACTGAATGTTTTGCAATATTGTCGAGGTGAGGGAGACTCCCATGCCAGTACCAGTCAAAGACTTCCGGTCGGTGACGTAGCAAACGAGCGGTCTGTTAGCTGCGGGTTTCAACGATCGTAGTCCGGCGGCGAAACGCTTCGAGCGCAAAAAGTACATTCATCAGACCCAGCCCCGTGATTGCGCCGCGCAGAAAGGAATTTCTTACAAAAAATGCCAGCGCGGGATATTGGTAAAGAAAATAATTCATATCCCACACTTCGGACCATGGAACCAAGATCAGCGCTAACCCCAATTCGAGCCAAAGGAGCAGGAGCACAACTCGGAGAACCCGGTTCATCATCAGGATAAGGATTATGGGAGATTACTCCGGCAGCCGCAACATCTACTCCGTGTCATCGAACGGGGCTATATAAGAGAACTGAGCTGTCAGGTTGTGCGATTCAGTTTGCAATACCGCAAACCGTTAAGCTCGGCGTACAATGGCAGCGTTTCGAGGCCAGCAGGGAATTCCCCGGCAACCTACGCACGGCGCATCAAAAAAGCTAGGACTAAGGAGCGCAATCCATGGCGACAATTACGACCAAAGACGGAACGCAGATTTATTATAAGGATTGGGGAAAGGGGCAGCCTATAGTCTTCAGCCACGGTTGGCCGCTGACTGCGGACGACTGGGACGGACAAATGCTGTTCTTCGGCCAGAAGGGGTTTCGTGTGATCGCGCATGACCGCCGCGGGCACGGCCGGTCCGGCCAAACTTGGGACGAAAACGAAATGGATACCTACGCGGATGATTTGGCCGGGCTATTTGAACATCTCGATCTCAAGGACGCCATTATGGTTGGGCATTCGACCGGTGGGGGTGAAGTCGCGCGCTACCTGGGCCGCCATGGTTCCAAGCGTGTCTCGAAGGCCGCGCTCATCAGCGCAGTGCCACCACTCATGCTGAAGACCGAAAAGAACCCGGAAGGGGCCCCTATCTCAGTGTTCGATGACCTCCGGGCGCAACTCGCAGCCAACCGGCCCCAGTTCTATAAGGACATCACTTTGCCGTTTTACGGTTACAACCGCCCAGGCGCCAAGATCTCAGAGGGCATTCGCGAGCACTGGTGGTTGCAGGGAATGGTGGGAGGCATGAAGGCCCACTACGACTGCATCAAGGCCTTCTCGGAAACCGACTTCACTGAAGACCTGAAAAAAATCGAAATCCCCGTGCTAGTGATGCACAGTGAAGACGATCAGATTGTGCCGTTCGCCGCTGCGGGACCCAAGTCCGCGAAAATACTGAAGAACGCGACGCTGAAGGTTTACAAGGGCTTTCCTCATGGCATGCCCACGACCAACGCGGACCAAATCAATGCCGATTTGCTCGCGTTCCTTAAAGGCGCAGCGACCACAGCGTCAGCATAACCACGAAGAGAATTAGCGTTTCTGAAGGGTGGAGATGCGGTCCGCGACGTCGCGGTATTCGATGTTCGCGGCATAGACCTGACGGAAGCAATCCAGCGCCGCTGACGAATCTCCGCCGGCTTCCAGGGCCAAGCCGAGATCGTAGCGCAGGGCAAGAATAGTCTCGTGCTCAAGCCCGGGAACTTCCAGTGCGCGCTGGTACCACAGCGCCGCGATATTGGGCTCGCCTTTATCCATGAACGAGAGGCCGAGCATGGTCGAGCAATTCATCGTGTAGCGGAAGGGTTTGCCCTTTTGAACGGCTTTCGCCACTTTCTGGAATTCCCCGATGGCTTCATCGAGCAGCCCCATTTCGCGGTAGGCGATGCCGAGGTTGTAGTGTGTTTCCAGGTCTTCGTCTTCCTCGCCAAGTTCGCCAAGTTCGCTGCGGAATTCCTGAAAAACTTCCGCAAGCTCGTTCAGACTTTCGGTCGTTATCTCGGGTACTGCAGATGATTTGGAGCTTCCGTTCTCCGAAATTGCAGCCGCAGGCACCGAATTCGCCGCGGAAACGGGGACCGGCTCATCAATATTCTTTGCAGCGGACGCAAAGGCACGATCCGCCGGGGGCGCTTCCAGATCTTCGACCTCGGCCGCTAGCTCGTTGAGGAAATCCTCAGTGGTTGCCGGGCCGGTATGGCTGGCGATAGAACTGGGTTCCGGTGTCAGCTCCAATTCAAATTCGCCATTGGCTGTAACGACTGGCTCGGCGGCGAGAGTTTCGGAGTCCGGCTCCTCAATGATCTCGATCGTGGGAATCTCGTCTGCTTCTTCGCTGCTTTCCTGGATCTCGAACGAATCCGGCTGCACGGAGAAATCGTTGGTCGATGCTGGGACTGCCTCCGGCTCTGGCTCAATTTCCAGCGCGATCGGCGCTTCGGAGTCGAGCTCGGCGGGTTCCGGCTGGACCGCCATACCTTCCACGATGGACTCTGGTTCAGACTCCTCTATGACAAAGACAGGCTCGGGTTCGGACTCCGGCGCCGGCGCGACTTCCTGCTCAGGCTCAGCAATAGCGGGTTCGCTTGGCGCCTCAGCTACAGGGGGCTCTTCCAGCACGGTTTTCTCAGCATCCACTACTTCCTGCGAAATCGCTTCCCATTCGTCGGATAGATCCAGCTCTTCCCCGGACGCAGCGGGCGGAGTCTGTGCGATGGGTTGCTGAGGCGGAGGAGCCTCGACAGATATCTCTGGCTCTTCCAACGGTATGGGAACAACTGCAAATTCTTCAACGACAGGTTCCGACGGAGCGGATGTTAGCGGTATGCCGAATTCGGCGGCTATTTCGGCCGCGCTCAGCTCGGCAGTTTGGTCCACGGGTACGGCGCCCTCGGACGCAGTTTCCACGCTCGCCCGCGCTTGGGCTTCTGGCGCAGCGGGCAAGCTCTCAACCGGCGCGGCCATGGGTGGAGCAGCTTGTAATTCTTCCGGTGATACTCCCGCCGCTTTCTGGAATCTTTGCCGCAGTTCCGCAAAACGGTCGGCATTCACCTGGTCATTGCGCTCGCGATGAATTTGCTCAAGCTGACCAGCCAATTCAGCGGTGCGCCTTTCGTTGCCGGCGCCCAGATATAGATCCAACAGCCTCTCCAGCGTGGGTGTATGTCGTGGCGCACGCTGCAAAACGTTTTCGAGGAGATGCGTGGCCTTCTGCGTTAGACCGTAGCTCGAAAAGAGATCGACGTCGGTCAAGGCCTGTGCGATGTACCGCTGTGTTTCATCATCGAGCGTCTCTTCAATAACCGGCGCCACCGCGATAGAAGCTTGCGGAACGTGAGGTTCGGCCTCTTCCTCTTTGGTTTCAGGCAGCGGCGTTGGTTCAGGCGCTGCCACCGGCGCGCCGCCCGCCCGCTCGCGAAGCTGATTGAGCCGCGCAACCACGCGTTCGTCGTCCTTATTACGGTCGACGAGTTCTTGCAACAGCGCTTCGGCGCGCGGGAAGTTTCCCGCAGCGGCGTAGGCATCGGAGAGCTGGCCCAGCGCGGCATTCAATCGGAACGGATCGCTCGTAGTGCGGCAGAAATCAACCAGCATTTCCAGCGGCTCGGGATTTCCCGGCAGGCGCTCGCTCGCGGTCGTGAGCGACTTCAAGAACTTATCCTGCTCGCCCGCCTCGATCATGGCGCCGCGCAGCTCGCGCAACAGCTGAAGCCCAGCGCTTGCTTGATCGCTTTCGATTAAGGTCTCAGCAACCTTGTAAAGCACGCCATAATGCGCATGGCCCCGGGCCAGTACCTGGCGGCCACGTTCCGCGGCCTTCTGGCTCTGCCCCGAGCGCAGCTCGTAATCCACCAGCATGTTGGTGACTTCGCCGCCTGCGTTCGCTTCCGGATGGGACTCCAGGATTGGAATGGCCTGCTCAGTTTTATTATTCGCGTTAAGCGCTTTCGCTTTCAAAAGAAGCGCAGCCGCGTTAGTGGGGTCCACTTCCAAAGCGCGCTCGATTAGCTTTTCCGTCTCGTCCTTTTCGCCCCGATCGAATAGCCTTTGAGCATAATTCAGATACGTTTGAGCCGAGTCTTTCTTCAGGCCCATGACGTTATAAAGTTCAGCCAGACGCATTTGCACGCGCAGATTTTCCGGCTCAACTTCCAACAAGCGGTGCAGCACTTCCACGGCTTTCGGAGCTCGATTGGCTTTCAGATGTGCTTCTGCAATTTGCAAATACAGCGGACGCGCTTCACTCAAGATTCCTTGCTGAACGTAAAGATCGGCGAGGCGCTCAAGCGGAGGAAGCTCGTTGGGAGCTAGTTTGCCAATTTTTTTGTAAATAGCGATGGCCTTGCTGTTGAAGCCGTCGTCCAGGTAAACCTGCGCGAGCCGCTCGAAATATTCAATGGCGTGTCCCAGGTCGGCTTGGCGGGCGTAGAGATCGCCCACGGTCATCAAGGTAGCTTGGTCCTTGGGGTCATGACGCAGAATTTGCTGGTATTCGGCGATGGCCTGGGCAACTTTGCCCTGATTGAGGAACTTCAGCGCGCTTTCCAGCGCTTTGCTTTTATTAAAGGCCATGGATAATTTCGCCTGCCTCACCTTCACCTACGGCGGGGCGGCGTGGTTGGGCCACAGTGGCGGCTCAGGTCAGAAGGTTAGCATGCGCGAAAAACAAGGAGCAATGAACCGGGCGAAGCCTGGTGCCATAGGCGATAACAGTGTCTTTTAAGCGCCTAGCCTGGATGTACCGGCAGAGAGGCAAGATCGGGACCGGTTTCGGGGTGGAAAAGCCAAGTAGCTGGAGAGGCCTATGACTTCGAAAGCGTCGTGCGGTCTTCGTTGGCGCCGAGGGCATCGGTGGCAGGTGTGAGCGGTAACATGTCCTGCGTTGCGCCAACGGCCCAGCACCCCGCCTCCCGAACAGGAGAATACGAAAAGCGATGCAGTGGCGAAGGCCCGTGGCGCTGCAAAGCCTCTAGATGGTCCGGAGTACCGTAGCCTTTATTCTGCGCCAGACCGTATTGGGGATAGAGTTGGTCATATTCCCGCATACATTGGTCGCGCTCCACCTTTGCCAGGATGGATGCGGCCGCAATCGAAACCGAACGTGCATCGCCATGAATCAACGCTTTCTGTTCAATGGGCAAATCAATTTCAATGGCATCCAGCAGGAGATAATCCGGGAGAGGAAAAAGCTGCGAAACTGCTGCCATCATCGCCTGGCGGCTGGCTTGGTAGATATTCCAGGCGTCGATCCGGCTGGCTTCGATTTCCGCCACCGCCCAGGCCAGCGCGTATTCACGAATGCGCGGCGCTAATTCTCGGCGACGGTCCGGAGTGAGTTTTTTGGAATCATCCAGGCCTACAATGCGGCGGCGGGGGTTCAAAATGACGGCCGCGGCCACTACCGGGCCAAAGAGAGACCCGCGTCCCGCTTCGTCTAGCCCGGCAATGCGCTGCCATCCGTGCTGGCGTGCGTCGCGCTCGTACCGCGTACAGCAAAGTCTGCCCATCGGCCACGGATTTTAGCACACGGCGAACCCGCAGTTTTCCACAAACGGTCAAAGTTGCGGCGGCGCGCAGCCCTAAAACAAAAAGCCCGCACCAATTTCTCGGAGCGGGCGAAATCAAAATAATAAGGTTACTCTGCGGCTGCGGGAACGGGCGCTTTTTCGAATGTCTCCACGCGTTTGATACGCGCAGCTTTGCCTTTGCGCTGGCGAAGATAATTCAGCTTGGCGCGGCGAACGCGGCCTTGCCGCACGACATCAATCGAACTGATCATCGGGGAATGCACGGGGAAAATGCGCTCCACGCCAATCCCGAAGCTCACGCGGCGCACGGTAAATGATTCGCCTAGAAGTTCGCCACGGCGGCTCATCACTACACCCTCAAACGGTTGGATGCGCTCCTTGGCTTCTTCACCTTCCTTCAAGCGGACATTTACACGGATCGTGTCGCCCGGACGAAACACGGGATGATCCTTGCGAAGTTGGGATTGCTGCACTTTAGAAATTATGGGTTTCATGACTCATTTTCCGGCAGACCCGCTCAGGTGGGGCCAGCACGCAACGCACAATCACCCATTATAACGAAACGGCCGCACGGTTCCTATATGAAATTAAGCTTGGGAGGCTGTGCTCGACGGCCTCACGACTTTACATTTGGCCCGGATTCGAGCAACAACCGCCCATCCTCTCCACGCCGCGAGCTGCCATCGAGCAAATCAGGGCGATTGCGCTGAGTCTTTTCCAGCGCGCACTTACGGCGCCAACGGCGAATCTCTTCGTGATTTCCGCCGAGAAGTACCTCTGGGACGTCCCATCCGCGAAAGGAGGGTGGGCGTGTGTAGTGAGGGTAGTCGAGAATGCCGCGACCGGCGGTCCGCGCTCCGTGCTCTGAAACGCTCAAGTAGCCGGTCGCCACTTGGCTATCAGGCGTCTTCTCCCGCTCGCCGTCGGACGCACTGAAGGATTCATTCACCGTGGAATCTTCGTTGCCCAGGGCGCCCGGGATTAGGCGGGTGACCGCATCCAGTACCATTGCAGCGGGGAGTTCGCCGCCGGACAGGACAAAATCGCCGACGGAAATTTCGTGAGTAGCGAGATGCTCTGCGACACGCTCGTCCACCCCTTCGTATCGGCCGCAGATCAGCACAATTCGCTTGAGCTTCACAAAACTGCGCGCCATTTCCTGAGTAAAGAGTTTTCCCGCGGCGGAAAGCAATATGGTGGCGGTGCCGGCCTGCACCGCAGCAGCGCTATCTTGACCTAGCAGCGACTCGACCGCTTCGAACAGCGGCTCGGGTTTCATCACCATTCCTTCGCCGCCGCCGAACGGCCGGTCGTCCACCGTTCGATGACGGTCATGCGCGAAATCGCGCAAGTCGTGAGTGTGCACGTCAATGAGTTTCGCCTCGCGCGCACGCCGCACGATTCCGTAATCGAGTGGGCCGCCGAAAAACTCGGGAAAAATCGTGATGATGTCAAAACGCATCGCTGCTTATCCTACCCAAATGACGTGGCGAAGATGATTGTCGCTTATCGCTCCTGATTCCGGTCAATAATTTGCAGTTCTTCTTAGTTCAAATCGCGGAGGCCTTCGGGGAGAACCACTTCGATGCGGCGGGCTTCGATGTTCACACTCCTACAAATTTCCTGCGCCAAAGGAATCAGGAGTTCGCCTCGAGCAGAATCGACCACAAGAATGGGATTCTTGGCAGCGCCTTCGCCTGTAAATTGCACGTCGCCAACCAGTCCGACTGTAGCGCCATTTTCCTCGCACACTTCGCAGCCAATTAAATCCGTCACGTAATAACTTGCGTTCGGCAGCGGGATGCGCTCGGCCAGCGGAATTTGGACTTCCAGGCCGATCAGTTTTTCGGCGTCAGAGATCGAATCCGAATTTTCGAAGTGGAAGATGGCCTGGCCGCCGCGGCTATGCGAAAGCCAGCACTTGCGAACGGCCACTCGTTTTGCCGTAGCCGTTTTCTCGTTCCACAGCTCTGCGGATTTTAAGCGCGTAAGGCGCTCGGGAAAATCGGTGAGGATTTCGGCGGCTACTTCGCCGCGGCGACCGTGCGGACGCAGAACGCGCGCTACCGTGACGCGATCGGACCGCGGAGATTGTTGCACAGTCACTACTCGAGGATTTCCAGGGTAAAGCGCTTTTTCAATTTCATTCCTGCCGCGCCGAGCAACGTGCGGATGGATTTAGCCGTGCGTCCCTGCCGCCCGATCACCTTCCCCAGATCGTCGGGATGGACGCGCAATTCCAGGACCGTGACTTGTTCACCTTCTACAGCGTTCACTGCAACGTTTTCCGGATGATCGACAAGAGCTTTGGCAATCTCTTCAACAAGAGCCTTCATCGCGACCTCCACGGCATGAGCTCAGCGGAGAAATTCGCTGGAGCATGTACGAGCGTAGATTTACTGTGGGGTGAGACGCCTCAGGCAGGTTTCCGGTTTCTTAGAAAACTGCGTACCGTGTCGCTGGGCTGTGCGCCCTTGCTGAGCCAGTAAGTCACGCGGTCATGGTCCAGCGTGATGGCGGCGGGCTTCTTCAGCGGGTCGTAGGTACCTACGATTTCCACAAACCGGCCGTTTCGCGGACGGGTTTTCTCCGTAACGATCACGCGATAAAACGGGCGCTTCTTCTTACCAATCCGAGCCAGCCGAATCATTAACACAGCGAAAATCCTCCTATGCCGAACCGAACCATTATAGCGAAGGGGGCTGCTTTCACCAATCGCTATCTCAGGGGCGCGGGCATTAACGCAGGAGCCAGAGGGGCAAGGCCGCTTGAGCGCAGTGGTCGATCATTTGTTGGTCGCGCTCTGAAAATGCGTTAGCAAGTTCGCTTTCAACGTCCACCGTTCCAATCACGCGATCGCCTCCGGGAGCCAGAACCGGAACGATGATTTCGGAAAGAGTGCTAGCAAAGGCGGTGAGATAGCGCGGGTCGGTTCGGACGTCGCCTGCAATGACCATTTTCTTTTGTTGAATTGCGGAACCGGTGAGTCCCTTGCTCGCGGGAAACTCGGGGTATTCCGGAGCGCTGGGACCACTCCAGCCGATGATGGAGACCAGTTCCGGGCGCACATCGTAAATGCCGACCCAGCGATATTCGCCAAGTTTTCGGATCAGTTCGGCAAGGCGTTTGGCCTGTGCAGGACGATCGCCGCCACTCATCGCGAGGGAGCGAATCTCGTTGAGCGTGTTGTTGACGACTATCGGCACGTTCGTTCCTATTTCAGGCCGGCGAATTTGCCGATGCCGCGCATTTTTGTTTTTGCATAGGTGCCGTACTGCTTCATCATTTTGCGCATGTCGGCGTATTGTTTTAGCACTTGATTTACTTCCTGGACGGAGGTGCCGCTGCCTAAAGCGATGCGTTTGCGGCGCTTGCCGTCAATCAGATTGGAATTTGCGCGCTCCTTGGCGGTCATGGAATTAATGATGGCCTCCACGGAACCGAGGCGCTTCTCATCAATCTCAGTGTTTTTCGGCAGATTGGCGAACGGGCCGACTTTTGGAAGCATGCCCATGATTGATTCAATGGACCCCATCTTGCGAATCTGGCGCAACTGATCACGGAAATCCTCAAGCGTGAAGTCGTCTTCGCGCAACTTGCGTTCGAGTTCGCGCGCTTTTTTCTCGTCAACGTTCTTTTCAACTTTTTCGATCAGGCCGAGAACGTCGCCCATGCCGAGAATGCGGGACACGACGCGGTCGGGGAGAAAAGGCTCGAGCGCATCATATTTTTCGCCGATGCCGACAAACTTTACGGGCGCGCCGGTAACTTTGCGGATGGAAAGCGCCGCGCCTCCGCGAGCGTCCCCGTCCATTTTCGTGAGTACAACGCCGGTGATGCCCAGGCGCTTGTGGAATTCACCCGCCGAACGTACCGCGTCCTGACCGATCATCGCGTCAGCGACGAAGAGTAGTTCGGAAGGATTTAGCTCGCGCTTGAGATCGGAAAGCTCATTCATTAAGTCGTCGTCAATGTGCAGGCGGCCAGCGGTGTCAACCAGCACGACGTCGCAGGCAGATAGTTTTGCTTCACGCAATGCGCCGCGCACAATCTCCAGCGGCTTGTCGGTTCCGGTTCCGGGCCACAGCGGGGTCCCGGTCGCTTTGGCAACCTGCGCGAGCTGTTCGCGGGCCGCGGGGCGATAGACGTCAGTGGAGACAACCAGCGGGCGATGTCCATGTTCCGCGAGCCACTTGCCCATTTTTCCGGTGGAAGTGGTCTTGCCAGAGCCCTGCAGGCCGACAATAAGCCAGACAGAAGGCGGCTTGGAACTGTATTGAGGTTTTGCTTCGCGGCCGAGAAGCTCGCCCAATTCGTCACGAACAATTTTTACTACTTGCTGGTCGGGCGAAAGTTGCAAGAGGACTTCGGAGCCCAGCGCCTTTTCACGGACGTGCTTGATGAACTCGTCCGCTACGCCGACGTTGACGTCGCCTTCGAGCAGGGCTTCGCGAATCTCAACCAAGCCAGCATCGAGATGCTCCTCGGTGAGTTTGCCCTGGCCGCGCAGATTCTTGAAGGCGCGCTGGAGCTTGTCTGTCAGTGTCTCAAACATGGTGGCTTTCGGGCATGGGAACGGTTAATGGGGCCGATGATTCCCGGGGCCGATTCTCTCGCCCCGAAGGCTTACTGGAGCCGCAATTTGTGACTTCATTTGAGGCGAAAATATGCGTCATTCGGTCGTCGCCAATTGTGAATTCTGGCCCCGGTTAGACTGGTACGCCGCCCTGTGTTTTCTATAAGTTACGGAGATTTCTGAATATGAGCCAGAACCGGTTAGAAATATGAGAACTTGGACGAAAAGGGAAGCGGTTCCAAGGCTATGCTGACGAGCATAGCCTCCCACTTTTGAGGTCAAAGCCTCAGATGGATAGCCCGCGACGTGGCTTGCAGACCGCGAGTAGCTGACGTCTCCGCGACGCGTCCGACTTTTCTCAATTTTAATCACAAAAAACACTAGCACACTGGCGTACAAGAAATCTAGGGATTGGATGCTGTGGACACAGGCGAGATTTCGGTGGGCTGAAGTCCCTATTAGTTGTTGCGGCTGTTGGGTAGGGTTGCGTCGGCTGAGGTGAGGCGCGGGGCTTGGTAGCGGCATCCCAGATACGCGGGCGTTCCGCGCA
>Ga0224545_1000088_pt1 | contig 18328 bp, 15 predicted proteins | sample 714P12024metaG_FD_179906 | JGI IMG/M metagenome (GOLD analysis project Ga0224545, IMG submission 179906) | Peat soil microbial communities from Stordalen Mire, Sweden - 717 P1 20-24 | ecosystem: Environmental > Terrestrial > Soil > Wetlands > Peat | place: Sweden: Norrbotten County, Stordalen... | reverse complement strand
GAAATCTCGGTGCGATTGCGGCGTAATATCGAGCGCAATGGATACGGAAACGTTACGGTGATGGAAATGGGGGTATGGTCCGCGAGTGGGCAAATTAATTTCGTCACTGCGGACCGATCGTCTCCTGATCGTGGAATCGGAAAATTCGTGGCCGGAGAAAACGCACCGCCCGGTAAACCGACTCGCTGCGTTTCGCTCGACGATTTCATGTTAAGCGCACCGACGCCGGACGCGATAAAGTGCGATGTTGAAGGGGCGGAGGTGGAAGTGTTCCGCGGGGCGGAAAAGCTACTTTGTGCGCATCGGCCTTGGATTATTTGCGAGATGCATTCCGAAAAAAATGCCCGGGACTCGCGCGAATTGCTAAGCCGGTTTGGTTACAGCACGGAATCAGTTGACGCTAACCACGTACTGGCGTTGCCTTCATGAATTTTGCGGATCAAAAGAACGGTGAGAAATCCCTAGTCGCCTTGCTTGGCCGCCCTGACACGCCTACGGACGGCGTGGCAGATTACTGCACATTTCTCGCAAAGGCGTTGGAGGCTCGAGGGATCCAAATGAGTTTGGCGCCAGTGCGCTGGATGGAAGATGGCTGGTTCAATGGACTACGGCAGCTCTGGCACGCGAGCGCCGAATGGCGTGGTCAGTGGGTTCTATTGCAATATACAGCGCTCGCGTGGTCCCGCCGCGGATTTCCCTTGGGAGCTGTCGCGACACTAGTCATACTTCGCCGGCGTGGAGTGAGATGCGCTGTTGTGTTCCACGAGCCATACCGCCAGATCGAACACTCGTCTCGATGGATCGATCGGATTCGCGGTGCGTGCCAGGATTGGACCGTTCGCGCTCTGTACCGGCGCACTGAGAAAGCTGTCTTCGCTGACCCTCTCGAGACCATCGCTTGGCTGCCAAAGAATAGAACTAAAGCTGCCTACATCCCCATCGGGGCCAATATTCCCGAAGCATTGCCGCGAAGTAACAATGACTGGAACAGCCAGAAGACTGTTGCCATCTTTTGCTTAAGCGACGCTCCGAACCGCCAGCGAGAAGTAAACGACATTTCTCAAGCGATGAATCTAGCAGCGGCGAATGGTATACGGCTTCGGGTGGTGTTTCTTGGCCGCGGGACTGCTGAAGCAACCGAAGACATCGGGCACGCGTTTCAGAAATCCTCGGTGGAGGTGTTGAATCTTGGACTTCGAAGCGCGGAAGAGATCAGCCGCGTCCTCAGCGAATCCGACGCAATGCTCTGCGTTCGCGGAAAGCTTTTCCCGCGGCGCGGTAGTGCCCTCGCCGGAATCGCCTGCGGAGTTCCTATCATCGCTTATGCTGGATTGGCAGAAGGAACGCCTCTTGCAGAGGCCGGGATCGAGCTAGTTCCCTATGGCGATAGCATAGCTCTCGGGAATACGCTTGCGCGTACCCTCACGGCTCAGAATCGCTGGCAGGAATTGCACGAAAGAAACCTGGAGGTTCACGAGAAGTATTTCTCTTGGAACTCAATTGCAACGAAGCTGATTGATGCATTGGATATTGGGAGGTCTAGTCCATGAAGGTCCTCTTGTACTCCAAAACTTTCCTGCCAGAACCTGGCGGGATCCAGACTGCCGTCTTTGAACTTGCCCGCGGGCTGGCAGCGTGGAGATCGGAGGACAGTGCCGCTGGTTCAATCGATGTGATTGTGGTAACTCAGACACCAGGACGACCCGAGGAGGATAAATCTTTCCCATTTCGAGTTATTCGGCACCCCGGATTCTACGAATTAGCTGGACTGCTGCTCAACACGGACATCATTCACCTCGCGGGCCCAACGATATTGCCACTAAGCTTAGGGCTTCTTTTACGTAAACCAGTAATTGTGGAGCACCATGGATTCCAAGCTGCATGCCCAAATGGGCTGTTATTCTTCGAACCCACTCAAACGCCCTGTCCGGGACATTTTATGGCAGCGCGTTACGGCAAGTGCTTAGAATGTAATCGCGTCACGCTTGGCTCGATTAAGAGTTTATCGATGCTTCTGCTTACACATGTGAGGAGGTGGCTGAGTAACCAAACCCGCATGAATATTATGCCAACTAATTGGTTAGGGACGGTGTTAAATCTCAAGCGCATGAGAACGGTGTCTCACGGGGTTTCCCCCAGTGGTGCCGCAACTTCTGTTCAATCTACAATTCCAATATTTGCCTTTCAGGGCCGCCTAGTTACAACGAAAGGCGTTCGGCTTCTGCTCGAAGCGGCGCAGCAACTGCGCGATGAGGGATACAAGTTCAAGCTGAAGGTCATTGGAAACGGGCCGGAACAAGAATCGTTAGAGAAGCTGGCTGCCGGATTGGATGGCGACGTCGATTTCCTCGGTTATGCTCCCGGCGGTCGTCTGGAAGAGTTGCTCGCGGATGTTTCTACGGTTGTGATGCCGTCGCTGGCTGGCGAGGTTTTCGGTTTGGTGGCTGCCGAAAACATGTTGCGAGGAAAGCTTGTAGTTGTTTCTGACATCGGAGCACTCTGCGAAGTTGTGGGTGACACTGGGTTGATTTTCACCACCGGCAGCGTCAGCGATCTCGCATCCTGCATGCGGCAAGTGCTAGACAAGCCTTTGCTTGCATCGACACTGGGCTCGGCGGCCCGCTCCCGCATAATGCGAGTTTTCAGTCAAGACAACATGATTCAGGGTCACGTTTCAGTCTATCAAGAGGCCATTCACCCTTGAGCCTTCCGCAGCTTGAAACGACTACGATGCCCGGACTTCACGACTTCGTCGTGAAAGAAGTATTGGCTCGTTTCGCCAAAACTAATGCGCGCGCCGTTGATCTTGGCGCGGGAACGGGAGCTCTCGCCCTGCGCATGCGAGAATTAGGGTGGGATGTGATGGGAGCGGACAAGAATACGGCTGGATTCAAGGCCTCGCTTCCTTTTACGGAAGTGGATTTGAATGACCCCACGTTTTGCGAACGCCTCGGCATAGGTCAATTCTCGATGGTGACCGCCGTGGAAGTGATAGAACACGTGGAGGCTCCAATAGGCCTGCTCCGGAACGCGCGCCGATTACTGAAACCAGGCGGTCACATCGTGATTACAACTCCTAACGTGGACAGTATCCCAGCCCGTCTGAAGTTTCTGCTGACCGAGAAGATTCGCATGATGGACGAGACGAGTGAGCCGACGCATATCTCGCCTATTTTTTGGGATCTCTTCTGTCGCCAATTTCTTCCCATCGCCGAACTTACGGTGAAAGAACATCATTTTCATCCTTCGAACGGTTTCATAGGTACACGCGCGCGATTTGCTTGGGCAATGAGGGGCCTCTCTTGGGTTCTTCCGGGGCAGTGTAAATTTGGTGACAATCATATTATCGTGCTTCAAGCAAGGGACGAGAATTCACGTTGAGTCCAAACATTCCTGCGGCGGAAAGCTGTACGGCTCAGGATGCGATACATAGGCAACCTTCAGCCCAGCAAAGATTATGTCTTGCCGTTTTTGGATGTGGCGAAGAGTTATGGCCGGAAGAGAATGACCAGAGGGTGTAACGGGGCTAATTACGTATATGAGAATGTGGCAGGAGCAGAAAGACGCTGACTTTACTCTCAGTTTCTCTGTCGCACATTAGGCGAAGAGCTAGAATCGTCGCGATCTTGCGTGCAGACCAATGACGGCGACACCCACCCTCATAGATTTTGAACAAATCATCGAAGCGCTGGCAAGGGATCCTAGAATTGCGCCGGATTCGCCAGATTGGATTCTTGACAATATCGCAGCAGGCGGCGACAAGCTTCGAGTCTTACGCTACGTGTTGAAAAACACTCCCAACGGCAGCGCGCCAAAGCTGCTGGATGTGGGGGCTCAGATAGGGGCGCTCGCCCTTTTCGCAGCTAGCTTCGGTTGTCGGGCATCGGCGGTAGACTACAGGGCTTTCGCCAACAAGTACGGAAAAATTGCTGCTGATCGCGGTGTCGATTACCGCGAATGTGATGTCGGCAACCAGCCATTGCCTTTCGCCGAGAACAGTTTTGAATTTGCCACCTATACGGATGTAATCGAGCATCATTCGTTTTCACCCAAGAGAGTTCTGCGCGAAATCCATCGAGTTTTGGCGCCGGGCGGGCGTCTAATTATTACCACTCCGAATCACGCCTCCATCTACAATCGTGTTTTGTTGCTGCTAGGAAATACCGTCAACGACAACTTTGAACAGTATTTCGAAGCTAGCGCGGACTCTGATGTTTATCACGGGCATCATCGTGAATACACGCGCACCGAATTAAGGGCCGCGTTGGAACACACAGGATTCAAGGTGAAGGAATGCCGCATCGTCGAAGAGCCCCTGGGTCCGCTCCTTTATTATTTCTTTCGAAGACGAAGACGCCCGGTCAGTGGCAGTCGCGTTCGGAACATCCTAGTTCGTACGCTGGGTAGAATCTGGGAGCCCTTGCGCTTGCCATTTGGCCGCCAGATTTGGGCCGTTGGCGAAAAAGAGCGTCAGTAAAAAACAAAGCCGATCACCACTTAATCGCAATCCCCGCGTCTTGAGATGCCTTGCTAATATAGAATGCCTTTGCACTCAATCCCGAGTTCCATTCATACGCAAAAATGCCGGATCTGAGGAGATGAAAATCTGCTGAACGCGCGCATCCCCGCGGTTAGTAATCAGGCGCTGATTGGGTTGAGCGTTTTTGTGCTAGCCATTTGGCTAGCCTGGCAATTGGGTGGAGAAATCGCAGCTAACAATATGCGGGCAGTGGCGTTTGCTGCGGCCGGAATCATTGGCGTCATTGTGGCTGTGGCAATCCTTCGAAATTGGCGTACTGGGGTTTACCTCTTCCTGATCTGGATGCTTTTCGAAGATTTATTCCGGAAATACATGGGTAATGGCCCGGCACTTTTTTTCGGCAAAGATATTCTCGCGGCGCTTGTCTACATCTCTCTTTTTGCCGCGATCCGGCGGGGACGGGAAAAGAAGTTTCGGCCGCCTTTTTTGCTGTTTCTTAGCTTTTTCTTCTGGCTGGGAGTTCTGCAAGTCTTTAATCAAAACTCACCCCACATTCTGTATGGCCTGCTCGGCTTCAAGGTTTACTTTTACTACATACCGCTGATGTACGTTGGGTATGCCCTGATTCGCAGCGACGAGGACCTTAGAAAATTCCTGGTGTTAAATGTGGCGCTTGGCGGATTCATTGCCGCGCTAGGGATCGCTCAGGCCATCCTTGGGAATACCTTTCTAAATCCAGCAAAGCTCGCACCAGAGCTTCAGGACCTCGGAAATCTTGAAAAGTCTACACCACTCAGCAATCAGATCTTTTCTCTGCCGGATTCTGTCTTTGTAAGTTCAGGCCGATTCGATGAATTCCTTGTGCTCGCCTTTATTCTCGCTTTAGGAGCCACTGGGTACCTACTGTTAGGCAACTTACGCGGCCGCAAGATCGTTCTTCTTGCGATCGGCCTTATTGGAGTCGCGACCCTGCTCAGCGGCAGCCGAGGCGCGTTCATGTACGTATTAATAAGTGCGTTGGGGTTGGGCGTCGGTTTTCTATGGGGAGCGCCTTGGCGCCAACGCCAAGCTCATCGAATGATCAAGGCGATCCGCCGCTCAATCATTGTCGCCGCGATGAGTCTCGCATTGATTCTCTTCCTGTTCCCCCAGGAGGCGGGTTCCCGGATTGCGTATTATGCCGAGACTCTCTTGCCGAGTAGCTCTGCCTATCAGGGAGGCAACCGCACCTGGGATTATCCGATCCAGAACCTATTAATTGTTTTCAATGGGCGAAATTGGTTGCTGGGAAATGGTATCGGTACTGCTTCTCTTGGCATGCAGTACGTGGCCAAGCTAATCGGACAGCCAACACCAAACCTATGGGTCGAGGAGGGTTATGGGGTATTGATCGTGGAAATGGGAATCGTTGCCCCCTTTCTATGGATTCTTTGGACGGCTGCACTCTTATACTACGGCTGGAGCATAGTACGACGTCTTCGGCAGACGCGTTTCTTCCCTATTGCCTTTGCTATTTTCTGGTTCGCATTCCTGTTGCTGTATCCGATGACATTCGGTGGCCTATCGGCTTACCAAAATTTTATCGACAATGCATATCTATGGTTTCTGGTGGGGATTCTTTTTCGGCTGCCGGAAATCCAGGCGAGCACACCGAATCTCTCGCAAGCATCTTCTCCCCTGGAACGCGCTCGGGGCGGATTCCAATTCTGATGAAAAGGACGTGGCACGGTGTTGCATGATTCCGGAGGCAGCGGCTTTGGAAAGAAGAGCTCGATTCAGCCTGGACCTACCGTGAGAGTATGATTGATGGGTCCGATCAAGCCTAAACCTCGTCTCGCGGTGGTTTCTCCATTTCTCGACAAGCGGCACGGAAGCGAGCGAATCACCATCGAGTGGCTCTCGCATCTGCCCGACGAATTCGATATCCACGTTTACAGCCAGCGTGTTGAGGATTTTGACGTGTCAAAATTCACGTGGCACCGTATCCCAAAGCTGCCAGGCCCGCATCTTTTAAACTTCCTGTGGTGGCTTGCGGCTAATCGGCTTTGGCGCTATTGGGATGGGCGTTTCCGCGGCTTGCGGCACGATCTGGTTTTCAGCCCGGGCGCAAATTGCCTGGACGCCGATGCGATCTGTGTCCACATCGTTTTCGCCGAATACATTCGGCAGGTACGTCGAGGGATGAGATTTCTGCAGAATCCCATTTGGGAATGGCCGCGGCTGCTTCATCGTAAACTTTATTATGGCATCGCGGTTTCGATGGAACGCCGCGCCTATAAAAATCGCAGAACGATGATGGTCGTCCATTCGCGCAAGACTGCTCGGGAACTCGAAACATTTTATGGAAGGGCCGACCGCATCCCCGTCCTCTATCTCGGGCTGGACCACTCCGTGTTTAATACCACGGTTCGCGTGGCGCTCCGGTAGCGGGCGCGGGGAGCACTGAAACTCCCGCAAGATCAGTTCACTCTTATTCTGGTGGGCAATGATTGGCGCAATAAAGGGGTCCCTGTCCTCCTCGCCGCGCTGACAAATTTGCGCGAACTGCCAGTCGGGTTGCTTATTGTGAGTCGCGAAGACCAGTCTTCTTGCTGGCGGCTTGTCACCGAGAAAAAGCTGGAAGATCGAGTGCTCTTTTTGCCGCCGCGCAAAGACATTGAATTTTACTACGCTGCGGCCGATGCCTACGCCGGGCCTTCGCTTCAAGAATCTTATGGGATACCGCCGGCCGAAGCGATGGCCTGCGGATTGCCCGTGATCGTCTCCGCAGCGGCGGGAGTATCCGAGATAGTTACGGACGGTGTTGATGGAATGGTTCTCGATGATCCTACCGATGCGGTCAAGCTTGGCACAATGATCCGGCATCTCTACGAAGATAAGGAACTTTGTAAACGAATCGGCCATAAGGCGTCTGAAACGGCGCGGCGGTACACCTGGGAGAGCAACGGTCGCGAGCTCGCCAAGATTTTTGAAGAAATCTTTCAGCGAAAGTCGGGTCTCGCGGCGCGGACGCTGACGCAAGAGCTATGACCGAGAACGTAGGGACCAAGCGCAAGGTTCTCGTTCTAGCACCTTCATTGCAATCTGTAGGTGGAGTACAGAACTACACAAGTACGCTCTTTGAGGCGCTTCAGGTTGTCCTTGGAAGGGATCTTGTTCGGATGATCGCTGTGCCCGGCGAGCCAGAAATACGAGAGAGCCGAAGCCTCGCATTACCGCTGTCCGTTAAGCTTCGATTTTTCTTGTCAGCGCTCGCGGCAGCGATCTCGTGGTCTCCCGACCTGATGATTTGTGCGCACGTGGGATTGACACCGGCTGCTCGCCTGATCCAGAGATTCACGGGGGTTCCATACTGGGTAGTCCTGTACGGGATTGAAGTGTGGGGAGACTTAGCCACATCGAAACGTAACGCGTTGCGAGCCGCGCAGCGATATGTGGCGATTACGCGCTTTACACTCGACGCGACAATTGCGAGACATGGTCTTGAAAGGCATCGCGAATTGATCATCCCTCCAACATTGCCTAAGGGACACCTACCTTCGCCCGCAGCAGACTTTGCCACATCGAAACTCTCGGCGCGGCCAATGGTGCTTACTGTGGGCCGCATTGTGGCGTCGGAACGATACAAGGGCCACGACGTCATGCTCGAAGCGTGGCCGGCCGTCCTTCGGCGGGTGCCCGATGCCGTGTATTGGGTTGTGGGCGGTGGCGACGACCGTCAAAGGCTCGAATCGCGGGCACGCGAGTTGCGCGTCGCTGACTCGGTGCACTTCGCAGGCTCTGTTTCCCATGATCAACTGCACGTCTGTTATGATCGCTGCTGCGTCTTTGCAATGCCAGCGCGAACTGAACTGGACGCTCACATGCCGCGTGGGGAAGGCTTAGGCATCGTCTTTTTGGAAGCCATGGAGCATGGCAAACCTGTAGTGGGGCCAGCCGTGGGGGCGCCTGCGGAGTTTATCCGCTCGGGCGAGCACGGCTTGCTGGTGGACCCAACAGAGGCGCGCGAAGTCGCCGGGGCACTGATAGAATTGCTCGAAGACCCAGCACGTGCGCGTCGCATGGGCAAGGCAGGGAGGGAGTGGGTGGCGCGCGAATTCGGGTTCGACAGATTCTGCGAACGCCTGCGCGGTGCATTGCTGGAATAGTCACCCGATCAAGGACGGAGGAAACCGAAAGGCATGCGAATTCTAGTGACCGGAGTGACCGGGTTCGTTGGTAGCCACTTGCTTAAGCGTCTCACGGAAATCGGCGGGCACGATCTCTACTCCCTGCAACGGTATGTGACCGGGCGCTACGTCCTGGGCGCCGATCATGGCGTGAAGGTTGTCGTTTGCGATTTGCGCGACCAGTTTGCAGTCAAGTGTGCGGTCCGCGAGGTGCAGCCCGAAGTAGTGTTCCACCTGGCCTCTATTAGCCCTGTGGCGTATAGCTACGACCATCCTAACGAAGTCCTGGACGCAAATCTGACAGGAACGGTGAATATAGCTGAATCGTGGCTGCGCGTAGTGCCACACTTCAAGCACTTCCTGTTTGCTTCGACGTCTGAGACATTCGGCAACGGCCCACTGCCCAAGAGGGAAGATACATCCCAGGCGCCAAACAGCCCGTATTCGGTGAGCAAGCACGCGGCGGAGAAGTATGTGCTCTACATGTGGGACGCTTACAAATTCCCCGTCACAGTCCTCCGACCTTTCAACACGTATGGTCGAACGGACAACACGCACTTTCTTGTCGAGCGCATGCTCGTCCAAATGTTGCAGGGCGATGTCGTTAAGCTCGGCGACCCTACACCCGAACGCGACCTGCTTTATATAGACGATCACGTTGATGCGTATCTGGCCTGTTTTGCACAGCCCGAGGTGAGCATCGGTCAGGTATTCAACTTTTGTACTGGCGAGAGACTGGAAGTGCGGGCGCTTGCGGATAAGTTGCGCACGATTACAGGCTTCCGCGGCCGAGTTCAGTGGGACACGATTCCACGCCGGCCGCTGGATATTCACGTCCTCTATGGTGACGCTACAAAAGCGAAATCGGTGCTCGGCTGGACCGCAAAAGTGAGTCTGGACGATGGCCTCCGACGCACTGCCGATTTCTGGCGCAAGAAACTTGCAGGGCCGGAGCGCGTTACACGGGCCAGCACGACCTAACGGCGAAACGGCCTGCCATCGGCGCACTCTGATCGAGTGCATTGGGATGAACCGGACGCGAAATCATCTTCTTAATCTGCGGAACCTTCCCGACTACTCCCCGCCGCAAGGTGCGCTGAGCGGAATCGCGCGGCTTGGATTTTTACCGGGAGGATAGTAATCTGTTTTCCGTCCCGCCAATGTGGCAACTGTTCAAGAAAGAGTCAACAAGCTTTCAGACAATACTGATATCTCGGTCCGAATGCGTGTTTTGAAGGTAGTTCAATCCTATTTCCCGTTTCAAGACCGTGGAGGGCCGGTCGTTAAGGTTCGCGCGCTCGCTCGAGGGCTGGCTAAGCGCGGTCAGCAAGTCACCGTTTTGACAGCAGATTTGGGAATTGGAACCGGTCGCGACGCAGATGTGAAGGCCAGCCGCTGCAAGTGGGGGTGGTGCGCACAAGAGGCTGGTGTCGAGACCATCTATCTTTCTTCGGTGGCGCACTATCGCGCGCTCACGCTTAATCCCCGTGTGGTAGCATTCTGCCGGGCATCCATCTCGCAGTTTGACGTGGTTCACCTATACGGCCTCTACGATCTGCTGGGACCAGCAGTAAGTTATTTCTGTAGACGCCAAGGGATTCCGTACGTGATTGAGCCAATGGGCATGTATCGCCCAATCGACCGAAGCTTTCGGCTAAAGCGATATTGGCATAGGTGTTTGGGCGACATTTACTGGCGCAACTCGGTCCAAATCGTGGCCACTTCCGAGATGGAGCAAAAGGAACTTGTCGAGGATGGCGTACCAGCAGAAAAAGTCGTAATTAGATACAACGGTGTCGACGGTTACGCGAGCGGGGACCGGGCGCCACGCGGGGTTTTTCGCACAAAATACGAAATTCCTACTGAAGAACCGCTCGTGCTGTTTCTGGGGCGTCTGATTCCTCGTAAAGGCGCAGGCATTTTGATCGATGCTTTTTCTGAAGCTTGCCCGAAATCAGGCCGGCTCGTAATCGCAGGCCCCGAAGGCGAGCCTGGTTATCGCGCGACGCTCGAGCAACGAGCGCGCGAGGCTGGAATTGAATCTCGAGTTGTTTTTACAGGCGCTCTCTACGACCACGATAAGTCAGCTCTCATGATGGACGCAGATATCTTTGTTCTGCCATCACGTTATGAAAATTTTGCGAATTCCGCGGCCGAAGCGATAGCGTACGGCGTCCCGGTAATCGTTACCGATTCCTGCGGCATTTGCTCTCTAGTGAAAGGGCGCGCGGGATTAGTGATCGCGCCAGAGAAGCAGCCGCTGGTTGCGGCGCTTCGCAACCTGATTTCGGATCCTGTTCTTTACGCGAAGTTGAAGGCTGGGTGCAACGAAGTGGCTGCTGAATTGGGCTGGGATCGCTTGACGGGGCAGATGGAAGAGCACTACACAAAAGTCTTGGCGCGTTCGCAGGGTGGTCTCTGATGGGCGCTCCTGAATCCGCCACATTTTACGATCAGCACCCCTTCGATTGGATTCCAACCGGGGCCACGGAGAAAATCGATTCTGTCGTGTCGCGGCCTCTCGTCGAACTGATCCAAAGCTTGGATGTAACTTCGTTAGTTCTCGATATAGGTTGCGGCCCTGGCAGAGTTCTGGGGTTTCTGAAGCAGCGAGGAATTCGATGTATCGGTCTCGATCGGAGCCGGGTGTCGGTGGGTCTTGCGATAAAACGATACGACAGACCGGGCGCCGTTGGCGACAACTTGCATCTTCCGTTTGCGGATGGAACTGCCGATGTTGTCATCTCGGATGGCGTCATCCACCACACAGAAGATCCCGTGGTCGCGTTCGCTGAGAATTTCCGCATCCTAAAACCGGGCGGGCGGATGTATCTCGCTGTCTACAAGCCGAATGGCCGATACCCTGTGCTTTACAAGTTTCCTGGCCAGCTGATTCGAGGAGCGCTGAATCGGAAATGGTCCAAACCTTTCGTCACACTCTTTTTTCAGGTACCGTACTACATGATTCATTTCCTTCGTTCGAGAGGAAAACGCACTTGGTCAGGTGTGCGAAATCTTTTTTATGATTATTTCGTCACTCCCCGCGTCGCGTTTCTTCCACGCCACGTCATCGAAGAATGGTGCGAGAAGCAGCAGGCTCGAATCGTCCGGTACGATGAAAATCGCGGGCAGAATGTTCACTCTTTCCTTGTGGAAAAGGAACAGCAAACACAAAATCGGCACGATCTGATTAGGGCAGCGACCCACGAAGAGTTAATTCAGGAGAAACGGGAAAGGGCATGAGCCAAGCCCGCCTGACCAAGCCGGTTCAGAACCTGATGAACTCACAGCGACAACGAGGTTCCCATGAAAACTCTCCGCGTTGGCCGAAGCCCGCTGACAATCCTGAAACTCAGCGCCATCCGCTGTTCCACGGCGTTTGGCTTGTTGTAAATGCCTTGCTGGTCGCTTCCATTTTTTTAGCCGTGTATTCGGCGGGGTGGGAATTTTCAACAAGAAGATACTTGAAGGGATTTTCGGACGCGATTGTGCCGGCCACTTCGCCGAGCGACGAAAAAGTTGAAGCCATACTCCATTGGATGGCTCACGGGCCCACGCGCAAGAGTTCCGAAGCCGATACGCCTCAGAGTGACCGCGATCCGACTGACACGCTGAATTATAAGGCTCTACTGCAAGTGTGCGGCACAGCCACAAACGCGTTTATCAACCTTGTAGACACAGGGCACATGCAAGTTCGCCGGCTGCTTCTGGTTGACTCTCGTCAAATGACAAAGCACGTTGTTGCCGAAGTTCTGGTGGATGGCCGCTGGATCGTTGTGGATCCGACTTTTCGCGTCGTAATGCGAGGAGCGGACGGAAAAGCGCTGACTCGCGAAGAACTAGCGGATTCTGCCACTTTCGCGGTCGCCACCCGCAATGTTCGCGGCTATGATCCAAGTTACACATTCGATCACGTCGTGCATATTCGCCTCGCACGACTTCATATTCTCGGATCGCTGCTTCGACGAATTCTCGATCGTGTTGCTCCCGGCTGGGAAGACACGACGTCCACGACTCTGCTGGTCGAACGTGAATCGTTTGCCGCCATGGTCTCCTCGTTTCTGCTTCTAATTTTCCTAATCCTGCTACGAATCGCTCTCCGCTGGTATGGCGAGAAACGGCTTGGCGTGCACTCGGTTCACATGCGACAGCAACTCCGGAGAGCTTGCCACGCTTTCCTGGATGCGACCTAATCTTCATGTGCGGAATTTGCGGCGCCATCGGATTTGATTCAAAAGAAACTGGCGAAGCTATCGTGCGCCGGATGCTCGCTGCGATTATTCATCGCGGTCCCGACGAGGAAGGAATGCTGGTGACGCCGCGCGTTGTTGCCGGCGCGCGTCGTCTTAGCATCATTGACCTGCCCGGCGGCAGCCAGCCAGTTTGGAACGAAACTGGAACCCTCGCAGTCATCTTCAACGGCGAAATTTATAACTTCCGGGAGCTCCGCGCAGAGTTGGAAGCGCGCAAGCACAAGTTCCGGTCCAAATCCGACACGGAAGTCATCGTTCACGGCTATGAAGAGTGGGGCGAGGATTCTGTAAATCGACTGCGAGGAATGTTCTCGTTCGCGGTAATTGAAATGCCGGAGGGACCGAGCGGCCGCGTCACACGCGTATTCATGGCCCGCGATCGCATGGGCATCAAGCCGCTGTACTACGCAAAGGTCGATCGCGCCCTTCTATTTGCGTCAGAAGTGCGAGCTCTTCTCGCGAGTGGATTCGTTCCTCAACGTCTTTCTAACGAAACTCTTGCTGCATATCTGCTTTTTGGTTCAGTTAGCGAGCCAACAACTCTTGTGGAGGGTGTCTTTTCCCTGCCACCGGGCCATTGCCTCACGATCCTTGCTGATGATCCGGTCCAAGCTCCTGAACCGAAACCTTATTGGGAGGTCGCGCGGGTGTTTGAGATGCAAGCTGAAACTCGACTTGCCTCGCGGAACTCGCAAACGCCAGGAATTTCGCCAGCCTCGCGAGTTCGGTCTTTGCTCGAAGATGCCGTGCGGAGTCATCTGATTGCGGACGTTCCGGTGGGAGTGTTCTTGAGCAGCGGAATCGATTCCACGGCGATCGCGGCTCTTGCAACGGTTGTGCAGAGCGGGATCCATACCTTCACCGTCTCGTTTCCCGACACGGAGTTCAGTGAAGCTGGAATTGCCCGACGCACTGCCGAGCGTCTTGGAGCCCAACATCGCGAAGTCATGATTTCCGGCGGTGAAATGGTTACTCGGCTCGATGAAGCGATCATGGCTCTCGATCAGCCCTCCATGGATGGCATCAACACATATTTCGTTTCGTGGGCGGCACGCCAAGCTGGCTTGAAAGTGGCACTCTCCGGGCTTGGCAGCGATGAGCTTTTTGGCGGCTACACGTCGTTCCGAGCCACTGCGAAGATTGGTCGCATTGTTACGGCGGCTGGCTTCTTTCCGCCGTTAGCCCGCAGGTTCATGGCGCTCGGAATAAAGAGCGCGAAGATTTTTCAGTCCGCACCGGATGCGTTCCGCAAAGCGTCGGCGGCTTGGCTCCAGCCGAATCTGTTTCCGCATCCTTACTTTTTCACACGTACGCTATTTACACCGCAGGCATTTGCATCTCACCTGTACGGGGGCGCCAACGCGTGGAATTCAACGTCCTGGTTTCAGTGGCTTACTGTCGCGGCACAACAGTCGCAACCCCTAGATCGGTTTACACAAGTCTCGTGGCTCGAACTGCGTTCCTATCTGGTCAACACGCTGTTACGGGATACGGACACGATGAGCATGCGCAATTCTCTTGAAGTGCGCGTTCCGTTTCTCGATACGCCTCTGGTGGAATACGTTCTTAGGCTGCCAGAATCGGTCAAGCGCGGCGCCGGAGGACAGAAAGCCCTGCTCGTCGAAGCTCTCGGCGATTTGTTACCCGAGGAAATCGCTAATCAGCCTAAACGTACTTTCACCTTTCCGTGGGAGTATTGGATGCGTGGGAAGTTCGGCGATCGGGTAGCCACGGGACTTGGCGATTGGGCACCGTCGCTCGGGGCAAGCCTGGACCACAGGTTCGCACAAACTGTTTGGAGGAATTTTTTGCGAGGCAGAACAACATGGTCCCGGCCCTGGAGCCTTTACGTGTTGAACGAATGGGTGAAGCGCAATTTAAGCGTACCGATGAAGGACAGCGCTCAGCGCCATAATTCGGCATCCGTCCATGCAAGCTGATTAAGGATGGCCACAGCATTTCAGTATGCGAACATTTTAGAATGATCATTCTAGGCATAAACGCGTATCACGCAAATGCTTCGGCGGCAATTGTCGTGGACGGACGCCTGCTGGCTGCCGTAGAAGAAGAGCGCCTCAATCGCGTGAAGTATGCTGCGGGCTTACCGGCACGCGCGATTCAGTACTGCCTGGATCAAGCCGGCGCAAAACTGTCCGAAGTGGATCACATAGCGGTTCCGCGCAATCCGTGGGCGCGGCTGGGTACGAAGATTCGCTTCGCAATGCGCATGCCCCGCTTCGCACTGGATCGCGCGCGCGTGATGAAGCGCTTTGCGGGGATCCGAGAAGATCTAGCCGCAGCCTTCGAGATGCCTCCAGAAAACATCCGGGCGCGTTTTCATCGCATCGAACATCACACGGCGCATCTCGCAAGCGCTTATTTGGTTTCGCCATTCGAAAATGCTGCGGTGCTTTCGGCTGATGGCCTGGGGGACTTTGCCAGCTCCATGTGGGCCTTGGGCGAAGGGCCGAAAATGCGGACGCTTGGGGAAATCAGGTTCCCTCATTCGCTCGGAATGTATTACACCGCCCTGACGCAATACATTGGTTTCTGGAAATTTGGCGAGGAGTACAAAGTGATGGGCCTGGCAGCCTACGGCGAACCAGAATTTCTGGACGAGTTCCGCCGTATCGTTTATGCCGATGGCCCGCTTTCGTTCCGGCTGGGCCTTGAGTACTTCACCCATCAGCGCCTAGGTGCCGATATGACTTGGCGAGAAGCAAATCAGACACCAGTGCTCGGCCGGCTCTTTTCCTCTTATCTGGAAAAGCGCCTGGGGCCATCGCGCAAAGAGGGAGAACCGCTTGAACAGAAGCATCGGAACATAGCGGCAAGCATGCAGGCTGCACTGGAAGAAGTTCTTGCGGCTCATTGGAGCGCGCTGGCGAAGAAAACCAAGCAGAAGTCGGTGTGCCTGGCGGGTGGCGTCGCATTCAATTGCCTCGCAAACGGAAAGATTTTCGACCACTCGACTTTTGAACGGGCCTACGTTCAGCCGGCCGCAGGGGATGCGGGTCTCTCTGTAGGGGCGGCCTTTGCGGTAAACCATCAGATTCTCGGACGGCCGCGTGAATTCGTGATGGATCACGCGGCGTGGGGTCCGGAATTTTCGGTTCAGGAGCTGCGCCGCGCTATCGGAACATTTCACTCAGCGGAAGACGAAATGGGCGTCTCGGAGATGGACGAAGCTGCTTTGCTCGAAACCACGGCGAAGCATATCGCCAGCGGAAAAATAGTCGGTTGGTTTCAGGGTCGCATGGAGTGGGGTCCGCGTGCTCTGGGACAGCGAAGTATTCTGGCTGACCCGCGACGGCCCGAGATGAAGGACGTTTTGAATCGCCGCATCAAACATCGCGAAATATTCCGGCCGTTTGCGCCCTCCATTTTAGAAGAAGCCACTGGCGACTTTTTCGAGAAGACTTACCCCTCGCCGTTTATGACCTTCGCCTATCCCGTTCGGCCGGAAAAACGCAAAGTGATTCCCGCGCCGACCCACGTGGACGGAACGGCGCGACTCCAGACTGTCAGCCGAACCGCTAATCCACTGTACTGGAAACTGCTGCGCGCCTTCGGCGAACAAACGGGCGTTCCAGTTCTTTTAAATACTTCGTTCAATGACAATGAGCCAATCGTCTGCCGCCCGGAGGAAGCGCTGGATTGTTTCCGTCGAACTCAGATGGATTCGTTAGTGATGGGAAACTTCATTCTTGAGAAAAAATTATCAGCCGCATCGCAGGAAGAAACTGCGGATAGTTTCGCGAAGCGCGCAGAATAGGGAGTGGCCGGTCAGAACACCGCTCGTCGCTACAGTTGTCCAGCCCGGCGTAGAGATTGCAAATCAGGAATCATGCACATCCTTCTTCTCAATCAATATTATCCGCCGGACACTTCCGCCACGGCCAAAATGGCGGTGCAAGTGGCTGAAAAATTGGCAGAGCGCCATCAGGTGACAGTGGTTGCCGGACGTCCATCTTACGACCCGGACGAGCTCTACCCTTTCGCATTTCTCCGGCGTGATATTCGCAACAACGTTACGGTCGAGCGCGTCGCGTCTACCGCTTATCCCCGGCATCAGATGCGGCGCCGCGTCTCAAATTATCTGTCCTATCTCGCGCTCGCTGTCCCTCGCGCGCTGGCTATTCACCCGGACATCGTTCTTGCCATGACGGATCCTCCGGTAGCAGGCATTGCCGGCGCATTTATTGCGCGCATGGCGGATCGCCCGTTCGTTTACAACATTCGGGACTTGTATCCCGACATGGCTATCGGTGGTGATATCGTGCAGCCCAATCGCTGGGTTGACCGTTGGGAGAAAATGCATCGCCGGGCCCTCCATCAGGCCGTCCGTGTAATAGTTCTGGGCGACGACATGCGCGACCGCATTATCTCGAAAGGTGTTTCGCCAGACCGGGTAGTGGTGGTCCGAGATGGCGCCTCGCTTCCTTCGACATTGCCAGAGCGTAATCATCCAGTCGTCCAGAACATTCGCTGTGGCTTCTCCTTTGTGGCCTTACATGCGGGCAATCTGGGCTTCTACGGAGCCTGGGATTCACTGCTAAAAGCCGCCGACATTTTGCGCAACGAAAATACCGGACTTGTGTTTGTAGGCGACGGGGCGAACCGCGCGGCGATGGAGATTTCTGCGAAACCTTTGCCGAATGTACGCTTCTTGCCGTTTTTTCCAATCGAACAAGTGCCACACGTAATGATGGCCGGCGACGTACATATTGTGACCGTGAGGCGCGGTCTGGAGGGCGTCGTAGTGCCTAGTAAGCTTTATTCCATTCTTGCAGCTGGCCGTCCGGTGCTTGCCATAGCCGCTGCGGAAAGCGATGCTGCGCAAATCGTGCGTGAAACCGGCTGCGGAATATCCGCGGATCCGGACGATCCTGCCGCAATAGCCGCGGCCATTCGCGAGTTGCGCAACGACCAAAATCGACTAATTCAAATGGGAATCCGCGCAAAGGAAACAGCGGCGAAATATGCTAGAGTCGATGAGCTTGAAAGGTTTGTCGAAGTCGTAGAAGAAGCCGCAAATCGTCGCAACAATCATGGAGACGGCCATCTGGAATCGTAAGAAAGTACTGGTAACCGGCGGTGCATCTTTTATCGGGTCGCACCTGGTCGACGCTCTGGTGGAGCGCGGGGCGCAGGTGCGCGTGGTAGATGACCTGACTAGCGGCAAACGCTCGAACATCGAACAGCATTTAGCGGACGGCCGTGTCGAGTTTATCGAAGCTGATCTGCGCGAGCCGGGCGTGACACGCGCGGCGATGAACGGGATTGAAATTGCTTTTCACCTTGCCGCTGACCATGGTGGGCGCGGCTATGTCGATTTACACCAGGCCGGTCCCGCGTCGAATTTATTTCTCGACGGCGTTGTATTCTGGGAAGCGGTGAAAGCGGGCGTCGAAAAAGTTGTCTAC
>Ga0224545_1000087_pt1 | contig 18415 bp, 16 predicted proteins | sample 714P12024metaG_FD_179906 | JGI IMG/M metagenome (GOLD analysis project Ga0224545, IMG submission 179906) | Peat soil microbial communities from Stordalen Mire, Sweden - 717 P1 20-24 | ecosystem: Environmental > Terrestrial > Soil > Wetlands > Peat | place: Sweden: Norrbotten County, Stordalen... | reverse complement strand
CCCCTTCATCCTCGTGCAGAGGAACTTCCGGCGTCTGCTGGCCTATTCAAGCATTGACCACAGCGGGATCATGGTGCTGGCACTCGGCTTCGGAGGACCTCTGGGTATCCTGGGCATGCTTCTGCACATGACGTTTCATTCGGTGACCAAGCCCCTGCTCTTCTTTTGTGCCGGAAATGTCCAGCAACATCTGAAAACCGACCTGTTTCAGAAGGCGAAAGGCGGGTTAATCCATTCGATGCCCTTGACCGGAGCCGCATTTCTTATGGTGACGCTTGCGGTCACTGGCTCGCCTCCCTTCAGCTTTTTCCAGAGTGAGTTCACCGTTCTGCAGGCAGGATTTGCGCGAGACTATTTTGTGCTGGCGATTTTTTTCGTCTCCTTTCTCGTGCTGATTTTTTCCGGCTTCCTCGTGCACATCACCGGCCTGGTTCTCGGCGAGAACCCGGGCCTTCCGGCGGCAGACATGTGCCGCTGGAAAGAATACTCCGTCGCGGGTTTGGCGGTTGTGATTGTCGTGATGGGCTTCTGGATACCGGCTCCGTTGTTTAGGCTGATTAAGGGCGCGGTGGGCATCGTGGTGGGTGGATGATGACGCAATCGATCTCCGCAATGTTTGAAGCTCTTCGGCAGAAGCTTGGCCCGCAGGTTCAATCCGTGCGTGCCGACCGCGAGGATGAAGTCTACGTTCTTCTCCGCGATGCCGACATTCGGCCCATCACAGAACACCTACGAGGCGAATTCGGAGCCCGGCTGGTTACGGTGTTCGCTGAGGACCGCTGCTCGGCAGAGGGAGTTTTCTTCAACTACTATGTCTTCGAACAAAAGGGCAGCGCTCAATACCTGATCGTGCAAGCGCCGGTACGGTCCGACACTCTTGAGTTTCCCTCGCTCTCCGCCGAACTGCCGTCCGCCAACTGGCAAGAGCGCGAAATCCAGGATTGGTTTGGCCTGAAGGCCGTTGGACACCCGAATCCCCGTCGGGTCGCCTTGCATGACAATTGGCCTGACGTATATCCATTGCGCAAGGACTTTCCCCTCGAAACCGTGTTGCCGCCCTTCGAGGGAGAACGCCACATCTACCGGCCGGCTTTCGGTGAAGGTGTTCTGCAAGTGCCAGTAGGCCCGGTCCATGCTGGAATCATCGAGCCGGGCCACTTCAACTTCGCAGTGGCGGGTGAACCCATCCTTTATCTGCAACTGCGAATGTTCTACACCCACAAGGGCACGGAAAAACTCTTCGAGAAAATTCCCATACACAAAGCCGTTTTCCTAGCGGAGAGCATTTCAGGAGATTCGAGTTTTTCCCACGGCACAGCTTTCTGTCAGGCCATCGAACGCGCAGCTAGCATTGAGGTGCCGCTCCGCGGTCTGGCGATGCGGACCATCCTGCTGGAGTTGGAGCGGATATGCAATCACGTCGCCGACATCGGGGCTATTGCGACCGATGTCGGCTTCGTCATAGCGAATGCCCACGCCAGCCGCCTGAAGGAAACGTTGGTCACTCTGAATGAGCAGATGACTGGCAGCCGCCAGTTGCGCGGCATGGTCTGCGTCGGCGGAGTGCGCAGGGGCTGGGACCAGGCGCAACTGAACACGTTGCGGGACACGCTGGACTCCTTCGCACGCGAATTTCGCGACCTGATCAGTCTGATTGATTCCTCCGAATCCACTCGTGATCGTCTGGAACAGACAGGAGTCTTGCGGCCTGAAAAAGCACGGGCTCTGGGCATCGTGGGTGTGGGAGGACGCGCTTCAGGAGTCGATCTCGACGTGCGGCGCGATCACCCTTACGCCGCGTATCCTCGCTACTCGTTCCGTGTCCCGGTTTACCAGGCCGGAGATGTTTGGCACCGGATGCAAGTTCGCATCGATGAGGTAAACGAATCCATTGGCATCGTTCGGAACGCTATGCCGGATGGTCTTCAGCGGGAGTTCCGTGTGCCAGTGCCCTCGATCCCGTCAGACCGCTGTGCTTTGAGCGCTGTCGAGGGTTGGCGCGGGGAAATCATCCATTGGATTCGCACCGGGCCTGATAATCATCTGCAACGCTGCAAGATCAAAGACCCCTCGCTCAACAACTGGCCAGCGCTGGTGGAAGCGGTCCAGGGAAACATCATTGCGGATTTTCCGGTGATCAACAAGAGCTTCAACCTTTCCTACTCGGGGACGGACCGGTAAACGATGTTCAAAATTCTTCAGAAGACGGTCAGCACGGGAACAGTCACCGCAAACTATCCGGCCGAGCCCATTAAGATCTCCGGTCGCTTTCGCGGACGTCCGAGCTTCGATTTCGACAAATGGAAGGACGCGCGACCCGCGGCCGAGGTATGTCCAACCGGCGCGATTTCCCTGTCCGACAAAGGTGATTCCCGGAAAGTCACTGTCGATTACGGGCTTTGTGTCTTCTGCGGGTTGTGCGCCGAAGCATCGTCCGAGCAGGCGGTGCGCATCACCCAGGAATTTGAACTGGCGACGTCGGACCGCCGTAACTTGGTTCTTGCCGCGGAATACACACTGAATGCCGACCGCACGCATCGCGGGTTGCGTAAAGTTGACCGTAAGTCGGTGAATGTCGAAACGGACGTCGAGAGCCTTGGGAAGAAAGCGCGCGAAACCATTCAGAAAATCCTGGGACGATCTCTCGCCATCCGTGAGGTGGATGCGGGGTCATGCAACGGATGCGAACTGGAGATTGTCGCTCTGAACAATCCGGTCCACGACGTCGAACGCTTCGGAATCCAATTCGTTGCCTCTCCTCGTCATGCCGACATGCTTCTGGTCACCGGTCCCGTCACGCGGAACATGGAACTTGCGCTGTTGAAGACGCATCGGGCGATGGCGGAACCCAAGGTAGTCGTCGCGGTAGGAGCTTGCGGCATCAGTGGCGGCATCTTCGGCGTGAACTATGCGTCTTTGGGGAGCGTCGACAAGGTACTTCCGGTGGATGTTTATATTCCGGGATGTCCACCCCGGCCACAAGCTCTTCTGCATGGAATCCTCCTTGCGATCGGACGTTTGGCTGAACGACTCCACGACAACCGCGCGGGTTGACACGCAATATCGGACCTTTGGCCTGGTTAAGGGGTTCACAGAGTCTCGAGGTGAGCGAAGCGGGGGAACCTGAGGTGCTCAGGACACCCAAACTGAGCGGTTCGAAATATGACATGGCTGCCCAAGTCGGTGGTCTGCCTTAGTTACTACGACCGTTTTCGCTTCCGCTCAGACGCGTTCGCGGCCCTGGTGCTCACCTTGCAGACCTTCCCTCTCGCCATCGCCATCGCAGTTGCTACCGGAGTACCTCCGATTTACGGAGTTTTGTGCGCGGCCATCGCTGGGCTTCTAGCCTCAGTGTTTGGTGATTCCAAGATTCGCGTCACCGCGCCGAACGTTGTCTTCGTCGCTGTTGCGTCGAGCATCGTTGCCCGGGAAGGAATCCTCCCTCTGTCTCTATCGACATTGTCAGCGGGTGTTCTCTTGGTGTTTTTTGGGGCCATCGGCCTCGGAGCAGGCATCCGAATGCTCCCGCGTCCTGTCGTCGTCGGTTTCTCGACGGGCATCGCAGTCCTTGTCGTTAGCCAACAAGTCCCCGCGCTTCTTGGCATCGATTCGCAAATCGTCGCCGATCCAGTTCCCCGGGCAGCGCTAACGCTTATACGATATCCGGGGCAGATCGAGCCGCACGCAATCATCTTGGTCTTTTCCACCCTGATCCTGATAATGGCCTGCCGAAGGGGCAGATACATTCCAACCAGCCTTGTCGCGATTACCACTGGTGCTTTGTTGGTGAAGTTCGGACATTTCCCCGTGCACACTATCGAATCGCTCTTCGGATCAGACTTAATGTCATTCCGCATGCATCTGGCTGGAGCCTTCAGGCTCGATCTGCTCGGCAGCATTCTTGCCCAGGGGTTCGCGATAGCAGTTCTTGTCGCCACTGAGTCATACCAGGCTATGGGACTCGCAGCCAAACTCACTGGCGAACGCTTTAATTCAAATGGTGAGCTCTTTGTGCAAGGGGGCGTAAATGTAGCTTGTGCTTTCGCCGGGGGGCTACCTACTTCTGGAGTCTCCTCCCACACGTTCGACAACGCGCGCCTCGGAGCGCAAACTCCCATTGCAGGCATCCTGCAAGCGGTTTTCCTCGTTGTGTCTCTGCTTCTTATGGCCCCTCTCTTTCGGTTCATTCCGATGCCGGTGATATCGGTGCTGATTCTGTCAAGCGTCTTCAGCATGACGAATTGGAAGGAAGTACTCCAGTTGATACAGGTTCCGCGCATTGAAGCAGCCGCGTGGGTCGCAACCTCTCTTTTGACGATCGCCACCGACCTCCCCATAGCCATTGCCGTTGGCATGCTTATCGGGGTGTTTCTTTACATCAGAAAAAAGCCAGCGATTCTGACCAAAGCCGCTCCGGGCACCTCCCACAATCCTTAAGTTAGCGCTTATGGGGCAATGCCCCCGAGGATCACGGCAGCGGTTTGTTGAACGGCTTCCAAGCTTTCGCGCAAGAGATTGGCGTCTCGGTGCCAAAGCTGGATGTAGTCCTGTGATGCGGTTCCGTTCTGAAGCCCGACCGATTGGGAAACCACAAAGGCCACGCTTCGGCCTCGGTTTCGCGGACTTGTTTGGTGGTCAGGGTGCGGCGGTCGCCGCGATGCAGCATTTCGTGGGCAATCTCATGCACGAGCGTGGAAAACTCCTCGGCTGGCCGCATCCCTGAAAGCAGCGTGATCTTCCCGCCATACGAGAGACCCTTCGCGGGAGCAATTCGCTCGGAGAAGCTGAGCTCGACGCTCTGCGATTCCACAAACTTGAACAGGCGTTCGCGGTATCCGCTTACGTCGCCATTGACTTCGGTCAGTGTTGGGAGTTCCTTGCCCTCGGTCTGACCGATGTCTTATCTCGTGATTTGTGGCCGAGCCTCTGCGCACCCGATGTCATCCGCGAGTAGATGTACTTCTCGATAGCGGTCAGGCGAAGATGGCTGCTATGTCGATTTACAAAGTCCTAGGAAGCACCGAACGATTCGGCGCCTCATTCCGTGTTTGTGACTCGAAGGACGCCGGCGTTGGATCGTGCGACCAGTTTTTAACAGAGCTGAGCTTGCGCGATTGTTCTGTCTATACGCAGCGCTCTTACGCGATTGGCCTCGCGCACTTCTTCAGTTGGCTCCATGCCTCGGGAGGCGATCCCAACCACGTCACGCGGCAGATTGTTGGCAGCTACATCACCGAGTTCGCGAGAGGTGCGAGGCAAGGCGCTGTCAGCGCCCACTCTGCGAAGAAGCCGCGCCAGCCACGCACGATCAACCATCGGCTAAGCGTGCTCGCGTCCTATTTTGAGTATTGCATTCGCCGCGATACCGAAGATGGGCGCGGCCCTTGGAAGGGTCGCATCAACCCAGCCTCCGGGAACCCTCTCACAGAAGAGTTGACTCACGGGATGATCGGGCGCGATTTGCCGGCGCGCCAGCGACAACGTGATGGATTCCGGCGCCGTATTCCGCGCACGCTTCCGAAAGTCCTGGAGCCCACAGCGATTCAGAAACTGATCGACAGCGCCGGTTCCTATCGCGATAAAGCGATTCTGATGTTGCTGTCTCGCACGGGTCAGCGCATCGGCGATTGGAGTCTGGTTGCTGGCCGGCACGGGATTTTGGGCATGGTACTGGAGGATGTCGATCGCAAGCGGCGTTTCATCACCGTGCGGCTGAAGGGTGCGCGCGATCAGCACCGCGTGCCCGTCACCGACGACTTCTGGCCGATTTACGAAGAGTACCTGCGCACCGAGCGCCGCGCGGCGCCGGACGTTCATGCCATTTGGATCGCCTCGCGGAAAGGTCAAGGCAAGCCCCTTCGCTATGCCAGTTTTGAGTCGGCTCTGCGCTACATCGGTCGAAGAGCAGGCATCTCGGTTCATCCGCACCTGTTCCGTCACACGCTCGCGCAAGGCGTGCTCGAAACCACTGGCAACATCAAGGTCGCGCAAGAGATTCTCGGGCATTCACATCTGAGCACGACAGCCGATCTGTACTTGCGCGTTGATCAGCATGCGATGGTCACTGCGTTGGCGGCAGCGAAGTCTAGCACCGACCGAGCCACGAAGCAACGCTCGTGGCCCTCAGCTAAAGCTGCACAGTACGCCTTCTCTTATGACGATGAAACGATCTCGGAACTGGAGCGCACGATTGCGCAAGCCTCCGGTGTCAAGCCATCTGGTGGAGATTCTTAATGTCAGCGCTGGTTTTTGCACTTACATCACGCCGCGCAAGTCGAGTTGACTTGCGCGGCGGCCTCCGTGGTTCTGCGGTTGATAAATTCGGCGGCACGTTGTGCGTGAGCTGCGGCGGTGAACACCGCTCGGTTGTCAGCAGCCAACACTTTCAGCCAGGTTGCGATATAGGATGCGTGATCTTCACGCGGTTCCAGAGCAAGCTCCAGGTCGGCGCACAGGAAAGCTGCCCCGAGTTCGGCAACCAGTTCCTCGACAGCGTAACCTTCGCTCCCGAAGCGATGCCCGCCGAAGTCACGGTCAAGCCGGGTCTTGCTGCCTGTCCAGTGGGTGCATTCATGGGCAAGCGTCGCGTAATAACTGTCAGCGTCTTGGAAACTCTCGAATGGCGGCATCTGGATCGCATCGGCGGTGATACCGTAGAACGCTCGATTTCCGCCGTGTCGGATGGTTGCTCCCAAGGCCGCGAAGAACTTCTCCGCGTGCTCGATGCGGGCAACAGGGTCCAGGTTAGGTGCGGCTTTCGCGTAATAAACTTCCGGCAAGCCCTCGATCTGCTCGACATTGAAAACGGTGTACCCCTTGAGAAACGGGATTTCCCGGTCGATGTCGTCGCCCGTCTTTTCGTCGGTCTCCTTTCGCGTGATGCTGTCCGCGTAGACGACGAGCGAGCCTTTCTCGTTCTTGCGGATGTGGGCGTCAAGCTCCGATGCCTGTTTAAAGGTCATCCAGATGGGAGCCGCGAAGTTCTGTGCCATGGCGCTCGCCCACAGAGAGAGAACGTTGATTCCGCTGTAGGGCTTCCCATTGTGGCGGAGTGGGCGGGTAATCCGTCCCGCCGCATGTTCGACGTTCCACGGTCTAACCCAAGGCCTGACACCTTTTTCCAAGTGGCTGACGATCTGGTTGGTAATCCGGGTGTAGACGTCTTGCTTTTCGGTTCGCTGCATTGTTTTTCTCCTTTACGAGCGTTTAAAAAACTTCATTCCCTCGTAATGGAGAGGTGTTGTGCAGAGCGGCCCGAGCAGTCACAGGGCAGCCGGCTTGTGGCTGGCGACAGCTTTACCCTTGACGGCGGAAAGGGCCGTCTCTGCTATGGGTTTCGAACGAGGGAATGAGGGGTTTAAAACGCGGAGAGAACAAGGAGCCTAATAAAGAAGATGACGGCATTCCAGAAAGCAGAGGCGCTGGCAGGTCAGCGCTTCGACCGAAACAAGCTGCTCACGGTGGTTCACGAGGTCACAACTCATTTCCGCACGCCGAACAGTTTCGAGAGATCGAAGATGCGGGCCGTATGTAGATACTTGGCCGATGCTCTCGATCGCTGCAGCGGCTCAACCCTCCAACACCGTTGGAACGATTTCGAGAAGAGGTTTTGGCCGAAGTGGAAGGCTGGGATCGACCGTCCCGGCAGTACGTATTGGACTTGGGGCGCACGCGTCCTAATATCCGCGCGGATGGTCGTTCCGAGTCTGGACATGCTGGCGAACGTACGTGTCAACCAGTGGGTCGCGCACTTGCCAGAAGATCATCCGCTCGCGCAGCAACACCGTGTGCTGCTCAGCGCAACCGCCCTGATAACTTGGACTTCATCGTTCAATCGCCACCTTGCTGTTTGCAGCGGGCTGCGGCTTCTGCTCGCTCGCGGCTACGACAGCCTCCACTATATAAAGGATGACGATCTGAAGCTGCTGTCCGCTCGCTGGTCGAAAGGGACGGACGCGCTCGACGCCGCACTCTGCTCAGTCGGCGTGTTTTCTCGGACGCCGAAGCGAGGCTCTGCCCGCCACGGCAGGAAACAACGGATGACGGCGTCGGAACTGGTTGAGAACGCCGGGGTACCGGATCGTTTCCAGCAGGTCGTCATTCTTTATCTGGAAACGTACGAAGCCCGAGTCAGCGATGTCTATCGGACGTTGCGACATAAAGTCATTGCCCTTGCGCACTTTTGGCGGTTCATTCGGGATAAGCATCCCAGTGTGAAGCGCTGCTCCGAGATTCTGCCGCGCCACGTCCGCGACTATATCCCGCACGCGATCACACGCGCTCGCGCCGTTCAGCGCGGCCCCGGAGCCGGCGAAGAGGTACGTCCAACCGCACACAGCTGGCTTGTGGACCTGCGCGTTTTCTTTTCCGACCTCTGCGCCTGGGCAACCGAACCCGACTCTCCCTTCAAGCACTTCGCTCCGCGCACGATTCCGGTGACGCGGCACACCTTTGTTGGATACGGCTTCGAAAAAGCACGGGAACGCACCCGAGCCCGTATCACAGCCACGGTGCTCGATCTGGAGCGCGAGATGCCGAAGATTCGCGCCTTCGCCCTTCAGCGGTGGAAAGCTGCGGTAGCAGCACCGAAGGTCACAACCACGCGCGGCTACCCGTGGTCAGACGAGGTGGATACGTTCTGGGATTGGGCCCTCCTGGAGCTGCTCGTACAGAGCGGGTTGCGCATCGAAGAGGCGAGCGAACTGACCACATTCGACATTCTTAAGCGAAAGATGCCAGATGGTCGCATCTACTACTTGCTGCACATCAAGCCGTCGAAGTTCGACCGCGCTCGCGTCATCCCCATCGGCGACGGGCTCGGTCGTGTGCTGGCCGAGATCATCCGATACGTAAAACGCTTCTACAACAGCGAGTCGGTCCCGGTTTGTGATCACTGGGATCTGCTGGAGAAGCGTCCTCGCCCTCCAGCGCCGTACTTGATCCAGGGCATTCGCCATCCCAGCACCGCTGGCATTCAGACCATTCGCAGCCGCATCCGCGAGGTCTCGATCACCGCGGAAGCCCGCCGCTCGGACGGTTCTCCTCTCGCGTTGCTGCCGCACGATTGCCGGCGCGTCTTTGCATCCGAACATTTGAACAACAACACGCCCGTGCACATTATTCAAGCGCTGCTCGGGCACGCCTCTCCGGACACCGTGATGATCTACGCCAAGCTCTACCCTAGTCAGCTCATCGAGGAGTATCGCAAGACCGTGCGCAGTCTCTATAACGCCTATTACGGTGAGGACGGTCTGAAGAACCCGACTGCAGAGGAATGGGCGGTCTTCGCCACGAACTGCAACCTGCGAGACATGGGCACGCACCTCTGCGCTTTGCCCACCGGAGAGCACTGTCCGAAAGGACTGATCTGTCTTGGCTGTGCGCATGCGCAGCCGAAGAAGAGTGCGGTGCCGATCTTTCGGCGCATGCTGGCCAGCCACGAGCGCAGCCTGGCGGCTGCGCGAGGTCACAGCGAACCTGCCGGACAGATCGCATCCCGCGAGATGGAAATTGTCAGGATCAAGGGAGCGTTGCAGAGAGCGGACGAATTGAGCGATGACGTAGCCGCTGCTATCGAACGGGCTCTCTGAAGTCGGTTAACTGTCGACTGTGAGCGTCAGATGACTACACGGTTGACGAACGTCGCGACGGTTCCTGCGAAGCTCCTCAATCACGCTCGCGACCCGGCCGATCGGTGCCAAGGCGATTTCTCGCCAGTTGGAGAACGGCTCGACAATCGAAGGCAAAGCGGATTCACTGATGTTTTGCGTCGGTTTCCTTGTAGATCATATGCCCTGGAGCCTGACACTTCTGAAGGTCCTCTGCCGTCATAGGGGTTGGGGTCTCACCCGCTGGCACTGATATACACATCTGGAACTCGTCGAATCCAGGCGCAGAGAAGATAAATGTCACATCGAGCGGTTCGGTAGACGTGTTCTTCAATCGGACCCACGTATTTGCGGGAATGAACACGAGTCCGCCCGCATGCAAATCGCGCTCCTGCTCGCCAACCCATGCGTGCGCAGTGCCGGAGTGGATCAGCACAATTTCATCCTCTGTGGGATGTTTATGGGTCGGTATCAACGCTCCGGGCGCAATCTGCTCTGTGCCCACCACTAGATGCTGTGACCCATTGATCTTAGGGCCTGCCTTGAGCATGAATTGCGATGCGGGACGATTCGGGCGCTCGTCCTTGCCACTCGGCGAAACGGGTGAGCATATCTTGCGCGGCCACCGTCTCCTGACTCATGCGCGCCGCTGTGGCCTGCACTCCAACAATCACACAACTCTCGTTATCCATCAGATAGTTGTCGTAGTAACCGAGACGCGCCGGCGTTCCGCCTTTGGTCGCGTAGGTGGAATCCGGGTCGGTGGTCGATACCTTATCCTGCTCATGCACCGGTTCTTCCACCGGGTTCTGTTCTTCTACTTCCTGCAAATACTGGCGCACGGTCTGGTGCACCTGCGCTGCCTCCGCTAACTGCTCTCGCGGAATGCGACTCTCCTTGGCTGCGTTCGCTTCCACGAAGCTGCCATCCACCGATAAATGCTGTCCCTGTACCAGTCCCACCTCCACACACTGCCGCACGATCTGCTCAAACAACTGCTCGAACAACTTCGATTCCTGAAACCGCCCGTGCCGGTTCTTGGAGAAGGTCGAGTGATGCGGGATCTCCTGATCGAACCCTAAGCCCGTGAACCATCGCCACGCCAGATGCATGCGCAGTTCTTCCACCAACTTCCGCTCGCTCGTGATGCCGTAGAGATACCCAATCAGCAAAATGCGCAGCAGAAGTTCGGGATCAATCGAAGGGCGGCCTGTCTCACTGTAACTCTGCTTCAACCTCTCGCGCACAAAGTCAAAGCGGATGTGCTTCTCGATCAGCCGCAACAGATGAGTTTCAGGAACCTGATCTTCCAGGCGGAAGTAATAAAACAATGCCTCAGAGCGGTCGTGTTGCCCCATCATGATCAGCAGGCCTCCGAGAATGAGGATTAAGAAAAGCATGGCAAGGAACTTTCTCCTCCTTATTACCACGCTTTTGTCGCCATTCATCCGCTAATCGCAGTGACTTTTTCAACACCCACAGGCATTCGCGCTCAGGACCCCCGGTTTGGTGGACAAAGGATGCCGATAGCTGGAACCCCTACATCAGAGAGCGTTGCATAGGGCAGAGGAGTTGAGCGATGATGTGTTTGCTGCTATCGAGGGGACTTTCTAAAGTGGCACTCGCGGATGACATCGAGCGCGCAAAGGCTCGGCCGCAAATCACGAGATAATCTTTCAAAAACGTAGACGGCCCGGAATCCGTACAGCGTCCGCTGACCCTCCGTTGTTGCGTCTTCGCTCGGCTCGTCGGTCGCTACATCCTTCGTGCTTCGTCTTCCGACCATCGGGGCGAGAATGAAAATTCCTTTTTCTCCCCATCTCAGCTGCTTCCGCCGTTGAACGTCCTTGGCGATGGAAAACGGGAGCTGGACGACCAGTGATACCAAACCGAAGAGTAGGGGGAGCTTGTAGAGGTCGAAAAGGCTGTTGCCACCGTAAATCGCCCTCTTGAGGTAGGCATTCAGGAGCGCGTCGATATAGCTCTGCTGAGGTCCCAGATAAAGGAGAGGGAGCTTTTATAATGCGTTCCTTCGCCCCTATCCTCCACACACGGAAGTAGTATCGACCCCTCCCGGCCCAACGGTTCCATTCTGGAATGTAGTTCGTCAGTTAGCTAATCGTCAACCGATATATAACGGTGGTTACTTTGACAATCGACCGAAAGAGATTTCAGAATGAATTTTTCCACCAGCATGCATCCCTGCGGAGACGCCAGCAAATAAAAGTCTTCTACGCGAGTTAAGCGTAGGAACAATCCGAGCTAAGCGTTAAACCTTCTTCGCCTTCACGGGAGGAACCAGCGCCACGGCAGCCTCAGTGGTGAGCAGAAGGAAAGTGAATGTCTCCTGCAAATACAGGCGGACAGCAGTATCGGTGTGGCTGAGGTAGCCGATGGAGACGTCCTGGCCGATGTGCAAATCGAAATCGCCGCCGCGAGTGGTCAGCACAAAAGCGCCGGCAATCGCAGGCGCCCAGATGATTTGATCTTTAACCAGGCGCTTGACGTGTTCCAGCACCGGGTATCCGTGGTCGCTTGTCTCGGCGAGTGCTGTATACGCGTCGGCGCCGAGCAGCACGGCATAGGGGCCGTTGACACCGACGAGACGCAACTGACTCAAGCTTTGCGCAATCGCATCCGGGTACTCGCGCACGTCGGTCGGGAGCGTCTTAATCGGATTGCTCGTCCCCTGACGGATGCCGCCAATACCGGCGGCGGCATAGCCGTCGAATATGGCGGCGTCCTCGGCAAAAGCAACTTGCCGTGCGGCGTCTTTCGCCGGTTGCCAGTCCGAGTCGTTGGCTCCGCGATCTACGTCGTCGATCGCCTGGCGATCGAGTTCGAACGGAACCCTCAGTTCGACCAGCGCTTTCACTTCACGTTGCCTCGCGATGATGCCTTTCGCGGAAGCCGTAATCGTCCGCAGGTGGCCGGTGCCTATGGCAGAGAGGCCGACGCCAGCTGGTCCCTTTAGGTCAACGATGCGCCGTCCGGCAAGGTAGCGCTTGAGCGTGCGCGAGGTTTCCTCTTCGATCTGAGCCCATGCTGAATCCGAAATGGGGGCAAGCTCGCGATGGAGATTATTCATGTCGTAAGTCTCCTTTGAGAGATCCGATGCCGAGCGAACCGTCGCGCACCGATGAAATGGATGAAGATGAAATGGATGGAGAAGCTTCGGCCACCGCAGGCGCTGGCGCAGCGGATTCCGCACCTACAGCCTGGTCTTCGTTAGACCGGTCCTGGTTGGTCGGATCGTTGGCGATGTTCTCCAGAAACGTCGCCGAGGGCACGAAGAATAGATTTCCGGTGACGGCACGGCTGAAGTCGAGCAGTCGGTCGTAGTTGCCGGGCGGCTGGCCGATGAACATATTCTCCAGCATCTGTTCGATCGTGCGCGGCGAACGGCTGTAGCCGATGAAATAGGTCCCAAACTCGCCATGCGTTGGCCGGCCAAAGGGCATGTTATCGCGCAGAATTTTGATCTCTTTCCCGTTCTCGACGATGGTAGTGAGCGCATTGTGCGCGGATGTTGGTTTGACGGAATCGTCCAATTCGATATCAGAAAGCTTGGCGCGTCCGATGATGCGCTCCTGCGCTTCGGTCGAGAGCGCATTCCATGCGTCAAGATCGTGGAGATATTTCTGAACAATAACGTAGCTGCCGCCCGTAAAGTCGGCGTCCTCATCGCCAATAAGCACGGCCTCGACCACCGCTTTGCCTCTGGGATTCTCGGTTCCGTCGACGAAGCCCAGGAGATCGCGATCGTCAAAATAACGGAAGCCCTGCACTTCGTCCATCGGCGAAACGGCATTCCCAATTCGCGCCATAATCTGCGTGGCCATCTCGAAACATAAGTCCATGCGCTTGGCGCGGATATGGAACAGCAAATCGCCCGGCGTGGAGATCGCATGGCGTGCTCCGGCGCGAATCTCTCGAAACGGATGCAGCTCTGCGGGCCGCGGCAGCCCGAAGAGGCGATCCCAAGCATCGCACCCAAAGCCCATGACGGAGGAAAGTCCTGCCTCAAGATCGCGGAATTCAACCGCGCGCACCAGCGCGGCGAAGTCTCCGCAAAACGAGCGCACAGTCGCGCAATTCTCAGAGCCCGGGTTGATCGTCGCAATCAGGAAGATCGCGGCGCGACTTAGCGGCGCGTCGACCGCCTGCGCTAATACCGACGATCTGTCTGTCGCAGCCGGCGCTGTCATCGGATTGGAATCGGTCTCCATCGGGTTGTCGCCCCAACATTGTCGCCCCAAGAGTGACGTGCGCGGCTTTCCCGTCCTGAAATCCTTACGCTCGCCGCGCGTGTGAAAGTTTGCACAGCAAGATTACCATCGGCTGCCAAAACCGCACTAGTTTTCCCGCGTGACGCTTTGGTTATGGAATTCCTCACTGCTTGGCTATACGCCGCCGCTGTTTTCGCTATAAGCCCAAGTCGCCCAGGCCGGGGTGCTCTTCGGGGCGTCGACCAAGCGGCCAGTGATATTTTCGATCTGACTCCGAAATCGGAAAGTCGTTGATGGATGCAAACCGTGAAGCCATCAGCCCGTCGTCGTTGAATTCCCAGTTCTCATTGCCGTAAGAGCGATACCAGTGACCCGAGTCGTCGTGCCATTCGTAAGCGAAGCGTACCGCGATGCGGTTCCCGGTAAATGCCCACAATTCCTTGATCAGCCGGTAATCCAACTCCTTCGACCATTTGCGCGAAAGAAAAGCAATGATTTCGTTTCGTCCGTTGATGAACTCCGAACGGTTCCTCCATCGTGAATCGATTGCGTAGGCCAGAGCTACTTTTCCGGGATCGCGGCTGTTCCAGCCATCTTCGGCGAGTCGCACCTTTTGAATCGCACTTTCGTGTGTGAATGGAGGCAAAGGAGGCCGGATCGTCGTCGCTGCAGTTGTCATGGTTCTTCTCCTCGGACCGCTTCGACGTTGGTTAACGCACCTTAAGTCTTCAGGAAGCGCAACGAATACTCCTACTATATGGTTTCCTGTTTGAATAACGTGCCACAGGCCGACCCGACCGGTGGATGGTCTTTATCTAATGATGCCCTGTGGGCGTTAATGGATGCGGATCATTGGACTGCCAAACAAGAAGATGGCCTCGCACGCGAGCATTGCTTTCCTCTGCTTGACGCGGGCTGGGCCAATTCTCAATCAGCGTAATCGGGGATTTCACCGCGATCTCGTCGTTCCGCTGATACAATCGCTCCCCGCATGGCTATCAGCCCAGCCCAACTGCTGAAGCAGGCCGATCCGGGACAACGCCGCACTCTTTTAGCGGCTGCTCTTGGCTGGATGCTCGATGCTTTCGACGCCATGCTTTACGCGCTCGTCCTCGCTTATGTTATGCGCGATCTGGGAATGTCGAAAGCGACCTCCGGATTTCTTTACACGCTTACACTGTTGGCCTCCGGCATCGGCGGAGTATTTTTCGGCTTCCTTGCGGATCGCATCGGACGCAAGCGCGCCCTGATGTTCAGCATTCTTACTTACTCAATTTGCTCGTTCGCCTCAGGCCTCTCGACGACCGTGCTTATGCTGGCGGTGTTTCGCTTCATTCTCGGGCTCGGCATGGGAGGCGAGGGGAATACCGGCGCGACGCTGGTTGCCGAAACCTGGCCTACTGAATTGCGCGCCAAGGCGATTGCCATCGTGCAAAGCTCCTGGGCCATCGGCTATGCGCTAGCCGCGCTGGTGGCGGGAATCGTCCTGCGCTACGCCAATTGGCGGTTTGTATTCTTCGTTGGAATTCTTCCGGCGATTGTCACGCTGTGGATCCGCAACGGAGTACCGGAATCGCAGATGTGGATCGATCAGCACGCGGCGAAGCGCTCCGCACTGTCTGAGCTTGCGACTCAGCGACATGATGATGCCAGCGGTTCGCGGGCGGGAGCGCCCGCGCCACACGATTCCTTCTTACTCATCTTCCGCGCGCCTTATGGTAAGAGCACTATCGCTCTTCTTCTGCTTAACTTTTTCGGGTTGTTTGCCTGGTGGGGCCTGTTCACCTGGATTCCGCCGTATCTTTCGCTTCCGATCGCGCAAGGCGGGCGCGGCTTTGGCATCATGCGTACTACTACGCTGCTGCTGGTGCTCAATTTGCTTGGCATGTTTCCCGGATACCTCAGCTTTGGCTGGGTCGCGGATCATCTTGGCCGCCGCACATCTTTCATGCTTTATCTGTTTGCTGCGGCGCTGCTGGTGCCGCTTTACGCGATGGCGCGGTCGCAGTCAGCGTTGCTCATCCTCGGCGCGATTGTGGCGTTTTTTGGTACGGGATTCTTCTCGGGCTCAGGCCTGATCGGCAGCGAGATTTTTCCGACCAGCCTGCGGGCGCGAGCCTTGGGCTTTACCTACAACGGAGCGCGCACACTTAGTTCTATCGCTCCTTATGTGATCGGAAGAGTCGGCCAAGCTAAGGGATTGGATTGGGCGTTCTATCTATGCGCGACAGCTTTTTTTTTGGCCGGGGTGACCGCAACGCAACTGCCCGAGACGAAGGGAAAGAAACTGGAGTGACGCCCGTCGTTGGTCAATGGTCATTGGTCGTTGGGGAGCCATGCGAATGACGAACGACTAACGACCGCACCTACTCGATCGGCTCGACCAGCACCTCCTCGTTGTGCGCCGCGCGCTCCGGCCATTGGATCAGCACAATCGCGATCAACACCAACACAATTCCCACCGTCTGCATCGGTCGCAGTAACTCTCCCAGTACAAGCGCCGCGATCAGGATGCTGAACACCGGCTCCAGGCAACTGGCTACAATCGCGCGCGTCGGTTCCAGATGTTGCAATCCGGCGAAGTAACAGGAAAATGGCGCGAGCACGGAAATCAGCGAAAATACGATCAGGAATTCCCATTGCTCGCGACCATAGTGCGCAGCAACAATTTTCCACGGAGGATTCACGAAGATCCAAAATGTTGAAGTACCCACCAACACCCAGAGCAGCACCTTCCAACGGTCGTAACGAGCCAGCACGTTGTGGCCGCCCACGTTATAAAAGGCGAAAGAAAATGCCGCGAGTAGTGCAGCGATAACTCCAATCGCGTCGAGGCGGAAGCCGCTCGAGCCGACGAATCCCACCGCCAGTGCGCACCCTAGCACAGCCAGCCCAACTGCAGCGATCCGCTGCCATGAAGGACGCTGCGCCGCGCGCACCGCCGTATAGATGAGCACCCAGACCGGCGCCGTGTATTGCAAGATGATCGCCGTCGCCACGTTTGTGCGCTGAATCGCCAGATAATAGAAGTAGTTTGAAACCGCGACTCCGAGAACGCCCAGCAGGAAAAACCGCAAAAGGTCGCGCGCCGGAACGCGCAGGGCGGACGCTCCTCGTTGTACCAGCAGCGCCGGCAGCAGGATCGCCAGGGATAACGTCGCGCGACTTTGCGACAGGATCAGCGGATCGATGCTCCTCAGATTTAAAGGATTGCCGAGAGAAACGCCAAGCAGCGGATGCCCGGTAAATGCCGCGCGACCAAGCGTCGCGGAAATTCCCCACAGAAATGCCGCGCTCGCAATGTAGAGATACCCTCGCAGCGGATGCGGTTCAGCCTGATGCTGTGCGCGCTCACGGCCATTGTTCACGCAACATGCTCGATGGTGTAAGTGATTTTTGCCGTCTTCTCCAGCATGGCAGATACCGAGCAGTACTTTTCTTTGGACAGGCGAACGGCATCTTCCATCGATTTCTTCGAGACTTCTCCACGCACGACGTAAGTAAGATGAATCGCCGTATAGACGGCGGGATAACCGTCCGCTCGCTCGCCCGACGCGCGCACCTCCAGGCCAGTGAAGGGCTCGCGCTTCTTGCGAAGGATGCCCACGACATCCGACGCCGTGCAGCCGCACAGAGCTATCAGCACCAACTCCATCGGGCTGTTGGCAGTCTTCTCGGTAGCTGTATCCATCACGATCGAGTGCCGCGAAGTTGCGGCGCCGACGTATCGCTCGTGGTCTGTCCAGTTCACGGATGCTTCAATCATTGCTTCTCTCGGCTTCCTCTCGTAGTGCGGTGTTCGGGAGATTTCTGCTACCGCCGATTGTCCGTCACCGGTTCGGGATGAATCAGCACTCGGAAAAGTTCCGGCGCGTCGTGCTTAAAGCGAATCTCCAGCGACGTCTGCACGTCATGGACGCGCGCCAACGGCATATCGTCGGGCAGCGTGCAATGGCATGATACATAAAGCCTCGCGCGCACCTTCTTGAATTGAAACTCGTGCACATCCATCACCTCGGGAAATTCCTTCACAATATTCTTGAGCCGCTGCTCCAGTTCCGGCTCACGAACAATTTCTTCCCCTCGCTCAATGGTCGCGGGCTCGCTTTCAATGTGCGTCAGGATGGTTGCGATCTCTGGAATTTCCGCGCGCATCTCCCCTTCGAGGCGTGTCACTTCATCGTGCGCCTGCTTCATACTGAGTTGCTCGTCGAGTTCCAGATGCTGCTCCACGTGCAATTGGCCGTTCAGATCCTGCACGCTGACGTCGTGAACGTTAAAGTTATGGCGCGTGGCCACGGCGCGGATGCGATCGAAAATATTTTCCGAGCGCCGAGCGCGCGGCACGGAGTGCACCATCACGTCGGCCTCCGGCAAAATCTCGCGCACGCGTGAGGTCACCGCATCCACAACCTGCTCCGAGCGCTGAAAGGTGAAATTGCGTTCGAGCCCGACCGAAACGTCGGCGAAAAAACGATTTCCGGCTTTACGAAAGCGCACCCGCTCCACTTCCAACACGCCATCGACAGTTCTGATGCGGTCGAGAATCTGGCTGCGGACGCCGACGGGCGCGGCATC
>Ga0224545_1000086_pt1 | contig 18431 bp, 15 predicted proteins | sample 714P12024metaG_FD_179906 | JGI IMG/M metagenome (GOLD analysis project Ga0224545, IMG submission 179906) | Peat soil microbial communities from Stordalen Mire, Sweden - 717 P1 20-24 | ecosystem: Environmental > Terrestrial > Soil > Wetlands > Peat | place: Sweden: Norrbotten County, Stordalen... | reverse complement strand
TGCCGGAGAAGTGTCCGGAGTGCGGGACGCATGTTGTGCGGACGGAAGGCGAGGTGGATTATCGCTGCGTCAATGCGAATTGTCCCGCGAAGCTGCGGGAAACCATTCTGCACTTTGCTTCGCGCGGAGTGATGAATATCGACGGGATGGGGGACGCCTTGGTGAATCAGCTTACTGAGCGCGGGCTGGTGAGAAATGTTGCGGACATTTACAAACTGACCAAGGCGGATCTCCTCAGCCTGGAGCGCATGGGCGATAAATCGGCGCAGAACATTCTTGACGAGATCGAAAATTCGAAGAAGCTGCCGCTGGAACGGGTGATCTACGGGCTCGGCATTCGAATGGTTGGAGAGCGCACGGCACAATTTCTGGCTGAGCATTTTGGATCGATGGAGGAACTCAAGAAAGCTGGTGTGGAAGAACTGCAGAATGTCAATGAAGTTGGGCCGAGGATCGCGGAGAGCATTGTGGAGTTCTTTGGCATCCCGGCCAATCGAAAACTAGTCGAGCGTTTGCGCGAGGCGGGGCTTAATTTAACTGGACGGAAAAAGCAGCGCGGTACGAAGCTTGCAGGGAAGACATTTGTGTTGACCGGGACACTGGCGCACTTCACGCGAGATGAAGCCAGGAAGATGATTGAAGACGCAGGCGGGAAGGTAACCGGTTCGGTAAGCAAGAAAACGGATTATGTGGTGGCGGGAGCGGATGCGGGATCGAAGCTGGAGAAGGCGAAAGAGTTGGGGGTGAAGGTGATCGATGAGAAGGAGATGGAAAGTATCCTCATTTGACAGTTAGGTTCCACGCCGGTGTTACAAGCTCTCGGGCGGCAGGGCTGAAGAGGTGCCCGATCCGAACCTATTTCTCAAACCGGAACCGTCTATCGGCCTTCCATCTTCAATGACTCGGTCATTCTCCTCCAAGTCTCCTCCAGCAATTCCGGCAGAATCCGTGTTTCCCCTACCACCGATACAAAGTTAGCGTCCGCGACCCAGCGGGGGAGGACGTGCATGTGGATGTGTCCGGCGATGCCGGCGCCAGCGGCTTTGCCGATGTTCATTCCGAGATTGATGCCGTCGGGGTGGTAGAGCTGGCGCAAGACGGACTCCATACGCTGAGAGAGTTGCATCATTTCGCTGGCAGCTCGGAGCGGCAGTTTTTGCAGTTCGTCCAGATGAGCATAGGGGACGATCATCACGTGGCCGGGAGTATAGGGATAAGCATTCAAGATGACGAAGCAGTGCTTGGCGCGAAGAACGATAAGCATTTTCGCGTCGTCCCCGGCTTTCACAGCGTTACAAAAGACGCATCCGACGGCTTTCTCGGCGGTGGAGACGTAGGCGTAACGCCAGGGGGTCCAGAGGTAATCCATAGCAAAGGGCAGGGTAGCAGATGGAAGGTGCGTTGGTGAAATTGGGAAGTGAACCCTAAGGCCTCAAATCAGATTGTCAGATTGAAGGAGATGTGGAGAGCAGGCTCGCTTGGCTCGGCGGACAGCCGAGGGCGGCGGTCCCCACAATTCCTCGCCCGGAGATTGAAACACTGTTGTAACTTACGCAAGATTTGCGTTTGACACTGTTTGAGAGGCGTTGCTATAGTCGAAGTGTTCCCTTTGGACGCGGGTTTCTGTAAAACGTCCGGCAGCTGGGATTGTCCAAGCTCACTCGCCAGGGTGAGCCCACCACAACCAAACGACTCACTCCAGCAGTCCGCCAAGCAGACCCCGCATCTTCCCCGCACCGAGTGCGAGGTTTCAGCAGAGAGGCATGACTTTGTCCGACCACACCACCGTTCAAAACTCCGAATCAAACAGCGCCGTTGCCACCGAAACAGAACCCACGGCGTCCCCCCAAACCCCAACCGAACAGCGCTTGACGGAACAGAACCCGACCGATCAAACCGTGAACCAGGAGCATCAGGCTGAATCGAACCAGGCGCCAACGGCCCTCGTTGGAAAGGCTCCTCATGCTGCGGCCGCTTCCGAGGATAAACACTCGGGCGAAGATTTCGCCTCGGCGCTGGAAAGCTTCACCACGGAAACCGAAGAGGCTGTGGGCGAAGACCGCGTAATCAAGGGGAGGGTGCTCAAGCTGACCTCGACTCATGTTGTCGTCGACGTCGGCGCCAAATCGGAGGGAATGCTGCCGCTTTCGGAGGTGTTGGATCACGAAGGCAAGCCGAAGGTGAAGCCGGGCGACGAAATCGATGTGATGCGCGAGAAGGGGCACACGGAGGAAGGTTACGTCAACCTCTCGCACCAAAAAGCGGCGCGCATTCACGCCTGGGACGAGGTAGAAAAAGCTCACAATGAAAAACGGCCGATCCAAGCCGTGGTCATTGAACGCACCAAGGGAGGCTTGACGGTCGATATTCTCGGAGCAAGGGCGTTTCTGCCGGGTTCGCAAGTGGATCTGCGGCCGATTCGGAATCTCGAGGGAATGAAGGGCCAGACGCTTGAAGTGACGGTGATCAAGCTCAACAAGAAGCGCGGCAACATCGTGGTTTCGCGCAAGGAGTTGCTCGAAGGGGAACAGACAGAAAAGCGCAGCAAGACTCTGGAACACTTGGAAGAAGGTTCGGTGCTGACCGGCGTGGTGAAGAACCTTACCGAATACGGCGCTTTCGTGGATCTTGGCGGGTTGGATGGACTGCTGCACATCACCGATATGTCTTGGGGACGTCTGACGCATCCACGCGATCTGGTGAATGTTGGCGACCAAATTCAGGTGAAGGTGCTGAAGTACGACAAAGATAAGCAGCGCGTCTCGCTGGGATTCAAGCAATTGACGCCCGATCCGTGGCTCGATGCCGAGCATCGCTATCCGGTGGGCGCACACGTATCCGGACGCGTGATCAGCGTGACCGATTACGGCGCTTTTGTGGAACTGGAACAAGGGATCGAAGGGCTGGTCCACGTCAGTGAAATGACGTGGTCAAAGCGAATGAAGCATCCCTCCAAGCTGGTGAACGTAGGGGATCAGGTGGATTGTGTCGTGCTGAATGTGAATCCTACCGAGCGCCGGATCTCTCTGGGCATGCGGCAACTGGCGGCGAATCCGTGGGACGCATTGCATGACAAATATCCGGTGGGCATGACGGTGGAGGGTCGGGTACGCAACCTGACCGATTTCGGCGCCTTCATCGAAATCGAAGATGGAATCGACGGGCTGGTACACGTTAGCAACCTGAGCTGGACCAAGCGGGTGAAACATCCTTCGGAAGTGCTGAAGAAGGGGGATCGGGTCAAGGCGGTGGTTCTGGCCATCGAGCCGGACAAGCGGCGATTGTCGCTCGGCGTGAAGCAGCTTCAGCCCGATGTCTGGGAGACTTTCTTCGAGACACATCACGTCGGCGATGTGGTGCACGGCAAAGTGCTGCGGGTAGCGGCTTTCGGTGCATTCGTGGAGATTGCGGAAGGCGTGGAAGGTCTATGCCACAAATCTGAAGCGGTGGATGGAAATGGACAGCCTTTGCACCTTGAACCCGGCATGGAGCACGATTTCAAGATCATCAAGATGAGCCCGGAAGACAAGAAGGTCGGACTCAGCATCCGCGCAGTGGGCGAGGAAGCTTCGCGGTCCGAAGTGGAAGCTTATAAGCAGCCTGTGTCGAGCACCAGTTCGACCATTGGCGAGTTGATCTCCTGGAAGCGCGCCAGCAACGAAGGCAATTAACCTCACAAAGATCCGTCAGAAAAGTCGCCGATCGGCGGCTTTTCCCGTTTACGAGCTCTGAATGCGGTGCCGCATCGCCATCCCGTCTCTGTACCCGTCTCTGTGAGAGTGGGCTGTTTTGAATTTAGTCAGTCATCGTAAGCACTGCCACGACGGCTGGGATGGATCGTGATTCGTTTAACAAAGCAATCCTCGTGGACTGCGTTGCCGTTTTCATCAGTAGACAGATCCACCCTTAGGTCAAGCGGCCTACCGCAAATTGTGCAGGCTATTTTTGGAAAAGGGCAACCACCCATCAATGCCTCTTTGGACGGTGACAACTACCTTTTAGGCTTAAACTGCGAATGCACGCTGATCAATATAGATCACTTCTTGGAATCGTGATGATCACATTCTGTCCCCTCTAAAATTCAAAACAGCCGATTACCGTCTCTGGCCGTCTCTACCGTCTCTACACCGTACTTGGCGCATTCCCTACTCTGTTCTAGAATCGTTGGTTTGCCCTCCATCATCCATCTGTGAGGAGTATTTCCTTGCCTGAAACTGTTTATGACGTCGCCATCATCGGCAGTGGTCCGGCCGGTTACACGGCCGCGATCCGCGCCGGCCAGTACGGATTGAGAACTGCTCTCCTCGAAAAAGATGGATTCCTTGGTGGAACCTGCCTGCACGTGGGTTGTATTCCCACCAAGGCGCTGCTCTTCAATGCTGAGCTCTGGGACCACCTCAAGGACGCGAAAGAATTCGGCATTGAGGGCGTGGATGCGCGCAAGCTGAACTGGGCAGCCATACAGGAAAGAAAGTCGAAGATTGTCGCAAAACATGCTAAGGGTTTGGAATTCCTGATGAAGAAGAACAAGGTCGACACCGTAAAAGGCTATGGCAAGCTGACCGGTCCGGCGCAGAACGGGATTCTTACCGTGGAAGTCGCAAATGATGGCAAGAGCAGCCAACTCAAGGCAAAGAACGTCCTTCTTGCTACTGGGTCCGAGGCTCGCATGTTGCCTGGCCTTGATGCTGATGATCGCGTTCTCACGAACATTGAGATTCTCGGTCTGAAAGAAATGCCGAAATCGCTTGTCATTGTTGGCGCTGGCGCGGTGGGAGTGGAGTTCGCCTCCATTTATCGCTCTTTTGGGTGCGAAGTGACGATTGTGGAAATGCTGCCGCGACTGGTGCCTGTTGAAGATGAAGAAGTCTCCAAAGAGTTGTCTCGCGTCTACCGTAAACGCGGCATCAACTTTCACACCGGTGCGAAGGTGGAAGGGGTGGAGAGGACAAAAGCCGGAATTGCCGTGACGATTTCGGTGGATGGAAAGCAACAGAAGATCGAGGCTGAAAAAATCCTGATCGCCGTAGGGCGGAAGCCTCGCACCGAAAATGTCGGTTTGGAAAAAACGAAAATTAAACCTGAGCGTGGCTTCGTCCAAGTGGACTCCTGGATGCACACTGGAGAACCCGGCGTCTACGCGGTGGGCGACATTGTTCTTGGCTCACCGCAACTGGCCCATGTTGGGGCTATGGAAGCGCTGGTCGCTGTGGCGAAAATCGCTGGCAAGCCCGCCAAGCCGATTAATCCCGAGCATATTCCAGGCGCCACGTATTGCTATCCTGAAATCGGCAGCGTCGGGCTCACCGAAACGAAGGCCCGCGAGGCTGGGTACAACATCAAGGTCGGCAAGTTCCCCTTCGCCGCGAATTCACGGGCTTCCATCGTGGGGCAGCACGAAGGCTTCATCAAGATCGTTTCGGACGCCGAATACGGGGAAATCTTGGGCGTCCACATCATCGGTCCGCAGGCAACCGAGCTGATCGCCGAAGCCGTTGTCGCCCTGGAGCTCGAGGCTACCGTAGAAGATTTGATGTGGACGATCCATGCGCATCCGACTTTGGCTGAAGCTATGCTGGATGCGTCGAACAGCGTGTACGGAATGGCGATTAACGCATGAACTTCATGCCCACGGATCGCACGGATGCACCCGGATCAAGAATTAAACGCTGTCATCCTGAGCGAAGCGAAGGACCTAGGCAATTTCTCGATGCCTAGGGGTTTCCGTGGCGGAGTGTCCTTGGGTTTTGATCCGTGTAAATCCGCGGCAAAAAGAATTTGATCTCTCTTCTCCAACTCGGCACCGTTGATTACGCTACGGGCCTGCGCCTGCAACAACAACTGGTCGAGCTGCGCAAAGCTGAGAAGATCGGCGACGTGCTACTGCTGCTCGAACATTCGCCGGTCATCACCCTCGGGCGCAACGCGAAAGCTGCCAACGTGATCGCCTCACTTGAACTCCTTGCCCAGCGTAGCGTCGAGGTTTTCGAATGCGACCGAGGTGGCGACGTCACCTTCCACGGTCCCGGACAGATCGTCGGCTATCCCGTCTTCGACCTGCGCGGCTTCGCGGCACCCGATGGCAAACGCAAAACCCTGGGCGCCGTCGAGTTTGTGCGCCGCCTGGAAGAAGTTTTGATTCGCACCTGCGCCGACTTCGCCATTCCAACGAAGCGGAGTCCAGGTCTGACGGGTGTTTGGACAAATCAAGAAGCGACCGAGGCGAAGATTGCCGCCATCGGCATCCACATCTCCCGCTTCGTCACCTCGCATGGCTTCGCCCTCAACGTGAACACTGACCTAAGTTTCTTCAACCTGATCATTCCCTGCGGCATCACGTCGAAGCCGGTCGCCTCCTTGCAGCAGGAACTCGGTCATTCACTCGAACTGACGGCAGTCGCCGAATCGATTTCCCGAAATTTCGGTACTGTTTTCTCCAGCCAAATCCTTTGGGTTGATACTCTCGACGCGCTCCTTGGGCGCACCGTCGGCATCCCCATGAAGCCTCCTGTCGAACTTCGCCGGCTGCACGAAGAAGACGACACGACATGGGCGTAGCGCTTGCATTCCACAGCCCTCGTCGAACACTCAGCCCGCGCTAGCCCAATCGCCCACTCTCGCGTTACCATGAATACATCGCGCTCTCGCGCCGCTTTCACATGGGGACCAAGAAGACGAAGACCAAAACCAGTTCCAATGGGAGCCCTCCGCGCAATGGTCGTGTGGGGACGGCCGCCTCCGGCCGTCGAGTCGAGCGACGCTCGACGGGCTCTCCTGAACAGCACCTCCGAACCTACTCGATCCCGGACTACCGCCTTGAGCATCCCGACTTTACTGTCCGACAAACGGCAGAGAAGAGCAAAGACGGCGCCGAACACGTCCGCTACGAGGTCACCGGCGACCTCGACGCGCCCGTTCTGCCGATCCGCGACTCTAAGTATCTCGACAGGAAACAGTGCGTCGAGATTTACCGCTACATGCTGCTGAACCGCAAAATGGAGGTTGCGCTCGAAAATCTCTACAAGCAAGGCAAGGTCGTTGGCGGAGTTTACTTTGGACTCGGACAGGAAGCCTGCTCCTGCGCCTCCGCCTACGCGCTCGACAAAGATGACTGGTTCGCGCCGATGATACGGAACCAGGGATCGTTGCTGGTCCGTGGTTTCGGCGCCAGCGATATCATGATGCAGTACATGGCCAAGGCAGATTCGCCCACGAAGGGCCGCGACGGCACCTCGCACTTCGGCGACATCGAGAAACGCAACATGGTCTCGCCCATTTCCATGCTCGGCGATCTAATTCCGGTGATGGCGGGCGTAGCACTTGGCGCGCGCCTTCAGGGCCGCAACCTCGCCGTGATGACATACATCGGCGACGGGGGACAGTCCACCGGCGTCACCTACGAAGGCATCAACTTCGCGGCCGTGCAGAATCTTGGTCTCGTTCTCCTCGTCGAAAGCAATCTCTGGGCCTACTCCACGCCTTCAGAAATGCAATATCGGTGCAAAGATCTTGCCGAACGCGCCATCGGATACGGCATCCCCGGCGTGATCGTCGACGGCACCGACACCTGCCAGGTCTACGATGCCGCTCGTGACGCCGTTGAGCGCGCCCACCGCGGCGAAGGCCCCACGCTGATCGAAGCCAAAATGATGCGCATGAAAGGCCACGCCATCCACGATGCCGCCTCGTACGTGCCCCAGGCGATGTTCGACTTCTGGAAGAAGCGCGACCCGATCGCGCGATTCGAGAATTATCTGGTGAAAGAAAAGAAGTGGCTGACGCCGAAAGAGAATGCCGACTTGATTTCAGAGGTGGAGCGGGTGATCGAGGCGGAGCGTGAAATCGCGGTAAACTCTCCGATGCCAACGCCGGAGTCAGCCGAAGGGGGCGTCTTCTGCGAAGACGGCTGCCACGAAATCAAGCCGAAGTACGGGATGCCGAAGTTAAAGAAAAGGAGCGGCAGCTTTAAGCAGACCGAGGCAGCCGTACATTTGAAGTAGGCCGCGTTGCCGTAATTTGTTAGCCGCAGCAACTCTACATCTGACCCTATGCAACTCACTTACCTCGAAGCCATCCGCCAGGGAATCTGGGAAGAAATGGACCGCGATCCAACCTTCTTCTGCCTGGGCGAAGACATCGGCATTTACGGAGGCGCCTTCAAAGTCACCGACGGTTTCATCGACCGCTTCGGCCCCGAGCGCGTCATCGACACTCCCATCGCCGAGTCCGCCATCGTGGGCGCGGCTTTCGGAGCATCGCTCACCGGCATGCGCCCCGTCGCCGAGTTCCAGTTTATGGATTTCATCGGCTGCGCCTTCAACCAGATTTCCAACATGGTTGCGAAGACGCATTATCTCTGGGGCGCGCCTGCTCCACTCGTCCTGCGGGGGCCCAGTGGCGGATACGTTCACGGCGGCCCGTTCCACTCGCAGAATCCCGAAATGTGGTTCGTCCACAATCCCGGCCTGAAAGTAATCTGTCCCGCCACCCCTTATGACGCTAAGGGCCTGATCAAAGCCGCCATCCGCGACAACAACCCGTGCATCTTTTTCGAGCACAAATATCTTTATCGGCGCATCAAGGGTGAAGTTCCGTCGGAAGATTACCTCGTCCCTATCGGCAAAGCACGCCTGGCCCGCGAAGGCCGCGACCTGAGCGTCATTACTTACGCTGCCATGGTCCACACCGCGCTGGAGGCCGCCGATATTCTGAGCAAAGAGGGAATCGATCTTGAAATCCTCGATCTGCGTACCGTCTCGCCGCTGGATCGCGAAGCCATCGCCCAGACCGTCAAAAAGACAAATAAGGTGATCATCCTGCACGAGCACTCACGCACCGGCGGCTTAGCCGGCGAGATCGCCGCCATCCTCAACGAAGAAGCCTTCGACGATCTCGACGGGCCCATCGTCCGCATCGCCGGCCTCGATTCGGCCGTCCCGTTCTCTCCCCCACAGGAAGAGCACTATTTGCCAAAGGTAAGCGATGTCCTTCGAGAAGCTCGCCGATTGAAAGCGTACTGAGGCAAAGCCGCCCGGTCGATCCGAACTAGCGCCGCGCCACGCCATCTGCCACAATAGTGCCTCCGGAGAAGAAGCCATGGGAAAATTCGTTCTCGGTGTGGTCGTCACTATTCTCGTGTTGATTCTGGGCGGCCTCGGCCTCGCCATGCTGGGATTTATACCCACAAATGCGAATGTTGCGCCAGCGCGCATCGAGCGCCGCATCGCCATGGCGGCTGTAGACGCTTCCATGGAGCGCCACGCTCCCCACATCACCAACCCTTTGCCTCCTACCGATCAGAACTTCGAAGATGGCATGAAGCTCTATACCATGAACTGCGCCGTCTGCCATGGCGGTCTCGACCGCAAACCCGCGTCGCTGGGTAACTCTTTTTATCCGCCTGCTCCGAATCTTGTCTCCGATCCACCCGACGATCCCGAGTGGCACCTCTTCTACACCATCCGCACCGGCGTACGCTACACCGGGATGCCCGCTTGGGATAAGACCCTGACCGAGCAGGACATATGGAAGATCGCCAGTCTCCTGTCGCATATGGAAAAGCTGCCACCTGCGGTTCAGTCTTATTGGAAGACTAACTTTGGCGCAGCCGCCCCGGCCGGCGAAGACAGTAAAGAGGAACCCAAACACGACTAGAGTTCGCTCGCAGTCCACGACTTTTAAGGGTTCCCGATCGCGACCGCTATAATACTCGATTGCATCTGGCCCTCGGTCGGGAACCGTTGGCCTTGTGGAAGGAAATCATGCCGACTGACATCATCATGCCCCAGATGGGCGAATCCATCGTCGAGGGAACCATTACCAAGTGGCTAAAGAAGCCTGGCGACAAGGTTCAGCGCGACGAACCTCTCTTCGAAATCTCCACCGACAAAGTGGACGCCGAAATTCCAGCACCTGCTTCCGGCGTGTTGCAGGAGATCAAAGTAGCGGAAGGGGCCACGGTTGGCGTGAATACGATCGTTGGCATCATCTCCGCCGACGGCGAGGCCGCTGCCGCGCCTGCCAAGCCGGTGCCTGCTGCCGCAGTTCCAGAAAAACCAGCTGCGGCGAAGAAAGAAGTTCCGCAGAAAGAGGAAAAGCAGGGGGCCGCGCCAACGCCGGCCGCGTCCGCCGCCGGCGCTTCTCCGGCGGCAGTATCACCCGACGAGGAAGAAGCCCGCTCTTCGCCGCTGGTGCGCAAGATCGCCCGCGAGCACGGAATCGCGCTCTCGCAGATTACTGGTACGGGCCTCGGCGGTCGCATCACCAAGCAGGACATCCTCTCGTTCATCGACAGTCAATCTTCGGCGTCAGCCGCCGCCGCTTCTGCCGCACCGAGCCCAGCTGCGTCCGCACCCTCAGGCCCGTCTTCGCGGCCTGCGCCCGCTCCCGCTCCTTATCCCGGCGATCTCGTTCCCATGACGAACATGCGCAAGATCATCGCCCAGCGCATGATCGAGTCCCGCCGTACCAGCGCGCACGTCCACTGCATGTACGAAGTAGACTTCACCCGCATCGTTCATCTGCGTGCCAAACACAAGAATGGATTCGAGCAGCGCCACGGCGTACGACTCACTTTCATGCCGTTTTTCGTGCGCTCTGCCATCATCGCTGTTCAGCAGTGGCCGATCCTCAATGCCACCCTCGAAGGCGACAATATTCGCTATCATCGGCAAATCAACATCGGCGTTGCGGTCGCTCTCGACTGGGGGCTCATCGTGCCGGTTCTAAAGAATGCTGGAGACCTCAACTTCCTCGGCCTGCAGCGCGGCATAACCGATCTTGGCGAGCGTGCGCGCAGCAAGAAGCTTAAGCCCGAGGATGTCGAGGGCTCCACTTTCACCGTCACCAACCCCGGCCAGTTCGGCGCCGTCTTTGGCTTGCCCATCATTAATCAGCCTAACTCCGCCATCATGGGCGTGGGCGGCATCACCAAGCAGCCATTGGTTGTCACGGACAAAGAAGGCAACGATTCGATCGCCATTCGTTCCGTCGTCCATCTCACGCTCGGCTACGATCACCGTCTCATCGACGGTGCAGTCGCCGACCAGTGCATGGCGCTGGTGAAAAAGACGCTGGAAAATTGGAGTGAAGAAATCGGCTAGTCTCGTCAAACCGAAGCTTGATTGCTCGTAGATGGCGTTGCTTGCACCAGGTTGAAGCGTTGCGGCGCGGGCTCTGCCACGCGCGGCTTCTCGCCGAGGTGACTTGCCGGCATCTCTGGTTCTATCGCGGAAGCTTCACGCGCTACCGACCGCCCAACCCATGCCGCCAGCATCACCGCCAGCACCCAACAAAAAAGCCGCCCCGTGGGGCGGTATATCTGAAACATGCTTCCTTCTAAAACAGTCGAACTCTTATTCTCTCTCGTCCCTGCAGAAAATTCTCTACGCTTCGCACGTAAACGTCCGCAAAGTCTGCCACCGGCCTTCGCCCCTCAATCAGATCCATGCCGTCCTCGACCGTCCAGCCCATCACTCCTAACAACGCCAGCGTCATCATCGGCGCCCTGTGAACTCCCGCCGCGCAATGGACGTACAATTTCGCTCCATCCTGTTCCAGCGCCGCCATGGCAAAGTCCACGCCCCGAGCAAACACTTCAGGAGGCTTCGGTTCGAAATCGTCGTCCACCGGATTCCAGCAAACCGCGACTCCGTGCGGCCCCGCCAGCGGCGTGTCGTCAAACTCAATCTGCATATCAATGATGTGCGTGATCCCGGAACGGGATATCGACGCCATATTCTCCGCCGTCCAGATTCCGCCTCCGACCGCAATCCGATCGGTCACCCACGTTATGTCCATTCCCATTTTGCGTCGTGCAGCGCGGACCTTTCTATCCGCTGGATTGCTTGGAGAGAACCAGTCGACCGAAAATGCCTTCGCCGCCATCGCCTTCAGGGTTTTTCTGCCGGACCCGACCCGCGGCGAAATCGCTAAGCGCATCGGGACGACCCGCCTTTTCCCGATCGTAGCTTCGGTTCATTTTACGGCATCCCCTCGATTTTCGTTTTCTCGTGTGGTCTGCTTCGTCGATGGTCTTCGGTTCGCCGATTCCGAATTCGCGGCCAAAACTCCCGCCGAATGGCCAGCCTACTCTCACGATCAACCTCAACCGGACTTCCATCTTCGTCACCAATCCACGGATCGGTCGGCAACCCCAGCCGCTTCCTCAATGTATACGCCAGCGAACCCTCCGGCCCCGATGCTGTCTCAGCGCTCGTCGGATACAGTCCAACGGCCTCAAACAAATAGCTTGCCGCACCCAATTGGCCGCCCTTGGCCTGCTCGATCACTGCCGCCAAAATATTTTTCGCAGTGCTTTTCAGCGCGCCCTACATCGTTATACCAAAGAGGCTGTGGAAGCCATTGTTGATTAGCATTGGGCTATAGCAACCGTGGTATACTGCCCCGTCATGAAGTTCCGCGTTCTGCAAGACAATCTGCGCGATACTCTCTGGGAGCGCATTGAGGAAGGCGAGCTTACCGGCCTCCGCCTGGCACAACAAACCGGCTTCAAGCAGGCCCACATCTCCAATTTTCTGAATCGCAAGCGTGGCCTCAGCCTTGAGGGCATGGACCGCGTCCTGGCCGTTCAGCATCTTTCCGTACTCGATCTTCTTGATCCCTCAGAGGTTAATAAGCGCGCTTCCATCCTGCCACCCAGCGATGACGAGTTTCAGAACGTGCTTCTCATCGAGGGAACCATCGCCGCCACTCAACCCCTCGTCACCGGCATGAACGTGAAGGAGATCCTGAAGTTCAAGAAAACTCTTCTAAAGAAGTTAAAACCGGAAATCGAAGGCGCCCGTGAGGGATGGGAACGCTTCGTAGTCATCAAAGTCGACGGCCGCGAAGGCATGAGCATGTATCCGCGTCTGCTTCCCGGCGCCACGCTGTTGATCGACCGCCATTACAATTCCCTCAAGCCCTATCGCAAGGGTGAGTTCAACATGTACGCCGTTCTCAAGGATGGGACCTGCACCGTTAAGTATGTGGAAACCGCCGGAAATCATCTGATTCTGCGGCCCCACAACCAGGCGTATCCGGTCGACATCCTGACCATGGAAGATGGCAAATCTACCTCCGACTACCTCGTCGGCCGTGTCTGCCACGTAGGCATCGAAACCTAAATAAGAGTGTCCTCAGCCCCAGGAATCGCCCTCACTGAGAATCGGAAACTAGGAGCTCGGTTTCAGCTACTCCGCATGCAAACTGTCAAACATCTTCCACAGCTTGTCCGCTGTAGCGCGATAAATTAGGTATCCGCTGCCCGCATCCGAAGTCTCGCGAAACAGCAATTCTCCGCGGCTATCTCCATCCGCATCTACAACATCGATCAATTCCAGGCGCGGCGTCACGTCGAGATGAAACTTGTCAGTGATGCCGGAAAACAGTTTGCGCAAATTGCCATAGATGTCAGTTTTCACCACCAGCATGACGCTGTAAGGCTCCGCTGCAGCGTTCACTCCCGTCGCACCCGGGATGTGCGCCTCCGCGCTTAGAATCATTACCGGTTGGCTCGTAAGCCAAACATCGAATCCATGAAATTGGACGTTCTCAAACACGGGCTGCGCCTGCTTGGCCGCCGCCTTATGGCCGACCGCGCCCGACTTAGGCGCAACTGGCCGAGCCGGAATCTGATTTTTCAATAGCGCCGCAGCATAGGCCCTCACTTCATCGGCCGCCAGGGCCAACATCTGATTACGTCGCTCTTCCTCTTCGCCCGTCTTCCAGAAAAATTTATAGGATTGCGGATCGGGTCCTGCCGCATCGGAAATTGCCGCCACCATTTGTGGCGGACTCGCACTGGCCGCACCAGCGGAAGCCGCGGAGTCAGTCTTACCACCCTTCTTCGTTACCGCCTCATCTTCGTCCGATGGCGCCGCCGTTGTCGGCTTGCCGCGCCTCAACGTGGGGCGATAGTAGTTGTCCCCTGATTCGCCGGAGGACGATTTGCCGGAGGATGATTCGCTGGACGATGTCTGCGCCGCTGGTGCTGCAACTGGCGTGGATTGCCCATCCGCAGGCTTCTCAGGAGCAGGCGGGTTCGTCGCCTTCGGCGTTTGCTGCCCGGATGTAGAACCCGTCGTCGTCGTCGAACCTGTCGACGAACCGCCCGCCGGCTGCGACGATGCCGGAGCCGTTGCTCCGGGCTTGTCTGCTGATCCTGAGCCGCTGGGAGCAGGAGTGGAACTCGCATCGGGTGCAGCGGCCGGCTTCGATGCGTTCTTTCTCGTCAAGCGCGGTGGCTCATCTCCGCTGTTATCCAACCCAACAGGAACGTCCTCAGCTTTGTGGCTGGTTTTCGCAACCTCAGATCCACGCGGCAAGTACGTTCCCGTGCCCACCCAGGGGTGCGTGCTGCCCGGGCTCTTGCTGTGCAGCGCTCCATTCACCGTGAACAATCCCTTTGAGTCTCCGGACTGCTCCGCCTCATACACGGTGCCCCATTCCAGCGCCATCGGTGTGGGGTCCGCTTTGTAGGCGCTGGCATCATAAAACTTGCCGTCGATCAAAATCGCCACGGGAATCAGCGTTCCCTTGCCGCCGTTCACTTCGAGAACTCCTAACGCCCGCGGCTCTTTCCCTTTCTTAGGCTTCTTGTTTTCCTGGGGCCTGTTTCTCTGTGGCGTAATCTGCGGTCGCGCGCCTTGCGCCACACACTGGGTCAAGCCAGCCATTGCGAAAAGCAGGAGCAGGCCAATGACGAACACTGCCAATCTGCGGTATAAGGAGTTTGTGAAGACACTCCGTCCCGGCCTCGGCTTTGCCAATACTGAGATTAAGGACGCTGTCTTCAAAACTCTTCCCCCTGGAAACGAGATGCTCATGAATATCAATATCAATGATAAGGCCCCTGAGTTTACTTTGCAGGACGAGAACGACAAGCAGCTTTCCCTAAAAGATCTGCGCGGCAAAGTCGTGGTGCTCTATTTCTATCCTCGCGCCGATACTCCCGGCTGTACCGTGGAGGCCTGTGCCTTCCGCGATACGTATAAGCAAATTCAAAAGACCGGCGCCGTTCTGCTCGGCATCTCCCCTGACACCCCCAAGGCACAGAGAAAATTCCAGGACAAATTCAAGCTACCCTTTACCTTGCTCGCCGATGCCGACAAGAAAGTCGCCAACGCCTATGGCGTCGTCCAGGAAAAAAATATGTACGGCAAGAAAGTGATGGGCATCGCCCGGACCACGTTCGTCATTGCACCCGACGGCAAAATCCAGCACATCTTCCCCAAAGTTAAGCCCGAAGGCCATGCGGTGGAAGTCCTCGCGTACCTGAAAGAATCGGCCAAAGGCGCGGCGTAGCCCGACCGACCGATGTGCTAGTACGGTCCATACTGGCGGATTTGTATCCCGGCAGTTGCGGCATTAAGGTTTGCGGCAGCGTGGAAGAGCGGCGCGCGCGGCGCAAACCGCTCGTTATAAATTTCGGACTTCAGCCCCTGTGGTCGTACTTTTTATGATCCTTCAGCCTTCTGCCACTTTGTCCACGCCTCTCCGAACCCGATCCATCCGCCCGCTCCATCGCGCTTTCTTCGCCCGCAATCCACGCTCCGTCGCCCGCGAACTCCTGGGTAAGGTGCTCGTGCGCGATCACGGCGAGCTCCGCCTGGCCGCACGTATCGTCGAAGTCGAAGCCTACTTGGGGCAGAACGATCCCGCGGCCCACGCCGCTGCCGGCAATACCGCCCGCACCTCGGTCTTGTTCGGACCTCCCGGCTGTGCCTACGTTTATTTCATCTACGGCAATCACTACTGCCTGAACGTCTCCTGTGAGCGCGCCGGGAAAGCGGGCTCTGTTCTCTTCCGCGCCCTCGAACCCCTGCTGGGCATCGAGCAAATGGCTCGCGCCCGAGATATCGCTCTCCAAAGCCCCCGCGACCTGATTCGGCTCACCAGTGGCCCGGGACGCCTGGCCGAAGCCTTCGGCATCACCCGGGCCCGCGATAACGGATGCGACCTTACCTCGCGCGATTCCGGGTTGTGGATAGGAGAAGAGGGCTTTCGCGCAAGAAACATCCGGATCACGCCGCGCATCGGCATCCGGCAGGCGGCCGACCGGCCGCTGCGGTACGTGTTGGCAGGAAACACCTTCGTTTCCGGCACCAAGGCTCTGCGTTGACTGCCGACCGCCGGATTTCAGTTAGAATTCGCCTCACTGTCTATGCACCCCGCCAAAACCGACTACGGCATTGACGCTCCCGGTGTCATCCGCAACCTTTTCGTCATCGGGGTCGCACTCTTCGTGCTGGCGCGCTTCCTGCCGGTGGTCACACTTGGTTCCATAAGCTTTGTGCTCCGGCCGATGGCCATGTGGACCGGTGCCGCCTGCCTGCTCGAAGGCGTGGCCATGATTTTTTACGCCAAAGTAGGGAAGTTCCGCCATCGCGACCGGATGCTCGGTCGAGTGAACTGGACGGGGAACGAAATCGTTCTCGACGTCGGCACCGGCCGCGGCCTGCTCATGATCGGCGCCAAAAGGCTGAGCACCGGGAAAGCAATCGGCATCGACATTTGGAGCAAGGGCGACCTCTCCGGAAACTCACGGGATAAGACTTTGCGCAATGTGGAACTCGAAGGAGTTTCCGGCCGGGTCGAGGTGAAAAGCGACGACGCCACCGCGATGCAGTTTCCCGACGCGAGCTTCGATGTAGTCCTCTCCAACCTCTGCCTGCACAATATTCCCAGCCGCGAAGGACGCGACCGGGCCTGCCGTGAGATTATCCGGGTGCTCAAGCCCGGAGGCATGGCCTTCATTGCCGATTTCAAGAACACCGCTAATTACGTGGCGGCGTTCCAGTCCGCCGGAGCCAAGGCCTCACGCAGCCGCCTCGATTTCCTGCACACCTTCCCCCCACTGCGCATCGTTGAAGTAGTAAAAGCCTCTGCTTCTTGACAAACGGGTGTAGACTGTCACTCGGGTTAGATACCCGAATCGCACCGGTCAAGCCTGTTTTGCCCGGCCTCCCTTGTTGTGAATGCCGTCGCCTGGTTCATCCTTCGTCGGCATCCCTCCAACGAATCGAGTCATCTCACCAGTGAAAGGGTTTTCTTGCGCAGGGTTAGCTCATCTCGCTTGGCAGTAATCGTACTATTAATGATTTTCGGGGTCACTCTGCCGGCTGTCGCCGGCGCATTAGATACCGTCGTTCCCAAGCCCCCGTCAACTTCAGTTCCATCCGCCATCGTCATAGGATTCGTAGGTGGTTTTGTCAGCCATGAGAACCCGCATCATGGCCCCGTGATCCTGGCGCAGCAAATCCGGCGCGCTGTTCCCAACGACACTTATGTTCAGGTTTTTGAGAACCGTCGCAGGAAAATCGCCTATGATACCGTCCTGCGACTGCTCGACGGTAACCACGACGGTGTTCTTAGCTCGGAAGAAAAAGCAGGCGCGCGGATCGTCCTCTTCGGCCACAGTTGGGGAGCAGCCGCAGCAGTGCTACTGGCGCGCGATTTACAGCGCCTGGGGATTCCCGTTTCCCTGACCATACAGGTCGATAGCGTCGCCAAGTGGTGGCAGAACGATTCCGTTATACCTGACAACGTTGCCGAAGCCGTGAACTTTTACCAGACCCAAGGCATTGTGCATGGCCGTCGGCAAATTGTGGCTGCCGATGCCGCCCGTACTGAGATCCTCGGTAACTATCGCATGGATTACAAGAAAGCCCCGGTCGCCTGTCCGGAAGCCTCCTGGTGGGACCGAGTCTTCACCCCTGGCCACATGCAGAGCGAATGCGACCCCAACCTTTGGTCGCACATCCGAAGCCTGGTGACGCAGCGGCTTTCCCCTCAGACCACTTCTGCGGCGATCTCCCAATCAGACAAGGCCCGGCCGACCCGCTAAGCCCCGAGCAACGGTGGAACGAGGGGCATGTAAAATGATCCCGGCTGCGCCCCTGAGAGTGTGCAGCGCCGCCCCCTGGGCAGCGATGTGCTCCAGATAACAACGCCTCGATTCATGCAACGGACCATTTTCGTGACGTGCCACGGTGCGGGGACAACGATAAAGAGTTTTGAACATGAGAAACCTCCTGATGGAGGCTGCCGTCATCTCATTCTTGTGTCCAGAGGATTCGCCAAATTTGAACAAACACACATATGTGATCTATCGCATTTGACATTTCCGGCAGCTTACCAATAAGGTGTCGCATACTGTCGCATACATACTCGCTGACTAAGCCATCGTGACGTGTCAAAACTGGACTAAAAGAAGCGAGTGTGTTTTGCCGCATGACAAATGCGTCACCGAGGGGGCTCGGCGGCGAAAAGCTCAGTAGATCTATCGAACTACCTTGAACACGATAGTGAAGTGACTAGCTGGCTTCTGATTATCCGGTTGCTTCAGCAACGCTCCTGGCCACGGCTCCCCATCAACTCTGGAGTTGGGACATTACCAAGCTCCTCGGACCGGCCAAGTGGACTTACTT
>Ga0224545_1000085_pt1 | contig 18521 bp, 13 predicted proteins | sample 714P12024metaG_FD_179906 | JGI IMG/M metagenome (GOLD analysis project Ga0224545, IMG submission 179906) | Peat soil microbial communities from Stordalen Mire, Sweden - 717 P1 20-24 | ecosystem: Environmental > Terrestrial > Soil > Wetlands > Peat | place: Sweden: Norrbotten County, Stordalen... | reverse complement strand
ACTCCCGGTCGTCCGTATAGACCGGTATAGAGTGCCTGCTTGGCTTCGGCGAGAACAGGCCGCTCTGTCGGGTCGATGCTGACGGTCACCACATTGAATTGCTTGCCGATGTCCATCGGGATCAGCTTCAAGCTGGATTCGAGCCCGTTGAGGACTTGGGTGCAGAGCATCGGGCAGTTGTAATAGACCATCGACAGAATGACTGGTTTCTGGCCGAAATATTCGCCGAGCTGAACGGACTTTCCATGCTCGTCGCGAAAGACGAGATCCAGCGGGATCGATTGATTTAATTTCTGGTCGATCCCAACCTCTTTGAGAAGGGACGGGCGCACGCCGATATCCTGTACCGGGCCCTGAAGCTGCGCGTGGGTTGAAAGCGGCAAAAGCGCAAGCGCTATCGCTGCAGCTATCAGGCACGCCCGCAGCGATCCTGTCCCTTCCGGCGTGAAAAAACTAAAAAGTTCTTTCACTTCGCTACCTGCCTTACGCACTCTGAGCCTGCATTCGCACCAACGTGGATGATCCCGTGGGACTTCCAAAGGTACCTGTGGTCCGCCCGCAAGCCGGGTCGCAGACGCGTGTATAACCTCTCGCCGAGTATGTTGCAGGCTACGTTACTGATGATAGTTCGTGCGAACATCTTATCCAGAATTTCCTTTTTGGCTTTGAAAACAGCACCACAGTACATCCTTCTCGCTTGTTCGCATACTGTAAAGCGATTTTCATCGGAAGCACTCCCGACGGTCTGCCATCCACACCAGTACAGCACAAAATTGCCCCATTTGTGGCCTACTAGGCTGCGCTTCGCGCTGCCGGCTTATAATTGTCAATAGTGATCGTATCGCGCCTGGTTATGGTTCGGCCTCCGTGAAGCTACCAACGGGGACTCGGTCTTTGAACCTACACTCGTGACCACATCGAGGACTGCAGTGCGAAGCAGTTTCCTGGGCTAAGTTTTGCCTAAATTCTGAACCTTACGAAAGGCGAGGAATAGGTAAGGCGGAGTGGGCGCGCTCCGCCTTAACAAGCTAGGCGTGGGCAGGGATGGCTTTGCCGTGCTCTTCGATATGCGCCTTGGCCGCTTCCGCCGCGTGATGCTTTGCGTGTTCGTGGTGACCGCGGGCTAGGTGTGCGTGATGTGCTGCCGTCTCGTATTTTCCTGCTTCGTGGTGTTTAGCGGCTTCCTTGTGGTGTCGTGCCGCGTGTTCGTGATGCTCCGCTGCTTTGTGATGATGCTCTGCTGCCTTCTTTGACATTGATAATCCTCCTATCGGTTGCCATGAAAGCAACCGAGTGAAATACCCAACAACGGTGCTAAGGCAACGACTGTTTCCAGTATTGAGATGAGAAAAAATGGCGAGCTGCGGGATACGCCCATCAGACCGCACCGCCTTTTGGCCGAGATCGCTTTTCTCGCGATCCAGCACTCCATCGTAGAAACCTTAAAGGGGACACGCTGTTCACTTTTATACATTACTGGGAAATTCTCTTTGGGGGGTGTTTGTAACTCCTGATTAGTCGGATTACCGGACAAGTTCGGTCCCAGTACTCCACATGTCTGGAACTCGTCGCAAGCCCGATTATCGGGACGTGCTAATGCAGATGGAATTGTACCTCCACCCTTATCCTGACTGCGGCAGGCTTCCCGTCGGGTCCCGTGGCAGGTTTGAAACGCCATTTCCTAACGGCCGCAATTGCCTGCTCTGTCAATCCGAAATCCAGACCTTTCTCGACCCTAAGCCACTTTCCAGAGGCGGTCACACGAGGCGACTGATTCGGCACCTCTCCAGCGAAAAATGATAGGATGCCAGCACTGTAGCTGGGGACGAATAAAGCCGGAGCGGAAAAAGAATTGCAAGATTACCTCTCTGAGACCGGCAGAATTGGAGGAAAACAAGATATGGGAAACAACGAGTATGTGATCGTGCTGCTAACAGTGCTGTGCATTCTCGAAGGACTGGTTTTTATCGAGCTGCGGCGTCTGAGGATGGGAAAAGGACCGAAATAGAGAAAGTGTCATACGCCAGCGGAAATGAGAGCGATTTGAGAGCAGAGCGAAGCTACAGAGACTTAGCTTTGGGTTCACCCCAACCACGTGCCAAGATGCGCAGAAAAGCTTGTCGTCTTTCATGCGTTCGCGTCGAGTGACACGCGCCATTCTGGTGTTCTTCGCGGGTGTGGCCGTGCTACTCTGCGCGACGACACAAACTAATGCAGGCCAGCCCGAAATCTAGAATCTTCACCTGTCCACGTTGAGTCACAAAAATATTGGCTGGCTTGATGTCTCGGTGAACGATGCCCTTAGAGTGCGCTGCGTCTAGTCCGTCGGCGATCTGAATAGCTAGATCGAGCAGCGTCTCGGTCTTAAGCGGCCTGCCTTGCACACAATGCTGTAGAGTCTCGCCTTCGAGCAACTCCATGATGATGAGTGGCTGGCCTTCAAAGTCTTCGGTATCGTAAATAGTACAGATATTCGGGTGGTTGAGAGCCGAGGCAGCCTGAGCTTCGCGCTGGAAGCGCTCAAGAGCTAGCCGATCCTTGGTTAATGCTTCGGGAAGAAATTTCAGCGCTACGTAGCGATGCAGCTTGGTGTCTTCAGCCTTAAAAACGACACCCATACCACCGCCGCCGAGTTTTTCCAGTATGCGGTAATGCGAGATGGTCTGACCAATCATCGGCTGAGATTAGCGCAATAGTAGATTTCATAGTAAAGTAAGTCAACGATTACGCCCAGCACTCGCACCTTGCTTCATCCTGGCGATTCTTGCGCATCAAAAAGAATTCACTCGCTGCCTTCTCGATCAGCGACTCGTTATTCCTCCGCAAGACGGCGGTGGTCTTCTTGGTGTAAGCGTGAATAGTCGGAATTGCCGGCAAACAAAAAGCCAGCACGACTAAAGAGCGCAAGAGTTTCATCGTTGTTTCAGTCTTTAGTACTCGAAATCACGCGAACTTACTGCGGGCCTTTTAGCGATCGAAAAGTGGCTCTTCTAAGCCCTGTTCGCCATTTTTGATGCCATGTGGAGCAGAAGCCCACGATCCTTATCATTCATGCGAGAGAGTAGCTTAGCCAAAGACCGAAGGTCGCGGTCGTCTTTTGTTTTGACGGCCCGAGTGGGAATGTCTTGTGAAGGTATATCCGGCTTCTTTACATGTGCATCATCGGTGAAAAGGCGATACATCGGAATTTCCAATGCACGGGCCATCTTTTCCAGAGTATCCACGCTTGGAACTGTGTGCCCATTTTCAACCCGTGAAATGTAACAGCGAAGTAGGCCCGTTCGCTTTTCGACGTCGCCTTGCGACATCTCTTTCTGTTCACGCAAATCCCTCAAGCGTTCACCAATGACCATCCGCAGTTCCTCCAATTTTTACGTCTTAGACTTCCGCGCAAATCGCAGAGTTTCTTCTTGGTCGTCGTAAAATTCCACGCCGCTACGTCACAGTTCCCTCATTCGATCCCAGCTTGTCCGCGACAAAATAAGTCTGTGCCCGCCCGGTTAAGTCCTAGTTTCTTTCGCGCCGACAGGGAAACGGTAGCTATTTGGCTCCAAAACGAGTAGGTTCTACGCAAGTTGTCATGACTGGAGGATCAAATGTCTAGTTAGAGACTGTTGAACCTGGTTCCAGGGAGCCATGTCGGAGTAGTATTTGTAACAACCCAGTGCTACCAGCGATAAAGCGATCGTGGAGATGATTATTAGCCGTTTCTGGTCCAGCGCGGGCCACATCGTTTCACCCCACATTTCATCGAAGTCAAGGTCATGCAAGTGTTTCTATTTCTGCGGCGGAATGTGCAGGCATACGTCTTTAATGGTGCTCTCCACAGTGCGTTTTTTTGTGGCGTACACCATGTCGCCATTGCGCTCAAAAAGAGATGCCCCGTCAACCTTCATTCCTGCGGAAAGCGCCAAACCACTTAGCCCACCAAACGCGAACATGGCAGTGCGAGCGCCGCCACGACGCCGAAATACCAAAGCATAATCAGCTCTTGATTGGTCGCTAGTAACGATAATGTTCGTAGAGCAAGCCTTCATGATGTCAGCTTGAACTTCTACAGTTCTTGGGTCGTCCCCTGCTTGTGTGTGAAACGCAGCCGCTGAGGCAGAATTGGTTGCGTTGCTCGACCCACGAATGACGCCAGTGGATTCAAACATCTGGGAGTCCGTAACATAGATTCGGATTTTTCCATCCTTCACTGGTTCTAATCGCGGAGACGCTATCTTATTCATGTCCGGGACGTCTTTATTCGTAACCGTCGTCGCCGTCGCTGCAGAAGTTGGCACAGTTTCTGCGCCCCGCCTCGGTGTAGCAGTTGTCGCGGGTGACTCCGTGATAATCGGATTTTGGTGGGCAATGTGGTCGCCGGCGGAGCCACTCGGGTCCAAATTCAAGCAGAGGACGTAACCTAGGGCCTCGGATTGACCTGAGAACGCGACACGGCACCATCCGCTGCCCATAGCACTGATTTCGAGGACGACATCTACCGCGTCGCCTTGCTTCAGGATTCTTGTGATGGCGTCGCCTGTTGATGCGCTAGTATAGACATTTACCTCCGGTCGCTTGACCACTCCACGCCACAGAATCTCTTGTTGCGCTCTTGTAATCATCGACATCGACACTAAAACTAAACAGAGGAGTGTCAGCCTGAAAATACTTTGAAGCGAAACCCCCATCATCAGCACCTCGCAACGCAACTGTTTTACTACTACATCGGGTAGAGAACGGAATGGCGCTGCAGTGCGAGCACTTCGAGCACCGAATTCGACGGTAAAGCCATTGATGTATACGGGCGTAAGTGTTTGGTGCAACGGGAATTGCACGGCGGCCCTGGCGATTTCGATAGCGGCTTAGTGTCCTAATGAATCGCGACTAGCTTCCACCAGACTCCTTTCGGTGACGGTAGGGAAGCACAAGTGATGCGATCCGTTTGACGCTAGTTCCCGCCCCACTGCTGGCTTATTGCAATGCCGACAAAGCCAAACGTTTTCGTTAGCGGCATTTTTACCCAACATCAAGTATGCCGTGTAGACCATTGCTAGGCTGTCGCTCACTCGCGACGTAATTTGCAACAGCATTGAGCCGACCGCAATAAAACAATCTTCAGCGCAAAGTGCATCCAAATCCCGTGATTCAGTCATTCCGTGTCGAGAGTCTCATCGGCCTGCGGCCCTGAGTGTGTGGTCTGCCACATCGCCAAGCGGTAGTCTTTGCCGAAGCTGAGACGAATCAAGTTGCCACCTTTGTACTTCCGCGTTTCCCATCGGCTCTGATGCTTATTCCACGTGACTGTGATCGAGTACGTGCTGGGTTTCCGACTCGTGTAATGCATTTGTCGTATGTGCTCGTCCTCCATGTAACTGGCCTTGTCAGGGTAATACCAAACCGCACGCACTTTCTTGCGCAATTCTTTGTCCGCGAGCAGCCTAGCTGGGTCGAAGGCGCACATCATGAGAAGGAATTTTGCGGTTACTATTCGTGAGATCGCCAAACTTCTGGAGCGCGCTGCGTCGACGGTGAGTCGGGAAGTTGCACGTCATGGTGGCCGTCCTGCCCGACATTCAAGTGCCGCGGATTCGTTGACTTGCCTCTCGCACGCAACCTAATATGAGCGCAGCGTGGCGGACTCCAACTCATTTATTGGCCAGACCATCTCCCACTACCGAATCGTCGAGAAACTTGGCGGTGGCGGGATGGGCGTTGTGTACAAGGCCGAGGATTCCGAGCTCGGCCGCTTCGTGGCCCTGAAATTCCTTCCCGATGACCTCGCCAAAGATCCACATTCACTTGAACGCTTCCGGCGTGAAGCTCGCGCCGCGTCCGCATTGAATCACCCGAACATTTGCACCATCTACGAAATTGACGAGCACATTGGCAGGCGCTTTATCGCAATGGAGTATCTGGAAGGCAAGACGTTAAAGCACACCATCGCTGGGAGGCCAATGGAACTGGAAGTGTTACTTGATGTGGCGATTGACGTAGCGGACGGGCTGAATGCTGCGCACTCGAAAGGGATTATCCATCGAGACATCAAGCCAGCGAACATTTTCGTTACTGAACTAGGCCACGCCAAGATTTTGGATTTCGGATTGGCCAAGGTGAGTTCAGCAGCGGACTCGTCTGCCAACGCAGAAACGCTGGCCACGCAAGAGGTTGACCCGAACCATCTGACGAGTCCGGGCAGCACGTTGGGCACTGTTGCTTATATGTCGCCCGAGCAAGTTCGCGCCAAAGACCTGGATACGCGCACAGACCTGTTTTCGTTTGGCGTTGTGCTGTACGAGATGGCAACCGGGCACTTGCCATTTCAGGGGAATAGCTCAGGTGTAATTTCCAGCGCGATTCTCGAGCGAACGCCCGTACCTCCCGTTCGACTGAATCCCGATCTACCGGCAGACCTCGAGCGCATCATCCACAAGGCGCTGGAGAAAGACCGAGACCTGCGCTACCAGCATGCCGCGGACATACGCAGCGACTTGAAACGTCTCCATAGGGATACCAATCCGGGCCTAACGTCTCGAGTGATTGCCTCTTCTTCGAACGGCGAAACTGAGGCGGCACCAACTCCTTCGACGGCACGCGTCACAAACAGGTCTGCTGTGGCCGCCACGGCGCGTCAGCATAAAGTGGGAGCCGTGATCACTACCGTGTTTGCGATTCTTCTGGTCGGGGCGGCAGCCTATGGGATACACGCTTTCCTCATCGGTGCGCAACCGGTGCCGTTTCAGAATACTTCTGTCCACAAACTTACGGATACCGGAAAAGCGGGGCTGGTCGCTATCTCTCCCGATGGCAAATACGTCCTGAATGTCGAAGAGGAAAACGGCCAGCAGAGCCTGTGGTTACGCAATATCCCCGTATCCGCGAAGTTTCAGTATCAGTTGGCGAATAGCAGCACGCAAGTCATACCCCCCGGGCCGTTTCAGTATCTCGGTCTACGCTTCTCTCCCGAAGGAGATTATCTGTACTTTGTCCGAGCGGAGAACGGCCAGAAACAGCGTTCCGTCTTTCGGGCGCCCGTCCTGGGTGGCACGCCACAAAAACTCGTCAGCGGTGCGGATAGTAACATCACTTTTTCTCCCGACGGCCGAAGTTTTGCTTATGCCGTTTCGGACAGTCCAGAGATCGGCAAGTTCCGTCTGGTGGTTCACTCCCTCGAAACCGGCGACGAGAAAACGCTGGTCACCGGTGCGATGGATCAATTCTTGGGCGACCCGGCCTGGTCGCCTGATGGAAAGACGATCGTGTGTGTAATCCTTCAGGCATCGGGAGATGCCCTGAGCAACTTGGAAGCGGTCGATGCGCTCACCGGCAGACAAAGTCGCTTCTTTGGGGCGGTAGGCTACCTGAGTCGACCGACATGGCAGCCCGATGGCCACGGTATGCTTGCCCTCTTTAGGGACAAAGAAACCAACTTCCTGCGCTATCGAATCGTGGAAATCTCATACCCAGACGGGACGCTCCGAGCTGTAACCCACGACGTTGGCGATTATTTCGACCTTAGCCTCTCCGCTGGCGGACACACGTTGGCCACGGTTCTCAAGCAACACCACTACGATCTTTCCATGACGTCAGCATCGGCCTTGGACAGCGGTCAAACAGAGCAACTCGCGTCCTATTTCCCCTTCCCTGGCTTTTCCTGGACACGGAACGGGCAAATGATCATCAGTCCGGATTTAAGCTTGACCCTTTTCAATGTTGAATCGCGCAGTAAGACACCACTAACCTCGACAGAGCAGGACGTCCTTGCCTTCCAACCTTCTGCATGCGCAAATGGCCGTTTCATTGTGTTCGTTATGGCAGGCCATGCTGGGGCGAGCACATCGACTATCTGGCGTATGGATTCGGGAGGCGGCAACCTGAAGCAATTGAGCAATGGCAAACTTGATCAGAATGGTGTGTGCTCGCCCGATGGGCAATGGGTTTTTTACTTGGATGAAGCGAATGGCGCAAAGCTGACCAGAGTGCCTTTGGAAGGAGGCAAAACTGAGCGGGTCACAGAGCTTCCCGTGGTTTCTGGATTTGATATATCTCCCGACGGCAAGCTCGCGACCTTTCCAACCGTGGCTTCTGCCAGCAGTCCCAAGATGGTGCTGGCTTTAGTCCCGACCGATTCTCCGCGAAACACGAAGTTCCTAGCGGTGCAGCGGCCGATCCGGGGAGCGCCTCGCTTTGCACATGACGGCAAAGCGGTGGTTTATCCTTTCCGCGACAAGGATGCTGACAATCTCTGGCTCCAGCCGCTCGATGGCTCGCTGGGAAAACAAATCAGCAATTTCAACTCGGAACGTATCATTGACTTTCACTGGTCTTTCGACGGTGGCAAGGTGGGCATGATTCGTGGGCACTCCGATTCCGACGTAGTCCTTCTCCGCGATTCCGAGAAATAGTTACCGGCGCAAGGCACGTAACTCCCGTTAGTCGGATTGCCGGACAAGTGCCCTGATTCACTCGAACTCCTATTCTCAGACCTCAAACCTGCTCGTGGTAGGATCCGCGAAAAGGAGGTGTCCCGATGAAAATTAAACAAACAGCGCGGAAGGTGTTATTTACAATCGCTCTGGCGAGCATCGCGACGTTTGGTGCGAGCCAAGCACAGGCCCCTCGTCACCGGGTTGGCGCGTTATGTAACGACAACACCACCAGTAAAGCGACGGGCAAGGGCGCGTGTTCTCACCATGGCGGTGTTAGTTGTTGGCAATACAGCGACGGTACGTGCACTAAGCCATAGGAAAGATCGAAGACGGAGCTCCCAATTGCCGCAATGTCCGAATCTCGTCAGACGAAGAAAAAAAACGGGAATCACTTAGCGATTTTCAATACCGCTGACTAGTTGGCCTTTTCCAAAACCGCGGTTAGCTGCAGTTCCGGACCGGTCAGCCAGCGTATCTAATTCTTCCTTCCATTTCACTCAATAACGTCTACAAACCTGCGATCTCCGAGAAGTTCAGGTTCGGCCTGCGGCTATGCTTCGAATGGCTTGAGTGTACGCTTAACGGCCGGAATTACCTCGTCTCTCGATTGACAAACTGTAAAAATGTCTGTAACAAGATGCGTAGGTGCCTGCGAGAGAGAACATGAAATCGTAGTCGAAATGGCCCCGGTGCAGCACAATTCTTCCGCCTAACCGAAGAGAAAGAAATTGAGGGGAGCACAATGATCATTGCTGAAAGGTTGAAGGCCTTGCGGGAACAGAAGAATCTATCCCAAGGGGACATCGAGAAGCGCACGGGTCTGCTGCGTTGCTATATTTCGAGAGTAGAGAACGGTCATACTGTTCCTGCGATCGAAACACTGGAAAAGATGGCGCGGGCAATGGAAGTTCCAATTTACGCGCTCTTTTATGACGGTGAACAACCGCCGGCGGCTCTTCCAAAACTGAATGCGGCTGCTAAAGGCTGGGGCAGCTCCGGTCGAGATGCACAGACACTGAACAAATTTCGTAGACTTCTGAGCCGAACCAATAAAGATGAGATGAATCTCCTGTTGTTCATGGCTCAGAAAATGGCTCAGAAGAAAAACCGCTCGGTCAAACGCACAAACAATTAAATCAGAGAAAGAGATCGTACCGTATGCTGCCGGGATGAAAACAGTTACGTGACCAGAACGATTTTTCCAGCGGCGCCCGGCTCAAGGATTTCTTTGTGGGCGCGGGCGGCTTCGGCCAGAGGCATTTCTTTGCCGATCTATACGCAGGGAAAGAAATTCCTCTATGTAGGCGAAGAGCATCCCCCGGATGACGGCTACGAATTAACACACCTAAAAACCCCCTTTAGAAGCGACCCTTGTCGATCTGCAAGGCCGCACAGTCTGCCGCGGTACCGGGTTGCCATTTCACGGTGACATTAATGGCAATCCGAATGGATGGATTCTCCAAGGAGGAGACCCAGCAGCCTACTGCCACGCAAACCTTCTGAACTTCGTCTGACTTCGCGGCGATCCGTTTAGAAGAGAAGCTTCAGTCCAAACCAGATAATCCGGCTTCCGCTTCCTTCGACTTTTGGATTGGCGAAGCCGAGACCCTCGGCGACCCGGCCGGCATCGTCAATGAACGGATCAATGGACGCGAAGTTTGGATGATTCAGAGCATTCAGGAAGTCAGCGTGAAATTGAAGACTGAACTTTTCCGAAATATTTGTGATTTTGAAAATCGAAAGATTGAGGACGTTCGTTTTTGAGGTGCGCAAAGTATTGCGCCACACATTGCCGAATGGGCTGTCGAAAATCTGGTCGGCGGTGCGCGTGTTGGCGATGAAGCGGACCTGATTCTTGAGGACGACGCTCGGGGCGTGGGCTGGATCCGGCACGGTGTTTCCGGCTGCGTCGGTCATTGTTCCCGTGAATCCATTATTGAATTTGTTGAGACTGATTAGCGTTGTTGGAGTGATAGTGGAACTTCCGCAAAGATTTCCTGCGACGTCCACGGCGCAAATGTCGTTAGCGAAAATGCCGACGGACTGCACCGGCGCGGCGGAATTTCCGAGGAAGGGGCGCAGCGAGCCATCGGGGCCGCCGAGTGCAGCATTAAAGGCAGGATCGTATGGATCTTCGGCATCGGGAATTCCGCCGCACGCGCCACCGCCGCTGGCGCAATTGAGTCCCGACTGAGCTGCCGTGAAGGGTTGACCCGAGTAGAGCGAATATACGGCCGAAACTTTCCAGCCTCCGAGGGCGTGGCCCAAGAAACCGGACTGGTGGCGATAAAACGGCAAATCTTCGAGCACTGTGAGAACCCAGTTTTGCGGAAAATCGAGCCCGGAGAGGCTGTGTTCCTGATCCGTAAAGTTGACTTGGCTCTGAGAAATTGCGAATGTGCCGCCCGCGGCTAGTGTCGCTCCAATCTCGCTGGCATTGTCGGTGGCTTTGCTGAAGGTGTATGCAGATTTCAGGGTCAACTGGTTCCACAAATGGGTGCTTCTGAATTCGGTCTGGAGTCCGTGGTAATCGGAGTAGCCAGTATTCGTGCGCTCGCGGATGAGAGCTGCGCCGGTGCAATTTACTCGTCCTATCAATTCAGGGATCGCGGCCTCCGATGCGGGACACGGCGTTAGACCGGCAGGAACTAGCTGGGGGTACAGATTCGCGAGACCCAGAATGTATGGGTTGCCGTTGATGGTCTGAAACAGGTTTTGTGCGTGGTTGCCGACGTAGCGCACTTCGAATGCAGCATTTTGCGCAATCTGCACCTGCACGCCGAGAGACCATTGATGGACGCGATCGGGGCTGAAATGCGGGGAGATTGTTGTTTCTCCGAGTGTGCGCGGATCAAAAATTCCCGTCTGCAGGTGCGGCGCAAGCAGCGTTCGCACGTTCGTTCCGGTGGGAACAGCGGGCAACGGATTCGCTGAAGCATCCGCGCCCGTGAGAGTGGTGAGGACTACGGAGGGAGCGCCACCGGCCATTTTTGTATAAATATTGTAGAAGGGCGGATCGTACGCGAGGCGGTAGCCGCCGCGAATTACCGTTTTCCCCGCTGTCGAATTGAACAAGCCTTTCCCGGGCGACCATGCGAAACCTACGCCAGGGCCCCAGCTGTTCTTCGGTGCTGGAAAGGCCGGGAAAGTTGTTGCGCTCAAGGGAAGACTGGGATTCCAGAGAGGATTGCTGCTGGTCTGCAACTGGGTGGTCAGCCTGTGAAGAAGATTTGCGGGCTGTCCATAATAGGACCAGGTCAATCCCAAATTGAGGATAAAGTTGGGCGACAACTTGAAATCGTCGCCAAGATATAAAAACGTGTCACTCTCTCGAAAGTCCAAGTACGGATTCCCCGAAGCGAGCTGCACCCGGCCGGGCGTGTTGGCCACAAATGCGCCTAAGTCGCCGTATCGGAAGAGTCCGTTATATTCAGTGAGGCCGATGTTCGGTGAGCGCAGATGGGTGAAATTCACACCAGCTTTCAGTGAGTGCCGGCCTGCAATATGCGTCCAGTTGTCTTGAATTTGATAGGTATTGACGATGCGGCCTAGCGGCGAACCGAGAGGAACTCCTAGACTCAGTATGGCGGGATCGTTGAACAAGATAGTCGTGAGGGCGTTCCCAAGTTGAGCGGCCCGGGGCACCGTGTTTCCAATTGAATTGCCGCCATCCTGATCGTTCAACCTGCCATAGGAGGCGCGAAATTCGTTTGCCGTTTGGGTGCTGATGAAGCGCGTCCAACTGAAAGCATAGTCCTGCGAGAACAGCAGAGTGTCGAACGGATATCCGCCCGCCACGTTGCCGCTGCTATTGTAGAGATTATTTCTTCCGAAGATATAGCGGCCGTAGAAGTAATTCTGCGCGGTCTTGTAATCGAGTTTGACGACGAAATCATGTTGGCGGAAATCTGCGGGCAATATTCTTTGGATTCCCGCCATATCGACGCCCGGGCAATTTGCAATGTCCATCGCCACCACTGGTCCTTGTGGCGTGGGGTTACCGGCTTTAACGGAATAGGGGCCATAGGTTTCGAGCGCCTTCACCGAATTGCTATCCGGAAGGCACTGCGCCAGTGTTGCAACACCCGCCGGCGTGGGCGTCAATTGTCCGGTGCTAAATACGCCGACCCGGTTGGTTAGTTCCGCGTTCACGCCGCCGAAAAAGAAGAGCTTGTCTTTGATGGCCGCGCCGCCGAACGTTGCGCCCAAGAACGCGTCATTAAAAGTGGGAACCTGTGTCAATCCTTCGAACGCCTTCTGATTTGACGAAAGAGCGTTGAATCTCCAATTTCCTTCCGTGGCATACAACGAACCATGGAGACTGTTTGTTCCAGACTTTGTAAGGATGTTAACTACCGATCCGGAGTTCCGGCCGTACGCCGGGTCAAAATTACTGGTGGTGATCTGATATTCCTCGACGAATTCGGGATCCGAGAGTGCCAGGCTGGGGCCCTCCGCCAAATTGTCGTTATTATTTTGCCCGTCGATCTGCTGGTCGTTGCTTCTTCCGCGCAGACCGTTCACCGCGAAGCCAGCGCCATTGATATTGGAAAACGCCAGGTCGCCGCTGTTCACCACCCCCGGAACGGTAAGCGCTAGATTGTCGAGGCCATTGTTCTCGAGGATCCCTGAAAACGTGGTGAGAGTTTCTCTTCCGAAGGAACTGGAGACTTGTGCTTGAGTGCTTTCAATAAGCCGCGAGGTGGCGGCCACTTCGAGGGTAGTGGTAATTTCGCCGACGGCCAACTGCAACGTACCGAGCCCGTGATCTGACCCGGCGCTTACTGGAACCTGCTCGACGAGTAATTTTTTGAATCCGGAATTGGAAATCTCCACGCGATAAGTTCCTACCGGCAGCAAATTCGCCTGAAAAAAGCCGGCCGAGTCTGTAATGGCATTGAACCGTTCGTTTGTGGCCGTATTTGTGATTGTGACGTCAGCCCGGGCGACTACCGCCTTCTGAGGATCGAGAAGTGTCCCTGATATCGAGCCTTTGCTGACTTGGGCTATGGCGCACGGGACTTGAACGGCACAAAGCAGTACGACTAACGCGGTAGGCAACGTAAGGCGCTTACGTCTTCTAGACACTGCGACCAGCCTCAGGACGTTGGGATTACTGATGATATTGATACACTAATAACACAAAAATGAAGTCGCGGGACGGAAATACGTTTACGTACGCGCTTGGAGCCAGCAACGTCTTGCTTCGAACGGGCGAGTGTCTCCCAGCCCCGGCAGTCGCCTGGTGGAACCGCTACCTTTTGCGAGGATCTCCTTGCGCGAGATTCCAAGAGTTGAACGATCTGAATTGTGGGTTACTTTTTCTCGCTCATTTCTCCACCGCTGGTCGTCTTGTAGACCGAGGAGTTAGTCGAGACGTACAAGATGTCGGGTGAGTCTGAGTCTAGTGCAATGCCGAAGACGCCCAGGTCGTCCAGCCCAGTGTTGATGGCCGTCCAGGAGTCACCGCCATCCACGCTCTTAAAGACGCCTGCGCCCTCGAATGCAACATATAAGACGTCGTGCCGGCGAGGATCGACCTGAACAGAGCCAGTGCGCGCGGTCTGAAATCCGTCTGGCAGCCCATCGCTCTGAGAGACAAAAGACGCGCCCCCATCGACACTCTTCAACACCCCGCTGAAAGTTCCCGCGTAGACGATATTGGGCTCGACCGGGTCGACCGTTATGCTCAAGGATGGCGTTTCATCTACATTGCTCCAGCTCGCCCCGGCATCGCTGGACCGCCAGATCCCGCTATTACCGGCAAAGAAAACAGTCTGGTGGTGTTCGGGGTCAACCGTAATTCCCCTTCCACTGAGGGCCAGAAAGTCGTCCGGAAGGCTGCCCGGAGCGCGGTCGATGCGTGTAAAGGTCTCGCCAAAATCTACGCTTTTCCAAATGCCGTCGCCGCTTCGAAATGTTGAGACATAAATGGAGTGATCAACAGGATCGACGGCTACACCGGCAACGTAGATGGCGCTCGATCCGAAAAGGCGGCGTTCCCAATGCCGGCCGTGGTCAAGAGATCGATAGAGACCCCCGCCCGTGAACGAGCCTGCATAGACAAGGGTTGGCTCCAGTGGGTCGAATGCAATGCTACGAGGCGCTCGGGATGTCAGTCCTTTCTCGCCGCCGTCCTCCCAATTGCGACCGCCATCGTGAGTAACGAACAACCCGCCGTCATTCGTAGAGAAGAACACGTGTTCGTGGTTGGCCGGATCGATTCCCAGCGCGTGCCCGTTCTGGCAGCGGCAGTCTTTCAGTTGCCTCCATGCCACTCTTCGCCAATTCGAGGCCCGGCGATCGTCTTCATCGGAGCCTCTTGCCGTCGCTGGACGCTCGAAAACCCCGTCGAAGTTCGTTCCCGCGAAGACTGATCCGTCCAGTCCAACGCTAAGAACGAGACCCAATCCGTCGGATATTTTTGTATTTGTCCAGGTTGCGCCGTCGTCTTTGCTAACGGAAACTCCCTGAGTTGCGGTCCCCGCATACAAGCGGTCTCCACTTTTCGCCAGCGACAGGACAACACCGACGACCGGTGAGCCGGTGCGGATAAAGGAAGCTCCCGCGTTTGTACTTTTGTAGACACCATTGCCATTGGAACCCGCATAGATGACGTTGCTATTGGTGGGATCCACGTACAAAGACCAAACAGTCGTGTCCACGTTGAGTGGATTCCACGTAGCGCCGCCGTCAACACTTTTGAACGCGCCGGTTCCGGCGGTTCCCGCATAGAGAACACTCGTGTTATTCGGATCGATTGCCAAGGAGAAAACGAGCGGGTTGTCGATGCCATTCGCAGAAGACACCCATGTGTCGCCACCGTCGGTCGTTTTCTGTAGGTCACCGTTAAATCCCGCGTACAAAATATTTTCATTCGTAGGATCGATAATCAACGACAGAGGTAAGAGGTCGGACCCTGTGGCGCTCCATGTGGCTCCCCCATTTATGGTCTTGTAGATGCCGGCGCCCGTCCCCGCATAAACGAGATTGGGGTCATCGTGCGCCATAGCCAGCGATGCTACGACCAGTGAATCGAGGCCTTGATTGGCCGCCGCAAAGGTTTGGCCGCCGTCCTCGCTCTTGAGAATTCCCCCGCCCAAGCTCGCGATGTAGACTGTGCGCGTCACATCGTCAATAGCGATGGAGGCTTCAATGGCGGGTGGTGCAGGACCAACCGATCTCCAAGCTCCCGCTGTGCTGGAATTTCCACCAGGGAGTGACTTTGATTGAGCACGAGAGTTCGCAGGCAGGGTAAAAAACAATGCAAAAAGTAGCGTAAAGTAGACACTGAAGGCTTCCTTACTTGCTGATTGATATCGCCCTGTTTCGTTCATGGTTGTTCTCCTTAACTAACCTGGTTGTTCTGAGTCTTGAATGACCGTTGAAGCTCGCGACTACATGCCCCTGCGGCTTGCTGCTCAAGTCTCCGAGGTAGCTCGCGTTGCCAGACTATGGAACCGTATGGCTCAGGCGGTCAATGCACAGGGAAACATCCCTGAGTAGGCCTTGGGTAACTGCGTAAGTTATAGATAACGCTGTGAATGAGGGCCCTATCAATTGACAACCACGAGTGGCAGTGCTACGCTCCGGCGCAAGACTCGCCATGGACGACAAGACGAATCCTTCAAACGGATATAAGTTTGGCCCTTACCTCGCGGACACGGTCGCTTTGGAATTGCGGAAGAGTGGAATTCGGATCAGGCTGCAGCCAAAGCCGTTTCAGGTGCTCAAGGTCCTTTTAGGGCGGGCAGGCCAAATGGTTGGCCGCGAAGAGCTTAAAAAGCTGTTGTGGGCTCCAAACATATTCGTCGATTTCGACCATGGACTGAATACGGCCGTGAATAAAATCCGCGAGGCCCTAAGTGATTCCGCGGAAGAACCGCGATATATCGAAACACTGCCTAATGGCTATAGATTCATCGGTGATATCAGCGAACAATTTGAACAGCCCTCCGTCGTAACGGCCTCCCTCGCACCGTCGCTTCCTACCGCCCATGCGGATCCTAAGCGTGAGATCACCTGGAGAAGACGCTATCTCGCAGTGGGTGTCGGACTAGCCTGTCTGATTGCTGTGGTTTTTTGGGTGTTGCACATTCCCCGGAAGGTGTTCGGAGTCTCTTCTGCGATCCAATCGGTGGCTGTTCTGCCTCTGAAAAACCTCTCTGGAGACCCTTCTCAGGAATATTTCAGCGATAGCATGACCGACGAATTAATCACGCAACTCGCTAAAATCTCGAGCCTTAAGGTATCGTCCGCAGCATCGGTAGTTCGTTACAAGAATACCTCGGCCTCCGCTTCCGAGATCAGCCGGGATTTAAAAGTGGATGCGTTCGTTGAAGGTGGTGTGGTGCGTACCGGCGACAAGATTCGCGTCACCGCCCAACTTGTGGACGCCCGGACGGACCGGCACATTTGGGCGGAGGATTACCAAGGAGACCTGCGGGATATACTCGTTCTGCAAAACGACATCGCGACAGCGATCGCACATAGCGTCCAGGCAAAGATCGCTCCTCCGAATTTCTCAACGGCGTCCGCAGTTCGACAGGTGGATCCACGTGCCTACGACGCATATATCAGAGGGCGCGGTTATTGGTTTCGAAGCAAGACCGCAAATGCCACTCCGGGTGATATCGAGAAAAGCGGGGAGCTGTTCCGGCAGGCAATCCAGTACGATCCTACTTATGCGCCCGGCTATAGCGGACTTGCCAATTATTACGGTCTCATGGCGGGCTACGGCTTGATTCCAGTCAAAGAGGGCTGGCGCCAGTCGGAGGAGGCATCCCGGAAGGCGCTTGCTCTCGATGCCGATCTGGCGGAGGCCCACTGCTCGCTCGCATCAAAAATGCTTTTCTATGACTGGGACTGGTCGGGCGCAGAGCGGGAGATACGGCGTGGTCTGGAGCTCGATACCCATTATGCGGAGCTCCATAACTTGTATTCTCATCTGCTTGCCTACACGGGCCGCTTTGATCAAAGCATAGCCGAAGCTCGTCGAGCCGGGGAACTTGACCCTATGGGCGAGCGGTTTGCCGTCCAGCGAGCCCTTCGTTTTAGTCGTCGTTTCGATCTTTTTCTAACCGAAGTGGCGATAGTCTTCGCGCAGGATCCTGCGCGGATTCACGAAGAAAGAGCATGGGTGTACAAAGCCAAAAAGCAGCACGCCGAAGAAGTCAGTGAAACAGACCTGCAGCTTCGTATTGAAGGATGCGTTCCTTGCGCCGACAGCCTGTCACACGCATACTCGCACACGGGTTACCTAGGCTGGCTCCGGGAGAAGCTAAAACAACTAAACCGAGACTCGCACGGAAATGCTATGACGTTCGAACATGCCGAACTCTATGCCGCCATGGGAAATACCGATATGGCACTGCAGTATCTTAATCAGGGCTATCGGGAACACACAGAGCAACTACTCAGGCTGCAGCTGAATCCCGCCTATGACGACATGCGAACCGATCCACGATTCCAGGAGTTGATTCATCGTATCGGGTTGCCTCAATAATTCGTTACGATCGGATCTTCCGAACTATTCTTCGGCTGATCCGTTCATTGACGATGCCGGCATGACATCCGAAACGACAGGATTCGCAAATCCTCATTTGTTCGGTTTCTCGAACCGCACGCTTTCGTTCGGCGCGAAACTATTTTTTTGAGCTGCGCAGTGACAGCAGGTAGCTGTTGTGAAGGGCAGGCTCTGGCTACTCCCGACCTCAGTGAGGCGGCTCCCAAGTCCAATACCCGGAAGCCGCCACCACTTCAGTTGTCGTCGTCTGCCCGCTCTGTTTGGGGCAACGGTGCCGGTGGACGGACTTCGATCGTCGTAAGCACTTGACCAGATGTTGGGTTTGCAAAGCGTAGGATGCGCCCAGCTTCCCCCGGTGCAGCTCCGAGATCGCTAACGTAGATATCTTCGCGGCCGTCAAGAGCCATGCCCGTAGGCACGTTCAGTCCGCTCACGATTTCCTCGGCGGTGCCGTTTGCGATCCGGATGATGCGGCCTTGACCGACGTTTGGAAAACCCGCCGCACTCGAGAATTCCATAACGTACAGCCTTCCCTGGCTATCCTTCTGCACGTCAATGATGGTTGTAAACCCTCCAGTAAT
>Ga0224545_1000083_pt1 | contig 18591 bp, 13 predicted proteins | sample 714P12024metaG_FD_179906 | JGI IMG/M metagenome (GOLD analysis project Ga0224545, IMG submission 179906) | Peat soil microbial communities from Stordalen Mire, Sweden - 717 P1 20-24 | ecosystem: Environmental > Terrestrial > Soil > Wetlands > Peat | place: Sweden: Norrbotten County, Stordalen... | reverse complement strand
CGCAGGGTTTTTGGAAGCCGTCGCTAGATCAGATTGTAGTCGGTCAAGCGTCATCATCTCGCGCGAGATCAACGTCTCACTCCATGGCCAGCTATAAGTTGCCACGTGCGGCTTGGTGACTGACCCGGGGGGCCCGTCTTCGATGATTCGCGGAAGGACCTGGTAGCCGTAGGCCAAGGGCGGTGGTGGTTTGAGCGTAGTCAGCAGAGGGCCGAGCATAGCTAATAAGCCCGGGTCTTCGTGTTGCAACTGCTCCGACAGATTTGTATAGAAGCGGTCAAGCCGTTCCTTCAGTTCGTGCTGATGCGCCTCTACTTGGTTCCCGCGAACAATATAGGCGGATTCTGACGCCGCTGATTGCGCACGAATCGGAACTGCGCTGCCCAGCATTAGGGTGCCGAATGAAAGCGCAGCCCACTTCCTCATAAGCAAAGTATACTCTGACCGGTAAATCGGTGTAGGGCTCCCCACTAATTTAGACAGTCAGGGCCCCGTTGTTTAGTACACCTTGATTCTTAAAGCGGTCGCTGTGTTTAAAGCAATCCTCATTCTCTGGCGATGAAGGTTAATCGTCTTTGATTGGATTATTAACCCTGCGTAGGCGAACTGCTGAGCGAAACATCTTGCCTCAGCTTGTTCTCAAATGGCAGCTAGCATCGAATGCATCTTTGCCCTTCCTGTATGAAAGCTTTGCAGTTGCCAAGGAACGTTACTATTGGTACCTTTCGTACCCATGTGGTAACTACACCCGAAAGAACGGGGCTAGGGTAGGTGGTGTCAAACTCGTTAAATCTATCGATTCTATTAAGTTTATTTCAACCTGCTCGCCCGCTATCTAGAACTTGACTCTTGAGTCCGCTGAGAGTAACTATAGGTAGCTTGGAGAGGAAGCGCAGCAGGCTTCCCACGCTTGAAACGGATTAAGTAAGTGAATAACCGCTTGATTATCATGCTGATGTTTGCCGTGGTCGGAGCAAGTGTGTTTGTCCCGTCCGCGCAAGGTCAAAGGCGAGGAGGGTTTGGGTCGACTCCGGCTAGGCGAGCAGGCTTCGCCCGAATGCGCCGAGCGGGCAGATTTCAAGGCGGTTTGGGATTCGCGCCGTACTACTCCGATTATGATGCTGAGCCGGCGATGCTCCAAGTCCCTGCCCCTCAGATGTTCCTTGCGGAGCCTCAGCCAGCTTCACCGGCACCGAAACCGGCCGAGTCGCTAGTGCTGGAATTGCAGGGTGACCACTGGGTGCGAATTACAAACTACGGTCAGTCAGAAACAACTGACCAAGACTCAAAGTCTGCTTTACCGCCTGCCCTTCCATCCACTGCTCTCCGACAGACTCCAGCAACCAAGCCGCCTAGCGAGCTTCCGCCTGCCGTTCTCGTTTTTCGCGACGGACACAAAGAAGAAATTGGGAAATATCTAATCAGCGGCACGACCATATATGCTAGCGCAGATTATTGGAGTACTGGTTCATGGACACGAAAGGTCCAGGTTGCTGAGTTGGACGTGCCGGCCACTCTGAAGCTGAATCAGGAGAGGGGCGCAAAGTTTAGCCTGCCGTCGGGGCCAAACGAAGTGATGATCCGACCATGAAATCTCTCCGCGACCAGTCTTAAACCACCTGTTTCCAGTAGCTTCCAGATCTGGTCCGACACATACTCGGATCGTTACACCCAATTGCGTTGAATACATCCCAATCCGGCTCGACTCGAATCGCGATATAGAGGTGAGGTCACAAGTGTTCCTGCTCCTTGCAATCACGACAATGGTGCGTCCAAGGTACGGCTTCCAAGCGTGCCTTCGTGATTGGGTTGTGACAGATCTCACAGACGCCAAAGGTGCCATGTGTGATTCGACCGAGCGCCGCTTCAATTGCTCTCAAGAGCCGACTGTCTGTTTGATGTAAGCGGATCTGCAAATCCGCTTCGGTATCGGCGATAGCCTGTTCGGCAGCATCACCATCGTAATTTCCTGCAGCTGGAATTGGACTTTGCCCGGCGACGTTCTTGGTAGTCAATTCGCTCTGCTTCGAAAGAAGCAAACGCCTGTATCGATCCAACTCTCTTCTTTGCATTTCCGGACCTTTCTTTCAGACGGAGAAGATTCCGAAGCTGAGATCACATTTTACTCCGAAAGCTGCAGCCTCCTGATGTAATTGAATGAGTTGAGATAACTCTTAGTCCGACTGCTGCACGCGAGAGATCGTGGGATGGAATCTCTCGCATCGCTGCCGGACCGAAGACGCGCTCGTAGCGGTGGAGCAGGCCGTGCTCGAACGGCTGCCCGAGGGCAGCCGCGAGGAAAACGTGACGCTGACGACGGATAACGGAACGCAGTTCACTTCTTCGCGGTTCCTGGAAACGCTCGCACGGCTCGGCATCACGCACCGAAGGACGGCGTATCATCACCCGGAAGGCAACAGTTACATTGAACGGTTCCATCGCAGCTTGAAGGAAGAGGAAGTCTGGACGGCGGAGTATCGGAGCTTGGAAGAAGCGCGGGCATCGATCGCTCGTTGGATCGAGGAGTACAATCACGACCGGCCTCATCGCGGAGTCGGAAATCGCTCGCCGCACGAGGCCTTCTTAGCTTCATTATTTCTGGCACTTCAGCTCCTACGGCGAGCAGCAACCTATTCGCCGCGGAAAATCCCAATAACAGCCCCGCAGGATGCATCGCCCCTCTGACGGAGACCGTAGCGATTATCGATCCCACAGGCAGCGAGACCAACCAGCCGCCCCAATATCCTTGTTTCGAACATCCCACCCTCACCGACCTGCTCCACGGTAAGGGCGTCACGTGGCGCTACTATGCTCCGTCCGCCGGTTCCATCTGGACGGCGCCCGATGCCATACAACACATCTGCCAGCAGCAAACCGTCAATGGCACGCTCACCTGCACTGGCCCGGATTGGACTGGAAACGTCGTCATCCCGCAGACACAGGCCCTGGTGGATATCGCCAATGGGCAGCTCGCGCAAGTCACCTGGATCATTCCGAACGGAGCCAGTTCCGATCACGCCCTGGCCAACGACGGCAGTGGGCCATCCTGGGTAACGTCGATTGTCAACTCGATTGGGAACAGCCCCTATTGGGCGAACACCGCGATCATCATTACGTAGGACGATTGGGGAGGCTGGTACGATCACGTCGCCCCGAAAGTGGTCAATGACGGCGTAAGCTGGGGATCGGGATACGTCCATTTACTGACAGGTCCCTAACGCCACCGGGAACTGTCAGAGAGCCGGCATGGCGGAGACGTTATGAGGTTGCGTCCACATCGTCTCCGAGTCGGCCCGCGGTATAATGTGATGAACCTCGAGTTGACGCAGCGATCCACATCCTTGGCAGTGCCATCCGTCACGCTCCAGTACGGTACGCCACAGTCTCCGATATATAGCATCGCTGAGCTTTAGTCTCCCTGGGCTTGCATTCATGAAGCGCTTCGGATCTACTCGAGAAATTCCAATCTCCTGAGGATAGCGGAGACGATCGACCACGCCTTCCAGTGAGAGCAGCAGCGCCTTCAATTTCGATTCTCGAGGTTACTTCCCGCGAGCAAGGCAGCAAAATTCATGAAGCATCTATCTTTTACCAGCGGGGCTCTTCAGAGTCTTCTACCAGCGCGTCCGATCAATCGTGAATGCCGTCGCTTCGATCGGCGATTCACAGCTGGAGTCGCGGCTACGGATATACGTTCATGACGTTCACGATGTTCATGCTGTTCACGCTTTTCCGTATTTGGAACCTGTGTTTGTTCCGAAATTTCACTGGTGACGGTAATGGGAGAAGCTTTATTGATCTCCTTGCAAATATCGCAGTATTGATCCGGCACTGCTCCCTCTACTTCGTAGTCGCGAGCCATTTCGTGTATCCGTATGCGATCCGAACGCTGCAGCCACAGTGTAAATGTTCCCGGGTTCGTCCGACTCCGGCTCGTGAAGCCAAGCGATGTCAGTACATCGCCCACCTTTCGTTCATTGAGCCTCGAAGGCTCGCCGCGTGACACGAGGTCCGCCATCATCGCCTGTGTAAGCCCTTTGAGTTTGTAACCGGCAGCCTTCGAATCAAAGTGAATGAATCGGTGAAGATTTCGAACGGCTGAAGCCTGTAGGGCTGAAATTAGAGGGGATTGAAATTGGCTCTGGTCAGCGACTAAGTGAGCCAAGATTGTGCACAAATTCTGGTCCTTCCCGACCGGAAGGGCCAGCGCGCGGTAGATGTCAAGAGGCCGCGATGATAATTGTACACTTGCGGGAACTTTCGGAATTGGGAGGCTACGGTAATGCTCGAACCGGAACTGTTGAAGGCGCATCCGAACTCTCTTGGCGAACTCCAAGACCTTCGGGTCATCCGGGCTGATAAGATCCGTGCGCGACGTCTTGTGCATGGGGATGATCAGGCAGCGGCTGATTAGTGCCGGGTCGTTCGGCAGTTCTGTCCACGCAAGCACCTTGGGTCCGTACGCCATTTGAGCAGTACCTTTTCTAAGACTTACAAACCCAGGGGAGCTACTAGATCGGAGGAGATGGAGAAGTGTCCGGGGATGGCCAGCCGTGGCCGCTTCGTCTATCAGCAGAGTCGGGCTGAGCCGATTACAAACATCGTAGAATCCCGCCGACGAGATGTCAGAGACCGGTAGGCTACGCCGGCATAATAATCTAAGAATCCGCATTACCGTAGTCTTTCCCGACCCGGGAGGGCCCAGCAACGCGAGATAAGGCGCCACGGGCAGCGTTTCGGGGTTCCAAGTACTAAACACGAATCCTGTCATCCCCATTCGCCAGACGACCTCGAAATCCGCACAGGAGAAAAAGAAAGGAGCAACGTCCCTCTCGAGCTCCTCCAGCCCGAGATAAGATTCGCACCCGGCGGGAAAGCAGATGTGGTTCAACACCTGACCATGCCGTGGTATTGGAACGAGAGTTCTGCTCCCGTCCCGCCACTTTTCCACGTACCGCACGTTTCCGTCTTTGTACACTGCAAGCAGCGTTTTCGTCGGACACACCGGATCTTCGATCATTTCTGCGAGCGAACCGTCTTCCAGCTCAGCAAAATCCACCTCCGTCTCGGCCTCCCCGCTAACTTTTCTTTGGCGCATGGCCCACCTCCGGACATTCGACGGCTCCATCGTCGCTCGAGTCCGCTGTCGATTGGATGCTTTAAACGTGATTTGGTTCTGCAGACGAAGAGAATCGTGGTTCTGAGCTATTCATTTGGTTTGCAAGTGTTTAGGATTCGTTCTACAACTGGACGGCACTCAGAGATATCGGGCACATGACGTATCGCTTACGACGCTCGCTAAGAGTATCAGCGAGGAAGATGGCTGCGGCTGACGCCGACTCGCATCCTTGGCAACGCCATCCGTCACGCTCGAGTACGCGCCGCCAAAGTTTCCGATTCGAACCACCGGCGAGCTTCACCCTCCCTCGCCTCGCATTCATGATGCCCGTCGAATCTGATCGAGAAGTTCCATTTTCTGAGGGCAGGGAAGGATCTCGACCATGGGTTTCAGGGAGAGTAGGCCCGCCATTTTCAGCAGGAGAGCCTTTACGCCGGGGGGGAAATTGGGCAGTACTGGATAACTTGCCGACGAAGCTAATCATCATCAGGGTCGGTGGGCGGCTTCTTGTCGTTGATAAAGTGCTCGGCTTTTAGCGTCGCGGGAATCATCTGAAAAGTGCGTGGCGACTGGGTGAGGACGAAGTAGTCGGAAAGGTCGTCAGCCGGAGCGTCGGCGTAGTTGAGTGAAGGCAGGTCGAAGGTGGTCTCTATGAATTTGAGGATGCTGCCAAAATCATGCGTGTTGTGAGAAATGTACGCGGCTTTCGCATAGGGTGAAATGACAATCAGAGGAACGCGGAATCCGTAGGCTAATTCTGATCGAAAAATGGTTGCGATTTTCAGATAGGTATATCCGAGTTCGCGTCAGATTCCCTATTAATTCCCTGTTCCGATGTTTCAGCGCTGTTTATACCTTAGCCAAAATCGCGCCGATAATCAGCTTAATGGAGGAGGACTACCTCTACGTGGATAAATCCCTGATGTTTTCCCTGTTTAGTGCGATTCGAACTTCGCCAGTAATTAGGCCGGCGGAGAAGAGTTGGTAGTCGAATAATGCATGCGGTAATGTGCCCGACTGTAAGCTGATGTTGAACACCGAAACGAAGGTAGGCGAGGGCAATGATGGACGGGCTACAGGGCCGAGTGCCATTCCACCGTTCGGGCGAATCGGTAGGTTGACCTTTGTAGCCCGTCCAGATGGGCTTGCAATCGAATAACCAGAAAATGCCTTGAGAGCTGATCTTGCAAGAGTGTACTAGTCCCTCTAGTACCCTTCGCTGCCTTCTTTCACATAGATGATTCGCAAATACTGCTCGGCCGTCGCGGTCGCTTAAGAGAACCTTGCCAGAGGGGTATTTGAAATAAATATTTGAATTATGCATATAGTAGGCGTAAAGTTCGCGAAGTGGCATAACGTTCGGTGTCCTGCGGCGCCCTACGAAGCTACAAACGAGAGGACTCGAATGTTTTTTTCCGCGGGCAAAAGTGACGATCCGGCGCTATCTTACGCGCCATATATCGTGTTGAAAGACCGGGAAATTTATCTACTTGGAATCGAACTCGAAGAAGAAGCTCAAAACATCGCCCACCTACTAAATGGATCTTTACTGTGCCAGAGAGTAATCCCGATAAAACCCGCAAAGGCGCTGCTCGGGCTAAAACAGCTTAGACGCCGCAGCGCGTGAATTTAACAACCACCGTCAACGCACTCTTGTCTCGGGACGTTCGCGATCTACCGCCAAATGACGTCAGTTGAACCATTTGAGCGCGGTTCTGTCAACTCAAACGATCCTACTGCGGTTTTTTCTCATCCTTCTTTGCGTCTTCCTTAACGGAAGTTTTAGGCACGAAGGTAAACTTGTCCACATCGCAACTATACTTCTTGAGGTCAATGTTTTCTTTCTTGGCGGCGGCTGTGCACTCATTTTCCATATAAGTCTGTAGGTCTTTGAGATTTTTCTTCAACGTGTCGAACTCTTTTTGTAGTTCGGTCATTTTTGCTTCCTCGGCTTGAATTTCGCGCTGGGCCTTGAGCATCTTGATCTGGCTCTCCTGCGGCAAAGGCTTATCTTCTTGCGCGGCTATCACCGGGATTGCAAAAAGCAGGGTAATCAAAAGCAATTTCCTCACTGGTGGATCCTCCTTCCTGTCTTATATCATGCCCTGAAACAAAATGGGCAGCTTCAAGAGCACCGTGTGACTTCGAAGATATGGCGGACCTCAGAATCGCGGTTATTACAGCTGATTCTGCGTCGGCGAGCTACCCCTCGACATTCTGAGGGAACATCGTTGAATCGCTTATTGCGTAATTGTCATCTGGGAGGTGCTCGACATTTTAACAGCGGTAAGTTGCGAGAGATACGGGAGACTGAAACCGTAGTAATAGGTAACGTTTACCTGGACGACGCATCCCGGATAATCCTGTGGGTTACTCCCAGTAACGCAGTTCGTAATGCCATCCGCCATTAAGCCTGTATTAGAGACAACCACGCATAAGGAGCCGGAACTGGTCCCACTGCACCCGTTATCGTACATTCCCGCAGGAATGATTCCTTGGATAAACGTCTGAACAGAACCAGAGCCGGCAAGCGCTGCACCGCAATTAGTCATGGGCGAAACGCAAGTTGCTCCGCGGACGCTGGCCCACCGGGAGCCTTCGCGGGCGGCATACCCGACAAAATGATAAGCGTACATGGCTCGGCTGAATTCTATCGCCCCAAACAGTAATGGCAAAATTATAAGCGGCAGTACCAAAGCGGTCTCGAAGCTCGAAGCGCCTCGCTCGTTTGTCTTCCTTCTCAGTTTCAGCATCTATCTTAATTCCTCAGTCATTTGTCTATTGGGACGCCAGGCGGATCTTTGCTTGCCCCCTGAGTGTCATGCTTGGAAAAAGACCAAGAAAATTCAAGAATGGTGTGTAAGACGCAGCGGTGGTGACGTATACGAAGTACACGAGGTGAACAGGGCAACTAGACTGCAGCAAAGGGCACGAGTTTGTGCCGCCTCCCGGGGTATTGGTGCCAGAACATTCGCAGCCCCACGTTGCCAAGGGAGAGCCTCCGGCCCAACAGGCGCCGGGTTGTCCAGTACACGACACAACAATATCGGGGGCTTCGTTCTTCGCGGCCGTTTGCATTCCTGTTATGCCGGTTGCGGTCAAGCCGGTTCCTTGGGCGCCAAACTGGGCGCCAGCCTTGGCCGCATTCACGACTTCAATGCTGTAAAAATATGCCCTGCCGTAGTTGATCACTCCGCAAAGAAGAGGTATCAAGATAAATAGTGCAACTAGGCTAGCTTCCACTAGACTAGATCCGCGTTCCCCTACTCTCGCGGGATGTCTGACGGCTTCGTTTTCACCAACCATTTTCATCTCCTGGGGCGTAGCAAAACTCTCATTGCACCAACGCTGCACTCCCTTGACGAAGGGGAAACGTAGTGGGCACAGCGGCAACGTTGCTATTAAAAGTAAAACCAACAAACCATTTAACGTCCTTGGCGATAAGATAATTCCATGTAGTCCCGGCGCCGAAATCGAAATCGAAGTTGACCGTGTTGGAGGGGAAGTAGTAAGTGCCGTTGTGCGCCACGGTTCCGGGATTGACGTTGATATTGACACCGAAACAGGCTACGCCACTTCCACCGAAGGGGCATGACGCTGAGTAAGTGTAAGTGCGATCCTGATAAAATAAGATGCCTGGGTAGAGTCCCGAGGTAGATGGGTTCAATGTACACTTGGCGCCGCAGAAAGTTCCAGAGAAGCTGAAAGTACTGATTATCTGGCCATAACAAGTATACGAAGTCGCGGCGCAGCTACTCGTGCCGGTGTTGAAGATAGTCACTCCCCCGGTGCTCTTGGCGGCTGTGAACCCAAGATTGAGTCCGCCCCCGTCCAGGATAATGAGCGATTGCGTGCTGCCGGGCGTGCTATTGAAGTCTATATATGAACCAAAGAAACTAAAGTTGTTGTCCTGAATCCCACCGGCAATAGTATAGCTCCCCGACTGGAAATTAAGCTGGGAGTTGCCAAAAATGGAAGAAGACAAAGTGATACCTGGCTTAGTCGGGCTGTTGATGGCATAGCTGCCCGCCTGGAAAGTCACCACGGAATTCGAAATCGTAATCGGACCGTAGAAATTGCCAGGTGAGAATTTGACCGGATTCGCCGTGGTACCCGAGCTCGTAATTGTAATCCCGCAATAGTTTGCGCCGTATGTGTTGGCTTGAGTGATGACAGTAGCTGCAGGTTTCGGCGGGACACTATAGGTACCCGCCGAACAGGTTCCTTTGGCTGGCAGAGCGGCAGGTGACGGCTGAGGCATAACACAGCCGCTCGCCGGGCAGAACGGATCGGTTACGGTAGACGGTATCTTGACAGGCAACGCTGACGTGCCCACGAGGCAGGTAGTTGTTCCTGCTGGCCAGTTGACAGACTGGATGGACGGAGCGCAGAGCTCGCCGCCATTCAGAACGAAAGTATTATTGCTGACGACACCGCACTGTAAGTCCACGGCGGAAACTGTTAACGTAAAAGGACTATTCGCAGCTGTGTCGAGACCATAAAGGCAGTTGATACCGCCCTCCGCCACTGCCGTGGCGGACAAATGCGGCGCTGTCGCGCCGAATATCTTTGAAAAGAAAGTGGGCACCGCCGTATCCGTAACCGTAGCTTGGACGTAGTTCCCGGCGGCACCCGCATATGGGCCGGTGGTCGGCGGTTTGGACATCGTCACTGTTATTCCGCCGCCATTGGTAAAACCATTCTCTGCGGACGCAGCCTGGCCCGCAACGGAATAGTCACCGTAGGTGAAATCCATTGCACCTGCGATCGCGGCGGCATCGGCGGCCGTTTGGAGCTGGCGTCGAAGGAAGCGATAGTATCCAAAATCTATGGCGAAGCCGAGAAACCCGATTAGAACAACCATCACCAAAGCGACCAATACCAAGGATTGTCCGGCTTCTTGACGCCTTTTCATCGGCAACTCCTCCATGATGGCCTCAGCCAGACGCACAGAGGCGTTGCTGCGGACGCCACCACCACAACTCGGTCCGATTCGCCTTTGCGACTCATAACGCGCCCTTCGTGACATGCCGCGCGCTGGAAGATGGCGCGAGAGGTGAAAGATTTTGGCAATAAGTGCGTAATTGTTTTCTCAATGGATACAGCCCCAGCAACCGGCTGTCCCCATTTGTGAACACCCTTCAGTCGTTTTCGCGATGCCTAAAATCACTGATCGCGCTAACATAGCTATTTCTCAGAGCTTACAGCTGGCGATCAAATCGTGTGTTTCGCTATTTCGCGCCTAACCTAAAGCGGTTGCTGATCTCTCTTTTAGCAGCAATTTTTGTTCCTAATCAGAGCGGACTTGCATGGTGTGCTCGCAGTCGACGTCAAACGACTGAAACATGAGGAAGCTCTAGTAGTACTGATATCTATGCCAGATTGAGACCTCGTGATCTTTCCGAACGCGAGAGAAGCGAAAGCGTCCAGCACTTATGTGGAGGGACCAGCGACCTAATCTCCGCGAGAATTTTTTGGCGGGCCGGCGGCGGAGTGAATCGCGGCCGTGAGCGCATCCACGTATCCTTCCTCGGGGAAGCCCGCGACGCGGAAAACAGTCTTTCCGTCGCGATCGAGAATGATCACGGTGGGGAACGCGTCAACGCCGAGGTAATCCGTCAGGCCGTTCGAATAAGCAAGGGGCAGCTCCCACTTCACTCGGTCGAGAAAGCGGGGCACCAAAGTTTCGTCCTCGTCGGAATTCACTCCGAGGAAGGCGACATCCAGATTCGCAGCATATTTTTTCGCCATGTTACCGAGGATTGGCTCGAGGATATAACACGGACTGCACCACGTAGCCCAGAAACTCAGCACCACGACTTTGCCTTTGAGCGGCGCGAGGGGAAGCGGGCTGCCGTCAAGCTGGCGCAGCACAAAATCGAAGACATTCTTTGCGCCCTTGTTGGGATTGGCCGCGGCGTTTGCTGCATCGGCGGAAACAGGAACATGTCCGTAGGCGGCCAGCACCGCGTCTCCCAATCCTTGCATGTTGCCGTGAGCCTGCCGCCACGCGCTCTTGAGACGCGTCAGCACGTCCGCGCGATCCACCTTCACCGGGCACGCGTCGGGCAACACCAACGCAAGAGTGTACTGGTCGGCGGCGCCAGTCCAATCGCGACGCGATTCGGCAATGTCGCCAAGGGCTTTTGCGGCCGCGGGATTCGGCATCGTGTTGAAGCTGGACTGATAGTCCTTAGCCGCGACATCGTCCGTTTTCTGGTCGTGCTCGATATCTCCGCGCACGTTGAAGAGCGCCATCAGCAATTTGTCGTGTTGGCTCTTCCAATCGGCGAGCGAAAGCCGCTCTGGACGCTGTTCAGGCGAAAGTTTTTGTATGCTTTCAAGCACGGTACTGACGTAGAGGTTCGCGCGCGCGAGACTCTCGGCGTCGCCGCGCTGCTGCAGCAAGGTGACCGCAGTCATCAGTGTTTGCGAATCCTCGGGCTGCATGACGATTAGCTTCTCGGCGTAGTCGAGGACGCAGGCGTCGTTGCGGATCTGCTGGCAGGACTGCAGCAGCGCGTGATAGACCGTGGCCTGTCTCGGTGAATTGGGGAAGCGCTTCAAGTAGTCTTGCAAATTGCGTACGACTTTCGCGTAATCGTTGTTCGCATCGTTGATAGCCTTCTCGAGTTCTTTGTCCGGATCGGCACTAGCGGAGGTCTGCGGATTTGTTGCAGCAGGTCCGGGCGCGGAAGTGTTTTCCGGCGCGGGAGTCTGCGTCGTGGAATTTTGTTGCGCTGGAGCTTGTGCGTACCCGCGGGGACTTGCAATCACGAAACACGCGGCCAGGAAACATGCAATCGGGAATCGCATGGTAAATTTATTTCGCCGCCTGGAATTCACTCGCCGCGACAAGTGTCGCGAGAGGTCGGTCCCCCGACAAAATGCGCGGGTTTATCAGGGAGCCTACTGTCACGTGTGCGCGATGCTGCTGGCTCGGAGTGAGCACGGCCGCAACTACCGCCCAGGGCGACGTGGCGGTGCCACTGGTAGTGAAGGTCCAGGACATCGAGGGATTCACGGCAATGCTGAAACTCGCAGCGTCTTGCACGTGACTGCCAGAACTTGAATTGTCGTCTATATCCGCTAAGGCTGTGTTTCCCGATGTGACGGTGATTTGAGTGCCGCTAAAATTTTTCGCGAGGGAAACGTTGCCAAACACCAAATTGTTGGCTGCGCTGGTCACCGCGAGAGAGGCAGTGGAAGTTCCCGTGGAATTATTCGTTTGGCTCGACGACGCGCCACCGGAAGTGACACCTAATACTCCAAAGTACGATACCGAGCTTCCAGCGATGGTGGTCTTGAGCGAACTGTTAGTTGTAATCGTGATCGTCCCACTTCCCACAGGGGGATTGAGCAGATACCAAACTTCGCTGCGTACGAAAAATGTCCCGGACGCGCCCGTGCCGCAGGAGCCGCCGGAATTATCTTCGGTGGCTTTCAAGCACGTCAGGCTGCTTGAACCATAAGTGATCGTGTTCACGTACACATTTCCGTTGGGACTGTTGTTGAATTCGCTCAAAGAAACGCCCACGAGCAGGATTCTGCTGTTGCCTGAGCCGATCGTGTGAGACCACGCCAGAGTCGCGCTGGTGCCGCCGGAACTTGGCAAGCAGTTTGAACCTGAGCTGCCGCTCGTAGCGGTAGCGCAGTCGGCCTTGCTGTCCAAATTAATCGCGGCCTGTGACGAGGCGGCGTAAAATGCCACAGCCAGCAGGAAAAGAGAGCATCGAAGAAGTTGAAGGTGGGAAATCCGGCACATAAATCCTGCGGATGGCAACTGGGCGCGCTCAGGTCCGAGAGCAGGTATCCGGTCCACCGCTAATTGATTAATCACCTCAATTTTAGTGCGGTTATTCGGTCCGCTTCGAAAGAATAGCGGCATTTCCGGACCCTCGGCCATCTTCCGCGCGATCTTGTGTGCTGGAAACCAACACCGGTTTGGTCATCTGGAAATCGCCGCTAGGCATGCGCAGGAAACCGATGATTACCTGGCCGCGGCGTCCACCAGTGGGGGGAGTGTAAGTAATAAGTAGGTTAAAGCTGTCCCCGTAGATCGTGCACGTGGGCGTGTTTAGAGCATCAGTGGCTGTTGAAGGATTGAGATCGAAACGCAGCGTAATGCCCGTGGATGACGCCGTAAAACCGGTGTTTACGATCACAGCGGTCCCGGGGCCGTGAGTCACGCCCGAATCGCCTAATACAGACACATCTGCGAACAACGGAGCGGATGTGATCTCGGTCGTGTTCGCCGAATTATAAATATGCATTCCTGCCGTCACTGTCGTTCCACAGCCAGCTCCGGCAGCAGTGTTCATGTCCCACCAGGAACCCTGCACGGAAACAACCATCGCGCCGGCAGGAACTCCAATCGTCTGCCAGGTGTAACCGCTCGGGTTGTGGTAATAACCGGTCATCGTGCCAGCGCTGGAAAAGCCGTTTGTGGTGTAAAAGGCCGATACGCAAGGGGCAACCTGGCAATCGGTGGCAGTGGTGATGTTGTTACTGCTGCCCGTGGCAGGTGAACAAGTTTGCCCAAGTGTTTGCGTCGTGCAAGTAAGTTGGGTGTATGTCCACCCATGTCCTGTGTTGAATGGCTCTGTATAGTTGTCCGTTGGCTGCACGATGTTGAAGGTGCTGCTGGTGGCGCTTGTCAAGGGGGAACTGGAAGCCGTCAGAGTGTAGCCATTTGCAATTCTGTTAATGGAGAGGTCGGGGAAGGTAGCAATACCGCTGCTGGCAGTTTGCGTTAAGGTTCCATTCAAGGAGCCATTGCCGGGATTGGTGCCGATGGCCATGGTGATCGAAGCCGAACTATTTGTGACGACGTTTCCGCCCGCGTCTTCAACCTGCACTGTAACAGCGGGAGTAATCGATTGCCCTTGACCCGTGTTCGAAGGCTGTGTGCCAAAGACCAATTGCATCGGCGCTCCGTAGACGGTCAATGTCGCTGTGGCGTTGCCCCCAGCGTAGCCGACGTTAGTCGCAGTCACGTTTCCAGTCGTGTTGGTATAGGTGCCGGACGTGGAGGCCGTGATGCTAACGGATACGGCGCAGGTGGCACCGGCCGCGAGACTGCCGCCGCTCAAGCTTATGGTGGTAGCGTTTGCTGGCGCGGAGAATGTCCCTCCGCAAGTGTTAGTGGCGGCGGGTGTCCCAGCGACCTTCATCCCGGAAGGAAGGGGATCGCTCACGGCGACGCCGGTGAGTGTGGAAACATCCGCCGCCAAAGCAGTGAGTGTAAGTGTCAAGGTGGAGGTGGCAGCCGGCGCAATGTTCGCAGGCGCAAAGACCTTGGTAATCGAGGGTGGAGCGTTTCCAGACACAACCAGGGTGGAGCCTGAGCTAGCGGCGAGGTTGCCGCTACTGCAGCCGCCTCCCGTGCTGTTCGAGACTTCAACGTTAAAGGGAGTCATGCTTGGCGGCGTATCCGAAAAGGTGGTAATGGTCAGGGTAGATGATGTGCTGCCGCTTGAGACCGTCGCGGGATTAAACGTAGCGGTCGTATCGGGACTCGGCGGTGTCCAGACCATCTGCAGAGGGTTCGAAACACAGTTAAGCCCAGCGCCAGTCCACGTAGTGGAGATCGAGTATGTCGCGGAGCTGCCCTGAACAATAGTGCCGGGAGTTTGCGCTCCCACAGTTACCGTGTCGATTACCGCCGTGGCCACCACGAATGTGGAGGCAGGGCTGCTGGTGACCGAACCTGTCCCGCACGTGCCGACACCACCAGTGGAAGTCGCGGTCACGGTAAAGCTAGTTGATCCTGTCGGCGTCGAACCAGTGCTGGAAATGGTCAGGGTTGTTGACGTGCTGCTGTTCGATACGGTCGTAGGACTGAACGCAGCCGTCTCGCCGGCGGCTGGCGTCCAGTTGATCGTGAGAGGCACCGAAGTGCATGTACCTGGCCCCGTCCACGTAGTGGTTATCGCATAAGTCGCGGATTGTCCCGGCCCGACGTTGCCAGGGGTTTCCGCTCCCACACTGACTGCCGTAACGGTCGAGATCGCTGAAACCGTCAAGGTGGCTGTGGCCGTCGTGCCAGTGCCGCCATTGGTGGAAGTCACAGCGCCAGTCGTGTTGGCGTACGTGTTCCCGACCGCAGACGTGACGTTTACCTTAATCACGCAAGGCGTGGCGACCGCGACGGTCGCTCCAGTGATACTCACCACGCCTGTTCCCGCAGTCGCCGTGAAGGTGGCGCCGGTGCATCCGACGTCGCTGGCGCCATTTGGACTCGATATCACAAGACCGCTCGGGAACGTATCGGAGATGGCCACGCCGGTGAGGCTCACGGTGTCTGGATTGGTGATCGTAATAGTCAAGAGTGAGTTGGTGCCGGTGTTGATGCTAGTGGGCGTGAACGTCTTGCTCACCGTCGGGGGATTGTTAACAATCAGATTCGCGCTAGCCGTCAATCCCGTTCCGCCGTTCGTGGAACTCACAGTGCCGGTGGTGTTGGTGGCAGTGCCCGCGGTCGTGTCCGTAACGCTGGCGGTGATGGTGCAACTCGAGTTGGTGGGGATGGATGCGCCACTCAAGCTCACAATGCCCGAACCAACTCCGCCTCCGGTCAAGGTACCGCCGGAACAAGTGGTCGTCGCGGCGGTGGAGAAGATGGTCATTCCAGTTGGGAAAGTATCGCTGACGGCGACGCCGGACTGAGCGACGGTGTTGGCCGCCGGGTTGGTGATGGTGATGGTCATCGTCGACGTGCCGTTGACCGGCATGCCCGCAGCGCCCGCACCGAAAGCCTTCGTAATCGTCGGTGGCGCGACGACGTTCAAAGTCGCGGTCGCGTTGGTGCCGGTGCCATAATTGGTCGAACTCACGTTGCCTGTGTTGTTCACGCTGTTGCCGGCTGTCGAGCTCGTGACACTCACCGAGACAGTACAAGTCGCGCCAGGAGTAGCGATGGAACCACCAGAAAGACTGAGGGTGCTATTGCCGGAAGCGCCGCCTGAGATCGTCCCGCCGCAGGTGTTGCTCAGGTTCGGAGTAGAAGCCACGGTCATGCCAGCGGGGAAGGTATCGGTTACGGCGATGCCGTTCATGGCACTGGAGTTGGTGGCCGGATTCGTGATGGTGTAGGCCAAGGTCGAGGTCCCGCCCGAAGGAATGCTGGCGTTCGTGAAAGACTTGGTGATCGTCGGAGGTGCAGCGACGGTCAGAGTGGCAGTGGCTGTTCCGCCGGTGCCGCCATTCGTGGCGCTGACGTTGCCGGTGGTGTTGACGTAGGAGCCGACAGCCGACGCGGTGACGGCCACGGAGACGGAGCAGCTGGTGTTGATCCCGACTGTCGCGGCTCCGCTCAAGCTGATGGTAGTGGCGCTTGCCGGTGCGGTGAATGTGCCGCCGCAGGTGTTGGTAGGCGAAGGCGTGGCTGCCACCTGCACGCCGGATGGAAGCGCATCGCTGACCGCGAGGCCCGTAAGTGCCACAGTGTTGGCGGAAGGGTTGGTGAAGGTGAGGGTCAGAGTTGAGTTCCCGCCTGGGGCAATTTCAGCGGCAGCAAAAGCCTTTGTGATCGTTGGCGGAATTTCCACAGCAATCGTGGCGTTAGCCGTCAAGCCCGTGCCGCCGTTGGTGGAACTCACAGCGCCCGTGGTATTGGACGCAACGCCCGAGGTCGTGTCCGACACGGTGGCCGTTACGGTGCAACTCCCACTCGCGGGGATGGTAGCGCCGTTCAGGACAATTGAGGTGGAAGTTGAAGACGCGACCGACCCGCTGGTACAAATGGTTGACACTCCGGTTTGAGTCATCCCTGATGGCAGGTTATCGGTGACGGCGACGCCGGTCAGAGCCACCGTATTAATTGCTGGGTTCGAAATCGTGAGTGTCAGCGTCGTTGTTCCTGTGTTTTGCGCCATGCTCGCTGCGGCGAATGACTTTGTAATTGTCGGAGGCGCCATTACAGTCAAGGTAGCTGAAGCCGTACCTCCCGTGCCTCCGTTGGTTGAGCTGACGGCGCCGGTTGTATTGGTCGAGGTGCCTGCCGTGCTGGATGTGACCGTCGCGGTGACCGTGCAGCTTCCGCTCGGAGCGATCGACCCTCCTGTTAATTTTATTGAAGTGGAGGTTGAGGTCGCTACGGACCCGCTGGTGCAGGTCGTAGCCACGCCGGTCTGAGTCATGCCGGCGGGCAAGTTATCGGTGACGGCCACACCAGTCTGCGTGATAGAGGCGGACGGATTCGTGATGGTCAAAGTCAGGGAGGTCGACCCGCCCGAGGGAATCGAAGCGGCGCCGAAGGACTTGCTGATCGATGGGGGCACGGTGACGGTCAAAGTGGCGGAGGCGGAGGTACCGCTGCCGCCGTTGGAGGAAGTCACGTTGTTGGTGGTGTTGGCGTAACTGCCAGCGGTGGCGGAATCGACGTTGACGGATATGGCGCAGTTAGAGCCGTTAGCGATCGAGCCGCCGCTGAGAGTGATCGAAGTGGCGTTAGCGGTGGGCGCGAAAGTTCCGCCGCAGGTATTGGTGGCGCCCGGCGTACCGGCCACAACGAGGCCGCTGGGGAAATTGTCCACGACGCCGACGCCTGTGAGAGCGATGGTGTTGGAGGCGGGGTTGGTGATAGCGATGGTCAGGACCGAGTTGGTGTTGACCGGCACGCTCGTTGGGGCGAAAGCCTTGGTGATGGTCGGGGGCGCGACGACAACTAAAGTGGCTGAGGCGGTGGTGCCGGTGCCGCCGTTGGTGGAGCTCACGGTGCCGGTGGTGTTGACGTTATTGCCAGCCGTCGATGGCGTGACCGTGGCGGTGACAGTGCAGGTACCGCTCGCGGCGATGGACGCACCGCTAAGGACGATCGACGTGGTTGTGGAAGTAGCGACGGAGCCGCCGGTGCAGTTGGTGGCGACGCCGGTCTGCGTCATGCCGGAAGGCAAGCCATCGGTGAAACCGACGCCTGTCACGGTTGTCGAGGTGTTGGGGTTGGTGAGCGTGATCGTTAAGCCCGAAGTGCCGCCTAGCGCAATTGTGGCGGGACTGAAGGCTTTGGCGATGGTCGGGGGGGCGGTGCCGCCCTTGAAAGTAACGATGGCAGCGGCCCAATCGTCAATGTCGCCGGTGGGAGCCCAAGATCCAGTGGCGGTGAAGGCGCCTGTAGCGCTCACGATCTGGAATTCGGGGTATGTACCCCATTCGTTGTTGGCGGCACTGTTGGTCAAGGCGGTATAGCCCGTGCCGGCAGTGAAGGTTGGCGGGCCGTTGGAGATATCGAGCCCGAGTGCTACGAAAACCAGTTCGTTGGCCACAGTTGTCGTGCCTGTCGGCCCGACCGTGGCATTTGCTCCCGCAGTGGTGCTTGTTTTGGTGGCCGTCTGGTCAACCGGAGAGGTAGCCAAGCCGCTGACCTGGAAGGCGCTGGCGTAGACCTGCCTTCTGCTGCTGCTAAGAGTCATCGTGATGCTGTTACCGGTGGTGAGGGCCGTGGTTACTGGCGCCCAAAAAACGATGGTACA
>Ga0224545_1000082_pt1 | contig 18708 bp, 8 predicted proteins | sample 714P12024metaG_FD_179906 | JGI IMG/M metagenome (GOLD analysis project Ga0224545, IMG submission 179906) | Peat soil microbial communities from Stordalen Mire, Sweden - 717 P1 20-24 | ecosystem: Environmental > Terrestrial > Soil > Wetlands > Peat | place: Sweden: Norrbotten County, Stordalen... | reverse complement strand
CCGGTCGCCGTAGCAAGGTGTTCCACCACTGCCGATCCATAGATCTCGAGGAAGAAATACTCGTCAGGCTTTTCTTCTGCCCAGCGCTTCCGGCTTTCCTCTTCAGCCTCTGGCCCCGCGCCCACGGCAACCAGGATCACGCTGTGGGCTTCCGCTTCTTCGAGCGTGCTCTGCAGTCGCTTGCTGGTGAACGACGTTCCATCAATCTGAATGGAGTTGCCTGCGATCTCAAAGCTCTCTGCCTGTCGCGCGTAAAACCACGGCCGGCCGTTCTTGGCGTACCATTTCCTTGCCCAGTCCGCCAACTCCCGAGCTCGCCCCTCCAGCACCCGCCCGCGCGGATACCCGAGCAACCGCACATACTCCTCTTGCAAGACATCCAGATCGGGTACCGTGCTGGCAAGTTCGATGGCTTCGGCTACCTCGCGCATGGAATCGGCTCCACGGGCTTGAATTGGCAGCCCTCAACAAAGAACTCAAAGAAGTTTGGATGGGTTTCCAGGCGACAGTGCTGCACTTTCTTTACCATCTCTTCCAATTTCTGCCGCTTCGACTTGCTCAGCAAGGCGATCGTCGCGCCCTCGATTGCGGTATTGCCTGCCTGCACCACCTTTGTCGAATCCAGGCTCGGAACCAGCCCGATGCGCTGCGATGCTTCAACCTTCAGATGTCTTCCGAATCCCCCCGCCAGATAGAAAACATCGATGTCGGCAAAGTCGATGCCGTAGCTGCTGAACACCGTGTGCAAGCCCGCAACGTTGGCGCCCTTGGCCTGCGCCAACTCATTTACATCGCTCTCCAATAGGAAAATGTCCTCGCTGGGCGCCTCGCCATGGTGGAGAGTCACCCGCCGAACGTCATCTTCAAACCGGCCCATCTCATTCATCCTGCCAGTGCGCAGCAGTTCGCTCAGCACGTCCACCAGGCCTGACCCGCAGATGCCCGCCGGCTTTACGTCGCCAATCACGCGCAGGCTGTAGGATCCGTCGTCGCCAATTGCCACTTCTTCGATTGCCCCGTCCAGGGCAGGCATGCCGCAGGCAATTGCGCCACCCTCAAATGCCGGGCCGGCCGGGCAAGATGCCGCCAAGATGCGGTCCTTGTTGCCCACAATCAATTCGGTATTTGTTCCAATATCCATTACCGCAACGAGGCGCTCTTCATGCGCCAGGTCCACCGCCAGCATGCACGCTGCCGCATCTGCACCCACGTGGCCGCTGATGATCGGCGCTCCGTACACACGAGCCTTGGGATGAATCGGCAAAAGGCTGCGCAGTCCAGTCTGTTGCAGGCTTGTCGTGGTGCGTTTGCCTTCAGCCATTTCGACTTCCGTAATGGAGAGGTAGGGGCTTTGCCCGATCGAATACACGCTCTGCCTGAAGAAAAGATCCCGCATGGTCGAGTTGCCCACTACAACCATCTCGTAGATGGTTTTCGGGTCGACGGGAAACGCTTCGATCGCATGAGTCAGATAGCCGGCCAGCGTGCGCATCAGCAGTTTTCCCGGATGCTCGGTGTCATAGGAAATACGCGACATCACTTCAGACCCGCCGAAGCGTTGCGGATTCTCAAACGAGGTGTCCGCAATCAGTTCGCCGTTCTCCAGGTCCACCAGTCGCAACACAACCGTTGTAGTCCCCAGGTCCATGGCGATGCCGAGAATCGGTCCGGTCGAGCGCTCCACTTCCACGCCATCGATAAGGATGCGATCTCCGTCGCGAGTCACCGCGGGATCCAGCCTGAAGGCGCGATTGCTGATCGGCAGTCCGAACGCGTGCCGCTCGATGCGCATGTGTCCGCGCCGCATCGTATGGCAGCGAACATTGCCTTCCGTCGCGGCAACGCAGGCTTGGCACGACAGGCGGAAATTCCCTTTGAGATGACGCTCCGGCTCAGCAAGCGGCGAAAGGGCGTCCATCCCCTCAACAACTTCAACCATGCACTCTTTGCATTTGCCTTGCTTGCGGCAGGAAGTAGGCACATCGATGCCCAGGTCCTCGGCGTAATCAAAGAGCGATCGTCCGGCCGCCGCCTCGATGGATTGTCCGTTGATGGTGAGGGTAACGGCCATTCGGAGAGAATTCCTACCAGCCCTTCGCTTCCAGTTCGGCTTTCAATGCTTCCGCAACTTCGCGCGCAGAACCCTCTCGCTCCTCTTCATCGCTCCACTTCCACTGGGCCAGGTAGTCGTCAGAGGCTTGCAGTCCCCGCTTGGCCGCGAGAATATCCACTTGTTGCATGAATTTGTCATTCAGCATCACAGTGGCGTCCTCCACCTCATCCTCGGCATTGATCTGGATGGGGATCTCCTGCCAATGCAGAATTTTGTATGTGGCCACTGGTGCTAACCCTCTGTCGCTAAGCGTAAAAACAGATCCACCGCGGCGGATGCGTTCGCACCGTATCCGTCCGCGCCAATCTCGTCGGCAAACATTTGGCTGATTGGAGCGCCCCCAATCGCCATCTTGATGTGACTCAAGCCCGCGGCATCAAACCCGTCGATCACGGTCTTCATATACATCATGGTCGTCGTCAGCAGCGCGCTCATGCCAATGATGGTTGGCTTGCATTTCTCCGCCGCGGCCATGAACTTCTCCACGCTCTGATCCACGCCGATGTCGTGCAACTCAAAACCCGCGCCTTCGGCCATCATGCCCACAAGATTTTTGCCGATATCGTGCAGGTCGCCGCGAACCGTGCCCATCAGCAATACGCCTTTGGGTTTGGTGTTGCTGTCTTTCGAAGTCAGCAGCGGCCTCAGCACAGCCAGCCCCGCCTTCATCGCCCGCGCCGCAATCAGCACTTCGGGAACATACAGCACATTGTGCTTGAAGTCCTCGCCAACTACGCTCATGCCGGCGATCAATCCCTCGGTCAACACTTCCTGCGCGGACCGCCCTTCTGCCAGGGCCTCAGCCGTCAGGCGGCTGATCTGGTCAGCGTTCCCCTCGTACAGATACTGGTTCATCGAGGCGTAATCAGGCATCTATCCTCCGCTTAGCTAGCGCTCGCAACCGCGCTTGCGGCACGCCTTCCATTGAATTCGCGCAGTGCCTCAATCATGGCCAGGACATTCTCGCGAGGCATTCCCGGGCTCACGCCGCCTCCGACTGAGAGGATGATGCCCTCGCCGCCAGAGCCCTCCAGCACCTCGAGAGTCCCGTCCTTGACTTCCTCCGGGGTTCCGCGGACCGCAATCTCCAGGGGATTCACGTTTCCCATCAGGCACATCCTGTCTCCTATGCGCCGCTTCACCTCGGTGATGTGTTTTTGCTTGCCCCAGTTCAACACGTTGAACCCAGCATCCGGCAGATGATCGAGGCAGGCGTCTACTTCCGCGTCGTTGTGGTAAAGCTTCACCCAGTCCTTCGGAAAAGCATCACAAATGCGCTTCAGGTAAGGATGCGCAAACTCAAGGTAATGCTCTTCATTGATGAACCCCACGATGTCGTCGAGGATGAAAATGCTCTCCACCGTGTCGCCCATGACCTTCTGCTGCGCCTTGAGCCAGTCGATGACCACACGCGTACATAGGTCGATCAACCTGTGCGCACCCTTGGGGTCCTCCACCAGGTCGATCATGAATTCCGTGGTGCCGCGCACAAAGCCTGCCGTGCATAGCGGTCCCCGCGAGGTGACCATGGGAAGAATGTAGCCGGCATCCAGAATCCGCTGCCGGGCCATGCCAATCCGGTGCAGGGTCAGCCCGGCAAAGCCGTCGGCCTCCACTTCGTATTCGGGAAAGCTGTCGATATCCTCAAGCCGGTAAAGCGTGTGATATTCGCTCGGCGTATTGTCCTGCCAGAATTTGATCTTCGCGCCCAGCACCGAGGGCTCCGCCGCCATCCCATACTCCATCCACCACGACGGAATGAAGATCACGTCTGGGAACTCGCGCATGATCTTCAAATTCGATTGAAACCAGAGTTCTGGATCCAGGAAGTAGTCCAGATGCTTGATTCCGAGGTATCCGGGGATCCATGGGCTATCGATGATCAGCGCCATCGGAATCTTATCCATCTTTTCGCGGCGCACCGCTCGCTTAAACGTTTCCCATTGTTCTGGCAGCATACATTACCTCGTGGACACTTTTGGGGATACACACAACCATTGCAAGGTCAGGCCTGGCCGTCACGCAAATAGCTTGTCTCTCTTCAATCTCTTGCCATTCTAGACCAGCCCGCAGCAATGATTCTGGGTATTGTTCAGGTATCAAAGTAAATCTGGACAAAACAACCATTTGGCCCCGATTGCGGCAATAGTACTGTACCGGCAACAACACAGACAACTGAATTTGCGAACGGCCCGCTTGAGCACCCTCCGGCCACATCATCGCCAGATTCTCGAGAATCGAGCTCGCCCGGCGATCAGAATCGCTGGACAACCAGCGAAAAGCTTGCCAGTGTCGGTCTGACCACTTCCTTCAGAGCTTTATGATTCTTCTAGCACTCTGTCTAGTTACTGAAAGTGTCATTTCTGACTTAAAGCCAATTACGTTACGATCTTAGAGTTTTAAGATTAATTCGATTGCTGGTCGAGATGAGTTTTGCCAAGGCACACTCTCATGACCGGCATCTTCTCATTGCTGGCCCGGCTTCCTCGTATTCAATCGCCCGGCTTAAGAAAGTGGTGAAGTGTGCGGATTTTCCACTTGGTCCCCAACATGAACTTCGGCGGTCTGCAGGAAATCGTTCGTGTGCTTTGCCTAGCACAGCGCAAAGCCGGACACTCGGTGACCATTGGCTGCTGGACCAATGCGAGCGCCAATGTGGTGGCCGAAGCACAGCTTCAGGATGCGGGCGTGCAAATTGTATACCTCCGCCGCGGTGCTCAGGGGCAGCTCATAGGCGGAAAGAAATACCTGACTCTCAAACTTATGCAGCACCTTGGCCGGGGCAAAGCCGACATTCTGCATGTGCACAACCCGTTCTATCACTACCTGTATGGGGGCATTGCTGCCCGGGCCGCCGGGTCAACCAAGGTAGTGGAAACCATGCACGCCACCGTGTGGCTGGAGGGCAAGCGAAAATGGAGGCTCGTCTTCTGGATTGGCGCCATGTGCACTGACACCATTGTGTCTGTCTGTGCCGAAGTGGAGTCCGTCATTCGCAGTAGATTCTTCCTGCCCGGTAGAAAGTTCAGCGTAATTGAAAACGGGATCGATTTGGCGCGCTTCCTTGCCGTGCCGCCGCGTACTTCAGGCAATGAAATCGTCATTGGTACGGTCGGTCGCATGTTTCGTGAGAAAAACCATAACTTGCTGCTTGCGGCATTCGCTCAACTACGCGTCAGGCACAACAACATTCGTCTTCGCATCCTGGGCGAGGGGTTCCTTAAAGCGGAATTGACAGAACAACGGGCCAAGCTAGGGCTGGACGGTGTAGTTGAATTCTGCGGCGTCTCAAACGATGTGCCCGCCTACTTGAGCACCTTGGATCTCTTCGTCCTGCCATCGGCCAGTGAGGCCATGCCCCTGTCACTGCTCGAAGCCATCGCATCGGGACTCCCCGTTGTGGCAACCGCAGTAGGCAACGTCCCTCGCATGGTAGAAATCACTGCATCAGGTTGGACCTGTCCCCCAGGGGATGTCGATGCCCTGGCCGGCGCGCTGGAAGCCGCAATCACATGCGATGAACTTCGCGAAAAGGGTGAACGTGCCCGTGAGAAAGTGTCGGAGTACTATTCGGTCGAGCGAATGAGTCACGACTATGAGCAACTCTATCTCAAGCTCATCCACAAGTAGATCCGTCCCCGGCCCCAAATCATTGCTGGTAGCTGACCTTCCAGCCAGGGAGGGATAACGCGCTCATCTCTCTGTATTCTGCAACGATGGCTCGCCAACTTGCTCGACGCTCCACCGGTGCGGCGCCACAAAGACACCACTGAATGTCCCTTTTCCAGTGCCATAGTAATTGCCCTCGAGCACACTCAGAACAAAAGCTTCCGGTACTGCATCCGTCTGCTCCCCACCGAAGTCCATGTAAAGTGAGATCAGATACTCTCCGGGAACAAGTGTCAGGCTGGGAACCTCGCAAACTAGAATGATGTCGTCCGACAGTGAACCGTGCATCAGCTCGGGATCGCACAGCGTATTCAGCGTAAGCACCCTCTGCCCGAACATGGTGTTGATGCAGAACGCAAAAGTGAGTCGCGGGGTTTCGTAGGGCAGGGCAATGTGAATCTTGACCTTCAGCCGCTCCCCAACCTGCACAGCGTGGGGCGCTGGCTGATCATCGGCTGTGTAAAGCTCAATCTTCTTCATCAATGGCGCAAATTGCCGCTTGCGGCTTGGAGCCTCGGACAGGTCAATTTCGTGGGTGTGGCCTTGGCCGGGGCGGCTTGTGCCGGCCAAGTATTCACCGACCGCGCCCTTCGTTTCTCCGTCGAAGACAACGCGGCCCTGGCGCAGCACAATCCCGCGCTGACATAGATTCTCCACAGCCGCCATGTTGTGTGAAACGAACAGGATTGTGCGGCCCGTCTTGCTCACTTCGCTCATCTTGCCCAGGCACTTCTTCTGGAAGGCCATGTCCCCCACCGCGAGTACTTCATCCACGACCAGGATCTCGGGCTGAAGGTGCGCAGCCACCGCAAAACCAAGGCGCACCGACATTCCGCTTGAATAGCGCTTCACTGGCGTATCCAGAAACTTTTCAATTTCAGCGAATGCGACAATTTCCTCGAACCTGGCCTTGATCTCGGCGTGGCGCATGCCCAGCACCGCGCCATTCAGAAAGATGTTCTCGCGCCCGGTCAGTTCGGGATGGAATCCGGTGCCTACTTCAAGCAGGCTGGCCATGCGCCCGTGCAGCGTTACTTTACCTTCGGTCGGATCTGTGATTCGCGAGAGTATCTTCAGCAATGTGCTCTTGCCCGCGCCATTGGCTCCAATGATGCCGACGATCTCCCCTGCCTTGACATCGAAATTGATGTCCTTCAGCGCCCAGAATGAGGTCGTTGGCTTTGACCAATCCTTCGCCCGCCTCTTGAACGGACCAGCGAACGCGCGCACCACCAGCTCGCGCACATTCGAGGTCCGATCAATGGATTGTCCAATGCGGTACTCCTTTGAGAGTCCTCGCACCTCGATCATCGATTCCATCAAAGCACCCCGGGGGCCGCGCCGGCTGCCGGGGTAGTGCCCTCAACCAGTGGAAGAGACACTCGCCTCTCGTCGATCGATGGCCCCTGGAACATGCCAAGGCGCGCCGAATAGAGGTCTTTCGGCAGGCCCTTCATGTTCAAGGCAACTTCGCGAATGACGTGATCCTCTTCTTTGAACTGCAACGTAATGCCCGGTGGCAATCCGGAGATGCTGAAGGTGTCATCGGACACTCGTTCCAACCGGAATGAGGGCTCGTTGTTGACCATCACCGTCAGTTCACCGTCCATCAGGCGCACTGAACCAACAGCGCCCTTCACCAACGTAGATAGCGGCTTTCCAATCACAAACATCGGCATGTACTCGCCGGGAATCTTGAAGTCGCAAATGAACCGGCGCAGGTCCGCCTCTGAGGCAGGCATGGTCTCTCGCGTCACGGATACGCCTTCGGCCCGTCGACGAGCCACAAAGTCCTCGGGGAACAAGCTTAGAAGATAGTCGTTGATCAAAACGTCGATGACGATGTGAACCCTGACGATCTGGCTGTCGTTCTTCACGGAATGTACGCGAGAGAAATCGCCATACCACAGCTCGCCGGCCTTCCAGTTCATGCGCTGGCCGTCGATGATAAACGCAACGCCAGGATCTGTGAGAATTGGAATGTGCAGGCGCACAATGCCAAATTGGAAATTCGTATGGAAGTCGAAGTGATCCTTGATGTGGCCACCCGGCGGCAAAAACAGAATGCGCACCACTTCCTTGGGGCACTTCAGATCTTCAAGGATCTTCTTGAAGTAGGGCGTCTGGCGCAGGTTTTCCGTCTCCTGGTACCGGTCCATCCCGGGAGAGCTTGGGAAGACCGAATCCTTTCCCCCCAGTGAGTGCAGTGCAATCCCCGTCCATTCACCCTTGTGGTACGGGCCGGGCTGCGGCGCGGTCGGCACATCCCGCAGCGTTTGCAGATCGCGTAAAAGCAAGTCTACGTCGTAGGTCTGCGGCAGCTTGACGGCCGCATCTGCACTAATTGCGTTCATATCTGACTCCTGTTCACCAAAGTTCAATTCCCGTTTCGATGCGTTTCTTCGATTACATTCACGGTCTGGTCCAAAGCGCCCGTTAAGTTCAACGCAAACTGGTCCCTGTGCCCGCTCAGCATCACGGCGTTTTGACAAGTGCTCCCGCCGGTCTGCGCTTGATGCCTTTTAGCTTCTGCGCGCTCGTCTCCTGGAGCGCACTGTACTCTTCCGTTTGCTGCAGCTGCTCATTCGTTTCCAGTATTTGCTGAATCTCGCTCAACCGCAAGTCGGGATTCCGGGTCACCTGTTCCAGAACAGTCTCAAACTGCGCCGCCGTGCGAAGGATCGTCCGTCGGTCAAATAAGTCGGCGTTATAGTTCCAGGTTCCGGTCAAACCTTGGTCGTTCTCGCTGCAGAACACCGCCAGGTCGAACTTCGAAGGCAGTTCGAATTGGAATCCGTTCAGTTCGATGCCAGGCAGCGTCCGGCGGCTGCGTGGAGTATTCACGTGTACGAACAAGACCTGAACCAGCGGATTGTGACTCATGCTTCGCTCTGGCTGCAGCTCTTTTACCAGCGTGTCGAAGGGCAGGTCCTGGTGCGCATATGCACCGAGCGTCACCTCGCGCACACGGCCCAGTAATTCGCTGAACGTCGGATCACGCGACAAATCGGTGCGCAGCACGATCAGGTTCACAAAAAAGCCGATCAGCGCCTCTGTTTCCACGCAGGTGCGGCCGGCGAGGTCGGTACCCAGAACCACGTCGGGCTGCTTCGTGTAATACAGGATCAAACTCTGGAAAGCCGCCAGCATCGTCATGAACGACGAAACTCCCTGCTGACGGCTCAACAGGCCAATCTGTTCCGCCAGGCTCTTCTCGATCGGCACACGCTCCGTTGCCCCGCGCAGGCTCGCCTCGTCAGTCCGAGGACGGTCGCTGGGCAACGCAAGCACAGGCGGAGCCCCGGCGAGCCGTTGTTTCCAGTACGTCAATTGACGTTCCAGCACGTCGCCTTGCAACCAGTTTCGCTGCCACACGGCGAAATCAGCATACTGAATCGGCAAATCACCAAGCGTTGAAGGCGGCCCTTCTTCCAAGGTCTCTCCCGCCAAGACCGCCTCATAGAGCGCGGCCAGGTCGGAAGCCATGACTCCCAGGCTCCAGCCGTCGCAAGCAATATGGTGTGTATTCACAAACAGCACATGCTCTCGCTCGTCCAACTTCAGCAGCATTGGCCGGAAAAGGACATCTGTTGTCAGGTCGAAGGGCTTCGCGCTCTCCTCTTGCACAATACGTCGCGCTTCCTTTTCGCGATCCGGCGTTGCCAGCGAGGTCAAATCTCGAATCTCCATCGTGACAGCCGCGTTGGGCCGCACTTTCTGGACGGGTAGGTCGTGCTCCATCGCGTAGGTTGTCCGCAGTATGTCGTGCCGTTGCACAATGCCCTTCAGCGCTGTCTCCAACGCACTTGGATTCAGCAACCCAGTCATGCGCGTGGCCCAGGGAATGTTGTAAAGCGGGCTGTCAGGGTCCAACTGGTATTGGAACCAGAGCCGTTGCTGCGCAAAAGAGAGCGGCAGTGGATTGCTCCGGTCGGCCCGCACCATCGGTGGCGTCTCCAATTGATACTTGCCGCGCTCCAACCGCTCAATTGCCTGGGCCAGTTCGGCAACGGTAGGCGCTTCAAACAGCACACGCACCGATAATTCCACCCCGAACATTCCCCGTGCCCGAGCCACCACTTGCGTGGCCGAGAGCGAATGTCCGCCCATCTCAAAGAAGTTGTCGTGCAAACCGACGCGTTCAAGTCGCAGCACCTCCGCCACGATTGAGGCCAGCATCTCCTGCGTCGGAGTTTGAGGCGCAACGTAGCTTCCTGTGCTCCCCAACCCCGATTGATCCGGCGCCGGCAGCGCCTTCCTCTCCACCTTCCCGTTCGTCGAAAGCGGGAATTCATCCAGCACTACGAATGCCTGCGGAACCATATACTCGGGCAGCTTCGTGCTTAACCACAAACGCAGTTGCGGAACCAGTTGTCCCGCCACCCGCTGGCGAAGCGGATTATTCGCGTAGCTGCGCAGGGGTTTGAATCCAAGCAATTCTCCAGGATGGCGCACCTCCGCGAACAAGGTTTCTCCATTCTCCGCAACCCTGCGAAGGATGACATCGAAGCAGCCGTCTACTTCTGTTCTCGAAGCGGAAATCTCTACACGGTAAGGCGCCTCCGCTTCGAGCATCCAAAAGTCCTCAGGCTCCATCCCATGTTCCGCACGAACCAAGAGAATGACCAACTCGCGTGCCTCTTCGACTGTTTGCGGGCCGCTTTCGCTCATCAAAACGTCCCTCTCCACACAGTCGTGCCGCAGGCGCGCGTTTGGCACTCCGGTCACCCGGAGCATCTCCGGTTGCGTCGTCCGTAACGTCTCGCGGAGCAGGTTGAGACTGAATTGCTGCTCCTGCCAGTCCACTTGGACGCAATCCACTCTCTCCGCCATTGTCGCCCCCAGGTGCAATGTCACGTCATAGCGGAACTGGGTCAGCTCGTTGTGTTCGCGCCCGCGCTTCAGTTGGATCTCAACCCGCTTGATCCCCGGGATCCGCTGTCTCACCGCGTGGAAGAACTCTGAGTCGATCAGTAACTCGCCCTCCTGCGCAATGTTCTGCTTCACCAGCTGTCGGAGCTCGGCTACGGTCGTTGAATCTGCTGCGCGGAACATTTGCACCGACGTTTGGAACGTTTCCAGCAGAGGAAGGCTCCGCAAATCGCCAATAAAAACGTATCCGTTCGGACCTGCCGCTTCAATTGCCCCCGTCAGCACTTCAATGAAGTAGTCAAGATCAGGGAAGTACTGCGCCACCGAGTTCACAACCACGGCGTCAAAGTTGCCCCGCGTGCCCTCGAACTCGTGCGCCGGCCTGCGCGCCAGACCAACCTGCGGCAGCTCCAGCTCCGGTCTCTTTAATTGCTGCTCAAGATAACTTAGCGCAGTGTTGGAAACGTCGGTGCCAAAGTATCGCTTGCTATGCGGAGCCACGTTAAACAGCAATAACCCCGTGCCACAGCCAATCTCCCAAACCCGGTCAGGTTTCAACGCCAGGATCCGATTCACCGTGCTCTGCACCCAGACCTTCATTTCCGCGGCCGGAATCGGCTCGTCGGTGTAGCTGCTATCCCACCCTGTAATATTGAACGCACTGTCCGCGATGTCGCCGCCCTGTCGATATGCCTCATCAAATGTGGCCACCCACTGCGCCACACGTTCTGCGCTAAGAGAATCGGCGTTCTCCTGTTGATCGGCTCCCTGGTAATCGGAGTCGGGAACGATATAGGCAACCAGGCGCTTGTCCCCGGGCTCGTCTTCGCGGGCAACCACAACACTCTCGCGCACTCCGGGATGACTGGCGAGCGTGCCCTCGATCTCGCCCAGTTCGATGCGGAAGCCACGGATCTTTACTTGGTGGTCGATCCTTCCCAGATATTCGATGGTTCCGTCCGGCAGCATGCGTGCCAGGTCACCGGACTTGTAAAGCCGCGCCCCGGCTTCGTGGTTGAAGCCGTCAGGAATGAACTTCTCCGCGGTCAACTCGGGGCGCTTCAGATAGCCGCGCGCGAGTCCCACGCCGCCAATGTGCAACTCGCCGGGTATCCCGAATGGGACAAGCTGCAGGAACCGGTCGAGGATGCGAATCTGCGTATTCCAGATCGGCCTTCCAATCGGAACAGTCGTACGTCCCGAGTCCGGAGTGCACTGCCAGTAGGTCACGTCGACTGAAGCCTCAGTCGGCCCATACAAGTTATGCAACTCCGCGCCAAGCCGCTCGAAGAACCGTTGCTGCAGATCCAGCGGAAGCGCTTCGCCGCTGCAGATCACTCGCCGCAGGCTGCTGCACCGCTCCACTCCCTCTGCTTCCACAAAGATTCGCAGCATCGATGGGACGAAGTGAAGCGTCGTGATCATCTCTTTGGTGATCAGGCCCACCAGGTAATCTGGATCCTTATGTCCGCCCGGCTGCGCGACCACGAGGCATGCTCCCGTCATCAGCGGCCAGAAGAACTCCCACACTGAAACATCAAAGCTGTACGGCGTCTTCTGCAACACCCGGTCCGCCGAAGTCAGACCATAGGCGTTCTGCATCCACAACAGCCGGTTCACAATGCCTTCGTGAACGTTCGGCACGCCCTTGGGATTGCCCGTCGAGCCCGAAGTGTAAATTACATATGCCAGGTTCTTCCCGTTGGTGATCAATTCCGGATTTGCTGTGGGTTCGCCGGCCAGCGTGTCCCAATCGCGGTCCAGGCAGATTGTGGGAACGTCGTGTTCCGGCAGCACGTTCAAAAGATGCTCCGTGGTTAGAACCACCGGGGCCTCGGCGTCTGCCAGCATCAACCCAAGACGCTCACGCGGATACTCCGGATCGAGCGGCACATAAGCGCCTCCCGCCTTCATGATTCCTAGCAGCCCGACGACCATTTCCACTGACCGCTCAATGCACACTCCCACCAGCACGTCCGGTCCTACTCCCATCGCTCGCAGCCGATGGGCCAGCCGGTTCGCACGCTCGTTCAACTCCCTGTAAGACAACGTCACCGATTGGAAGACCAACGCCGCCGCGTCTGGCGTACGCTCTACCTGCTCCTCGATAAACTCGTGCAGCGAGCGCTCGCGCGCGTATTCCACCACCTCGCCGCTCGATGCCGCCTCCACCAGTTGCCGTTCTTCCGGCGCCAGTAAAGGCAGTTCGCCAATGTGCTGATCCGGATTCTTCACGATCGCTTCCAGTAAAGTCCCGAAGTGCCCCAGCATGCGCCGGATCGTTGAAGCATCGAAAAGGTCCGTCGAGTATTCCGCCATACACGACAGCCCTTCAGGTGTTTCCAGGAGGAAAATGCAGATGTCGAACTTTGTCGTCTCGTTGTGGATTGGCATGCCCGCAAACTCCACACCGGCGATCCGGAGCACGGAGCGGCGCGCGTTCTGCATGACAAACAAAACCTGGACCAAGGGATTGGAGCTAAGGTCGCGGTCTGGTGCGATTGCCTCCACAAGTTTCTCGAAAGGCAGGTCCTGGTTGGCAAATGCGCCCAGCGCCACCGCGCGCACACGCTGCAGCAGTTCGCGGAAGGTTGGGTTGCCCGACAGGTCCGAGTGCATCACCAGCGTGTTGACGAAAAACCCGATGAGGTCCTCGATTTCGGCGCGCGTCCGGTTTGCAATCGGTGAACCAACCACAATCTTCTCTTGCCCCGTATATCGATAGAGCAGGGACTGGTAAGCAGCCAGCAATGTCATATAGAGGGTCACGCCCTCACTCTGTCCAAGGCTGTGCAATCCCTTCAATAGTTCGGTCGAGAACCAAACCGTTTCCGTCGCGCCACGATAGCGCTGCACGGCCGGACGCGGACGATCGGTGGGCAGGTCGATACGATCCGGCGCGCCCGCAAGCTGTTTTTTCAAATAGGCAAGCTGCCCGGCAATCAGGTCGCTCTCGATCCATTCCCGTTGCCACACCGCAAAGTCAGCATATTGGATCGGAAGCTCCGGAAGCGGTGAAGGCAGGTTCGTACGGCATGCCTCATACAGCGCGCCCAGTTCCTGGATGAAGGGCCAGATCGACCAGCCGTCCGTCGCAATGTGATGAATGTCGAGCAGCAATATGTGGTCGGTAACATCGAGCCGCAGCAGTGAAGCCCGCACCACCGGCCCGGCGCTCAGGTTGAACGGCCTGCGCGCTTCCTCAATCGCCAGCCGCATCGCCTCCTTCTCGCGACTGTCTGCAGGCACATCTGAAATATCAATCACCGGTACATCGATCGTGAGCTCGGCCGTAATCCCTTGAACAGGCCGGTCCTCATCCAGGTGGAACGTAGTACGAAGCACCTCGTGACGCTTGATGATCTCGTTGATAGCGCTCCCCATCGCCGCAGCATCCAAAGGACCTTTCAACCGCATTGGCAAGGGGGCGTTGTATTGCGGGTTGCCCGGCTCCAACTGATCCAGGAACCATAGCCGCTCCTGTGCGAACGAGAGCGGCAGCGGCCGGTTGCGCGGCACACGCTGAATGGAAGCCAGTTGCAGCGATTTCGCTGTTCCCGCAATGCGCCGCGCCAAGCCCTCAATAGTCGGCGTCTCAAAGATCGAGCGCAGCGGCAACTCCGTGTTCATATCTCGCCTGATTCGCGAAATCACCTGCGTCGCAAGCAGCGAGTGGCCACCCAAGGCGAAGAAGTTGTCGGATACGCCCACTCGTTCAATGCGCAGTACCTCTGACCAGATGTCGGCCAGCTGTTGCTCCGTTTCTGTGCGCGGTGCAATGTAGCTTGCTGCGTTGTCGATCCCCGATTGGTCCGGCGCCGGCAGAGCCTTCCTGTCTACTTTCCCGTTCGGAGTAAGTGGGAACTGCGCCATCTGGTGGAAGGCGGCGGGAACCATGTAGTCCGGCAAGGTGGACTTCAATGCGGAGCGAAGACTTGCAGGCTGCAGAGTCGCGCTGTCCCGCGGAACGAGGTAGGCGATCAATCGCTTGTCGCCAGGCACGTCCTCGCGCGCCACCACGACGCAGTCCAGGACGTCAGGGTGATTCCGTAGCGCAATCTCGATTTCGGATGGTTCGATCCGGAAACCGCGAATCTTGACCTGTTGGTCCAGCCTCCCGAGATACTCAATGTTGCCGTCGGCAAGCCAGCGACATAGATCGCCGGTCTTGTACATGCGAGTCCCTGACACGAACGGATTGGCAAGGAATCGCTCCGCGGTCAGGTCTGGTCGATTCAGGTACCCGCGCGCCAGGCCGGCGCCGGCAAGGAACAGCTCCCCTGGAACGCCGATCGGTCGGAGCTGCAATTCGCGATCGAGGATCAATGCCTGGGTGTTTGCAATAGGGCGACCGATTAGAACGGCGCTGCCACGCGGAACCAAGGTATAGGTCGAGTAGGTCGTGTCTTCAGTCGGACCGTAAAGATTGAACACCTTCTCGACTGAAGTTCCGCCGTAAATCTTCTCAACCAGGTCGGGAGAGAGTGCCTCACCTGCCAAGTTGACCGTCCTTACACTGTCGGGAACGCTTTGCGACCGCACGAGTTCGGCGATTGCCGAAGGTACGGTGTTGATCAAGGTGACTTCAGACCGAGCCTCAAGTGACGGAAGCTCGAGAGCGTTCTCGGCAAGTACGATCTTGGTGCCGCAAGCCAATGGCGCGAACATCTCGAAAATCGACAGGTCGAAGCAGATTGACGTGCCAAAGAGGACGCCTGACAACTGTTCAGGTGTGAAAGCGGTTAATGCCCACTGAATGAATGTCGCTGCACTTTTGTGCTCAATCGCGACGCCTTTGGGCCTGCCGGTCGATCCGGATGTGAACAGCACATAGGCCAGATGGTGCGACTCCACAGAGACTTCTGGGGCTGCTTCGGATTGATGATCCGCCTCAGCGAGCATCATCCATCGCGTTTCACTCGGCAAGTCGCCCGCAACCGCTCCGTGCGACAGGATGATCTTGGGGTGAGAATCCTCGATGATTGCACTGAGGCGTGCCGTCGGGTAGTTCGGGTCAAGCGGAACGTAGGCGCCGCCCGCCTTAAGCACGCCAAGAAGTGCCACAAGCATTTCGGCAGACCGCTCGAAATAGATGCCGACCAACGTGTCGGGCACTACGCCGCGTTCGATCAGTTCATTCGCTAGACGATTTGAGCGGCGATCCAGTTCGGCAAAGCTCAGTCTCTCGTTGCCTTCAATGATCGCAGTTGCATTCGGCGTCCGCTGTGCCTGTTCACAAAAGAGCTGATGAAGGCAAACGTCGCGGAACTCCATTCCAGTGTCGTTAAAGACTTCAAGCACGCAGCGCCGCTCTTGTTCGTCGAGCAGTTCCAGCTCCGAAAGCCGCCGCTCAGGATTCGACACGATGGCCTCAAGCAGATTACTGAAGTGTCCTAGGGCGCGCTTGATCGTTGCTGCGTCGAAGATGTCGGTGTTGTACTCGATGCGGATCTGCATGCCGTCCGCTAAGTGCGTTGCGAACCACGACATGTCGAACGCCGATGTGCCCTGGTGCAACGGCAGCCGCTCCAGTGTCAGCCCGGCAAGTTCAAGCGCGCGTTGCGGTGCGTTTTGCAGCGCAAACAATACCTGGAAGATCGGGTGATAGTTCAGGCTGCGTTCTGGCTGCAACTCCTCCACCAATCGCTCGAAGGGAATGTCCTGGTGAGCGTAAGCTTCGAGCGTCGACTCCTTCACCCGCCCCAACAGCTCACGAAACGTAGGGTTCCCTGAAAGCTCTGTGCGCAATGCAAGAGTATTGACAAAAAATCCGATCAGCGGCTCGACCTCTGTGTTGTTCCGGCCCGCGATCGGCGATCCCACCACAATGTCGCTCTGTCCGGAGTATGCGCCAAGCAGCGTCTGCAGCCCCGCCAGCATGGTCATGAACAGCGTCACGCCTTCGCTCTGGCTCAGCGACGTCAGCTTCGCCAAGAGTTCCCGCGACAAATAAGTAGTTTCGGTAGAGCCCTTATAACTGGGTAGCGCTGGTCTCGGTCGATCCGTTGGAAGCTCCAACATTGCCGGAGCGCCGCCAAGTTGGTCCCGCCAGTACGCAGCTTGCTTTTCCAGTTCCTGCCCCTGCAGCCAGCCCCGCTGCCACTCTGAAAAGTCCGCGTACTGCACTGGTAATTCGCGCAGCGGAGAAGCTTGGTCATTCGCGAAGGCCGCATACAGTGCCTCCATCTCCACGGCAAGAATCCCGGCCGACCAGCGGTCTCCGGCGATATGGTGCAGCACGATCAGCAGAATGTGATCGTCGGGTGCTCTGCGCAGTAGTTGCACACGCATCACCGGCCCATGCGCCAGGTCGAAGGGCTGCCTTGCCACCTGCAGCGCAGCACGTGCAATCTCACGCTCGCGATCCTCTTCAGGCAGATGCGAAAGGTCGGTCAGTGGCAGCGGCACCTCTGCAGGGGCCGCAATTACCTGAACAGGCTGTCCATCGGCTTCGGCAAAGGTGGTTCGGAGCGCTTCATGTCGGCGCGTGATCTCGGTCAGGCTTCTCTGCAGCGCGTCAAGGTTCAGTGGCCCGCGAAGGTGCATCATTTGCGGAATGTTGTATATCGGATTGTCTGGCTCAAGTTGATCCAAGAACCACAGGCGCTGCTGCGCGAACGATGCGGGCACGGGCCCCACGCGCGGCGTTTTCACCAGCGGCGGTATGATCGCGCTAGTCTGCGCGCGCCGCGCCGTGTCAATGCGCTGCGCCAATCCTCCCAACGTAGGCTCCTCGAACATCGCCCGTAGCGGCAGTTCCACGCCCAGCGACTGCCGAACGCGCGACAGTACCTGCACCGCGAGCAGTGAGTTTCCGCCGAGCCGGAAGAAATCGTCGTGAACGCCTGGTGCACTGATTTGCAGCAGCCCCGCCCAGATGCCCGCAAGTATTTCTTCTGTTGCGTTGCGTGGCTGCACTCCGCTGGTTCCTGCAAACGCTTTTAACGGGCGCGACCGCATCGCGCGCGTTATGGCCTGCACTCCCCCAAGCTCTTTAGCGACTCTCTCCAGATCAGCTTGTGGAGCCACCGAGGTACTCGCCGCGTTGCCGGCCGATTCCTTCAAATGCTCAGGCGCAGCCGTCTCCAACTCATCAGCCGCGCCGGCAAACAGGGCAGGGAATGCGTAAACCGATCCGCCGTTTGCCGCGCTTTTGAACTGCGCCCCCAAGCTTTCAAGAAAATCAAGTGCGGGACGGTTCTTCGCGGAGGGACTGAACCTTACCTCCACATGCTCCAGCCTCCGCTCAACCGCGATGGAGCCAAGCCTTGAAAGAATCTGGTGCTCCACGTTCCGTCCCAGCGCACGGCAACTCATTAGCAGCGTGTCCACTATCAGCGCCCCACGCTCCGCCGCGAAGATCGCCACGCCCACAAGCCCGTAATCGCCAAAACGATCGCGCACCTCCACGACCAGGCATTCCAGGCCGCCCGCGACTGCGCTTGCAATCTCAGTTTCTGAGCGGCGGATGGTGGTGCAGTTGAACTGATTGGTGCGCTGTGTCAGTTGAGATACGCGCACCACATCCTCCGTTGCCATCGGCCTTATGTCGATCTTCAGGTCGAGGCCGCGGATGAATTCGGCGAGATCCCCGGTCCCGCTCCGTGCCTGTTCACGCTTTTGCTCCTGCAGGTAGAGCTCGCTTCGCTGCAGATCTTCCTGTGTCACGGTCCAGTGGTCGAACGCCCACATTTGCCGCAGCATTTCAGGGATTGCAGAGGCCTCGGCGGGCAGCTCAAGCACCAGCGCGCCCGGGCAATTGGCCCGTGTCTCAGCGCACTCCAGCGGGTTGTCGTCTACCAGGACAAAACTGTCCACGCCCAGCTTGAGTTCACGCGCCAGGTCCTTCAGGTTTTCTGATTTCGATTGCCAGTTGATGCGGGATGAAACAATGTACTCCGGGCGCAGCAGCATGCCAGGATTGTGTTCAAACACCGCGGCTACATCCGCTTCCACATTCTTGCTGCACAAGCAAAGCAGCATGCCCGCCTCGCGTTGTGCCAGCATGAACTCCTGTAACGCCCTGCGCGGCGCGTCCACCTGCACGCCCAGCG
>Ga0224545_1000081_pt1 | contig 18837 bp, 17 predicted proteins | sample 714P12024metaG_FD_179906 | JGI IMG/M metagenome (GOLD analysis project Ga0224545, IMG submission 179906) | Peat soil microbial communities from Stordalen Mire, Sweden - 717 P1 20-24 | ecosystem: Environmental > Terrestrial > Soil > Wetlands > Peat | place: Sweden: Norrbotten County, Stordalen... | reverse complement strand
GCCCCACAGCAGGGTGCGCATCTCGATGCCAGCAGATTCTTCCCCCTGTTTCCGATCGGATTTCCCGTGAGCACGGAAAGAGCCCTTCGCTTGCGCGAAGGGCTCTTTCCGTGACAAGGGGAAGGACTTAAGCGAGGCGGCGCCGAAGGCTGCAACCGATCAAATCTACTTCGGTTGTTGCTGCTGATCGGGGGTGGCGGCCGGAGTGGAAGAACCGCTCGACGCCAACTGCTCCAGATCGTTCTTCAGCAAGCTGATTTCCACGCGGCCACCGCTCATGTGCTTGGTTTTTCCATTATCGTCAGCGTTGGCAACCGGGGCATTGCCCATGCCCACGAGATAGATTCGGTAAACCGGAATTTCGTTATTCAGCACCATATAGCGCACGACCGACTCGGCCATTTTTTGGGAGTTGGTGATTGCAGTCTGGCCTTTGCCGGAAGAGAAGCCCTGAACTTCGATGATGTAACCGCGTTGACCTTTCACTCCAGTGGCCATCTCGTCCAGAGCGTCTTTCGCGTTCTTGCTCAACATAGTCTGGCCGGGCTTGAAGCGGATCTCGGTCTGATTGGAAGCTTTGTACTGATCGATGTTGCCGACGACGGTTTCGACCGACTGAATTCGTGTGGTCGCCTGTTGCGCGCTCTGCTGCGCCATGGTGGCTTTGTTGCCAGCGTCGATCGCATGCTGGTCGGCTTCATTTGCCTTGTCAGAAGCCAGCTTGATGCCGGCCTGCGCACGGGCGTCGGTGTCTTTGATCGACTTGCTGTTGGCAGCGGTAAGATCGTCAAGTTCGTTGACGCGGTCGCGGATAGGATCGGTCTGGCGCTTCACATAGCTCTTGCGCGCAAAGGGATTCACACGGCCCCAGAAGCCTTCCCGAGCGGGCGCCTGCAGGGGTTGCTTGCCGGTACCGTTCATATTGTCGGGAGACTGTGTCGTCTGCGACGCGGCCGGCTGATTGGACTGATCTTGGGTAGACGAAGATGAAGTTTGCGCGAAGGCCGGGAAAGCGAGCACTGCGGCCAAGGGCAAAGCGGCGAGTATACGGCTGTTCATAACAACTTCCTCCATTTTGGGGGGAGCGTTTGGGGGCTCCACTCCAGCACGCCGAAACGGGCGTGTTGCGTGATTTTGATTGCGTCCCCTAAAACTACCGGTATGCGCTGACGCTACGCACGCCGAAAATTTCAAAATAAGGCCCGGAAAACGCTCCCGACGCCTGATCCTTCTATTACAGTTCTGATGCCAAATCCGAATTTCAAGTTTTAGCGCTAAACACTTGATAGCTAAAGACATTGTATCCCGGTTCTGGCCGGAAGGATAGTCTGCGGGGGCTTGCGCCGGGTAAATTTGGCAAACCTGATATAAAAACTGCGTGGAGCGGACCGATCGGGAGGAGACTCATTTTGGAATCTATCAAAGTGCATTACCGGCGGGTGCAACTGGCGTCGGGAACACCAAAGGTAACTCGATTTCTGGCGATTCTATTGGCCACAATGATTTCAAGTACGGGGTGGGCCCCGGCCGAGTCGATAGCCAAGCCAGACGAAACGGCGACGGCTTCCTCTCGGGTTCCCGGCGATCACATGCGAGAGTATTCCGATCTGGCTTTGACCTGGATGCAGGAATATCTACGCATCGACACCACGAACCCGCCGGGTAACGAGATGCGCGCCGTTTCGTTTTACAAAGAGATTCTTGATCAGGAAGGAATCGAGAATCGCGCTTTCGAATATGCTGCGGCGCGCGGCGATTTATGGGCGCGACTGCCGCACACGACGGCGCAGGCCAAGCGCCCGATTATTCTGCTGAACCACATGGATGTAGTCACCAGCGAGGCAGCGCACTGGAAAGTTCCTCCGTTTAGCGGTGAGATCAAAGATGGCTGGCTATGGGGACGCGGCGCGCAAGATATGAAAGACGAAGGTCTGGCGCAATTGGTCGTGATGGTGATGCTGAAACGCGAAAAGGTGGAGCTTGATCGCGACGTGATTTTCCTGGCTGTGGCCGATGAAGAAGCTGAGGGCACCGGCACCGATTGGTTCATCGCGCACCAGCGAGATTTGCTGGAAAATGCGGAATTCCTGATCAATGAAGGGGGCGAGAACTTGCTGGAAAATGGGAAGGTGAAGTATGTGGGCGTGGACGTAGGCGAAAAAACCACGTTCTGGTTGCACGTTGTGGCGCATGGGCGACCGGGACATGCGTCGCGTCCCATACCCGATTCGGCGCCAAACCAGCTGGTTCACGCGCTGGATCGCATTCTTGCCTATCACACGCCGCTGAAAGTCCTTCCCGTCGTGGAGGAATTTCTGCGCGACATGGCGCCTTACGAACCGCCGGAAGAAGCGAAGGAGTATCGCAACATCCGTCGGGCGATCGAGGATAAAAAATTTCGGCAGGAAGTGGAGAAGGACGAGTCGCTGAATTTCTTGCTGCGTGACACGATTTCGCTCACCATGCTGGGAGGATCGGGGCAGACCAATGTGATTCCGCCCGAGGCGTGGGCGAACCTGGATGTTCGCATTCTGCCGGGGGGCGACCCCAAGGCTCTGCTGGCGGAAATCCGGCGAGTGGTGAATGATCCAAACGTCTCCGTCGAGCCGCTGAATGCAGAATTCCGGCAGGCCAATTACTCGCCCACGAACACCGCGCTATATGACGCGATCCGCACGGTCTCGGAAACATATTTTCCGGGCACTCCGGTGGTGCCGCATATCACCAGTGGGTACACGGAGAATCAGCGTTACCGTCCGCTCGGCATTAACGCCTACGGATTCAATCCCTACACAGCCACGGAGGATGAGGGCAATACGGAGCATGGGAACGATGAACGAATTCGCGTGGAGGAAGTGCGGCGCGGGCCGAGGATCCTGTTTGATGTGGTGGCGGCGGCGGCGGGAGCGAAGTGAGATCAAGTACCAACTCTTAACCGCGAAGTTCGGGCTTTGCGGTTGCGGTTTGTGCCCTTCATTCATTTCCGCCCGCAATACCTCTCATACTGCTCGATGATGAAATGATCGGTCATGCCAGCGATGTAGTCGCAGATCACGCGCGGCAAGGATTCTTGCTCGCCTTTCTCGCGATAGTAGCCCGGGAGGGATAACGGATTTTTCATCCAGAAAGAGAACAGTTCGGTGACGATGCGTTCGGCATCGTCCTTTTCTCCGGCCAGAGAAGGGCTGTAGTAAAGATTGTCGTAGAGAAAATTCTTGATCTGCTTGCGCTCCGATGCGACCTCAGGGCTGAAAGCTGCCAGGCGATCCGGGTACGAACGGACATCGATAAGAGTTGCGATGCGTGCTTGCTTCAGGAGCGCGCCAGTGTTGCTCAGGAGATCGTCGGTCAGGCGATTGAATACGCGTTTTAGAGCTTCGTTGAATTGCAGTTTGTCGGGCGCATCGGGATAAATGGGTTCGACCTGTTCGAAGAAACGTTCAAAGACCGGAACTCCTTCCCGAATTTGATCGAGGGTCAGCAGATGCGCTTCGTAGCCATCGTCGAGGTCGGCGGTGTTGTAGCCGATCTCGTCGGTCAGATCGATGAGTTGGGCTTCGAGCGGGGGCCGCTGGTCGAGTAAATATTCGGCCAGTTCCGGATGCTTCGCCGCATCATAATCGCGGGAGTGCTTGATCATACCTTCGCGCACTTCGAAGGTCAGATTCAGGCCGCGGAAGGCGGCGTAGCGCTGCTCGAAATCTTCCACAATGCGCAGCGCATGGAGGTTGTGATCGAAGGATAGGCCGTGCTCGCGCATGATAGCGTCGAGCGCCTTTTCGCCAGCGTGGCCGAACGGAGGATGGCCGAGGTCGTGCACGAGCGCGAGCGCCTCCGCGAGATCAACGTTCAGATTAAGCGCTCCCGCGACGGTACGCGTGATCTGGGTCACCTCAATCGTGTGGGTGAGCCGGTTCCGGAAATGATCGGAATAGCGGCGGGTGAAAACCTGGGTTTTGTCTTCGAGTCGCCGGAAGGCGCGGGCGTGGATGATGCGGTCGCGGTCGCGTTGATAATCGTTGCGATAAGGATGAGAGGGTTCAGGGAAACGGCGTCCGCGGGAATGTTCTACCTGTACCGCGTAGCCGGCCAGCATGGGCCAAGTCTAACATTGGTGATGGTCGATTGAAGATCCGAAGTCCAATCAATCATCAGAAATCGGGAATCAACCATTCGCCTCGCGCCTACTGTTTCCCCGATTCTTCCTTGGCCAGGCGAACTTTGGCGGCGTCGAGCTTGGTTTGCGTGGCCGCCAGCAGATCGGTGTCGATTTCAGCGGGAACGGTCTTATTCCATTCCTTAACGGCGCGTTCCCAGTGAGCGGCGGCCAGTTTGAGGCGGCCGGTCTTCTGAAAGAGATCGCCGAGATGATCCTGGACGGTGGGGTCGGAACCCATGCGAAGGGATGCCTTGTTCAAGTTTTCTTCGGCGAGGTCGTACTTGCCGAGCCGGAAGTAGGCCCAACCGAGAGAATCCAGATAGGCGCCATTGGTGGGATCGAGGCTTACGGCTGTCTTGATATAGTTCAGCGACTCTTCGAGTTGCACGCCGCGATCGGCATTCATGTAGCCCAGATAGTTCAGAGTAACGGCGCTCTGCGGGTTAGCGGCGAGCACCTTCTTGAATTCCGCTTCGGCCTCCTCGTATTTCTTTTCGTGCTCGTAGAGATCGCCGCGCAGGAAGAATACGTACTCTTTGTCGTCGGACTTGGTCGAAAGCTGCTCGGCTTTATTCAGAGCTTCCTCCGCATCGCTGTAGCGCTTCAGGCGCGTATCCATGATGGCCAGCCGGACGTAGACTTCGCGATCTTCCGGCGTGCCCTTCAGCAGCGAGCGGACATCGGCGAGGGGCTTATCTGGGTCGCTGGTATCGGCAAGTTGCGCGTCGAGCACCATTCGAAGCTCGCGGTCGTCCGGCATCTTCTGCGCGGCTTCTTTCGCGGCGGCGGTTGCCTGCGGCCACTGTTTGGCTTCACGGTAGGTGTCGATGATGTCCTGATAGCCGGTTTTGGCATTGTCATCGCCCAGCGGAATCATCTGGCGGAAGGCGTCAATTGCGGGCTGATAGTTTTCCTGGTCGCGATAAACCATTCCGAGGCGTTCTATGAAAATTCCACGATTATTGCGGTCGCCCTGGGAATAGCTGCTATCGGGCTTCTCGGTTTTCTTGAGCAAATCCTGCAAAATCTTAACGGCTTCGTCGTAGCGCCCCTGGGCTTCATAAACCACGGCCACGTTATAAGGGACCTCCAGCGCATCGGGAACCATGGCTTCGGCTTTTTTCAAGCCTGCGAGTGCCTGATCATACTTGCCTTGGCGGCGATAAATTTCGGACATCCGCACATAGGTTTGGGCGTCCTCAGGATTGGCGTCGGCGATCACTTTGTATTGATCCAGAGCTGCATCGATCTGGCCATCATTCAGCAAATTTTCAGCCAGGCCACGGATGGCATCGAGATTATCCCGATCAAGCTGGATGGCGTGCCTGTAGGCGTCGATTGCGTTCTTGTAATCCTTACGTTGCTCGTAAGTTGTCCCCAGTGCGGCGTAAAGCTTGGCGGAGCGCCCGGCGTCGGGCACCGAGCTGAGCACTTGCAGGGCATGAGAAGTGTCGCCTTCATCGCTGTAAAGCAGGGCCAACGTGGTGATAGCTTCTTCGGAATCAGGACCGAGCTTGACTGCGGTCTTGAGCTCGTTTTCCGCCTTCTGCGAGTCATTGTCGAGGCGGTAGAGGCGGCCGAGCAGAAGATGGTCGTCCACATTGTTGGGCTCAATTTTGACAATTTGCTCGTACTGTTCGATGGCCAGCTTTAAAACGTTTTCCGAGCCATTGCCGCTGCCGGGCATATCGCCGAGAGAGCGGAGATAAATTCTGCCGAGCAATTTGCGGGCTTCCAGATTGTTCGGGTCACGCTTGATGATGTCCTGGGCTTCGAGGACGGCATCGCGGATGCGTCCAGTCTTGACGTAAAGTTCAGCGAGGCCGGAGGTAAGGAATTCAGATGAGGGATCAGCCTCGATGGCGAGGCGGTATTCCTCCATCGCTTTGTTGGCTAGTTCGCTGCGCCCGTAGGCCGTGACCTGCTCTTCGTACAAATGCGCCAGCGTGTAGTGGTAGTAGGAGGCGGCATGGTCTACTTTACGCGGCAAAACCTGCGCGGGCTTGGAGTCCGGAGTTTTGGAGTCCGCCGGTTTCGCGTCAGGCGTGGCGGATGGAGTGCTTTGCGCGGATGCGGCCGCTGCGAGGAAAGCAAATACCAAAGCTGGGCGAAAAATTCGATTCATGCTCTACCTGACGACACTGAAGTGGATTCCATAAAATGGTTCGTTTTGACGATTGAGCGCGCTTGCCGAAGCCATAGCCATTGGATGCAGGACCGCCGGGAATGGGGTGTCCTAATTCTAACCCGATCCGCATTGGATTGGGAAAAACAGTGAACGCGATTGCCCGGCGGCGAAACCCAGAAGTACAGGGGCTGCGGGGAACGGAGAGAATGAATTGTCAAGTTTAGTAAAGCCACTCCCCAGGAAATTGCGGAGCAAAGATCACTTTCTGGTGGCGCTTTTAATGGCGGAAATGCCGGACTCCAGTGAAAAGCATGGCTAGGCCTAGGCGGTCAGCCGCAGCGATGACTTCGGGGTCGCGCTGCGAGCCTCCGGGTTGAATGATCGCCGTCGCGCCCGCTCTGGCAATTTCCTCGACGCCATCGGGGAACGGAAAAAATGCGTCGGAGGCGGCGACTGTTCCCGGCAGCGGCAGCTGCGCTTTCATCGCGCCGATCTTGGCCGAATCGACGCGGCTCATCTGGCCGGCGCCGATGCCGACGGTTTGTCCGTCGCGCGCGTAAACAATGGCGTTCGACTTCACGTGCTTGCAGACCTTCCATGCGAATAGAAGCGCGCGGGTTTCTTCTTGCGTGGGTGTGCGTTGGGTGGCGATTTTGAGGTCGGAAGCTTGCAGACGGCGGAAATCGGTCTCCTGCAAGAGTACGCCGCAGGAGATGTTCCGGATCGCCCACTGATGCGGGGCGGCTTCAACTTCGACAAGACGAAGATTTTTCTTGCTGGCGAAGCGGGCTTTGGCCGCTTCTTCGAATTCAGGGGCGGCAATCACTTCGAGGAAAAGCCTTTGCATCTGCTCGGCAGCTTGGGCATCGACCGGGCGATTCACGCCGACCACGCCACCGAAGGCGGAGACGGGATCACATTCCAGCGCTCGCTGGAATGCCTCAGCCAGAGTTTTCCCCGTGGCGGTGCCGCAGGGATTCGTGTGCTTGATGATGGTGCACGCGGGTTCGTCGAACTCATGCGCGAGATCCCATGCGCATTGCAGGTCGACGATGTTGTTGTAGGAAAGTTCCTTGCCTTGAAGCTGGCGGGCATTGGCGACGCCGGTTCCGGAGCCGTCCGAATACACTGCAGCTTTCTGGTGCGGGTTCTCGCCGTAGCGCAGGTCGAGCGTTTTCTGGAATGACAGTCGCAGCGTTTGCGGGAAACTTTGGTCAGCGGGCGGCAGATGGAAATCTGCAGGGATGCGCTCGAGGGTGGAGGCGATCGCGGAATCGTAGGCCGCAGTGGTGGCAAAGGCTTTCTGGGCGAGACGCCATTTGGTTTCGAGCGAGAGCGCGCCGTGGGAGCGGTTCAGTTCTTCCGCGATCGCCTGGTAATCGGATGGGGATGTGACCACGGCAACATCGTGAAAATTCTTGGCAGCGGAGCGGATCATCGAGGGCCCGCCAATATCGATGTTCTCGATCAGTTCTTCGAAAGCGACGCCGGGCTTGGCGGCGGTTCGTTCAAAGGCATAGAGATTCACGACTACCATATCGATGGGCTGAATGCCGTGCTCGGCAACAGCGGCGGCATGCCCGGGATTTTCGCGGCGATGCAGGATGCCGCCATGAACTTTGGGATGCAGCGTCTTGACGCGGCCGTCGAGCATTTCAGGAAATCCGGTAAGCTCCGAGATATCTTTGACGGGAATTCGGGAATCGCGCAGGAGTTTGGCAGTCCCGCCGGTGGAGATGAGTTCGATGCCGAGGGTGGAAAGCTTGCGGGCGAAATCGACCAAGCCCGCTTTGTCAGTGACGCTGAGAATGGCGCGCTGGATGCGGGAAGTGCTGGGGGACATGTTGGCCTTTGCGAAAAATTACCCGGACTGAAAATTCTAACAGGAAGCAGTCGGTCGTCGCTGGTTGGCGGTCGCTGGTTGGCGGTCGCTGGTTGGCGGTCGCTGGTTGGCGGTCGTTGGTCGTTAGCAGAGCGGTACGATAAAGCGAGAGTGCTTCCGGCTCAGAGGTATCGGGGATGCGTTCCTGTGGCGAAGGAATCGGCAATGTCGACAGCGCTTACGCCTTCGCTTTGGCCTTCAGCTTGACGTGACCTTCGGTGAGTTCGACCGAGAACTCGACGCCCTCACAGCCGTACTGCTTGCGGATTTGCTCGGTTTTTTTCTGGACAAAGCTGGAGAAGGAGTCCAGATTGCCGGAGACGTTCTCTCCCGCTTTCTTCTTGGCCGCGACCAGTGTGTTATAGAGGCGCTCGACCTGCTCGCGCTCGCTTTGATCCACGGTGTGGAGCATGAAGGGGTGGGGCGATGAAGCGGAAGCAGCGGCGGCATGACTCAAACCGTATACCGGATTGTGCTTCGGCTTATGGCCCTCTGCGACCCGCACGCCTTGCACCGACAGAAGTGCATCCTGCGGGCGGCGGTAACCCTCCTCGCGGATGCGGGACTTCTTACGCCAGAGATCGCTGTAGACGGCGTAGCGTTGGGCCATCTCGTTGTAGCGGTAGCGCTGGGATGAGTTCATGCGTACGCCGTCGGAGAATTTGCGGAGCAGCGAGAGCACCTTCCATTCGACGTCGGTGGGAGGCCGCTTGGTCGGATTGTTGAAAAAGACTTCGTACTCGATCTTCAGACGCCGCAACTGGGTCTCTAGTACGTTTAACTCTTCATCGGTGGTCACGAAGGGTCTCCAAGTCAATAGTGTAATGAGAAGGAGCACTGACGGCGAGGTACCTGGCGGTCACCGGAGTTCATGGTACGAAAGTAAGAAGGGCAGCTTCTGGCTACTGGATTCTCTCTTCCGAGTACGTCGGTTCCGATCAGGAACTGGCAGGGAAAGGCGCGAATGAATCGTCGAGGTTGGACACTTGTTCGAGAGTCGGTGCCCTGAGGTTTGCGCTAGAAGCGAAGGAGCTAGAAGCCAGCCCCTACCCTACTTCGCATTCGACGCCATTTTCTTGACCATGGCGAGAACCAGTTTGCGGTCGCTTTCATTGAGGTTTGTGGCGTAGCGGCGCACTTGGCTCAGGAAGCGGACTTCGTCATCGGAAAGCTGAGGCAGGCCCTTGGAGCCATTGGCGTGGCCGGATTCGGAGAAGAACTGCGAGAGCGCGATCTCCATGGCGCCGGCAATTTTCGAAAGGGTGTCGAGCGAAGGAATGGTGTGGCCGTTCTCGACCCGCGACAGGTAGCAGCGCAGGAGGCCCGTACGCTTTTCGATATCTCCCTGGGACATGCCTTTCTGCAGCCGGTAGTTTCGAATGGTCTCGCCGATGTTGATGGTTGGAAGCATTGCAGGATGCGCCATAGTAAACAGATCGGCATTTTCTGGCAAGTGGAAATTAGTGCCAGTGGAAATCGTGCCCTATGAAAAGCTGCTGTGGAATGGCGCTGGACAAATTTCCGAGTGTAGTTTTCCCCGGAAAACGCGCAAACTGTTTGATTCGGGCATGGAAGAATGAAAAGCGTGCGATCCAAAGCAAAGACCAGCAAGCGAGATGCGATTCTCAACGCGATGCTCGACGTTGTGGTGGAACGAGGCTTTCATGAAGCCCCCATGTCGCTTATTTCAGAACGTTCGGGAGCGAGCGCGGGCGTGATTTACCACTATTTCGCGAGCAAGGAAGAAATCTTTCAGACCCTGTACGAGCGAGTCCTCGCATTGAAGCGGGCGAGCCTTCTGGAAGGCTACTCCCCGGACATGGACGCGAAGGAAGCGTTCATCCTGGTGTGGGCGAATGGGTATCACTACCATCGCAGGCATCTTCGAGCGATGCGCTTTCTCGATCAATATGAGACTGCCGGCTTCGTCTGCCGGCCCGATAAGGATTCGCGACCAAATAAGAGACAGATGGCGTTCGAGCGGCGCTTCAGGAACCAATCGAAAGGCGGGGTTCTGAACGATCTGCCTCCCGAAGTGATCCAGGATCTGACATTCGGTGTTGTGGCACGGCTGGCCCGGCAGCCGCGAAAGCTGAGTGCGGGCACTTTGCGGAAGGTGGCGGAGAAGGTGTGGGAGGCGGTGCGAGCGGCCGACTAGAACGAACATTCGGTCTAGTGATGTATAATTCTGACGATGAGCACAATCCTAGTTACCGGCGGATCGGGCTTCATCGGCAGCCATTGTATCCTGCAGCTCCTGGCCGCGGGCCACCCGGTGCGCACTACGGTACGGAGCCTGAAGCGCGAGGGCGAAGTACGCGCCATGCTGAAGAATGGAGGCGCCGAGCCGGGCGATCGCTTGTCTTTCTTCGCCGCCAATCTCGAAAATGATGCGGGCTGGCCAGAAGCCGTCGCAGGCTGCGAGTACGTGCTGCACGTGGCATCGCCCTTCCCCCCGAACGTCCCGAAGGACGAAAACGAGCTGATCGTGCCCGCACGCGAAGGCGCCCTCCGGGTGCTCCGCGCGTCGCGTGCCGCTGGCGTCAAGCGCGTGGTGCTGACGTCCTCGTTCGCGGCGATCGGCTATGGCCAGAAGCCGCAGAAGACCGCCTTCAACGAGGCGAACTGGACGGACCCCAACGGCGAAGGCGTGACCCCCTACGTGAAATCGAAGACCTTGGCGGAACGCGCCGCCTGGGACTTTATGGCCAACCAAGGCGGCGATCTCGAGCTTTCCGTTGTTAATCCCGTGGGCGTGTTCGGTCCGGTGTTGGGGCCCGACTATGCGACCTCAATCCTGCTGGTGCAGCGCATGATGGATGGCGCGATGCCCGGCTGCCCGCGGCTCTATTTCGGAGCCGTCGATGTGCGCGACGTTGTCGACTTGCACCTCCGCGCCATGACTGATCCCACCGCCAAGGGCGAACGTTTTCTGGCCGTCGCCGGCGATTTCATGCCCCTGCTCGACGTTGCGAAAGTGCTGAAGGATTGCATGGGCGCGTGGGCGAGGAGAGTGCCGACCCGGCAGCTGCCAAACTGGGTGGTGCGCATCGCCGCGATGCGTGATCCGGCGGTAAAGCAGATTCTGCCCGAACTTGGCAAAAGAAAGAACGCGACCAATGAAAAGGCCAGGAGAATGCTTGGCTGGGCTCCGCGTTCGAATGAGGAGTCCATCGTCGCTACTGCGGAAAGTCTGGTGCGGCTCGGGCTTCTGAAGGACAGCCAGAAAAAAGCCCCGGGAACCGTGGCTGCTTGAATGGTCCCGTTTATTTCTTCAAATTCTCTGCCAAAAAATTGCTAGTGCGTTGCCATGCGTCCGCCGCATCGTCAGGGCGGTAGCCGGGCTTGTTCTTGTTATTGGGATTTTCGAAGGCGTGGCCGGCATCCTCATAGATCTTGATTTCGATCTTCTTTCCTTGCTGTTTCATGGCCGCCTCAAATTTGTGGACGTCATCGGGCGTGATGCCCTGATCCTGCGCGCCGAAGAGGCCAAGGATGGGCGCATCGATTTTCTTGATCTCTGCCGGATCGGTGACCAGGTGCCCGTAGTTGATTACATCGGCGGCGAGCGTGGGTTCGTCGAGTGCAACGTCCAACGCATAGCCACCGCCCATGCACCAGCCGATCGCACCGACGCGTTTCTTGTTGACGTTCGGTTGGGATTCGAGAAATTCGAAGGCGGCATGCAAGTCGCGCTTGGCGCGGTCGTCTGGAACGCCGCGCATCAACTCGTGCGCCATCTCAGGCGTGGTGGCAACTTTTCCGCGATAAAGATCAATCGCCAGCGCTTCGTAGCCCTGGCCGGCTAGCTTAGAGGCTTGATCCTTGACCCAATCATTCAGCCCCCACCACTCGTGTATGACGATCAGCGCGGGAAACGGACCTTTGCCGGGCGGTGTGTAAAGAATGCCTTGGACGGTTTCGTCACCGCTTTTGTAGGAGACGGATTTGCCGTCGGCGGCGAAGCTGGTGGAAACAAATGCAACGACAAAAATCAGCAAGCAGATCTTCTTCATGTTCGTTCCGTTCGTGTTCATCACTTCAAACCTCTTCATGACTTCACATTCATTCGTTGGACGAAGGGCCGCGTTTACAAGCTCAACTCCATATACATTGCCCCGGCAATCGGGTTGGCGCGATAGGGAGGGATTTCTTTGAATCCCAGCTTGCGATACATTGCAACCGCATCCTTCATCAGGGGCTCGACGGTGTCAAGGCGCATGAACCGATAGCCGGTCTGGCGAGCTGCGACGATCATGCGCTCGGCCAGTGGACGTCCTAGACCTTTGCCGCGAAATTGGGGACGCAGGTAGAGGCGCTTCATCTCGCAGACTTCGGGCTGCAATTTCCGCAGCGCGACGCAACCCGCAAGTTGGCTTTCATATTCTGCCAGCAGCAGCCGGCCCCGGGGCGGAGCGTAGTCGCCCGGAAGTCCGGCGAGTTCTTTGTCGAAGTTCTGAAAGCAGAGACTGAAGCCCAACGAGTGTGCGTACTCCAGAAATAATTCACGAGCTTGCGCGATTTGTGAGGGCGACTCGGCTTGCGTCAAGGTCAAACCTTTGGCCACAGGGGACACAGAGGTCACGGCGCAATTCGAAGGGGTCATAGGCTCAGCTTTCATTTCTTCTGTAACCTCTTTGCCCTAGCCCATCAGCAGGCCGCCATTCACGTTCAGAACATGGCCGGTAATGTAGGACGCTTCATCCGACGCGAGAAAAGCGACGGCACTGGCTACGTCGGCGGGCGAGCCTACACGGCCGAGCGGAATCTGTTTGGCGGCGTTCTGTTTGAAATCGTCGCCGAGCACTTCCGTCATGGCGGTTTCGATGAATCCGGGTGCTACCGCGTTGCAAGTAATGTTGCGCGATCCAAGTTCGCGAGCGACGGCCATGGTGAGGCCGATCAGGCCGGCTTTAGACGCGGCGTAATTAGCCTGCCCTGCCTGCCCCATCTGGCCGAAGACGCTAGAGATGTTGATGATGCGTCCCCAGCGCTGCTTGAGCATGGAACCGGTGACTTGCTGGATGCAGAGGTATGCCGAAGTAAGATTGGTTTGCAGAACGGCGTCCCAATCGGCGCGCTTCATGCGCATGACGAGCTGGTCGCGGGTGATGCCGGCGTTGTTGACCAAGATATCGATCTTGCCCAACTGCGCGACGGTACCCTTGATTGAAGCTTTCACCTGCTCTTGGTCGGTGACGTCGAGTATGCAAGGCACGGCCTGGCCACCTCCAGCGGTGATTTCACTGACCAGTTCCTGCAGCTTTTCCCGATTGCGGGAGGCGACGGCGACAGCCGCACCTGCGGTGGCGAGCTTGAGTGCGCAGGCTCGCCCAATACCTTGCGACGCGCCGGTGACGAACGCCACTCGTCCTGAAAGGGACATTGTTCTCATATTTTTGCGAATCACGATTGAAATTTGTTATCTCGGAACGTGAGATTATACGCGTCGCAGCTTTATTCGGCGCATGCCAGCGGCCAGATGAGCACCTCCAGCTTGCGAGCGAATAAGAGGTGCGGCGAGACTTGGGGCAATGGGATCCCGGCCGCAGCAGCCGTGGTGTTGGTTTGGAAATCTGCCTCGGCTTTCTGCAGAGGCCAGGGCGCGTGATGAATCTCTCCTCGATAAACTCGACCGCGATGTGCGGTGAAGAGACAGTAGCGCTCCATAAGCCAGTGCTCGATTGATCCCCTGCCGGCGGGAGTAACTTCGCTGGTGGGGCGATAGCGTGCACGGAACTCGGCGGTATCGCGATAGCGACGGGAGCCATATAGAATAGTGCCTTCGCGTTCGTCCGTCTTCATCTCTGCATGAAAATAAGGCAAATGGTAGAACGTGCGCGCGGCCAACACGGCCGGAAGGTTGGCCGCATCGAGGCTGAAGAAATAAACCCCGGGCTTGCCGCCGTAGGTGACATAGGTGCGTAGGTTGAGCTCCGGGAAGCGCGAAAGACCGGGCAGCGCCGGAAATCCGCGACGGCGAATCGCCGTCATGTGAAACGGAATGACTCCCACCCAACATTGGCCGTCGAAGAAGTCCACAGTAAGTTTTGCCGGAACGAGAGACCGGATCAGCGCTTGGGGAATCGGCCAGTGGGCGAAAAGCAGATCGTTCCAAGTCTGGGTCATAACCCAAGGGCCGGAATTCACAGACCAGGGACGATGGTCCACTTGCTGGAGTAAAGGGTGCACTCGGACAGTTTAGGGCAGGGCGGACGATCGGTCATGCGGCGCTTGGGTTCGCACTCTTCGATTCGCGCTCTGGAGTGATCCGACCGTTTGCCAGATATCCACAGCGCAACGCCAGCAAACGGATTGCGCGCTGGGCTTTCGCCGATTAACATTCGTACACTCTTATGACTCCGATCGTTAGCGATGAAGTGAGCACCATGCCCGAACCGTCGAACGAGAAATCCTCTAGTTCTGGGTCGCACACCGGTGGGTCGGGGCACCGATCCCCGCAGAGGGCTTTGTCCACAGAGAGCCCCGCGGCTGCTGAAAAGCTGCAGCCGGATGCCCCTTCGACGGAAGTGTTTGCCGTGTATGGCGTTGAGCCGGAGATTCAGGCGTACGCCATGGCGAAGTATTCACGATCGGCGCTTTCGATGAAGGAGTCTTTGCGCGAGATTAACTCCCAGAGGGCGGAAAAATTTCTCAATACATTTTATTTTCAGTATGGTCACCGCTCGATTGCAGATCTGGCGCACGTTGCGCTGGCCGTGGAGAGGCTCTCGATTCTCGCCGCCATCGAACTGGCCGACGAGCAGCGCTGGGATGGCCAGGAGCGCTCGACCCGTTATCAGGATTTCAAGAAGAGTGGCTATTACATCCCCGACTTCGGAGCCGACGACGAGGCCCACAAACTTTACTGCGAGACGCTCGATTTTCTCTTTGGCGAATACGAAGCGTTCTCGACGCACATGGCGCAGCACCTCATCAGCATCACGCCGAAACCTGCCGACATGAGGCAGGAAGCATACGAGCGCACGCTGAAAGCGCGGGCCTTCGACATCACGCGCTACCTGCTGCCGCTGGCGACGAACACCTCGCTGGGAGAGATTGTGAATGCGCGCACGCTCGAAACGCAGGTGGCGCATCTGCTGTCGCATACGCACAGGGAAGTGCGGGTTCTCGGCGAGTCGTTGAAGAAAGCCGCGACTTCGGCGGCTTACAACGTGAATGCGGAGTCGTTGAGGGATTTGGTGGAGGAGATTGAGAAGCTCAGTCCGGAGTTGGGCGCGCGAGCCAGGCAGGAATTGCTGCACGAGGTTCGAGTGGCGCCCACGCTGGTGAAGTATGCAGATCCGAATCCCTATGAAATGGAAACTCGCCGGGAGTTGCGAGAAGCGGCGCGAGAGCTGATGAAGAGCGAGGCGGTCGCACCGTCGAAGGCGATTGTCGATCTGCTTGATGAGGAGCCGCTTGAAGTTGAGATCGCCACCACTTTGTTATACGGGCACTGTCATCATTCCTATCGGCAAGTGCGGCAGGCGGTGCAGGTTTCAGGCGAGCGATACCGGCGGGAGATTATCGATCTCGGCCTGCGGCATCGCGGAAAGTTCGATGAGATGTTGCGAGGCTTTCGCGCCGGGCAGCAGTTCCGCTTCGACATCCTGATGGACACGGGCGGCTTTCGCGACATGCATCGTCACCGGCGCTGCATCCAGGTGATGCAGGGATTCACCACGCAGCACGGCTACGAGATGCTGCTCGATGTGGAAGATGCCGGGATGAGGGGACGATTCGATGCGGCGATGCGGCGTGTGCAAACGGCCATAGAGAAACTGGCCGCGCAGGACGCACCGAATGCGAAAGAAAATTCTCAATACTTGATCCCGCTGGCGTACCGCAAGCGAGCGCTGTTCAAGATGGACTTCGCGGAGGCGGTCTACATCTCCGAGCTGCGCACCACGCCGGCGGGACATGTTTCCTATCGCAACGTGGCCTATGCAATGTATGAGGCCGTGGCGCGAAAGTATCCGGCGTTGGCTAAGTATTTTCGCGTGCATGATGTGACGGCGCCGGTGGATTTGTTGCAGAGGTAGGCTTGTGTTGTACCCGCCACACTTTTGATTGTCATTCTGAGCCAAGCGAAGAACCTATGGACTTGTTTGAGGCTCCGGAGGCTCCTTCGCAGCGCCTGGTGAGGCCTGAGGTGATGGCTGCCTATCGCCGCACCAACGAAAAGTATCGTGAGTTATACAAGCGGCTAGCGAAGTCATGGCCGAGCGCGCCGACCTGACGGTGGCTGAAGTGGTCGCGATCCACCATCACCAGATTGAGGAATTCGGCGGCGAGCACGGACTGCTGAATCAGGGCGCATTGGAGGCCGGGGTTTTCCGTCCCCGGATGGGTTACTACAACGACCTCAGCGAAGAGGCGGCCGCCCTGCTGGAGTCGCTGGTCAACAATCACGCCTTTCTCGACGGGAATAAACGAGTGGGGTTTGCCGGCGCTCACACGTTTCTCCTACTCAACGGACTCGACTTGAACGTCGGCAGCAAGGCTGCTTTTGAGTTCCGGATGAAAACCATCGCGGAAGGCAAGTTCCGCTTCGCCCTGCTTCACGAATGGATTGCAGCGCATCTTGTGCCGCTTGCTGGCTAGTCGCTCCTATCGTCCGTCATCCTGAGGCAGCGGAGTTCTCGGCGAAGCCGAGGACTCCCCACGAAGGACCTTCTGTACCTGGCTGGCACCACTGCCACCGCCGACGAATCCATAGGTCCTTCGGTCCCCATAGATGTTGCTCTTGATGCTGGTGCTAGTGCGCCTACGACCACCGCGCGGAATGACCGACACGCGGCTCACGGTGATTCGTAAACGGTGCCCATTCTGCTTATCAGATTCGACCGACAGCGGTTCTGGGTAATGAACTGCAAAGCTCGCACAGCAATCCTCCAATGCAGCCACGGCATCAAGCCGAGACTCTCGGAGCAGTTTCTTTCGCTACCCGCTCGATTCCTGCCTTCTTTTCAATCCAATTGTGTCCCATAATCTGCACCAATTTCCTGTGATTTGATTTACTATTGCATTCCGAATGAGAGACTGAAACCATACCCAACATGAATCGCATCACCATCGCGCTTTGTGCGCTTATCGTTGTCGTGCTCGTTATCCCGTTTCAAGATCGCAACCATAACCGTTTCGTTGTTGTGCCTGATAGTCCCGGCCTCGTGCTCGACACTCACACCGGACAATATTGCAATCCTTGGCAATACGTCACTGAAGCGGCCCCGGCCATCCCCAAGTGCTCCGCCCTCGCAAGAAGCTGGCACTAACTTAACTTAAACTTCTGTACATGGCAGATTGTATTGCCTGCTGGATTTCATCGTTGCGGTCTATTGCTTCCGTGTCGATGCCGGCATAGTTCGCAAGCATCTTCTGCAAGGTCGGGTCTTTGGCAGTCGCCGAATCTGTTTCGCAGTGATGACCACGTAGCCGGAAGGTTCTCCAACGGTTTCGGGGTTTGTCACGCGAGCTTCTCGCATCGCTTCTGCAGGATGGTTCTGGGAATTGTCATGTGTACGGGCTGGCTGCGCTTCATCAACCAGCGGTAAGCTGCGTCCCCACAGTACCGATTACACGCAAGCGAATCCTCACGCGCCATCTGTCTGTCTCCACCGCTAAAGTGAATGACGCAACCACTACCTCGAATGATTCCGCCGATTAGAAGCTTAAGAAGTCGATCGGAAGCCAATACCGATTCAGCACCTTCTGACCTCGCCGATACTCCAGATTTGCCGACGCAAATTGCACTCCATTGTTCCAGTGTGATTCCGAGTTGTTCTCTCTCATTCTCATTGCACCCTTCCGAACACTACCTCGTCTCGGATATAAGTTCACCTTCTAGTCTTCGGCCCGAATGAATTTGCAACTTCGACAGGATCGGATGGCTTGGATCGTTCTCCAACTTCTGACGGAGCTTCATAATGTGATTGTCGGATACCCTCAAGAGCGTGTCACCGCTTCGTGCGTGGTGGCGCTCGCGGTGGTCGCAATTTCGGAACTTGCGACCGCCTCGAAGACAGTAACCTTGGACGGAGCTAGTTTAGACCTACAGACAGGCTGAAGATCGTGCCACAGCCCTCGCTGCAGGCGCTGCTGGCCCCAAACTCCGTTGTCCCGTAGAGATCCCCATTGGTGCCCTCGACCAGCGTCGAGTAGGGCAATTCACCGTCCGTGCCGTCGAAGGTGTGCAGCGTGGTCAACGTGCCGCTTGGGGTGATCTTGAAGACCGTGCCAGTATTGCTGACCCCGAACCCGCTGGTTGTCCCGTAGAAGTTACCGTCAATGGCTTGAATCAGGGCTGCGCTGGCTCCGGTGCCGTCCCCGCTGCCGAAGCTGTGCAGCGTGGTCAGCGTGCCACTTGGGGTGATTTTGAAGACCGTACCACCGAAGTTGGGGTTGCCCCCGCCAAAGCTCGTTGTCCCGTAGAAGTTGCCGTCGGTGCCCTGGACCAGTGCCGCGAAGGACTTTTCACCGTCCGTGCCGTCGAAGCTGTGCAGCACGGTCAGCATGCCGCTTGGGGTGATCTTGAAGACCGTGCCAAATCCTGGATAGTTGGCGCCGCCCTCGGGCGTTGTGCCGTAGAAGTTCCCGTCAGTGGCTTGGATCAGCGGCGAAGATGGGTTGAAGCCGCTCGCCTGGTTGAAGCTGACTAGCGTCGTC
>Ga0224545_1000080_pt1 | contig 18865 bp, 19 predicted proteins | sample 714P12024metaG_FD_179906 | JGI IMG/M metagenome (GOLD analysis project Ga0224545, IMG submission 179906) | Peat soil microbial communities from Stordalen Mire, Sweden - 717 P1 20-24 | ecosystem: Environmental > Terrestrial > Soil > Wetlands > Peat | place: Sweden: Norrbotten County, Stordalen... | reverse complement strand
AAGGTCAAAGAAAACGAAACAGAACACTCTTTGAAGTGAATGAAGAAGTGCGCTCAAAAAGGATTTGACAGGGCCGACATTGTTAGAGATGTCCGGTTAGTACTGCCAGCTCAACCGGTCGATGCAACACCTTCCAGTGCGTTGATTCAACATTGCGTCCGCGGGAGAACCATCCTTTTGGTGTATTCGGTCAAAACCTAGGCAGGGCAGCGTTCCGGCTGGTCCAACCCTAGCGAGCGATTTTAGCTTTTGTTTTCAATGCAAGCTGGGTTCGAACTAATTGTTGCGTCGACCCATTGAGACCACCACGTTAATCAGGCACTAGCCGAATGCCGCTTCTGTTGTCCTGCCGGATCGATTGCAGTATCTTCTTCTCCAGTGGAACACGAATTCACCTGTCCATATTGTGGAGAAGAAATTTCGATGCTGCTGGACTTGTCCGTCGGCCGCCAAACCTACGTCGAAGACTGCGAGGTATGCTGCAAACCAATCGAGATCAGCTTTACCGTAGAAGATGACGAACTCGCCAGCTTCTATGCCAAGACCCTCGGCTAAAACTTCACTTGTCCGGTTAGCGCGTAATCAGGACTTGAGGATTACTTCCGGGTTGCCCGTGATACGGGCACAACCTCAAGGTGACACGTGTTCACCTCACTTTTCATCAAGACCGAGCCCGAGGTGGCGAACCACAATAGCAAACTGTTCCATCCACGCACCGAACAGCGTCAGGAGTCGCCAACATGGTACGCTCGGAACTCAGGTGAATCGGGCGGTTCGCAAGGGAGGTACGGGTTGGATTCAGATACTGCGATCGGCGGCCCTCATGACCATTTCCCTTCCACTCAGATATCGCTGCTTGAGGCTACCGCTGCCGGTCTGTCGAGGGAGGCAATGGATCGAGTGATTGCGCTCTATTGGAAACCGGTCTATCGCTTCATTCGCCTCAAATTTTACAAGAATAATGAAGATGCAAAGGACTTAACCCAAGGATTTTTTGCTGCCGCGCTCCAGCGCGACTTTTTCGCGCGCTTCGATCCGGCCAAAGGGTCGTTTCGGACGTATCTCCGGATGGCCGTGGAACGCTTCGCTGCCAACGAATATGCCGCCGCAAGCCGGCAAAAGCGAGGCGGCGACATCCAGTTCGAACCCGTCGAGGACCAGGGGGCAGCAACCGAATCGCCAGAACAGGCTTTTGAGCGCGAGCGGCAGCACCAGTTGTTTTCTCTCGCTCTCGATGACCTGCGGGCGCACTGCGATGACTGCGGCAAGCAGCTCCAATTCAGCATCTTCGAAGCCTATGATCTTGCCGATGCCGAACGCCCTTCGTACGCCGAGCTCGCCGTGCGATGTGGTATCCCCGAAACTTCCGTGACGAATTACCTCGCGTGGGCGCGCCGTATGCTGCGCGAGTTTGTGACCGAGCGACTACGCGGTACGACATCAGGCGCCCGGGAATTGCGCGTGGAGATGCGGCGTGTATGGATGTAAGCGACTCAGTTCTAGATCATTTGCGCCATGTGGCAGGGTTGCCCGACCTGATCGGAACTCGCTACGAACTGGAATGCGAGATCGGCCGCGGCGGCATGGGCATCGTCTACGCCGCGCGCGATCGCCAACTCGATCGCCGTGTCGCTCTTAAGGTTCTCGACTTTGCCCTGGCTGGTGAGGCGCAGCTAATTGCGCGCCTTGAGCATCCTGCTATCGTGCCCATCTATGAGACCGGGACACTGGCCGACGGTCGCCCGTTCTACGCAATGAAGCTGGTCAGCGGTGCACGTCTTGACCGCTACGTCGCCGAGCAACCGACTCTTGCGGAATGCTTGCGAGTGATCCGGCGTGTCGGTGAGGCGCTATCCTTCGCCCACTCTCACGGCATTATTCACCGTGACCTTAAACCTCAGAACGTGATGGTCGGCCCGTTTGGCGAAGTCTACGTCATGGACTGGGGTGTAGACGCCGTAGCGGGGACGCCCGCGTTTCGTGCCCCAGACGAGCGCTTGGATCAACGTTCCGACATCTATGCTTTGGGAGCGTTGCTGCAGTTCTTGCTCCACGCGCCGTCTCCCCCCGCCCTCCGCGCCATTGGCACCAAGGCCATGAGTGCAGATCCGGCTGCCCGCTATCCCGACGTCCCGGCGCTTTTGGCCGATGTCGAGCGCTTTGAACTAGGGTTGCCTATTGAGGCTTGGTCGGAACCTCTATGGCATAAATTGCGCCGGTTCGGCTCGCGCAACGCCGTTCTGCTCTGCCTCATCGTGGCTTATACCCTTGTAAAGTTCTTCCTCTTTTTTCTGCGAAAGTTTTAAAGGAATTCTGGCCGATGCTGAATTCTAGGGTAGGAGTGCACACCGATGAACAAGATCGTGGTCGGATTGGTGTTGGGGGCGGTTCTCGGCGCCATTGACGGCGCAACCGCATGGTTCTACCCCGAAGCGCGTTCCATGATGACTAACATCATGATCGGGTCGTCGATCAAAGGTATGGTCGTGGGACTCCTTAGTGGTTGGTTCGCGCGCAAAGTGCAATCGACGCCATGGGGGGTGGTCGTGGGTTCTGCCCTCGGGCTGTTGTTCGCCTTTTTCGTGGCCGCCCTGGACGCCGCGAAAGGCAGGCCGCATTACTTGGAGATCATGCTGCCCGGCTTTGTTGTGGGGGCAATCATCGGATTCTTGACGCAAAAGATGGGCACGGCCGGTCCTGCGACAAAGGGGGCACAATGAAATGTCATCGCATCCTACTGATTGCCGCAATGATGGCCGTTTGCGCGGCGGCCCAAGAGGATCCGTGGGCGCCTCTGCGTGTCTTTGAAGGAAAATGGGAAGGCACAGTCACGGGCAAGCCGGGGAAGCAATTCAGCTCCCGCGAGTATAAGTTTGAGCTGAACGGAAAGTTCTTATCACAGAGGGACAAATCGGTGTACGAGGCCAAGTCGCCGGGAGCGCAACCTGAGACACGCGAGGATTTCGGCTTCTTCAGTTACGACACGTACCTAAAGAAAATCGTGTGGAGGCAATTCCACAGTGAGGGCTTCGTCAACGAGTACACGTTGGACTCGGTGAGCGCGGACGCCAAGTCGCTTGAGTTCGTTACTGTGCGTATCGAGAATCTTGCGCCGGGTTGGCGAGCAAAGAAATCCTATCGCATCCTGGCCGCCGACGAGATCGAAGAAACGTTCTCGCTGGCGCCGCCCGGCAAGGATTTTGACGTCTTTACGGTAGCCCAACTCAAGCGAGTAAAGTGATGACCGCGTTGTGACAATTTGGTTCCTCGCTAAGGATTGACCAAACGTGTCTGGCCTCGCGGCACTCTTTTGCCAAGCCAGCCAACTCTCGGATGGTCGGCAAACCGGAAGTTATCGACGGACCACGCCGTCAAGTCCTGGTAAGTCGGATTACCGGACAAGTGCCGTACCATTACTCCACTTCTCCGGTTAGCGCGTTGATCAGGCATCTGGAATAGCAGCGCCGATTTCTAGAGTGACCGCCAGTCCGGACAACGTGACAATGCACTCCAGAGTGAAGTATTCGAGTGGTATGATCGTGTTGCGAGCCAAGTCATTTCTGGAATTGCGAATATGCGACGGAGACATCGGGCTGCCAACGCCGGGTAAGCCGACCGCCTTTGGGGGTCTTACGGCTATAAAAATTCAAGGTGCTACTAGGTTGCGACTTCGGGCTTTTTGTCTCGCGGGTTTGGCCCTGGCGCTAATATTTTTGGCTGGGCACGTTCGGCGAACGTACGGCCAGACCGTGGGTTCACGTCCGTATCCCGAAGAAGCGCCGAGCTGCGATGTGCCGGATTCTGGATTCCTTACCGTTGACGCTGATCGGCGCGGATTTGCGGAACTGTCTCTGCGGACATGTTTCCAGCCAGAACATGAACAAAAAATACGGGATAAACTCCCCGAAGCTCTCGGCTGTCCGGCTGAGCACATACAGTTTTCTTCGTTCAAGGATGAGGGCTTATGTCAGTGTGGGCCGCCCAAAGGAGCCAAAGACAGTTAGTTGGCGTTTGAGGGTTTGGAGAATCAGCGATAACTCCGAGGTCTGGGTATCGAATCTAAGCGAGACAGATACGATCTTTTTTCAATGGATTGCGAACAAGGATTTGTTGTCACTTCGTCCCAGATAAAGGGGCAATTCCTGTAGCGGGATCTTGAAGTTTTGTGAAATCCGGCAGTCCTGAGGCTAACTCCTGATTAGTCGGATAACCGGACATCTTACGTACCATTACCCAACTTGTCCGGTAAGTGCGTTAAATCCTGGCGTTGGGGCATCGCACGCTAAAAGTGAGAGAAGGAGGACTTCCTATAACGCGGGGCCGTCGCTGAGGCCGACCAGTTTCTGGAATTCAGGGTCGTCGCGCAAGGAAATTAAATCCGGATCGCGTTTCGCCCAATCCAGGTTGGCCCAGCCCGCCTCTTTTGCAGCCTTCAACATATCGAGAGCTTACTTGGGTCCCTGCAGTAGGGCGTAAGTGCAGGCAGCATTGTAAAGGACGTTCGAATCGCGCGGCCGCAGGGCCACTGCGGTTTGCAATTGCCGTACTGACTCTTCGCTCCTGCCAGTGGCCGCATAGTAGCTGGCGAGCAGCATCCGCGCGCGAACGTCTTCAGGAACCGTATCCAGCTGCTTCTCGAGCGCAAGAATCCCCCGCTCCAGCAGCATCCTCGCTTGATCCTGTTTGCCCAGCGATTTCAGAGCATTCGTAATAGGAATGTAAACGTTGTAGTCGTCTCCGCTGGCTTGCAGGGCACGATCGACCATGTCAGCAACTTCCTGGAACCGCCCAGAGGAAAAATAGGTTCGAGCCAGAACCGTGTAGGCGCCCTCGCAGTCCGACTTGCACTCAATGGCTCGCAGTGGAACACGAATTCACCTGTCCATATTGTGGAGAAGAAATTTCGATGCTGTTGGACTTGTCCGTCGGCCGCCAAACCTATATTGAAGACTGCGAGGTATGCTGCAAACCAATCGAGATCAGCTTTACTGTAGAAGATGACGAACTCGCTAGCTTCTATGCCAAGACCCTCGGCTAAAATGTGTTATCCCGAGCGAAAGAAACGATACCCCATGACAGGGGGCCGGATTGACCGAAGTGCGGCGCACGAGTGCCGGACATCAAGTTGGATTTCTCTCGCGTTACTTACTCCAATATCTTGGAGATCGTCGCGCCGTATAGCCACATCCTTCTGCTGAAAGCCTACAACAACATGAATGCTTCGAATCAAACAGTCGCAGGAGTCGTAATCGTTTTCGATTCCGCAGACGGCGGACAAATCGCTGCCACCATGGAGAATCTAAAAGCGCTCCAGGATGGTTCTTTGACCGAGGCGGCCTTCTGGCGACTGTGCTCTCTCGATCCCCCCGAAACGTTTCAAGACTCCGCGAAGTCTTAGAGGAAACCTCGATCCGCGCTAGCTGTGGAGGGACGCCACTCAGAAAAGTCCGCAGCGTCAACCTAGTTTTCGGAGATTGAGAACTGTACATCGCTTGTCTGGCCCTTTCGCACAACAACTTTCTTGGCCCAGGTGGTCGGCTCGCTATACACAGGCCGGCTCACCTCAACCTGGGACCCGACATCCAGGACTTTTTGTTCCGAAGCGATTCGCCAACCCTCATGCCACGCCTCGATCTCATACTCCCCGGGCGGAACGTCCGTGAGCTTGAAAAACCCATGATTGTCGGTGACGGCGTAATACGGATGCTTCACGACGAGAACTTCCGCGTTCATCCACACATGCCCGGCGTTGCACTTCAGATCAACGACGCCGCTCCGCCGCATGGCGATGGGGATGTACTGGTTTTGGAACGGAAAAGGAATATTGTTGGACGCCGCGCCCGCCATGTGTACCGTGTGCAGAACGGGATCGCTGCTCTTCACTTGCAAGTTTGCGCCCTGTGCAACAAGCAGAATGTGCGGAATATAGCGGCAGGTCTTCTGGTCCATATGCTGGCGTGCTTCCGGAAGATCCATCGCTTTGCCTTGGCTGATGTTCTTCAGATATACCACGGTGTTGGCAACTCCGCCGTCCGCGCCGATCACCAATCGCTCGAGATCGCGCGTTTTCTCCCCATCCGGACTGCACACCTCGGCATTCTTCGTTATCGGCAGTCTGGGAATTTTGGGAATCGGGCCAGCCCAGCGAACGGTTCCGCTGATGGTTCCCCCCTCTCCGACTTCGATGGTGGTGTAGTCTGACTGACCAGCAGCGCGGCCCGCGCATGAAACAGCGGCAAGCCAAAGCGCTAGGCCGAATATTGCGCGCCTGTTCTTGATGAATTTGCCCATGGCTATCTCTCTGCGATTAGGTCCCATCTCGTCCCTCCGCTCTTGATTTGCCGGGTACGGATCGTTCTGGCTTAAATGCCTGCCATTCGCGAATTTGTTCGGACACCTCGTTCTTCTCGCGATCACTTGTCGCATTTTCCCATCGGCGCCGAAGCTCTTCGAGTCGGGCATCCACAAATCCGGCTCGTCCTGACTTGCGTCCTGGTTTGTTGCGGTTGCCGAATCCCATGTTCAGATTGCTCCTCTGAAATCTTCCACTAGCGTATTCCTCGATCTCACTGTACCGCTAACCATGAAGACCAAGACCCAACTGGCCACGACTCCGCCAATGCCTATAAAAATGTTCTCTACTATGTGTTTTTTCAAGCCTTCCCACCCACGTACACGAAAAACGATTATCGCAGTTACCACTACCCCCAAAAGTGTTACGAGGATCGCCTTAAGAGTTTGGTCAAATACCCCCAGGGAATCTGAAAATGCGCGGGAAAACATCGGAGCCATGATGCATACCTCCGCCAACCCCGACTTGTAAGATGCAGGTTGGCGGCAGGGATGGTCATGGGATTGTACTCCCCGCTCGTCATGTCGTCAGTCCATTGGCAGAGCTTCAACCCCCAAGCTTTACGTCGCTCGGTTTTAGAACGTACTGCGGGTACTCCAGACCGAAGTATGCGGCTAGCATCGACATTTCGAGGTGCTCGCCGAAAGGAATGGAAACAGCTTTCTTGGCAGTGGCAAGTGTTTTCGCATCCAGGCAGCGCACCATATCGACAAACTTGATCGGGTCAGCGTCGGTTAGAACGCTTAACGCTCCACGCATCTTGTCACGCCGTTTTTCATACGGCACAATTTCGGACTGAGGCTCTTCGATCAAGGCGTATGAACGATTGAAATCTTCCTTGTTAAAGAAAATCGGAATGAACGTGCCCTGATGACCTTTGAGTCCTATTATTTGTGACAGATAACCTTGAATGTTTCTACGGCCCGATTCAAACATTTCGCGATTCATATTTTCTCCTTCCCTTCTTGTCGGTAAGCTACCGGCGCGGAAAATGACACGCCGCGCATGGCCGGAACTTGGGCGCAACTTGGGCGCAACTTGGGCGCAAAACTACGCCTGAATGAGCTTGTTTTGAGACGTGCAGGTGTGGAAAGACAGCAGAATCAGCGAGGTTTTGGTAGAGGCGGTGGGGATCGAACCATCAAGCCCTTTACAAACACGTAAGTTATTCATTCTACGTTTCGACAAAACCAACAAAAACGACAAAAACGCCGAAGTGAGGTACACGGCGGGTACACGGACTGCTCGCGTGAGCCGTTATGCCTGAGAACAGGCGGAAAACAGGCGTGCCGGGGGGCGAGGCTACGCGATGGAAGCCGGGACAGAGCGGTAATCCTAGGGGCAGACCGAAGCGGCGTTTAATCGACGAGGTGCTCCACCCGCTCGGAACTGCGGTGCCCGGCATTGCGATGGCAAATGAAAACGTAGCCCGGTCCTTTATATGTGTGTTTAGCTGAGCCGGGATCTCATAGTGCACGGGAAGGATGTATCAAGGTGGAAGCGACAGATAGAGGTTTTAGGCTATAATGCGCCCCAAATGGCGTTTCTTTTCGGCCATCTGCTGCGTCGCTGAAACTTTCATATTCCCGCTGCGTAGTACGGGCAGACGGCCAGTCAAGGATAATTTGTGACGCCATCGAGGAAGTGGCCCTTGCGTAAAATCCGCCTTATCATCAAGCGTGAGTATCTTACTCGCGTTAAGACGAAGGCCTTTATCATTAGCACCGTTATCGTGCCGCTCCTCGGTGTCGGTTTTTTCCTGATGATCCTTTATTTGGTGAATCGGCAACCAGCCCACACATACCGACTCGCGATTGTGGACGATTCAGGCATCCTCACACCGGCGGTTGTGCAGGCTCTCAGTCATCAGCTCTCGAATGGCCAATCCGAATTTACCATCACGAAAACTATCGATCGCTCCGAAGCAAATGAGGCTGTGCAAGAGGACTTCCGCAGCCGGATAAATTCCGGCTCTCTCGACGCTTATCTTTTAATACCCCGAGACCTTACCCAATCTGTAGAGTTGCACACCAACAATTTTAGTCTCGTTGAGCCGGTCGACTCTGCGGTCAGAGAGGCTTTGATCGCCGAACGTCTTAGCGAGCGCGGAATTCAGGTGAAGGACGTGAGTGAGATTGTCCGCAGCGTAGACTTGAAAATGATCAGAGTCAGTGAATCCGGTGAGTCGGAAGAAAAGGGCCAAACCATCGGAGTCGCCATCTCCCTGGTGATTCTGCTGTACATGTCACTGATGATCTACGGGATTATCACCATGCGTTCCGTGTTGGAAGAAAAAACTACGCGCACGATGGAAGTTCTCATTTCATCGGTGCGGCCGTCTGAGCTTCTGGCCGGCAAAATCCTCGGCGTAGCCGCTACGGCCTTCACACAATTCGTGATCTGGATTGGTTCGCTGGCACTGCTCTCGTCTTACTCTATTGCGATGGCGAAGATGGTGCAGGGATCCTCCTTCTCGGGAGTTCATCTACCCATCTCCTTGCTCGTTTACACGGTAGCCTATTTTGTGGGTGGCTATTTTCTCTACTCCTCCATGTTTGCCGCGATTGGGGCCGCCTGTTCGAGCGAACAAGACGCAGCTCAATTGCAATGGCTCGCCATGGTTCCGCTAGTTTTCTGCATGTTTATCTACGGCTTAGTTCTTAACGACCCGTCGTCAACGCTTTCCGTAATCCTCTCGGAAGTTCCATTTTTCTCGCCGGTACTGATGGCTCTGCGTATCGCTATGCGAACACCGCCATTCTGGCAAATAGCTCTTTCTTTCTTACTCTTAATCGTCACCACAGTCGGAGTGGTCTACGCTTCTGCAAAGATTTATCGTGTCGGCATCTTAATGTACGGCAAGCGTCCAACGCTGGCGGAAATGTTTCGGTGGCTCCGTCATGCATAACTTGAGATCGCTCGGGTGCTTCTCCTCAAAATGCTCGGAGAATTCAGACCTTATAGTATGGCTAGACTTCTAGCACGCCGTTCGGATGCGGTAACGGCTTCCGTGACAGCGAATTCGTTCGGCTGTAGCGTAGGGCATAACGGCTATTCATAAGATCCCAAATAGGTAAGCTAGCGGATGACAATAAAGCTTGACCAGTATCGCTTCTCGGTAGCGTGCTGGCTTATAGCGTTTTTCCTCGCGGGCTTTTTTGCCTTCCGGAACATTGCCACTTGGCCCGCGAGAATATTTTATCCCGGCGAAGAGAGCTACGAGGGTTCCGCTCTGGTCGAGATCACGCGACTCGCACGGGGTGTTCCAATCTATGCACCCGCCAGTGATGACGGCTTTGCCGGTGCAACCTATGGACCTCTCTACTATTTGGTCGGTTCCCGGATCACCGATCCGAAGCGTCCCTCCTATCTCCATCTCCGATTGCTTTCAGCTTTTGCGATTCTCGGGTGTGCACTGCTTTGCGGTTTGCTGGCGTTTTGGTTAAGTCAGAGTTATTTCGCTGCGTGCTTAAGTCCTTTGATATTCCTCGCCTATGGAATAGTGACCTATCACGGCGTATCCGCGCTCTCAGATAATGTAGCGTTATTTCTTTTTTTCTCCGGGTTTCTGATTGCCTATCGATACCGAAATAGCGTTGCGGTCCTGATAGCCGCTCCATTGATGGTTTTAGGCTTTTATTACAAACCGCAATATATTGCCGGCCCACTGGCCGTTTTGCTTTATCTTTTGCTGGGAAAAAACTACCGGCGAGCAATTCAGTTTGCTGCATTGCTCGTGCTTTGCGGATTCGGCTTGCTCGGTTTGTTTCAGTGGGTCATCTTCGCGCATCAGGAATTTTGGCGCCATTTTCTGCTCTACCAGGCTACGCTTTGGTCCTGGCATCAATTCAAAATAGGACTTCTTGTTTTCGTACTAATGCTCCTTGCCCCGCTTTTATTGGCGTTCGAATTTCTGCGCGCTCACCCTAACCGGTTGCTGTTCTGTTATCTGGCCTGCGCGGTCGTGCTTGGAATGCTTACCATTGGTAAGGAATCTGCTTTCATCCAGTATTTTTACGAATCTATCCTTTTGATCAGCGCGTTACTTCCAGCTCTATTGGTAGCGCGGATCGCCCAGCGCGTTTTGCCCATCGGTGTAATCGTGTTATTAGCGTTCGCGCTCGTCGCGGGCCAGTGGTACACGCCACCCGCGCCATCAAGCAAGGCCTTCGCCGAAAACGTTGCTCTGCACTCGTTCTTGCGGCGCAACTTCTCTTCTAACGCGCGAGCGTTGGGCTTTCGCGGGGGAGATTTAATCCAGTCAGGCCTCGATATGCCCTTCGCTGACCTTTTTCAAATCGAACTCCTGGCACGCCACGATCTAGTGTCTGACGCCCATTTAATTTCGCGAATTCAGTCGCATTGGTTCGACGTAATCGTTCTGGATTTCGATCTGAACTCCGAGCGGGACCCCACTTGGCTAAATTACTATCTGACGGAACCCGCGCGAAAAGCGATCGAACAAAATTATACGATTCTGGGCACTCTGCCGGTTCCCGCGCCTGAGAAACTTTGGGGTGAGGACAAGTTCTACCTGTACGTTCCTCGTTGACGCGCCGCGTCTGCCAAGTGTCACGATTTGGTGACACTTTTGCGGCGGTTCATTCCTTAACGTTAACATTCGGATGACCGCCTTCAGCCAAGCCTGTGTGTGTGCCTCTTCAATTCATTGAGAATATGTTAGTTAGCTTTACCCACACCCGATCAAACTTGGTTAGCAGATTGCTCTTTCCATTTTACGACGAGCGCTAGCCCTGATTCGGTTTCCCGGCTTCCGAAATCGGACTAGTTCGCCAGATATCAGAATGACAAGGGATAATCCCAAGATTTTTGTGATAATCGCTGCTTACAACGAATCACGTACGATTCGTTCCGTCACGGACAAAGTACTCGCAAATTACAGCGACGTAGTGGTTGTTGACGATGGTTCTTCCGATGATACAGCAGCTCGCCTCGCCGGATCGGGCGCACACGTTCTGCATCATTGCATAAATCGCGGGCAAGGAGCAGCGCTCCAAACAGGTATTTGTTTTGCTTTATCTGAACAGGCCGACATTGTGGTTACATTTGATGCGGACGGCCAGCACGACCAGCACGACATCGAAGCATTGGTCCGGCCTATACTCGATGGCGAATGTGACGTAACCCTCGGTTCCCGTTTCCTGGGCAATGCCCACAACATTCCGCTGAGCCGAAAACTCATGCTAAAAGCGGGCGTGCTATTCACCAGAATTTTTTCGCGCGTCAAGGTCAGCGACAGCCACAACGGGCTTCGCGCTTTTTCGCGCCGTGCCGCAGCCTCGATTCAGGTCACCATGGACCGCATGGCGCACGCTTCGGAAATCCTCGACCAAATTCGGATTGCAGGCTGGACTTTCCGGGAAATTCCAGTCGATATTTACTATTCCGAGTACAGTCTGGCCAAAGGCCAGAGTTCCTGGAATGCGATTAAGATTGGCTTGCAAATCCTGCTAAGGCGCGCTCTGTAATGACTCTGTTGCATCTCAACATTTTTCAGTTAGTTATCGTCCCGTTAGTCGCGCTCCTCTTCATTCGGAGCATCATCTTGCTGGGACGCGCAAATCGCAGACGCGCCGCGGTGATTTGGGCGATTCTCTGGCTTGCTGCGGGAATAACCATCCTCCGGCCTGGAACCACCATCTTGGTAGCACGGATTTTAGGAATCGGGCGCGGGACGGACCTTGTTCTCTACATCTTCGTAATCGCTTTCCTGATGGCTGCGTTCTATTTTTATAATCGTATGCTGAAGCTGGAAGCCGCCCTTACCGCAATAGTTCGGCACACCGCGTTGCGCGAACCGCTGGAACCGCCGATGCAGAAAGATAAAGTCGAGGTAATGACCACGTTCTGATTTTTCGTTCGACAAAGCCCGCGTCGAGAGAGCGAAAGATTAATGGCCGTCGCTTTTCTTTTCCGACAGAGAATAAGCAAGATTATTTTTTGCCAGTTGAAAGTCCGGTTTTAGCTTTAACGCCTCTTGCGCTGCCGCAATCGCCTGGTCCCATTGGTGCATAGATTGATAGGCTGCAGCAATGTTATTGTAGGCCTCCGCGTACCCTGGCTTCAAACTGATTGCATGCTGAGCTGCTCTGATGCATTCTTCATATCTTCCATCCTGGTGGTAAAGCAACGAGAGATTTAAATAGTGTTCCGGCGTCGGTTCCGCTTGCGCTAATCTTTCCGCCATAGTCACTTGATTTTCTCCCGCTTGGCTGCCGGCGAGGTACTGCTTCGAAGCTAAATCCGTCGGTGAAATTTGTAACGTCTGGCGGGCCAGGTCTCTCAGAGATCCCCATTGCGATTGCTCTTGGTAGATCTCCATCAACACGTAGCGCGGCTCCATCCACGCCGGGTTCTTCTGAATCGCCAGCTTCTCAGCCGCAATGCTCTCTGGAATCCGGCCCTGACTTTTAAGCCAACGTCCGTAGTAGAACTGCGGCCACGCTTCTTTTGGCGCCAAAGCCAAAGCCCGGCGAAAATGCGCCTCGGCCTCTTGATTGCGATTTAGCAAGCCATCATCAATTCCCAGGTTTATTTCCAGCACGTAGTAATTGGGCGTGAAAGCAATGGCTCGCTGGAAATATTCATGCGCGCCCTGGGCATCGCCGGCGTCCATAAGTGTCAGCCCGTAATTCATCAGGCCCCGCCCGTTTTTAGGGCTTTTGATGACCACGTCTTTCCACAGCGAGCTTTCCGACGCCCATACTTCATTCCGTTTCCAGGCACCCACGCCGTATGCGATTAGCAAGCACAGGGCAATCGCCTGTACCGCGGTGGCAAGTTCTTTTCTTCGCCCCGGATGTTGCTCCAACCATCGAAAAAAGAGGAGGGCCAGCGCCCATGTAACACTCAGCATCAAGCCGACAAAGGGAAAAAACATGCGGTGATCGTTTTCCACTTCGGCAAGCACGAAAAAAGAAGTGGGCGCCGACGCGCAAAAAAACCACAGAATCCCGAACGCTATCGGACGGTGCTCCCGCCGCCGCATACACCAAACGCCCAGCCACAGCAGTAACGCGCAGCCCGCAACCCCGACTAACGCTAAGGGATTTGAAAACCCCTGGAACGGTTCAAAGTCTGAATCCGCGCTCAACCAGAACGGCAGCAGCATCGATCGTACATATCGAAGTAAAACAAACGGCTGCGTCGCCCAGTACATCATGGAGGGCATTCCCGCGCCGACATAGCTCTTAGCGGTCATTTTGACGCATAACACCGCCAGGACCCCGCAAACTAACAGCGCCGGTATCGAGCGCAAGATTGCATTCCATATCCGGTCCCACTGGCCGTCCTCTTCAAACAAAAAGATATAAATCAGCAATATGGCTCCGAATACTACAGCCGGAGCTTTTGACAATGCGCCCAAAATCACGGGAAGCAGGTAAAGACCAAACCTTCGGAGTTTTGGAAGCCGAATGTACATTACAAGGCCCGCGACCACACCCAAGGTTGCATACAAGTCCGCTCGCTGGACGATGTAGTTCACCGTCTCCGCCGTTGAAGGGTGCAGGCCGTACCATGTGACAGTGAGCAGCGCGATGTAGCGGTTCGCTGGCCGGGGCGCAGTCAGGTCCAACAGACTGCGATACATCATAAACATCAATATCAGTTGCACCAGGAACCAGAAGAAAGTCGAAATATGAAACCACACGGGTTGCAAGCCGTGGCCCATGTGATAATCCAGCGCCAGCGAAATTGAAACGATAGGACGCCATGTCTGGTTCGCTGGTAACGAGCTGAAAGTTGTCGCGTCCGTGAAATAGCGCGGAACATTGTGAAGGTCACGGATGTAAGCGTTGTCAATTACGGCGTGCGAGTCGTCAAAATGGAAGCTGTTATGAAAATGATTGGAGTAGGCCGCAAAGATCGCCAGAGCGGCAAAGCAAGCTGCCAGCCAAAACTTTTTGTCGCTTCCCGCAATTGTCGTGGGATTTCCCTCGCGAGTTCCGCTTCCAAGACCTGTGTTGCGCTCTTTTTTTTTGTGTACGTTGGTCATGACGAATGCTAAACAAAATTCTGACACACAGACAGTCGTCTCTCAATTAGACGCAGCTGAAATGTCGCTTTCTTATAAACGCTGAATGGTCCCGTTCGTGAATCAGGCGCGAAATTCTTTCGACTCCATGCAGCAATTCAATTCCATAAGTCATTGTCGCAGTTGTTCAGTAGCTTTGGATAATCCTCTGAATATCGCTGAACATTGCCAGAACCGTAAGTCCTAAGAGAAAAATTACACTTACTTGCACGAAACGCTGCCTCACCACCAGGCTGATATCCCGCCGAAATGCGCCTTCAATCGCCAGCATCAAAACTTGGCCTCCATCCAGAATCGGGATCGGGAGCAAATTTAAGAGGCCCAGGTTCAGACTGATTAGCGCCATGAGGTCGAGGTATTCCGCCGGCCCGTGCGACGCAGCTTGTCCGGATTCCCGCGCGATTCCAACCACTCCCTGCAGCTCACGAATCGAAATCAGACTGGAAAAAAGGCCGCGAAAAACACCGGCGATTTCCTTCACGCATAGAAAGGTCACCAAAACCGCTACGCGCCCCGACATCAAAAATCCTTGCCGGTGATATATATTCTTGACTTTGGGGGTAGCTCCAAGTTGTTCGTCACCCGTTCGGCTGTCTGCCGGTTCGCTGATATGAAGCGGCACGGTTTTCCGCCCGCGCAGCACCACGATCACCGGATACGGCGCGCTCGACTCGCGAACCATATCGACAAACTGAGGCCATGTTACCAGTGCGTCTCCGTCCACCGACTTCACTAGGTCCCCCGCTTTCAGGCCGGCCTTCGACGCCGGTGAATTCGCGGTAACCGAATCCACACGCGGCTGCACGAGCGGATAGCCAAGATAGCTCGTATCGTTCGCATCTTTTTGTACGGTGACCGTGACACGAATTCCATTGCGGATTACGACCAGACGTATGTCAGATCCTGCTTTCGCCTTTGCTGCTTGCGCCAACACAGCGTCCCAACTTGGCGTGTTCACTCCATCCACCTGCGTAATCACGTCGCCTGCGTGGATATCAGAGGTTTGCGATTCTTCTGCCACCGCTGCAACGCTGGCCGCACGTGTAAGATACGCAGGATAGGGCAATCCGACCAGCCAGAAGCTGGCCCAGAATAGAAGCACGGCCATCACCAGATTCATCGCTGGACCTGCCAGCGCGATCACCACGCGTTGCAAGCGAGTCTTGGAAAGATATTCATCCGCCGCGCCAGTTCGCGGCTTAGAGAGACTGTCCCCGGCCATCCTTACATATCCGCCGAACGGCAAAGCACTCAGGCGGTATTCGGTATCTCCGCGTTTCCAATGCATTAGTCGCGGGCCAAAACCCAGAGAGAACACCTCCACACGCACTCCAAATAGCCTCGCCGCTGCGAAATGTCCCCATTCATGAAGCAGCACCAGGAAACAGAGCATCACAGTAAAGGAGGCAGCAGCAATCAGAAACGTGCTCATACTTGTTTACTCTTCCTCAGTCCGTTCCCATTAAGAATTTCAAGAGGATTCTGCGAAACGTGCCGGGCACATTCTCGATTCACGAAGGCACCGAGTCTCTTATTGCGAGTCGGTACGAAACAGTAGCGTGAACACTTTAGTGCCCAGTCACACCCAACAATCAAAATATCCGAATTGAGTTTCGTCCCCGGTCCCGAGAAAAGACCATCTCCGAGAGGTTTTCCCCCTGGCATTCATCAAAGCGCCGGATGGCCTGCACATGCAATTCCACTGCACGTTGCCTGACACGAAATCGGTACTGACCAGGTTACCTGGAAATGATTGAGCCGATTCTGACAGATGCGCTTGCAACCAAGAACCCGGAATTATCCGCTTCGCCGACCGACCGAATGTACCCTAAACGACGTCCGGAGGCCGATAAAGTGTAACCAAGCGGAGACGATTATCCTCTCTACTCCCCCGAATAGCATCCTGATAACTAAAGACTTACTTATCTCGCTACTTTGGCCCAGCCTTTGCTTCTCCTAGACCGAGCTATTCTGCCGAGTTATTGATGTTTGGTTCCAGGGAGAATCATCGCATGCGTAAATTCTTGTTGAGCGTAAGGCTTGCCTTGTGTCTCGCCGGAAGCCTATTGGCCGTGCACTACCACGCCATGCACTTTGGCAAAAATACCGGATTAAGGAAGGCCGCCCCAATTTCCGCTGCGCATGCCTCCATGCAGTACGGCAAATTGCCTTTGGCATTCGAACAGAATCTGGGCCAGTCCAATGGGCAAGCCAAGTACTTGGCGCATGGTGATGGTTACTCTCTTTTCCTCGCTTCAAATGAAGCGGTACTCGTTCTGGGACAATCCTCGAAAAATAAGTCCGGCGTCCACGCGCAGTCCAATGTACTTCGCATGCAACTTGTGGGCGCAAATCAGGCCGCCTTGTTTTCAGCGATTGACGAGCTGCCCGGCAAAGCCAATTATTTTCTCGGGCGAAATCCCGAGGGGTGGCATACCAATGTCCCAACCTACCGGAAAATTGCGGAACGCGGAATTTACTCTGGCGTAGATCTGCTTTACTACGGAACGCAGCGCCAGCTTGAATATGATTTTGTCGTTGCTCCGGAAGCCGACCCCGCACCAATCCGCCTCGCAATACAAGGCGGCCAAAATCTGCGCATCGACGGTCAAGGCGAGCTCGTCGTGGCAACCTCCGGCGGCGATGTTCTCCTGCGCAAGCCCGTCGCGTATCAAAACGCAGGCGCGGAAAAACAGATGGTCCCAGCTAATTATGCGCTCGACGGAAATAACGAAGTGCGCTTCGAGATCGGCGCCTACGACCGCAATCGCCCGCTGATCATCGACCCCATTCTCGCGTACTCCACATACTTAGGCGGCAGCAATATCGACGGCGCTAACGCAATTGCGGTGGCCTCAGATGATACCGTGTTCGTCACTGGCGGAACGTTTTCAACTGACTTCCCTACCGCGCACCCTCTTCAGCCGAATCATGGCGGTCCAGACGATGTTTATCGCGATGCCTTCGTTACGAAGTTCAGCGCCGATGGTTCGACGCTTCTCTACTCCACATATCTTGGCGGTTCAAATGAGGACGTCGCAAACGGTATCGCGGTGGACAGCGCGGGAGATGCGTATATCACTGGTACCACCGAATCGCCTGACTTTCCAGTCCCTAGTACCGGCCAAACGTTTAATCCGCTGTGCGGAGGCGACGGCAAGTGCGGTGCTTCCTATAATCCCTCAGGTTTTATTGTCCCGAATGCCTTTGTCGTGAAACTCAATCCGGCGGGTTCGGCTATTTTGTATTCCGGCTTTCTCGGAAATTACGAATACGTATATGGCCAGGCGATTGCCGTCGATGCAAATCAACTAGCCTATGTTACCGGGAAGGTTGGTCCAAATATCACTCCAACGGTTACGATTACACCGCCCAACACCAACCCAGCGCCGTTTCCCATAACAACAAATGCAGCGCAGCCCACATTTGCCGGCAGTGGTTATGACGCGTTTGTCACGGTGATCAGCTCTATCGGCGACAGCTATCTTTATTCGACTTATCTCGGCGGCGGCCAAGAGACGGGATACGGAATCGCCGTAGATAAGAACGCAGACGCATACGTAACCGGGCTTACGAATTCCACAGGATTTCCAGTGACAGCCGGGGCCTTCCAGAGCACCTACGCAGGAGCGGGCGACGCATTCTTCGCGGAAATAAACACGAATGCATCCGGAGCCGCGGGCTTGGTCTATTCAACCTTTCTCGGTGGTACGGGACTTGACCAAGGCAATAGCATCGCGGTCGATTCGAGACCAACGTCGTGTACTGTCCTCGCCCCGAGCGGCACTGCCTGCAACGCCTACATAGCTGGTGGCACGGGATCTTCGGGACTTGGTGCCAGTGCGATGCAGGCGAATTGCGCCTTGGACTCAAAAAGCCCGCCGCAGTGTGAAGGCGACGCCTTTGTCGCGGAGTTCAATCCGAACTTGAGTGGCGCGGCCTCGCGCGTGTTCTTTACTTACCTCGGCGGCTCGCTTGCTGACACGGCCGCGGGCATTGCGCTAGACCAAACTGCAAATATGTACGTAACGGGTTCGACGGTCTCTACAAACTTCCCCGTTTGCGCAACGCCACTTCCGGCAGCTTGCGCAGCAACAGCGGGTCCCGCCTTCCAAGCGACTTATGGCGGCGGAAATGATGACGCCTTCGTTGCGAAGATAGATGCAACCACGTTAACACTAGACTATTCGAGCTATCTCGGCGGTACTGATACCGATAATGTGTATGGCATTGCGGTCGATACTTCCGGCTCCGCATACGTCGCGGGCCAAACCTGCTCCACGAACTTCCCTGTTTCGAACCCCGAGCAGATTACTCCTGGCGGCGATTGCGATGCATTTGTCTCCAAGGTAACCATCCTCAACGGTATTCAACTCAATCCATCGTCGCTTGTTTTCCCGGCGCAGAGCTTAGGTACTACCAGCGCGCCGGAAACCGTGACCATTACGAATGGCTAC
>Ga0224545_1000075_pt1 | contig 19075 bp, 14 predicted proteins | sample 714P12024metaG_FD_179906 | JGI IMG/M metagenome (GOLD analysis project Ga0224545, IMG submission 179906) | Peat soil microbial communities from Stordalen Mire, Sweden - 717 P1 20-24 | ecosystem: Environmental > Terrestrial > Soil > Wetlands > Peat | place: Sweden: Norrbotten County, Stordalen... | reverse complement strand
CTTGAATGCCAGCGGAGCCTTTGTAACCCCGTCTTCGATGGGGTATGAAGACCCTTATGCGTCAGGCCGCGCGCCAGAATTCACGTTTTGGAATTTTGGCTTTGAGCGGTCTGTCACTAAAGACATGACGCTCCAGGTGAATTATGTCGGAGATGAAGCTCACCATATTTGGGATGGCAGCTCGCAGAATGAACGTGGCTACTGGAACAATCAGTTGGATCCCAAGTACCTGGTTGCTCTGGGTCCGGTAAACGGAGTGAGCGCGTCAGGGAAAACAGTCTCGCTCTTGACTGCACCCGCGACATCGGCAAACGTCGCGACAATGAATGCGGCGATGGGCGGGCTACCGAATCCTTCTTACTTTATAGCTGCGGCAAATGCATTTCCTAACCAATCCACAGTCACCATTGCGCAGATGCTGACGGCCTTCCCTCAGTACAACAGCGTAGTGGACACCTTTGGCGGACCGTTTACTGAGAATTTCTCTTACAACGCGCTCCAAATTCAATTGAGCCAGCGGATGAGCCATGGTCTCTCGTTCAACATCAACTATACGTATTCAAAGAACATCGGAGACGATGGCACATTCCGCAGCGGATATCCGATACCTGCGGCGGCAATAGACGGCCACGGACAATCCTGGAAGGCCGACAGGATCGATCGATCTTGGACAACCATCTCCATTCCCAACATCGTGAATGCCTATAGCGTTTATCAGCTTCCATTCGGCAGGGGCCACATTGGCAGCAATTCATGGCTGGTGCGGAACCTCGCGGGCGGGTGGCAGATTTCAGACGTCTACACCTACAGTAACGGCGGACCGTTTACGCCCACGTGGAGTACAAGTGGCAACTGCGCCAACGCAGCGCCGAATGCAGGCCAATGTATGCCGTCTCTAAACCCGAACTTTACAGGCTCTGCTCGCCAAAATGGTAGTTACGGCAAAGGCCCCAACGGCTTCGTATTTGCCAATGCGAGCAACATCCAATATGTCAACCCAGCTGCTTTTCAAGCACCAGCGGACATTTCCGGCACTTCTGCGACTCACCAGTACCTGATTGGGAATTCACCGCGTACCAGACCGTATAACATCATGAATCCGGGCAACCAAAACCTCAACGCTTCCGTGCGCCGGTCGTTTCCGATTTATCACGAGATGGCCTTCGTCTTCCAAGCGGATTGCACGAATGCCTGGAACAAAATGGTTTTTGGAAGCCCCAATGCAGGTTGGAGCGCCGGTTCCACCACATTCGGACAGGTCGGAGCTCCTGGCACGGCGCCACGTGATTTCCAGCTCTCCGCGCATCTCAACTTCTAACCGGACGGTGCTGCATAGCCGAATGGCGGAGCCGCCAAAACAGGCGACATCGTTCTCGGGTTGCGTTTTCTCGATCCGCGGGCAAGCGTGGCGCATGAGCGCTAGATTCGCGCTCAGAGTCCTCTGGTCGCGCAAGTAGTGCGTTCATTGCACATGCGACCGTAGCGATCGCACGGTTTGAATAGGCGAAGAAACTGGCCGCTGTGATCGGCAGTATCCGGCCCGAGATTGATGGATTTGTATCTTGAATTCCTTGTATGTGGTGTCGCCTTTGGTGATGGCTCGGCGTGGTGAAACTCGATTTCTCCCCCCAACGGTGGGAAGGAGGCAGACAATGGACAGGGTAGCGGGAGTTGTGGAAGTATGGCGAACGGATAGCACTCATGAAGTCGTAATCAGCCATCCTGCTTTCGCGTCGGGCTCGAACGAGAGGGGACAAATTGTTTTCTCACCGCGGAGTGCGCGGCATTTGGCCCATTTGCTCATCGAGTACGCAGCTGATGCCGAGGCGGAGGCCGCCGGCGGAGAAACAAGCGGAGAATTGACCGGCGACTGAACTAAGACATTCAAGAAAAGAGAGAGCATCTTATGTCGATCGCCCGGCGCCAACTACTCATCGGTCTAGCCTCTGTCATTGGCTGCAGATCCATTCATCTGAAAGGCCTTGCGCAATCGGCAGCGTCGTCTGTTGTGACGCCGGACTTCGGGCCAGTTCCGGCTCCTTCCACTCAGGCGGCAAAAGCCCTCTTCAACGAAATCGGTGCCACCAGCTGGACTGAACTCAACCATCGCCTAAACATCGTAAACCTCGATATCCAGTTGCACGGTTTGCGCCATATACCCGGGATTGAAGGCACCTTCCTGACCGGCTACCCCTATAACGAGTTCTACGATTGGGACCTCTACTTCGAGAATCTTTACCTCTCCTATTATGGTGTTTGGCCTTATTGTTTCACCAACCTCAAGGAGTTTCTCAATCGTGAACAGCCGGATGGATATGTCAATCGTAGCCTGATCAAGCAGCGTGATCGCCAGGATTTTAAGCCCTTTCTTGCGCAATTGGTTGTCCTCGGCGCCAAGCAGAATCACGACGACTACGAGTGGCTGCGTGGAAACTACTATGACCGCCTGGTTAAGTACATCGATAAGTGGTTTTCTTACGACGCTGACCACAATGGTTTGCCAGTCTGGAATTCCGCGGACGCTGCCGGGACTGACAACCAGTGGTCACGCGGCGGAGCCCTCAGCTCCTTTCAAACAGAGGGCGTGGACCTCGCTTCCTATCTGATTCGCGAACTCCGAGCCATGTCAGTGATCGCCAAGCATTTGAACAGAATTGCAGACAGCACAGGCTTCAATCATCATGCAGACCAAGTCGCAAAGCTCATCAACTCGACATTTTGGGATGAGAAGCAAGGCATGTACTTCGATCGAAATGAGAAGACAGGCGAGCGCATCTATGTCAAATCAGCCACAAACTTTATGCCTCTCTTTGCCGGAGCCGCCACGCCTAAGCGCGCGAAGCGCATGATCCATGATCATCTGCTCAATCCTGAGGAGTTTTGGCTCAGCTATCCGGTGGCGAGCTACGCGAAAACCGAACCCGATTACTATCAGGGCTCGCACCACGAATGCAATTGGCGCGGTCCTTCATGGGCGCCTACAAACTATATGATCTTTCAGGGTTTGAGAACCTACGGCTATAAGACTGAGGCTCATGAGTTAGCCACACGCCTCTTCAACATGGCACTACTCAAGAATCCCGTTCTTCGCGAATATTACAACGCGGAGACTGGGGAGGGCCTTGGCCAGACTCGCTTCTGGGGGTTTACCGCCCTGTACTATGGTATGCTCCTGGAATCCATTCTTGAATATGACCCATCGACATTGCAGAAGCCGGCCGAACCCATCGTCACCAAAGAACTGGGCATTGCATTCCAGATCTAACATTGAGCAAAGCAGATATGCGATAAGGGAGAATGGGTCTTTAGATCAATACAGGGCTCATCGCCGCCCCCAAGGAAGTTATATTGGAGATCATGTTGTTTCTTAACTCTTAGCCAACCGAGCGCGATATCAGTTGGCGATATCTGGGCATGATCGGCATAGGGGCCGCAGTCACCTGCCGACCCCTGCCACACCACTGTGCGAACGGGTCCGTACAAGGCGGTTCGAGAAGTTACGCCGTCACTCACCGACCAACGAAGGAAGGCCAAGCGATTTGAAATAGGCATTTGAAAGCCCCACAGAGAGGGCAGAGAGGATGAAAATCCCGATCTGATTCGAAGAATTCGATAGACGGTTGAGCAAATCGAATAGGGAGATTGCCATAATGTTCTTCTGAGCGTCTTCAAACGATTTCACATCAGCCCAGAAGTTGACGACCAGGGGGTTGAACCGATCATCGCGGCTCTCAAGGACACTCCTTCCGAGATGGGCGGGTACTCCCTGCCAGAGCTTGCACCATGAGCCACCGTTTCTGAGGGTGACGATGAAGTTTGGATCCGTTGCGGGCTCTAAGATGTGTGTGGATAGGGAAAAGCAAGTTATTGTGTACCTCCGTGGGCACAATTTCGGGTGCGGTTAGTTGGTGCTGGTTTTCAAGTTTGGATGTCACTTTGTCGAGGGAATCTGGCTGGGCATTAGAACACTAATGCGAGATCTTCAGCCTGAGATGAAATCAGCAACCGGCCGCTGGCGAGGAGTGAACTGCGGACGTCTTTGTGCCCGGTTTGTGCCTAAGGGGTGTCGCTTCTGGCGATTTGAGCGATTTTGGCGATTCTAGAATCAGCAACTTACATGTTCTGAGTACCGGGGGTAAGGTTCGCCCCCCCTCCCGGCACCAATAAAACAAAAGACTTATGAAATATAAGCACTCTTGACCGAGTGGCAATTCTTGCGAGCCCGGCATTTTCGGCACCTCACGGCAAGGCAGCTCTGTTTCACGCTCCGTTAAGCATACGCACAAAGCCGGCTTCATAGCGGTCCGGGGACTCCCACGTGCCAGACTCACCCGACCTGAAGATTGCGTCGATTACAGACATATTCGCGATTGCATCTTCAATCGAAACAGGGACTTCAGTGTTGTCCAAAATGGCCTTGGAAAAGGCATCCCCTTGCAATGTGTATTGGTCGCACGGCGGAAAACTTTCTATGGCGATGCCGCTTCCAGAGAGATCGCCCGTGCTGTCGATAAAGATCCGGGTGGCGCGGTCGAAGGGCGCGTTCACGGGGATTTCGATTTCGATGCGGCCTCGCGTGCCCAGGAAGTGGATGCGCTGGTACGGAATCAATTGTGTACTGCAGGTGAAGATTGACTGGCCACCTGGGAAATCGAGAATGGCCGATGTGAGCCGATCCGTATGCATCTGCGGGTCGCGATCGATGAGAGCGACCACGCGCGTGGGTTCCTGCGCGAACGCGCAACGCGAAGCATGAATGAGATAGCAGCCGATGTCCATGAGTCCGCCGCCGCCGATATCAGCACGGTTGCGAATGTTGTCTGGGTTGACATTGAAATAGCTGAAAAAGCCGGTGATGGAGCGAAGTTCCCCGATGCGCCCTTCGTCAAGCAGTTGCCTGAGACGAAGCCATTGCGCAGAACTGCGAATCATGAAAGCTTCGCCAATTTTGACTCCGGTGCGGGAACGAACGGCCAGAAGAGTCTTAGCTTCTGTGGCTGACATGCTGATGGGCTTTTCGCAGAGAACGTGCTTGCCGGCTTCAGCCGCTTTGATCGTCCAGGGGACGTGGAGGTGATTGGGCAGAGGATTGTAGATGGCGTCGATGTTCGGGTCTGCGAGCAGCTCTTCGTATGATCCGTAAGCCACCGGAATGCCAAGCGCGGCGGCGGCTTCTTCTGCCTTGGCCAAATCGCGAGATGCTATGGCAACGACGGTGCAGTGTTGGCACCGCTGCATGGCTGGAAGAACTTTTCTCAACCCAATCGCAGCAGTGCTTAGAACTCCCCAGCGGATTTTTCGTGAGATCGGGGACTTGAGCTTTTCAGCTGGCGCAACGGTCGGCTGGGCGTTTTCTTCTGTAGGGCTCATCAAGGTCTCCCAAGAGTGATTCTACGTCCACAAGTAGCGCGAGCCATGTCGAACTGTCTGCGCGCCACTCCGAAATTCAAATACCAGCAGGTGTCGGCTTTAAAGCGCCTTGATTGCTTCGGACTGCGGATCGGCCGTGGTGCGGGGCGTGATAGTATAGATTGTGGTCCGCTCAATGCGGTCGCCTATGTTCATTGTCACGAGTGGGCCGTTGGTTTCAAGCTCTACATAATTCATCGGATCGGGGTTGGTGTAGACCTGGGTCACACAACCACCATCGGGAAACTCTCCCGTCCCTTGTTCTGCATCGATGCGGACAACGCAGCTTCGGCCAACCCAAATCATGCTTGTTCCATCCGTACCGATTTTCACGACTTCGCGGTGATGCCGTGCGAGGGAAAGCAGGCCACCCTTGATCATCAGGTCTGCGGGCTCAGCACCCATCAACCGGACGTATCCATTTGCGAATTTCGATTCCGCGGGAAGCAGAATCGCTATGCGCTCTGGCTCACGCATCTCGGTGATCGTCCAAACCCCAACCTTGACAGGGCTCCCGGCAAGCTTGTCGAACTCAGTTCGAACGCGCATGACCGGTTGGCCAGGCACCAGTTCCACTTTTCGCACGATCTGGATGCCAAAGGCCGGATCGATGGATGAAGTCAACACGATGCCCCCTTCCGCTTCAATTGCTTCCATCGGTTGGCGGTCGAACGCGACAGGAGGAGGCCAATACCGGCCTTGCTGCAGGGTCCAGGACGCCTGGGGGGCGGGCCAGCACTTATCTCCGCCAAAATTGAGCCACTGGTCCACGAGGGAGTGGTGGGCAGCCTTCGGGTGCAACTGGCCGTCCAGCGTCCGGTTTTCCCAGAAGACACCTTCCGAATCACCCGACAGGCGCAGCTGCATCACGCGCGCAATTGAGGGAACGATCACAGCCTCAACATGGCCATTCTGAATCAGGAGGCAATCGGGCCATCCATGCCAGCCGATGCGTGTGATAGACGCAGGTGATCCCTCGTGGAAGCTTGAATCAGGGGCGGCCGATATTTCGGGGCGGCTTACCAAGGTGTTGGTTCCTTCTCGTACCACAGAAATCGCTGAATTGATTCAATTCCTTTGCCTGGCGATTTGCATCATTGGGCGGGTCGCGCCAACTAGTCACCATCGGCAGCGGCCTTGTCTGTTTCAATCTCGCGTTCAGTCAAATGATCGAACCATGTGAACTTGAGAATGGCCGATGTTGCAAGAATCACCGCGAGTGCAATGCCGGCGCGATCGAACTCCTGGATCACGATGTAAAGAGGCAAAGCCACCAGGGCAATCTGCCACACGATGCCGACCGCGATATTGAACATGTCGCGGAAGAAGTCCTTGTTGCGTTTGAATCCGGGGTCTTCAGCCAGCACCTTCTTGAGGATCGGTCCCCAGAAGCCCCAGGGCCGGACGCGGCGATAGAAGTCCATCAGCACTTCATCCGACTCCGGCTTGGTGAGCAGCGTGCCCAGAAGGCAGCCGATCAAGGAGATGGCCAACACCACCGGAAAGATGATGACTACTTCCATATTGATGGAATAGGTGGCCAGCAATTGCTGCACAAACGGCACCAGTGGAACGATCTTGGGCATGACAATGGCGGAGGCTATGCCTGTGACCATGCCCCAGAAGTAGCCGTAACCGGTAAAGCGCCACCAGTACCACTTGAGAACGTTGGATGCCGTGTAGCCTCCCCACAATCCGGAGACGATCCACACCACAACCGAGTTCACCGAATCGACGTTCCATCCGATCAGCACGCCAACCACCACCACGGCAAGGGATGCCAGGTAGCTGAGACGGACGTAGGTCTTAGCCGATGCATTTGGATTGATGAAGCGCTTGTAAATATCGTTGACGAAGTAGGGCGGGGCCGCATTCACCGTAGCCGCGAAGTTCGACATGAATGCCGCGAGCAAGCCGGCAATCAAAAAGCCCAGCAGGCCCACCGGCACAAAGCTTTGCAGCGCATAGGGCAGCACCAACTCAAAGTCCATGTGTGTGCCCATGTCACGAAGCTGAGGACTATAGAAGGCTGCAGCCAGCACGGTGAGACCGATGACCAGAAAGTAGCGCGGAGGGGTAAGAACGATGTTGACCCACGCGCTCATCATCGAGGCTTCGCGCGGATTCTTCGCGGAAAGGACGCGCTGCATATCGTAGTTGGGCGCGGGTCCTGCTCCTGAGATCGGTATGCCTTTAAAAAGAAGCATGACGACAAAGAAACCGAATAGCCCGTATCCATCCTGCGCGATCTTGGTGGAGGCCGCCGGAAGCAGCGTTGACCAATCCAAGTTCAAATTCCAGCCAAAGAAGATGTTGTCCCAGCCGGCCGGCACCACACGGTGCAGCATCTCCGGTGCAACCTTGCGCATCGCGATAATGCCCACTGAAAATGAGGCGATGGAAAGAATAAAGAACTGGACAACCTCGGTGATCACCACGCTGATCATGCCGCCTTTGATCACATAGATTGCAGTTATCGCGATGAGGATGAGCGCGTACTCATTGGCGGTCAGATTCCAGGGCAGGAACGTCTGCGCGAACTTGCCGATGCCCTTGAATGCGTACGTGAAGAATCCGATGATGCTGAGGAATGCATAGATCACAACAATCAGGTGCGAGAGCTGTGCGCCCCGTCCGGTGCCAAAACGCGTCTTGATCCACTCCGCGCCCGTCATCACCTTGGAACGACGCAGCCATGCGGAGAGATAGACCATCAGAAATATCTGGTTGAACGTGGGCCAAAGCCAGGGAATCCACACACTCTTCAAGCCGTAGACAAACATCCAGGAGACCAGCAGCATGGTGCCGCTGATGTCGAACATGCCCGATGCGTTCGAAATACCCAGCATGTACCAGGGCATCGCATTCCCGCCGAGAAAGTAGCTCTGCATGCTCTGCGAAGCGCGATGCGAAACCCAGTAGCCGATGACTACCGTGCTCAGCAGGTAGGCCACGATAATCACGATGTCAATGACGTGAAGATGCATTTGGTGCCCTCAATCTTTGTGGAAGGTGCCTTCCTAAAAGCACGCTTCCCCAACTCTCTATCTCAGTTCACCGGCCAGAAGGAACACCAGCGATGCTTGCCAGTTGATCGCAATCTCATTGCTTGCATACGAGGCCAATTGATCGGCATAGACCTTGCCCGGAGGCAAATCCTTGGGTAGCGCCGCAAGCACCGCGTCTTGGCGGCCCGCATTCGGCCCGCCGGAAAGCAGCCCCGGCCAAGGTCCCGGCTGCTTGCCTGATCCGCTCGGCCGGTGATGCGGATGCTGAACTGAATTCTGGCCAACCTGCGTCACCCATGAGAGCGAAAACGTGTTCCTGCCCAGCAGGTAGTGCAGATTGTCGCGCGCCGCGTCCAAAAAGCTGGCGTCCGGCGAAAACACGTTTGCGATGAGCAGATACAGGCCATAACTCGCCGCAATGCCATTCGAGCCCCACACGTAGTCCTTCGACTGCATGCTGATCCGGTAGGGATTCGCAATCGTGCGATCAACCACAGCACGCGCCGCGACAATCGTTCGCTGGCGGATTGCCGCAATCGTTGTGGCATCGGACCCTTTGCGACGGGAAAGCGCATAGGTCCAAAGAGCCATAGGCGCCAATTGGTTCCAGTTCTCAGCCGGAGGCGAGTCGAGAGTGGGGAGAAACTCCGCATAGTTCTTCAGGAAAAAGTCATTGAACGCGGACTCGCCGGTGGTGCGACCAAGTTCAGCCGCAGCCCAAAGCCGTTCGTCCTTGCAGTTGGCATCCCCATATTCACCTGTGTTGACACCTGGCGGATTCTTGAACGTGACATTGGGATATTTCTCCGTCCAGGCCCATGCGCGACGAGAGGCATCGAGCGCCCGCGCGGCAAACTTCGCGTCATAACGCTTGAAGACACGTGCGGCTATTGCGCCTGCTGCTGCGAGATCGGCAGTCGCGCAGGTGCTCTTGTAGGGCGCGGCCCCGGTTCCCATTACTTCGCTCGGCAAGGTGTCATCTTCTGGGGAGACGAAGCCGGAAAAGTTTTCGCTTGTTTGCTTATGCCAGACTCCGCCATCGTCGTCCTGCATCTTCAACATCCATTCGAGATTCCAGCGAGCCTCGTTGAGAATGTCCGGCGTGCCGTTGCCTGTCTCCGGAATCTTGAGCGAAATCTTCCTTAACTTCGATCCGTAGATCTCCCATGCCCACAACAAAGTCCCGGTGCTGATTCCGGAATTGACCATATATCGGCCATAGTCCCCCGCATCATGCCATCCACCAATATTGTCCCGTGGTCCTTTAGCCCCCGAGGAGGAGTGAAACTTGCCATGCAGATGGCAGGCCGGGTGCGAATAACCAGGAAACTCCGGCCCCAAGTCGACCGCGGTGCCGCAACGTTGGCCATAGAATCCGCGCATCGCCAAATAGTAAGTGCGCTCAAACACATTCTTGGCCACAGTAAAGTTCCAGCTGCGGCCCACACCGGGAATCTCAAGATAGTAGCTGCCCGCCTTGTGAAAGCTTGAGAAGTCCGCTGCCTGCACCTGGTCGCCGGTAAGGGAGTCAGCCTGCGCTTGTGCCAGCTTGCCTTGAAAGACCACAATGCCATCGTTGGCACGACGAACTTGAAAAGTCTCAGCCGGAGTACTAACCAGGGCGACCTTGGGACCGTCGAGGGGATAACCTACCTGGTCGACTTTGATTGCCGCATTCGCGCTATCGGCTCCATGAGCCAGCGAAGCAGGAAATAGAAGAAGACCCGCAATGACCACAGAAGCTGAAAGCTTTTGGACGAACGGTGCGTGGATAAAAGCCAGGAACAGGGAACTTGGCATGTGTGGACTTTCGCTTCGCGCTACCAACTTCGGTCAGTCAAAAAAACGGGCAAGTTTCTCAGATTGACGAGAATCCCAGCAACGGTTCCAGTTCCGTAGGGAGTTTTGCCTGATTTAGCCTGCGCAGATACTTTTGCACATTCGCGGCGCTTCGCGCAAATTATTTCTCCAAACCCCAAAGTACCCTGAAGTGTCCTAGAAAATCGTTTGATTAGCTCTCCAGCGGGAGGCTATACTTGGGGCGTCTCTGATTCCCAGGAGTACTAAGCATGAAGTTCGGCTATTTTGATGACTTAAATCGCGAGTATGTGATTACACAACCAGACACACCCTTGCCGTGGATCAATTATTTGGGTTGCCAGGCTTACTTCGGGATCATCTCCAACACAGCAGGTGGCTACTCGTTCTATCGCGATGCCCGCCTTCGCCGCATTAGCCGATACCGGTATAACAATGTGCCACTGGACTTCGGTGGGCGATATATATATCTGCGCGATGACGAATCAAAGGGATTCTGGTCTCCCTCCTGGAAACCAACCTGCAACAACCTGCAGGACTATTCGTGCCGTCACGGCATGGGCTATACGGTGATTGGTTCGACCTTCGGCGGCATTGAGGCACACACGCGCTATTTTGTTCCACTCGACGAAAACCTTGAAATTTGGCAGTTGACCGTTACAAACCACCGCGAGACACACGCGGCGATTTCAGCGTTTGCGAATATCGAGTTCTGCCTGTGGGATGCTCAGGACGACGCCACCAACTTCCAGAGGAACTTCAACATCGGACAAGTTGAAGTGGAAGATGGCGTGATCTATCACAAGACGGAATATCGCGAGCGACGCAATCACTTTGCCTACTTTGCCTGCTCTGAGCCTGGAGCGGGATTCGATACGCAGCGAGAGGCATTCCTGGGCCGCAACCGAGGATGGGAAAATCCCGCGACGGTTGAAGTGGGTCAACTGACCAACTCGATTGCCCATGGCTGGTCGCCCATTGGCGCCCATCAGGTTAAGCTCAATCTGGAGCCCGGAGAGACGCGGCAGGTCGTGTTTGTGCTTGGCTACCATGAGAATCCCGTTGCCGAAAAATTCGATCCTCCCGGTTCGCAGACGATCAACAAGAAGCAGGTCAGGCCAGTGATCGCGAAATACCTCAGCGCCAGTGAGGCTGACGCAGCATTCGAGCGGCTTCGCCTTTACTGGGATAGTGTGTTGAGCGTTTTCCAGGTGAGCACGCCCGACATTCATACCGATCGCATGGTCAACATATGGAACGCCTACCAGTGCATGGCAACATTCAACATGTCGCGATCTGCCTCGTCCTATGAGTCAGGCATTGGGCGAGGACTCGGTTTCCGAGACTCAAACCAGGATCTGCTCGGCTTCGTGCACATGGTGCCATCGCGGGCGCGGGAACGCATCCTGGATCTGGCTTCGACTCAACTCCCAACCGGCGGCGCGTACCACCAGTATCAGCCGCTCACCAAGCGAGGAAACAATGACATCGGTGGCGGCTTTAATGACGACCCGCACTGGCTCATCATCGGTGTCTCCGCGTATTTGAAGGAGACGGGCGACTGGAGCATTCTGGACGAACCGGTTCCCTACGATAATGAGCCGGGCTCTGAGGCGCCCCTCTACAACCACCTGCAACGGAGCTTCAACTACACATTGGACCGGCTTGGCCCGCACGGGTTGCCCTTGATTGGTCGCGCCGACTGGAACGACTGCCTCAACTTGAATTGCTTCTCTGATACGCCGGGCCAGAGCTTCCAGACCACAACCAACAAGGAAGGCAAGGTCGCAGAGTCGGTCTTCATCGCTGGACTGTTCGTCCATGCCGGACGCGAGCTTGCCGCGATTGCTCAACGGCGCGGCCTTGACAATGAAACTGCCTCCTATCTCGACCAAGCAGCGAAGATGGAGGAGGTCATCCGCCAACATGGGTGGGACGGCGAGTGGTTTCTGCGCGCATACGACAACTTTGGCGCCAAGATCGGCTCAAAGGAATGCGAGGAAGGTAAGATCTTCATCGAAACTCAGGGATTCTGCACGCTGGCTGGGATTGGCCTCGAAGATGGCACAGCAATGAAAGCCCTCGACGCAACCCGCGAGCACCTTGCCACCAAGCATGGCATCGTTGTGCAGCAGCCAGCCTACTCGCAGTACTACCTGAATCTAGGCGAAATTTCCTCTTACCCGCCTGGCTATAAGGAGAACGCGGGCATCTTTTGCCACGTCAACCCGTGGGTGATGATCGGCGAGACACGCCTGGGACGTGGCGATGCGGCACACGACTACTACACCCGAATCAATCCATCGGCACGCGAAGAGATCGGCGACTTGCATCGCTGCGAGCCATACGTTTACGCGCAGATGATCGCGGGCAAGGATGCGCCCACGTTTGGCGAGGCCAAAAACTCCTGGCTCACGGGCACGGCAGCGTGGAACTACTACGCCATCGTGCAGTGGATACTGGGCGTGCGGACTGCCCTGGACGGCCTTGAAATTGCACCTGTGATTCCCAAGAACTGGCCCGGGTTTACAGCCACGCGCACCTTTCGCGGTGTGGTCTACACAATCTCGATCGAGCGCAAGGGCGACGGCAATCAGATTGCGCTCACCGTGGATGGCGTGGCAATCGAGGGCAATATTGTCGTTCCGCCCACCGATGGACGAAAAGAAGTTTCGATCAAGGGTATTCTGAGTTAGGAGATGCACCTTGTACGTCGCGAGTGAAAAGCGGTACGACACGATGCAATACCGCCGCTGCGGGCGAAGTGGCGTGCGCCTGCCTGCCATTTCCCTGGGGCTATGGCACAATTTCGGAGGAGTGGACACCTTTGAGAATGGCCGCGCGATGGTGCGGCGGGCTTTCGATCTGGGTATCACGCACTTCGATCTTGCCAACAACTATGGGCCACCGCCGGGAAGCGCAGAAAGCAACTTCGGGGAGATCCTGCGTCTCGACCTCAAGCCCCATCGCGACGAACTGATCATCAGCAGCAAGGCCGGTTACGATATGTGGCCCGGACCGTACGGCGATTGGGGGTCACGCAAGTATCTCCTCGCAAGCCTGGACCAGAGCCTCAGACGCATCGGCCTTGAGTACGTTGACATTTTTTACTCGCATCGGCCCGACCCAGACACTCCAGTGGAAGAAACCATGGGTGCGCTTGATCAGGCAGTCCGTTCCGGCAAGGCCCTCTATGCAGGCATCTCCAATTACGATGCGAAGCAAACTGCGGCGGCCGCGAAGATTCTGCGCCAGCTCGGCACGCCGTGCCTGATTCATCAGCCCAAGTACTCAATGTTTTCCCGCTGGGTTGAAGATGGATTGCTCGATGTGCTGGGCGATGATGGGATTGGCGGAATTGCCTTTTGCCCGTTGGCACAGGGGCTTCTGACAGACCGGTACCTGCAAGGCATTCCCAGCGACTCGCGCGCATCGAAGCCTCATGGATTCCTCAAGAAGAAAGACATCGACGAGCATCGTCTCGGGCAGGTACACGCGCTGAATAAACTGGCCAGTGTGCGCGGACAATCGCTGGCACAGATGTCACTTGCATGGCTTCTCCGCGACGACCGAATGACTTCAGCGCTGATTGGAGCGAGCCGGGTAGAACAAATCGAGCAGAATGTGGCGGCGATCGCAAACCTCAAGTTTTCCGAAGACGAGTTGGCTGCAATCGACTCTATTCTGAGGCCACCTGAAGAAATTGCGCAATTTGGACGCCCTCTCGGTAGCTGAGGTTGCATCCCGCACCTTCGCGAAAATCTGGAGAATCGCTCTCTCCAGACTGCTCAGATACTTTTCAGATTGGAGAGCTCGCTGTGGAGGACTTACGACAGAGCGCAGAATCTGAGCTGATCTCCGACATACTACCCTTCTGGCTCAAGTACGCGGTCGACAATGATTTCGGCGGCTTTCGCGGCCAGATTACAAATGACTTGACGATTGATCCGCAGGCAGCCAAAGGGCTTATCCTGAACGCGCGGATTCTGTGGACGTTCGCAAAAGCGTTCAACGTCTATCGCGATCCAGCATATCTCGCAACAGCCGAGCGCGCCTTTCAATATATCTCTCGCTTCTTCTGGGACGACGAATTTGGCGGAGTCTACTGGATGGTGGATTACTTAGGCAATCCTCTCGACACAAAGAAGCGCATCTATGGGCAGGCGTTCACCGTCTACGCGCTGGCCGAGTACGCTCATGCCAGCGGCGACGTGGAAGCAGTTGCCAAAGCCATGCAGCTGGTAGAGCGAATCGAGTCTGCAGGTCATGACAATTTACACCGCGGATATTTTGAGACCTTTGAATGCGACTGGACGCCAGCTTTGGACCAGCGCCTGAGCGACGTGGACATGGACGAGAAGAAGTCCATGAATACTCATTTGCACTTGCTGGAAGCATATGCCACGCTACTGCGTCAGCAAGAGGACGCGACCGTTCGCCTCCGGCTTAGAGAATTGATCGAGATATTCCTGCAGTACATCATCGATCCGGCGACACAGCATTTCATTCTTTTCTTTGACGAGGCGTGGCAGCCGCGATCTCAAATAATCTCGTTCGGGCACGACATTGAGGGGAGCTGGCTGCTCTGTGAAGCCGCTGAGGCGCTTGGCGATCCGGAGGTGCTCAAGCGCGTGCGCGACGTCGCGGTGAAAATGGCGCAGGCAGTCTATGAACAAGGCCTGGATGCGGACGGTGGGCTGCTGTACGAGGCCGACCAACATGGGATCATCGATTTTGACAAACATTGGTGGCCACAAGCTGAGGCCGTGGTCGGCTTCCTCAATGCCAACGAACTCTCGGGTGGAATTCACTTCATGAATGCGGCCAAACGCAGCTGGGCATTCATTCAGGACCACATGATCGATTCAATACATGGGGAATGGTTTTGGCTGGTTTCGCAAACAGGGATACCCGACGCGGCCCGGGACAAAGTGGGGCCGTGGAAGTGCCCATATCACAACAGCCGTACTTGCTTTGAAGTGATGGAGCGGCTGGACCGCAAGAAGGTTTGCATCGTTGGCAGTTCGCCAGCCGAGGATGGAAAGACCGGAGTGAGGGAATGAAACAGGCAGCATTTAGAAAAGGCGTTCTGGCATTGTTGAAGGAGCAGAAGAGACTGCTGACGCGACGTAATCGAAAGTCGCCCGACGGCAACGGAATCTTTGAACGGTACAAGTTTCCAGTCTTGACCGCTGCTCATGCACCTATTTCATGGCGCTATGACCTGAATCAGGAGACGAATCCTTTCCTAATGGAACGAACCGGGGTTAATGCTGTCTTCAATGCGGGCGCGATCCTGCACAAGGGCAAGTTTCTGGTGGTAGCGCGGGTTGAAGGGGCGGATCGCAAGTCGTTTTTCGCCGTGGCTGAAAGCCGAAATGGAACGGAGAACTTTCGCTTCTGGGATTATCCGATTCTGATGCCGGAGGCCGGAGACCCGGATACCAATGTCTATGACATGAGGCTGGTGAAGCACGAGGATGGCTGGATCTACGGCCTGTTTTGCACGGAATGCAAAGACCCGAAGACGCCGGAGTGGGACACGTCTTCCGCCATTGCGCAATGCGGCATCGCCCGCACGAAAGACCTGAAGACGTGGATAAGGTTGGCAGACCTGAAGTCGAAGTCTCCTCAGCAGCGGAATGTTGTGCTGCATCCTGAATTTGTAGATGGGAAGTACGCTTTCTATACTCGCCCGCAGGACGACTTTATCAAGGCCGGCAAGGGCGGCGGCATCGGCTGGGGGCTGGCGGCCAGCATCGAGAGAGCCGTAATCGACAAGGAAATCATCCTCGACAACCGTGAATACCACACCATACAGGAGGTCAAGAACGGCCTGGGACCCGCTCCCATCAAAACGCCCCAGGGCTGGCTGCACCTGGCGCATGGCGTGCGCAACACCGCTGCCGGCCTGCGCTACGTGCTCTACCTTTTCCTTTGCGAACTCAAGCGGCCCTGGGTTGTGACGCACAAGCCAGCAGGGTACTTGATCGCGCCTCAAGGCGATGAGCGCGTGGGCGATGTTGGCAACGTTGTTTTCAGCAATGGCTGGATTGAACGAAAACATGGAGGCGTCTTTATCTACTACGCCTCATCGGACACGCGACTGCATGTGGCCACGAGCTCGGTGCGGCGGCTTCTGGACTATGTCCTGCACACACCAGCCGATCCCCTGCGCAGTCACGCCTGCGTGGAGCAACGCTTCGCATTGATTCATGCGAACCTAGCCGCGTTGGAAGCTCTGAAATTGTCGGAAGGCAAGCGGCGGTCTGCCAGCAAGTCTGGCCAGTCCACGAAGTCAAAGGAGAAGTAGCGCTCAATTCTTGGGTGGGAATTCCGCGAGCCTATTTCTGCTTCTGGTCCTGCGAAGCTGGTTGGGATGAGGGCTTGGTCTCGCTTTGCGAATCATTCTGAGCAGCGAGTCGCGCCGCCTTCTCAGCTTTCTTGCGCTTGTGGTGGCGCACGATGTCAGGCCAGAACTCGATCACCTCAGCGCCAATGATTCCCTGGGCGGAAACCGTCAGCCCATTCTCGAGAGTCTCCCCAACAGTGCGTTGAGAGGCTGGATAGTATGTATCGGAAATTGCCGCGCCGATGAAGTTGCCCAGAAGGTTCGCGTAATTCGGCCCCCAAGTACCCTTGTCGCGCCTGCACCATCCCGTACTGGCCGCAGCCCACAGGGCACGGTTGACGAACTTGCCCGAACCCTTCTGGTAATAGCGTGGATCTTCGCGGAACAGGGAAGTCAACACTGCATTGCCAAAAAAATTGCCGATGAAGGCATCGGAGTAGCCGGCACCAAATCGTCTTGCATAGCCTTGGACGCCCTGTCCCCACTCCGGGTAGCTGTCTTCGGCCATGCCAAGGCCGGCAACGAAAGCTGCAAGTCCGAAAGGCCAAGGGTCAGTTTCGCTCTTGAAAAAAAGCTGGAACTTTTGCGTCTTGGTGAGAGGCAGCGCGTCCATGTTTCTGGTGGTGTTAAAGGTGGCCATCACTCCCAGGACCCGCTGATGTTCTTCTGCCTTCAACTGCTCATCGGCCTTTTCACGTGTGCTCTTTTCGGCGGCGTCCTTGTCAGCTGGTGCCTGGGAACTCGAGCTGCCCTGTGACGCCCCGGACTGGGCTGCGGGGGCCTGCGCTGGAGTTGGAGTAGGGGCTGGCTGTTGGGCGCTTTGGCTTGGATCAGCGGGCGTCTGTTCGCTGGGAGGACCCGCCGTGCCTTGCGGCTGGGGCGCGTCTGGAAGGTTGGATGCGGCCATCACAACCAAACCCGCACCCGTGTCCTGCGAAAATGCAAGCGTGGGCAACGCTAAAATGCCAATGCCTGTAAAGAATATTGCGGAGATAAAAGATAAAGCTGAGCGCATCCATTCACCAGGTGTAGAGTGGGCGCTCACCTGGGTGGTTCGCCTGAAAAAGGCAAACTAGACCTGGGGGATGGCCAGACTCTAGGATAAATCACCCTTGCAGAAGGCCTTCATTCAAGGCCGGCTGCGGGGGCGAACATTCTTTGTCGACAAGAGGTGCTTTGTTGTTAGACGCAAATCCACGCCACGCAGTCACATAGAAATCAGTTTGGACGGAGTTAGCAGATATGCGGTCAATCAGCGACAGGCGTTTCATTGGATTGTTGGGGTGATGCGGGTGTAGATTCCTGGAACGGCTAGTCAAAATCCGTGAGCCCCGCGCGAGGAGAGAGAATCTATTGGCAATCCAGTCGTGCATCGCGAAATCGTCGGCGAGAATATTCGGCTACTTTCGGATTTCTACCGGAGCGTCTCCGACTGGAGGCTCGACGAGATCTGGAGCAGCATCGCCGGTCAGTACCGGTTTGGGAGTTTGGAGGTGGAATGGGCGCGATGGGGCAGCCAGGCCACATGTGACTTTTTATGTTGAAGTTGCAGGTATCAAAGCGGCGCTCGCCCTGAACGAAAGCAGAGATGGAGAAAAGGCTCTTGATCCGCATCCCGGGGCTATCGGGGCAATCTTAACCGGGCTCGCCGGCCCCGAGGGAAATCTGATTGGGCTGGTGGGGCAGCCAATGAAGCAGTGAAACAAGGTCGAATGCTTCAACTCCGCGAAGTTGCTCAGAAAACGAGCTCTTGCTGTCGATTACTTGGCCCCGAGATCACTGTGTGCTGTAATGATCGGGAGATGAGCACGACCGACTGGTTACCGTTAATCGATCTCCTACGGGGCGCGGGGCTGGAGTTCGAAAAGGGATTGAGCGATTTTGAGATTGAGGATTTGGAGTCTAGATTCGATTTTCGATTTCCGCCAGATCTTCGTGCACTCTTGAAGGCAGCTGTCCCATTCTGGAACTCTCCGCGTTGGCATTCGGGCAGTGATTTGGATATTCGGCAGTGGTTTGACGGACCACTCGAAGGAATCCTGTTAGATGTAGAGCATAACGAGTTTTGGCTTCCAGAATGGGGCAAACGGCCAGAGGACCTTCCCGACGCATTGGAAATTGCTTCCTTGAGGATCAAGGAGGCGCCGAAGCTCATACCAATAATCTTTAACCGTTATATCCCTGAGCTTCCACTGCAAGCTGGAAATCCCGTCTTCTCGGTTCATCAAGCAGACATCATCTATTATGGGTTCGATTTGGAGGACTATCTCCGCCACGAGTTTAATTTGCCCCGCAAAGAGTGGCCGGCACAGATTCGTCCAATAGAGTTCTGGGACCCCAATCGATTTCAAGAGCTGCGTTGGGAATAGGGGTCTTCGATCATCGCAATACCACGCTCGATGGCTGAAGCCCACTCAATCTGCGGCTATTCGGCATGGCTGAAGCCATGCCCTGACACGAGACCAGACCGAATAACTCGCATTCGCAG
>Ga0224545_1000074_pt1 | contig 19084 bp, 15 predicted proteins | sample 714P12024metaG_FD_179906 | JGI IMG/M metagenome (GOLD analysis project Ga0224545, IMG submission 179906) | Peat soil microbial communities from Stordalen Mire, Sweden - 717 P1 20-24 | ecosystem: Environmental > Terrestrial > Soil > Wetlands > Peat | place: Sweden: Norrbotten County, Stordalen... | reverse complement strand
TCGGGCACATAGAATCAAGGACTTGCAACGAGCCCGAGAACAAGGTTGTTGGGCACCTCTCTTCGTTCCGCGAAAGGGAACCACCTGATTCGTCCCGGAGAAAATCGCCGCCAATCTAGGCCGTTTGCTGGATAGGAGGGGAGACAAAGCGAATGGCTCGGATGAATTCCAGCCAATTGGGCCGCAAAATACCGGTTTCTGACAAACTGAAAGGAATAGAGAGGAATATTAGGACTGGCTGGCGGAGGGGGTGGGATTCGAACCCACGAGACCCTTTCGGGCCTAACGGTTTTCAAGACCGCCGGAGTCAACCGCTTTCCTACCCCTCCTGCATCATCAGTTTACTGACAACTGGTCTCGGTTCCAACTATCAACACGTAGGACTCACGAACAACTAAGTCAATATTTGACCAGGTCTTCGTCACCACGAATAGATCGCCAAAAACTTAGGCGAGCGACCTTAGAGATCCCGCCCCTGCGCATCTTCCATCTTTGCAACTTCAAAGGTAGTCTGAATTCTTGCTTTTGCGGGAGCGCATACAAAATCCAAGTACTTTTCGTCAGGTCCGACCGTCGGCTCTCCGTTACCCGTCTTCTCGGGAAAAACAAATACGACACCAGTGATTTTCTTTCCGTCTGGGCCGCGCTGAATCGCTACTTTAAGCGGAAGGATTTTTTGCTTCGCCTTTTTTCCAGAGATGAAGGTAGTCGCCTGCAACGTCGTCTCATCTGTTGAGTCAAATGGCGTCATGTCCCGGCCTCCCACAAATACCTGATATACGGCCAAAGGCTGCGCGAGTTGCTTTTCTGCATCTTCTGGTTTCATCTGGCCTTCGAGAACAGCGTTTCGGTATCCGGCTTCACGGATCGTCCGCGCAGAAGCCCACCGAATCGCGAAAGTGGCCTTCCCGCGAGCGCTCGGATCATCGCCCGCGCCTCCACTGCCCTGCCCCGTCTTCAGAGCCATCCCACCGTCGTCCGACATTTCATACTTGGGGCCGGTCTTCCAAGTGGCGTCGATCTGCACAGTTTTGCACCAAGGTGAATCCATAAAAATCTTCTTAATGTCGCTAGCATCCCACTGTTGGTATGGCTTGACTTTCCACGGGTCTCCACCAGCCCATGCCAGAGCGGCCAAAGCCAATAAAAATAACGATGTCCCGACAAACTTCAACGAACTATTTACGCGCAAGGAAATTCCTTCCTGTGATTCCATAAGACCTCCAAGCGAGCTTCGCTCGTCCGTCACCAGCCATCACCATTCGCCCCCAAAATTGCTGCCTCATCAACCAAGATACTAACAAAAACCGATACAGATACGAAACGTTGCTGTACAGCTTTATACAATTTAGTGTAGCTTTGTCTTGATTCGATCGCTTGTTGTAAAGTGCTGCGCTTCTTTTCAGGACTCACTTCACCGAAAATTGATGCTTGCCGGAAATACTTCTACAACCCACGGTGCTGATTTATCGACGGGCCATGCGAAGGGAGCTTCAACGCTCTTTCGCCATTTGTCCGGCAAGCATCTGGTGGCTGCGATGTTACTCGGTCTGGCCTTGCGCCTGTTTTTCGTCATCCATTTCCCCTTCTATGCAGGTGATACAAAATTTTACGAGGAGCTCGCGCGTAACTGGCTGGACCACGGAGTCTACGGGCTTTTCGTTCACGGGCAATTAGTGTCGGTGGATATGCGTATGCCGGGATACCCTGCGTTTCTTGCCGGCGTCTACGCCGCATTTGGACGAACGAGCAAAGCAGTTATGCTTTCCCAAGCAGTCGTCGATTTGATGACTTGCGTCTTGACCCCCATCGTTGCGGCACACATCGCTCCCGTTCGAAGCAAGACCCGTGTGGCAACTATTGCCTTGTGGCTAGCCGCACTTTGTCCCCTTACCGCAAACTATAGCGCCGTAATTCTCACAGAAGTTTTGGCATCCTTTCTCACAACGTTGGCCGTGTTAACTTTTGTGACGGCCCTTGGCCGGTCCACGGATTCTTCCAGCCCGCGCCCAGACAGCAGGAGATTGTTTTCGGATGCTGCGGGGTGGCTGCTAACAGGGGTGGTCGTCGGCCTAGGCACCTTGATACGACCGGAGGCGCCGCTTTTGTTGCTCGCAGCCGGATTCGCGCTTGCGGTTCACTGGCGGCACCGCAAAAACTGGTCGAAATTGTTTTTGGCCGCGGCCTGGATGTCTGCCGGCTTGTTTCTTACTTTGAGTCCCTGGGCGGGGCGGAACGCAAGAACAATGGGCCGTGTGGAATTTCTGTCCCCGCGTTATGCAGAAACCTACGGGGATTTTATCCCCCGCGGGTTTTATGCCTGGACGGGGACGTGGATGGTTCGATTTAGCGAAGCCTACCTTGTGACCTGGAGGCTTGGAAAAGAACCGATTGGGATCGGAGAATTGCCTTCAGCCGCGTTCGATTCGAGTGCCGAACGTGCTCGCGTAGAAGCACTGCTGGACCGCTACAACAGCAACCTGCAGATGACACCCGTTCTCGATCACGAATTCGCCGTGATCGCGCACGAGCGAAGCGCGCGCCGGCCCCTCAGAACGTACATTGCGATCCCCTTGGCTCGGATGGGGACGATGTGGTTTACGCCGCGCATCGCATTGCTACCGTACTCGGGAAATTTGTGGCCGCCTGCGGAAAGTTGGCGGAGAAATCGGACGGACTTCGGCGTGACACTGGGATTCGGAGCCTTGAACTTTGTTTATTTCGGTATCGCGTTACTGGGTGCGTGGCGTTTTCGCCGACTGCCCGCCACGGCCTTTCTGGTTACGTTCGTCGTACTCCGCACGTTCTTTCTAACACAGTTGCAAACGGTCGAGCCTCGCTACGTGATCGTCTGTTATCCCGTGATTTTGGTTCTTGGCGCGCTCGCATGTTCGCTTCCTCCACCGCACGATTCATTAGCCGCTGATTCTGCCCCGCAAATTGGGCAAGAGATATAACGCATTAAAAGCGAACCCCGATTAGTTTGAAAGACCGTTGTGATACGATTTACGGAGCAATGCGGCCTGCACGCTAAAATTCTCTCCCGGGCAGATGGAGTACGAATGATGCGAAAAGCAATCGTTGTCGCGGCAATATCTTTTATCGCACTAATCGGGTTCGGCGTTGGCTTCGTGCACGCCCAAAACGCTTCCGAACAGTCACAGTCTCCCAAGCCCAGCGCTGTTGACGACAATCAGCAGAGCGATGTCCCTGCGTACCATGCCAGCCGTCCCAAAACACCTTTGCCTGAGACACTCCACCCGGAGCAATTCACTGATGTGCAGACTCAGAATGTTTATGCGTTGGCCGCCAAGATCAAAAGCGTCCTTTACCAGCAGCCGTGCTATTGCCATTGCGACAAAGAAATGGGGCATACCAGCCTCTTGAGTTGCTACACCGACCGCCACGCCTCTGTATGCGCGTTGTGCCAAAAAGAAGCGGTCCTTGCATACACGGAATCTCAACAGGGCAAAACGGCCGCGCAGATTCGCAAAGACATCATGGATGGGAAATGGAAGGACGTCGACCTCTCAAAATACGAAGCGCCGGCGCCATCCAACTAATCAATTGACGTTGCGTCCTTAGCGGCGGAATTAGTGAACGGGATGGGAAGACGGGCCGGTCGGCCAGTCCTGCGGAGCAAAATCAACACCCCAGAAATGCGGGCTCGGCGAAAGAAATTCGACGCCGACGCGGGTCCCTTTTTCGGAAGTGTCGCCAAGGTAAACGACTCGGCATTCTTGCTCTTCCTCTGTTACCGGATTAATCAGCAGCAGGTCTGCGCCAAGCGCGAGCTCTTCTTGAAGGTAAAGCAGGCCTCCGTGAGCATTGATCACGATCGTCTGGCTGTTCTCGCGGAATTTCCGGCCCTGAATGCTCTTGCCCGATGCGCGCACCGGTATGCGGGTGAAAACTCGTGAGCTGCGGCGCTGTTGGCTGCTACTTTGCTCGTTGACTTGTGCTTCGCTCATAGCTGTTTTCTATCGTGCACGGCGCGCGACCCGGAGTCAACAACGCCCGCCGCGGCAAGTGCCTAAAAACACAGTTCAGCTAAAAACCTTGCTAAAATCGCTCAAGGTTCCGATAGAATTACGCGTTTGTGCCATACAATGCAACCGGCCACGGTGCCCGCGCAGTTGGGGGGAGTCAGGAGCGCAGTATGAAGTTGATAGACTACATTGAGTCACGCCGCGACGAAAATCTGAACGAGCTGAAGGAATTTCTCCGCATTCCCAGCGTCAGTACGAAAAGCGAGCACAAGCCTGACATTGAGCGAGCCGCTCAGTGGGTAGCGGAGAAGTTGCGGGCTGCGGGTCTAGAAAACGTCGAAATTGCGCAGACCAAGATGCACCCTCTGGTATACGGCGAATCGCTGCATGCTCCCGGTAAACCCACCATCCTTTTTTACGGACATTACGATGTGCAGCCTGCCGAGCCTTTGGATCTGTGGACCACTCCCGCATTCGAACCCACTGTTCGCGGCGGAAGCCTTTTCGGCCGCGGCACTGCCGACGACAAGGGTCAGGTTCACATTCATTTGAAGGCTATCGAGGCGCTTAAGAAAACAACGGGGCAGATACCGCTGAATGTGAAGGTTATGATTGAAGGCGAAGAGGAAATCGGCAGTGTGAGCCTGTGGGACTTCGTGCAGAAGAATCGCGAGCGGCTGAAAGCCGATGCCCTGGTTGTGTCGGATACTTCGATGCTGGCAAGGGGCGTCCCATCCATCACCTACGGCTTGCGAGGATTGAATTACTATCAGATTGAGCTCACGGGTCCCGCGCAGGATTTGCATTCCGGGGTTTTTGGCGGCGCAGTACCGAACCCGATTACGATCCTGGCGGAAATGATTGCGAAGCTGCACGACAAGAATTTTCGCGTCACGGTCCCAGGTTTTTATGACCAAGTACAAACACTTTCTCGCCAAGAGCGTGAAGCTCTGAATTCCCTGCCATGGAAAGAAAAGGACTTTCGCAAGACTGTGGGCGCGCCAGGATTATGCGGCGAGAAGGGCTACACTATCGTCGAACGGCTTTGGACCAGGCCGACACTCGATATAAATGGAATCTGGGGCGGATACATGGATGAAGGCGCTAAGACCGTGATACCGTCGAAAGCGTGGGCAAAGTTTTCCACGCGCTTGGTGCCGAACCAGGATCCGGGAAAAATCGCAAAACAAGTTGAGAGACACATTCGAAAATTGCTGCCGAAAACCGTTACCGCCCAGTTTGAAGTTCTGAGCACCGGCAAGCCCTGGGTAGCTTCGTATTCCCATCCGATTTTCAAGAAAGCGATTAACGCGCTGGAGACGGGCTTCGGCAAAAAAGCCGTGTTCATTCGCGAAGGCGGTTCCATTCCGTTTGTGACCCAAATGCACGATACTTTTAAAGTTCCCTGCGTCCTTCTAGGCTTCGGGCTGCCGGATGAAAACGCGCACGCGCCCGATGAACACATCGCGCTGGAAAATTATTTTGGCGGAATTAAAGCTGTCGCACTTTTTTACAATCAGCTGGCGTCGCAATAAAATTCTGATAGAAAGTAAGGGGCTTGAGGAAAGGGCCATTTTTCGGGCTTTTTTCAAGGATTTCCTTGCGTTCCGTGGACGGTGCGGCTATAGTCCCCAAGGCATCCCGGACCCCGGGGCCAAAAAGAAATTACAACGAAGAGGAGAAAGTAACTCGATGGCAAATCCGCTGAGCAAGTCGAAAATTATTGCGCACATGGCCGAAAAGGTCAGCACTCCTGAAAAGCCGGTATCCAAGAAACAAGTCGCGTCGTTTTTTGACGAATTCTTCAAGCTGGCCATAAAAGAGACGAAGGGCGCGGGGAAATTCGTGATCCCGGGCCTGGGCCGCTCCGTGAAAGCACATCGTAAGGCGCGTATGGGCCGCAACCCCGCCACGGGCGAGGCCATTAAGATCAAGGCCAAGACGGTCGTACGCTTGCGCGCTTCAAAAGCGTTTAAAGACGCCGTACTGAAGTAGCCAATTCGGCGCAGAGATTTGCGGCAAAACCCCCAGGCATCGCCGTCCCGCACCACGCGACGGAGGTTTGGGGGTTTTGTCTTTTCATCGAAGCTCGGTTTTCTTATAGATGGCGCAAGTGCAGCTTTTTTGCGTGGATTTCGATGAATCTTGAGGCAAAATGACTTCGCCGCATTGGGACGAAATTCGTACAGAGGAATATCGGCGCTTCCGCTTCAATTTTCCTGAAAAAACGCTTGCTGGGAAGACCGTCGTCGCGGGCGGGACTGGCGGGCTGGGCCCCGCAACTGTGTCACTTCTCGCGCGTGAAGGTGCGCAGCTCGTAGTCGGCTATCGCGCGAACCGGGCGCGCGCTGAAGAACTGCAAACCGCGATCGAGGAGGATTTCAACCGGAAGATACTTTTAGTCCCGGGCGACCTCGCAAGACTGGAAACCAAGCGCAATTATGCCGCAGCCATCGAAGAACTTCGAGCTCCGCTCGCCGGCGTCGTGATTTTTGCTGGAGATCCCGCACGCGTCACTTTCGAAAAACTCGACCGCGACGCTCTCTTGGCTTCGCTTGAGGCGAATTATGTGGGACCTGTTTTGCTGGCGAGAGAGTTAGGTGAAGTGATGGAACGCAGCCCACAAGGCGGCAGCATAGTCTTCTTGGGTACTATGCAGGCGCTCTCTGTCTTTCCGTCGAGTCTGAATTACGCTGCGCCGAAAGCGGCGCTCGTGCATGCCGCAAAAATCCTGGCGCAGCAATGGAGCCATGTTCGCGTAAACGCGGTGGCACCCGGTGCCACGCTTGCGGGAATGGCTGCCGCGAGCATTCAATCGGGTAAATATGACACGCATATCGACAGCGGCGCGATTGAACGCTTTGGCTATCCCGAAGATGTTGCGCGCGCAGTGCGCTTTTTTCTTGAACCGGACAATTACATCACCGGACAGGTAATCGTAGTCGACGGCGGACTCAGCTTACGCCGCCTTCGCGGATAGCCGCCGAATGCTTGAACACTCAGGACTCTTAACCGATCTCTATGAATTGACCATGGCGGCCGGATACCTGCAGACCGGCTTCGATGCTCGCGCTACCTTTGAATTATTCGTCCGGCATCTACCAGCCAAGAGGAACTACCTCGTGACAGCCGGACTCGAACAGGCTTTGGAGTTTCTAGAACACGTTCATTTTACAAAGGATGAAATTTCTTACTTACGCCGGCATCCGATTTTTTGCAATATACGCGATGAATTCTTCGACTACCTTGAGAAATTCCGCTTTTCCGGCGACGTTTGGGCCATGCCCGAAGGATCACTCGTATTCCCCGGCGAACCTATGCTCCGTGTCGTCGCGCCCATCATCGAGGGCCAGATTATGGAGACCTATCTGCTCGCGACGCTGAGTTATCAGACCATGATCTCCAGTAAAGCGGCGCGTGTGGTTACGGCAGCCCAGGGCCGTCAGATTGTTGATTTTGGAGCTCGGCGCGCGCATGGCAGCGAAGCCAGCCTTCTAGCAGCTCGTGCAGCGTCCATCGGCGGATGTGAAGGGACCTCAAACGTTCTCGCCGGACAACAATTCGGAATGGACACCTATGGAACCCAGGCGCATTCCTGGGTGATGGCGCACGCGAATGAAACAGAAGCGTTTCGGCACTTTCTGGATGCTTTCCCGACGCATGCCGTGCTTCTGCTCGACACCTACGATGTGCGCGTCGCCACAAAGACAATCATTAAGATGGGACGCAAGCCTGCCGGCGTGCGGCTGGACAGCGGCGACCTGGCGAAAGATAGCCGCTGGGTGCGCCGCGAACTGGATCGTGCCGGATGGATGGACGTCAAGATATTCGCCTCCGGTGATCTCGACGAATACAGAATTACGAAACTACTGGCCAAAGGCGCGGCGATTGACGCTTTCGGTGTTGGCACATCCTTGGCCACGCCGGGTGATGCACCACACTTGAATTTGATCTATAAACTCGTGGAGGTTGAGCGCGCTGGACAAATTCGCGAAGCAGCAAAATTGAGTGCGGCAAAAGTTACATACCCGGGTCGCAAACAGGTTTTCCGGTATTCGAATGGCAAAAGCCAATACCAAAGCGATAAAATTGCACTGGAAGGCGAACCGGCAAACGGGGGTGAGCCCATGTTGATCGAAGTAATGCGCGGCGGCCAGCGCATCTCGCCGGCTGAATCGATTAGTGTTTTACGGGGCCGGTGTATAAATAGCCTGACTCGGCTGCCCCGCCGGTTCCTGCAGATCGACCGAACCGCGGTCTATCCCGTACGTTATAGTCAGCGGCTAAAAACGATGCTGGAAAAGGTGCGACAACGTGTTCGCAGTGCCGCGCAAAAATAAATCTTGGCGCGGACCGGGAATATTAGTCCATGCAGAATAGGAAGATTGTTTTCTGGGAAGTAGACGCGCAAGAGGATTTCATGCTCCCGGGAGGGAAATTGTACGTTCCCGGCGCGGAAAAGATCATTCCAAATATTAAGCGATTGGTGGACATGGCGCGTGAGGGCCGCCTGTTGCTCATTTCCAGCGCCTGCCGTCATCTGGCCGATGATCCGGAATTCCAAATTTTCCCGCCACATTGCGTTCGTGGGACGCGAGGAGAGCGCATCATTCCGCAGGGACTAGCGCAGAAGGTCTACTCTATTCCCAACGACGGAACTGCAAAGCTGCCCGACTCTGTTTTCGAGAATCAGCAGATCGTTCTAGAGAAGCAAACTCTGGATGTCTTCGCCAATCCTCATACAGAAGGAATTGTTAATCGACTTGGCAAAGATACCGAATACTTGGTCTTTGGTGTGGTTGTCGAACACTGCGTACATTTGGCCGCGAAAGGCTTGATCGATCGCGGCCGCAAAGTCTCGATTGTTAAAGATGCTATCGAAACTTTAAAAGGCGCCGATGGGCGCCGATCGCTCGATGAGCTTAAATCGCTTGGCGCAGCATTCGTCTCTACCGATGAAGCAATCGCGATGGTTGCTGGCAAGGCTGCGCGCTGAACCACCGTCATAAGAGAAAATTAAATGTCGCTCGAACAACAGCAGTTGGCTTGGAAGCTGCTCCAGCAAGCTTATCAGGCGCAGATGCACGGCGATTACGACCACGCCATCGAACTCTACACAAAATCGCTGGATACTTTCCCGACTGCGGAAGCGCATACTTTCCTGGGGTGGACATATCACTTCCAGGGAAAAGTGGACGAGGCCATCGCCGAGTGCAAACGCGCTATCGAAGTCGATCCCGAATTTGGCAATCCCTATAACGACATCGGCTCTTATTTAATTGCGCTAGGACGCCACGACGAGGCGATTCCCTGGCTGGAGCAAGCAATTGTCGCCCCTCGCTACGACCCGCGCCACTACCCGTATTTCAACCTGGGCCGCGCTTACTACGCCAAAGGCATGCTCACCCGGGCGCGCGAATGCTTTCAGGAAGCGCTTCGCATTGAGCCGCAGTACACTCTCGCGCGCCAAGCCATAGAAAATCTCCGCCGGATGGTGAACTAGGGCCGCTTCGCAAATGCCAAGGTTACGAAGTCGCGGCAATCTCCTGGCTCGGTTTCACAATTCGATCGTAAATCCACAGTAGGAACGCTGTCAGTACACCAATCCCTGTCACTACCCACCAGATGCGCTGGGGCTGATGCGTAACTTCCCCGAAGTGGTGAATCAGTTTTCCGCCGAGCCACCCGCCGATCAGTGAGCCAATTCCTATCGGTAGGAACGCAAAGCCCATGTAAGTCCCCTGCTGGCCGGCAGGCGCGAGGCGAGAAATATATTCATAATAACGCGGTGACTGGGTGATCTCGCCCAACGACACCGCGACCAGCGTAAGGATTACCATTGGAACCGTGGGGTGAATGATTAGGATGATCCAGGCCAGCGCGGATATCAGCGTGCCTAGCGTAACCGCCCGGAATGCGGGGATTTTCTGCGTGAGAAAACTCGCCACCATCTGCAGGCAAATTACAGTGAGCGGACCGGTGATCAGTATCAGTTCCGTGTCCGTTTTCGGATTAATGTAATCGTGCACGTAGAGCGGTAGAATTATGAATTCCTGCCAGTAAACGATCCAGTAACCGGAGAAAATCACGAGGAAAATCATAAACCGCGGGTTGCTGAGTACGGTCCAAAAATTCCGCGCCGCTTGCCCTAGCGTCGCTGCCTGAGCTTCCTTCGATCGCCTAGGTTCCTTAAAAAAAGCAAGTACCGCAAAGAACATCAGAAAAACGCTGAGCGCCGCTACCCGGAATACGGCTTCGACGCTTAGATGCTGATGCACCCACGACGCCACAAATGGACCGGCCGCACCGCCGATATTCACCAACGTGTAGTAAATTGAGTAGCCAATCGAGCGTACGTTTTCTTTTGACGCGCGCGCCGTTGTGCCCACAACGCACGGCTTCACCAGAGAAATCCCAATTGCTGGAAGCATGAGAACGATGGTCACCAAAACGACCAACGGTACCGCTGCTCGCACTGGACCAAGCCACGGCGCCGCGAGAGAACCAAGCAGGAAATATGAACAACTCAAGACCAAATATGCGAGTGAAAGCGATCGCCGAAATCCCAGCCGGTCCGCGAGTGTCCCGCCAAATGCCGCAAGAAACCAGACCATGCCGCCAAACAGCCCTGTCAGGCTGCTCGCCTGCGCCACTGGGAAATTCAAGGTTTCATGAAGGTAACGCGCGAGTGACGCAAAGGCGGCGTAGTACGACAATCTCTCGAAGAGCTCGCTGACGTTTGCGACCCAGAAAGTCGGCTCAAAACCGGAGCGGATTTCTCGCAGACGTTGTGTGAAACTCAACGGTCCCCCGGCACCACGTTAGCAATACGCGGTGCGTAGTTTTTCGATGCCATGTCAGGCCGCGATTGTAACGGAACACCCGCCCGCGCGCTCTCGATTTTTGCGTTTCTCGTGCGTGTGTTAAGATTGCGCGTTTGGTCTGAAGGACGGTTTCCAGTAAACGATGGCTGTCGCGACCATGAAGGCTTTGCGCAAGATGCGTCCCGAGCGTGGCGCCCAGCTTGAGTCAGTGCCCATCCCCACGCCCGGCCCTACGGAAGTGCTTGTCCGCGTTCGTGCTGCTTCGATTTGCGGGACCGACCTGCACATTTACGGCTGGGACCGCTGGTCCGCTTCGCGCATTCACCCTCCGATGACCTTCGGGCATGAATTCTGCGGGACAGTGGACAAAGTCGGATCAGAAGTCACCTCCGTCAAGCCTGGTGACTTCGTCAGCGCCGAAATGCACGTGAATTGCGGGCATTGCCGCCCGTGCAGGATGGGCCAGCCTCACGTCTGCCAAAACGTGAAAATCATCGGCATCGATAAGGACGGCTGCTTCGCCGAATTCGTGATCATCCCCATACGCAATATTTGGAAGATCGATCCGGCCATTCCTGAACACTATGCCGCAATACTCGATCCGCTGGGGAATGCGGTCCACACGGTGCTTGCGGGAGAAATCGCGGCGCGCAATGTTGTTGTCACGGGAGCTGGGCCCATCGGGTTAATGGCCATCGCCGTAGCCCGCGCTTGCGGCAGCGCGATGATTTTTGCCACCGAGGTAAATCCGCACCGGCGAGAGCTCGCCAAGAAAATGGGCGCGGACGAAGCTCTCGACCCGAATCAGGTCGACGTGGTCGCGCGAGTTTTGGAAGCCACAGACGGCGCAGGCGTTGACGTCCTCCTCGAGATGAGCGGGAATCCGACGGCCATTCATCAAGGCTTCCAAATGCTGCGGCCCGGTGGGCGCGCCTCGCTGCTGGGAATCCCGAAAGACCCTGTCACCTTCGATCTTGTCAACGATGTCATTTTCAAAGGCGCCACGGTCCAAGGAATTTATGGCCGAAAGATGTTTGAGACCTGGGTGCAGATGACGGAACTTCTAAAGCACGGCAGGCTGAATCTGGAACCTCTGTTCAAAGAGCGCTTGCCTTTGGAACAATTCGCCGATGCATTTTCTCTTCTGGAGTCCGGAGAAGCCGGGAAAATTCTGTTCTATCCCAACGGCTCGCAAAAATAGTTAGTCCCGCAAGATTATCGGAGAAATCATGAGCACAACCAGGCGCCCGCAGCTTCAGTACCTGCATGAAGCAATCGAAGATCTGAAGACGAGGCATCTTTATTTTCGCCTGAAGGTTTTGGAAGGCGAACAGAAGTCCGTCGCAAACTACGACGGTAAGGAAGTGATCAATCTCAGTTCGAATAACTATCTCGGATTGACGACCCATCCCAAGCTGCGCCGCGCAGCAATCGACGCCACGCGGAAATTCGGCGTGGGCTCCGGTGCCGTCCGTACCATCGCTGGAACCATGAAGATGCACATGGACCTCGAAGAACAGATCGCCCGCTTTAAACAGGTCGAGGCCTGCGTGGTTTTTCAATCCGGCTTTGTGGCCAACGCGGGAACGGTGTCGGCAATCCTGGGTAAAGAAGACCTGATCATTTCCGACGAACTGAATCACGCTTCGATCATAGACGGCGCGCGCCTCTCGAAAGCCACCATCAAAGTCTTCAAACACAAAGACATCGCCGATTGCGAACGCATTTTAAAAGAAACCGAAAACTGGAATGGCAAAAAGCTTCTGATTACCGACGGGGTTTTCTCCATGGACGGCGGTATCGCCAATTTGCCTGCGCTCTGCGATCTTGCCGAAAGATATAACTGCATCATGATGGTGGATGACGCGCACGCCTCGGGCGTGCTGGGAAGCCGCGGGCGCGGCACCATCGACCATCTCGGATGCCACGGCCGCGTTGATATCCAAGTCGGCACTCTCAGCAAAGCCATTGGTTCCATCGGAGGCTACGTCTGTGGCTCGCGGGATCTGATTGAATTTCTCTACCAGCGCGCCAGGCCGTTTCTTTTTTCCACTTCGCACCCGCCCTCCGTGACGGCCACCTGTCAGGCTGCCTTTGCGTTGCTCGACTCCGCGGCCGGTGACCGGCTGGTAAAGAAGCTCTGGTCAAACACGAAATTCTTCAAGCGCCAATTGAAAAAGCTTGGTTTTAACACGGGCAAGAGCGAGACGCCCATTACGCCCATCATGGTGGGCGATGCGGAAAAAGCCTTCCAGTTTTCGCGGGAGCTCTTCTCCGAAGGCGTGTTCGTCGTCGCCCTCGGTTTTCCCACCGTTCCGGAAGGCAAGGCTCGGTTACGCACAATAGTCACCGCAACTCACAAGCGTAGTGATTTAGAACGGGCGCTCGAGATTATCGAGCGTGTTGGCAAAAGGCTCGCAATCGTTTGAGTATTGCCTTATCGCATCGGCGCTAAGCTGCCCGCTTAACGGACTGAGCCGAACTAATTTCTCAGATCGCCGTAGCTAGTTGCGGACGCATATATCTGTACAAGGCCAGCACCATGCCGCCCATACCCCAGACCAGCACGACAAACGCGATCCAGCCTCCGATGTACGGCAACATATGAACTGCGCGCAGGATCAAGAGGCCTAAAGCGAGCCTTCCAAGTGCGGCGCCAACTCCGACGCCTTCGCCCAGGATTCTTTCACCCAACCACGATCCCACAAACACCTGCGCTGAATAGATCGCGATAACCCAAAGCAATAAAGCCGAGATTCCGACGCCGAGGCCTACGATCGTAATACAAACTATAATCGCTACAATCGGCGTGGCGAAGAAGAACAGTAAACCCAAGCCGATCGATTGTGCCGCCTTCCTGCAGGCGCGCTCCGCGTCGAAGAAAAATCCCGGCGCGAGCAGGAGCACCGCTAGTCCAAAGACGAAACTTGCGCCCCAAAGCAGTGTTTGGTGCCAGTAGAATCTCGCTGAAGAATAATCCTTTTCAGGGCCACGCTTCTTCAGCGTGAATTCCAGCGGGCTTCCCAATTTCGCAGTCGGCGAAACTTCCGGCTGCTGATGCGCCTCGATCTTCGTTTGTCCTTTGATCTCAGCCCTTGGGCCAATCGAGACATTACCGGCGTGAATCATCGCGTTGTGCCCAAGCGACCCATTGACTCCCATTTCTCCACCATACGCAAGCAGATCTCCCGCAACCGCGCCGTCCAATTGTGCCTGACCAAACCCAAGCGTCATGGTTCCGTTCACTCTTGCCTTCTCATCCAGGTTCACATCGCCCGCCCAACCCATTACGTTTCGCCCGACCGTATTATTGAGCTGAAGGGTTTGAACGCATGCGCGCACATTTCCATCAACCGGTCCATCCACGCGCAATTCCTGGGCGAACGCAATCACGTCCCCTTTCACGTGCCCATTCACAGTCACATTGCGAGACCACACGATTAGATCGCCGTCAACGTCACCATTGATTTGCGTGTGGTCGGCAAAGACGATCAAGTCCGTCTTCACTTCCTCTCCCGCCGGCAGAGTGTAGTTGGGGTTGCCGTTTTTTGTTTCTGCAGCATTTGCAGCCGGAGGTATCGCCAGCGAGCAAATGATCGCTCCCATCACGACCGCAATCGTTGGGGAACTCCGCCAACGGCGGCGCAGCAGCCACATTACGACCAGCCCGAGAGTCGCCACTGCCAGGAATTCCATTAAGCTTCGCATCGCGTCCCATCCTTTCCAAAATGCACCGCTGAAAAAAAGCATAGTAAAGAGATTGCCCTGCGTAAAGCCCGCTTGCGCGGCCTGCGCGCGCCATGGTTCCACAAATCCGCTCCAAAGTGTGTAAGCCCCGCCTGCGCTAAGGCCCAGCGCCGAAATCCATCCCCACGGCGCGGGGTGCCGCTCCGGCGCGTTAATCAGGTGTGCGGGAACTGATTCATCCTCTCCGGCGAGCGATTCGCGCAACCACACCCCTTCGGTCTCCAGCGCATGAAGCAGTTCGCGGCATTCAGCACAGGAAACAGCGTGGCCGGCGATATCGCGCGCGTGCTCCGCATCGAGTTGCGATTCCAGGTAGAGCAGCGCGGTCATTTCATCGAAGTGACTCATACTTTGCCCCCAGCGGCGCCGCGAATCAGCGGAGCGTCATTCCCTGCCAGTACATCGCGCAATTGATGACGCGCGCGCAAAAGCAATACCCCAACGAATGCGCGGCGTACACCCAGCGTGTCGGCGATCTCGTCATAACTCATTTCCGCGAAGTAACGCAGCACCAGCGCCATTCGCGCACGGTCCGGCAGCTTTTGCAACCCGTTGCGTACTTCTTTACTGCCGTGCTCCGCTTGCAGACGTTCGAGCTGGCTCGGATCCGGGTGCTCGAGCGGCAATGTTTCCAGATCTCCGGTTTCCAGATCTTGCCGAATCCGGCGCCGGCGCAGCGTATCCCAGCAATGATTGCTCGCGACCTTATATAGCCACGCCGTGAAAGGCCTGGACGAATCGTAGGTCCCGAGCTTTTGTCGCACCTTCATAAACACTTCCGTAGTCGCGTCCTCTGCATCTTCGCGCGTCGGAAGCGCCCGGCGGCAGAACCGGAAAATTGCCGGGCCATACATCCGATAAAGTTCGCCCCAGGCATCCGCATCGCCGGCCCGGACTTGGGTAAGCACTTCCGCGATTTCAGCGGCGCTCATCTCTCCGGTGGCCTTTCGTCGCTCCATATATGGATACGCAGGGAACTTGAAAATATTTCACTTAGGTCACAACTGGCGGCTGCCCGATAGGGGCCAGCCCGCAAAGTTACACGAGGTAGACCAGCGTAACAAATGCCTTCTGAAACTCGGAGTTATTCCTATAAACAGAAGCGGCTCGGATCCCCGGAATAGCCCGAGGGCCGAGCCGCTGAAATAGCGCTGCGTCAAGCGAGATGCCTAGAACATGAGCTTTACAGCAAACTGGATGCTTCGCGCTCCGCCGCCACCCAGGACCGGATTGCCCAACCCAACGTCCGACGTTGCCGTGAGCGGGTAAAATCCCTGGCCGCGGCCCAGCGGAAGAACACTAGGGCTACTTCCGGTGCTGATGCCATTGAAGCCAGCATCGGCAAAGAAAGCCGGAAGCAAAGGACTGGCAAAGTTAGGATGGTTCGCAACGTTGTAGAAGTCCGCTCGGAACTCCAGTTTAAAACGCTCAGTGATAGGCGTCATCTTGCTGATGGCAAAATCCAGGTTTCTGTAATCCGGGCCAAGCAATGAGTTGCGGCCTTCGTTGCCGAAATGGCGCGTTCCCGGAATACAATTCCCTGAAGTAGTGATGAACTGTGGGGGCCCGCTCGGGTTGAGGGTGCAAGGCACGGTAAACGCTGACAAGTCGAGAAATTCGGACGGATTGCTGCGATCGTAATGGACCGGTCCCACGACGTCGGGCCGCCCAAAATCCTCCCCGCTGCCATCGTAGTCACCTTCAAAGTCATAGTTCAAGCTAAACGGGTGCCCGCTCATTAATGTCAGGATTCCGCTGAACGACCAGCCCTCTCCGAATTTCTTAAACTTGTCTATTTTCGGAAAATCGTACACGGAAGACATTACGAATCGATTGCGCACGTCGAAGTTGGAAGGGCCTTTGTTGCCGGCAGGGTCTGTACTGTCATTCGGCTGCGAAGCATTCGGCACGTAATCTTGACCGTCGCTCGCCGTATCAATTGAATGCGACCAGGTATACGCGATCTGATTATTGAAACGGTGCCAACTGCGTTGCGTCAGTGACACCTGAAGTGAGTTGTAATTCGAATTCGCGCCAGTCTCCACCTCGTTAACAAAAAAGGGCGCGTTGGGAGCCAGTGCGCTAAGCGGCGTGGTGAAACCGACGATGGGAGCACCGGGACACTGTGGTGCGCCGCGCGCAATCGAGCCTTCACCTCCATCATCAGTAATCCCACAGAAGGTATCAATGGCGGTTATTTGGGCGTGGCTCGGTTGATTGATATCGCGAAAATAGAAGAGTTTCCGTCCGATCGATCCTACATACCCCACTTGGAGTACCGTCTTGCTGGTCAGCTGTTGCTGGATGTTCAAATTGTAATTATAAACATACGGCGTACGGAGGCGGGGAGAAACTGTGAACGCATCCGTGGTCTGATTCGTCGGCCCAGCGATCACTGAATTCGGATCGAAGACCGGCACGCCGGGTTGAATTATGGAGTTACCGCCGGCGTCCACGGGTAGCGCTGGATTCAGAGCGAATGTAATATAAACAGGATTGGGGCCGATAGCATTGTACGCAGGCCCAGTGTTAAACGTGTTGTAGGCTAGTTGGCCAGTAAAAAAATCCTGCGAGAAGCCGTCGTAAAAAACGCCTGCACCTGCGCGAATCACCGTCTTCCCCTTCCCAAACAGATCATAAGCGGCGCTCACGCGCGGGCCGAAGTTGTTGAAATCCTTGGGATATAGCGGGCTCTTTTGAACCAGACCCACGGCCGGATTATAAACGCTCAATTGATTTCCATCCGCGCCTATCACACCGTCATAATCCCAACGGAGACCCAGGTTTACCATCAGCCGACTATTCACGTGGATTCCGTCTTGGATGTATAGCCCGTGAGAGTTCTGGTGCGCGTTTCGCGACGTGTTCCCCACGTTGGTGTTCCCGCCATCGAGCCCACCTCCAAGAAATTCCGCAAGGCTGTCGAATTCGAGCGTGCCGCGTTCTACCAAGTCGTTGAACGAATTCACTGTGGTCCGCCGGAATTCGTAGCCAAACTTGATATCGTGGCGACCCAATTTCCACGAAAAATTGTCGATAAGCTGCCAGTTCGAATCCACGCGATTTCGAGGGTTTGAAAACGCCGAGGAGCCCAGGTGCGCAAGTCCGCTCACTTCAATCGTAGGCAGACCGAAATCGCGCGGATTCGCGGTGCCTGCACCTTGAAGATTAATTGTATTTAGCGCGAGGGATACATTGGGATCGCCAAAGATTGACGCGTCCTCAGGAAAGAATCCGTTCCGGTACCGGTTCCAGCCAAATCGCAGTTCGTTCACTTTCTGAGGTGAAACTGTCCTTACCCAGCTAACGGACACCAACTGAGTCCGAATTGGCGCGTCGGTATTCGTATTGGGCAAATTATTGCCGCCGCCAACGCCGAGCGGAAAGCTCTGATGACTATTCCCGAAGAAGTAGCGTCCTGAAATCTGGTTGTTGGCATTCAGGCTGTGATCGATCTTAATGAGAGCGCTGTCCAGATTGTTCGTCGCCGGTCCGCCTGCGGCAGTTGTGGTGGGCCAAACATTTTTCCCGCCCGAGCAGTGCCCATTGTTGTTGCACAAATTGTACAGATTCAAGATGACAGGGTTGACGACGGCCGAGTTGCCCTGGATGCAGGCGATAACGGTACTCGTGCACAGCGCCGGATTGCCTCCCAAAGAAGTGATCGCTTGCGCGTAATCGTTAGGATCGCCCGGAACTCCGTCATTTAAGGTCGGCACGCTGTTGATCGAAGTGATGGCCATTCCTTCGCGCTGCCCTTCGTACGAAGCGTAGAAAAAAGTCTTGTCCTTGGTAATTGGCCCACCCGCCGAGCCGCCAAACTGATTGTTGCGAAAGGCATCTTTCGGCTGGCCCACTGCGTTGAAGTAGTTTCGAGCGTTCAACACCGCATTCCGGAAATCTTCGAATGCGCTGCCGTGAAGCTGATTCGTTCCGCTCCTCGTAACGATGCTCACTACCGCGCCGGAATTTCTCCCATACTCCGCTTCGAAATTCGTCAGAACGTTCAATTCCTGAATGGAATCCTCGGGAAGTATCGTCCCAGGCACGCCAAATACTCCGCCCTGATTGATTGCCGGCAGGTTCCGGTAGCCGTCATTCATATCCGTGCCGTCGAGAAGGTAGTTGTTGGAGCGGCCGCGGCTGCCGTCTGCGCTGAAAAGCCCGTAGGACCCCGGAGAATCACCGCCACCGTTCGGTTCACCTGCCGTCCCCGGCACCATGATGAGAAGCTTGGTATAATCCCGGCCATTGATCGGCAGTTCTTCAATTTCGTGATTCTCGAACGCGCCGCCGAGCGTATCGCTCGCCGTCTCTACTACTGGTAACGTCTCGCCTGAAACCGTAATCTGCTGGCTCACCTCACCTGGTTTCAAAATGGCGTCCACACGCCGCTCTGCCGCCGCCGAAACGAGTATGCCGTTAGTCGCAGTCTTCTGAAAACCCTTCATTTCGATGATTACGTTGTAGTTGCCCACTGGAAGCTCCGGCATCAAATAACCGCCGTCGGTAGTGGTATCTGTG
>Ga0224545_1000073_pt1 | contig 19237 bp, 17 predicted proteins | sample 714P12024metaG_FD_179906 | JGI IMG/M metagenome (GOLD analysis project Ga0224545, IMG submission 179906) | Peat soil microbial communities from Stordalen Mire, Sweden - 717 P1 20-24 | ecosystem: Environmental > Terrestrial > Soil > Wetlands > Peat | place: Sweden: Norrbotten County, Stordalen... | reverse complement strand
GCTTTCGACGACTTCTTGATTTTCCTCTCGTTCGAGCGAACATGAGGAATAAATCAACCGGCCTCCCGCAGCAACTCGCGCCAGAGCCGAGCGCAGAATCGCGATTTGGCGGGTTTGCAAGTCAGCGAAATCTTGGCGCGCGAGCCGCCACTTGATTTCGGGGTTGCGAGTGAGAGTACCGGTGCCGGAGCAAGGCACGTCAGCAAGCACGCGATCGAAGCCTGCCGCGAAGGGCAGATCTCGCGCATCGGCCGCGACGACGGTGATGTTTCCGGCTCCAATCGCGGTGACCGCACCGTGAGCAGACACCAATCTCCGCAGCAGACGTGCGCGGTGAGGATACAATTCAACCGCCGCAATCTCGCTAGTAGCGTTACGGTCGGAGATGGCGAGAGTCTTTCCTCCGGGCGCCGCGCAACAGTCGAGCACATGCGCGCCATTTCCCACAAGAGCTGCGACCAGCTGCGACGCTTCGTCCTGAATTACACACAAGCCGCTTTGGAAAACGGACGTCTTGGTGACGTCTCCATGTCGCACTCGTCGAGCCGAGGCGAGGAAAGCGCCGGGAGCCAGTTCGATTCCTTCGGATTGAAGCCGCCCTTCCGCTTCAAGATGGCGGAGACGGATTGCGGTCACGGGCACGGACTGATTGTGTCGGCAGATATGGCTCGCGGCTTCTAAACCATAGGCCTCGGTCCAGCGTTCGACCACCCACAACGGATGCGCGCTGCTGGCGGCAAGCGTTTCAGCAGACGCATCGTTGATTGCTGGCGGAGCAGCCTCAACGCCAGGCGATAGTCCGGCAACGAGTTTACGCAACACGGCATTCACGAAGGGAGCCGCAGATCGCTTGCGGGCGCGCTTGACCAGTTCCACGCTCTCGTGGATGGCCGCTCGGGCGGGAATGCGGCTGAGCCATCGGAGTTGGTAAACGGCAAGTCGCAGTGCGATGAGAATTTCGAGATCAAGCCGGGACAGAGGTTGCGTGGACCTTTCGGAAATCTGCGAATCGAGCAACGATCTCCAGCGCAGGACGCCCATCACCAGCTCCGTTGTCAGGGAGTGGTCCGCCGTCGTGAACGAGGCGTATGTGCCGGAATGAAGCAATTCCGATGCATACGAAGATTCTCGCTCGATGCGCAGGAGGATGTCGAAGGCGGCGGCGCGGGCGGGAGAAACTGTAGTACGCGACTCTCGAATTCTTGGCTTCACTGTGGCCAGTATGACCGAAGCGGCGCCTCCAGAGAAGAAATTCGCTTGGCCTAAGAGCCAAGCCTCTCGCCGGGAAGCGGACGGTAACCGCGAATAAAGTCCGCAGCGGAGCTCCGCTTCTTCCCCTCCAGTTGAAGATCAACGATTTCGATTGCCGTGCCATGGCCGCATCCGACGAGGAGATGATCGCCGTCGACTTTTAATTCCGCGGATGGCAACGCTCGATCGAGTGCGGAAGCATGCCATAACTGTAGATTCTTGCCGCGAAACTTCGAGTACGCGCCCGGCCACGGTTGAAAACCCCGCAGCCGGTTCAAAATCTCAATCGCGGGACGAGAGAAATCGATGAGACCGTCCTCTTTTTTCAGGATGGGCGCGAGCGTGGCCTGGGAGTGATCTTGCGGGCGGGGATGAATGGTCCGGGCCTGCAGACCCTGCAGCGTTGTGATCACAAGCTCCGCTCCCACGCGCGCTAACGTCGGCGCTAAGGTTTCTGCCGTGTCGCCGGGATCGATTGCAATCTCTTGCTGCAACAGAATGTCACCCGTGTCCAGGCCCGCATCGATTCTCATCGTGGTAACCCCGGTTACGGTTTCCCCCCGCGCGATCGCCCATTGAAGGGGCGCCGCGCCGCGATATTTTGGCAAGAGCGAGGCATGCAGGTTGATATTGCCGAACCGCGGTAGGTCGAGCATCCATTGTGGAATGATGCGGCCGTAACCAACCACAATGATGGCATCGGGCTTGGGATCGGTCAGTTGAGCGCGAAAGTCACTGTTGTTCTTAATGCTTTGCGGCTGCGTAATCGGCAATCCTAATGGCAGCGCGCTCTGCTTCACTGGAGAGGCCACGAGTTCGAGGCCGCGTCCTTTCGGCCGATCAGGCTGGGTGACGACGAGGCTGACGTGGAATCCGGTCTCGACAAGTCCGGTGAGCGTGGGGACCGCGAAAGCAGGCGTCCCGCAAAAGACAAGGTTTAGGGATTGAATCATTGACACATTGAGTCATCGACTCAATCTCTCAATGACTCAGTCGCCTACCATTCTCCCGCTTTGACCAGCTTGCGAATCTTGCGCTTGATCAGGTCACGCTTGAGCGCGCTGATGTGGCTGATGTAGAGCTTGCCATTCAGATGATCGGTTTCATGCTGAAACGCGCGAGCCAGCAAATCGTCGCCCGTCTTCTCGAAAATCTTTCCCGACAAATCCTGGGCGCGAATGGTGGCAACCTGAGCGCGGCTCACATTCTCGCGAAAGTCGGGAATGCTTAAACAGCCTTCGCTCTGCGAATGGCGGCCTTCTTTATGGATAATTTCCGGGTTGATCAGTACGAGCTTAGCGTCCGGATCCTCCTTGAAGGTAATGTCAACCACGGCGATGCGGCGGGACATTCCGATCTGAGGCGCAGCCAAGCCCACCCCGCGGGCGGCATACATCGATTCGAACATGTCATCGACCAGCTTCTTCAATTCCTCGTCGAAAACCGTAACCTTTTCGGCGGGCCTGTCGAGGACCGGATCTCCGAGCTTTACGATGGGATAAATCATCAGTAGCTTTCCAGTTGTTGGCGGTAACCGTGGAAGTTGCGCAAGGTTTCTCCCATGGAATCACCGCCAAACTTGTCGAGCGCGCAGCGAGCCAGAGTGAGTGCGACCATAGCCTCGGCCGCGACTCCCGCGGCAGGTACAACACAAACATCGGAGCGCTCGTATGCGGCCTTGACAGGCTCGCGGGTGGCGAAGTCCACCGATTGCAGCGGCCGTCGAAGCGTCGAAATCGGCTTTAGATACCCGCTTACCCGGATTTCTTCGCCATTGGAAACGCCGCCTTCAATTCCCCCGGCATTGTTGCGGGTGCGAGTGAACCCCGTGAAAGCCGCTAGCTTGCCGTAACCGATCTCGTCATGAACCGTGGAACCAAGAGCAGTTGCGGCAGAAATGCCGGAGCCGATCTCAACCGCCTTCACCGCTTGCAGCGACATAACGGCGGCAGCCAGCAAAGCATCCAGGCGTTCGTCCCACTGCGCGTAAGTACCAAGTCCGGGAGGAACGCCGTGAGCCACCACTTCAAAAACTCCTCCGAGCGAGTCCCCCGTTTTCAGTATCTTGTCGACTTCGTCTTTCATGCGCTGCTCAACTTCCGGCGCAGAACAATTCAGCAAGATTTCTTCTTGCCTGTAAAGAGCGTAAATCTGCTCCCAAGAAACGTTTTCTTCAATGGATACATTGCCCACGGAGACGACGTGGCTTAGAACTTCAATGCCTAGCTCGCGAAGGAAGGCTTTGGCGATTGCTCCGACCGCCACTCGTGCCGCCGATTCACGGGCCGATGCCCGCTCCAAAACGTACCGAGCCTCAGGAAAATTGTATTTCAGGGCTCCCGCCAAGTCTGCATGTCCCGGCCGAGGAGACGCTACGCGCTTGTGACGGGCAGGATCACCTTCAGCAACCGGCAAAGACTCCTGCCAATTTTTCCAGTCTTGGTTTTCCAGTTGCACGGAAATTGGCGAGCCGATGGTCATCCCATGGCGGACGCCGGACAAAATATGCGCGGTGTCGCGTTCAATCTTCATGCGTCCGCCGCGGCCATAGCCCTGCTGCCGCCGCCAGAGTTCGCGGTCGAGAAACGACTGGTCTATTCTCAGCCCTGCGGGCAGACCCGAAAGGAATGCGACCAGAGCTTCGCCGTGGGATTCTCCAGCTGTGAAATAGCGCAGCATAAACGCTTGATTCTACCTGATGCCGTGTTCCCGCGGAGGGCCGCCGACAAAAGAGTTTGGCAGTTTCGATGATTTTCCGGCCACAGCTCGAGGAATGATTGCTACAATAAATGGACGCCTGTAGATTCTTTCTGGTGTCGCCTTTATCTCTATTTTTATCTTTAATCTTTATCTTTAATCTTTATTCAACGCTCTGTGTCACTTCGTAGATTCTTTGGCCATATGACTAAGGAGGAATTGTGCGCCCTCACGCACAGATGCGACAAGAAATGTCCAACGCGAGAATTCGCTGTGTGCTTGTGCATGATCATGTGCTCTTGCGACAAGGCCTGCGCCGTTTATTGGAAGACAAGCCTGATCTCGAGGTAGTCAGCGAAGCCCGTAATGCGGCCGAGTGCCTGCGCAAAGTTTTCGAGTTCCGTCCGGATGTGGTGATCGCGGATGCCGACGCCTTTGGCCTCGCTGTGTCTGAAGTGGAAATGTTGATTGCTCGTGAGTCTTCCTCGACCAGACTGGTACTCCTGAGCATGCAGGAGCAGGCCGCCTCCCCGGTCGATGAGTCGCATACTGTCATGGAATATGCCGCGGCCCGCCATACTTCCGTGGAAGAACTGGTCAAGCTGGTGCGGCGCGCCTACACCCGAGCCGCAGGAGATCCCGAGACGAGCTCGACGGAGGAACTGCAACGCTTCGTCGCACCGCCATCCTCGGAGGAGGACCCTTTGACGGCCCGCGAACGCGAAGTCGTCAAACTGCTGGCGGAAGGTAAAACCGTGCGGGCGGCGGCAACCGATCTGGGATTGAGCAGCAAGACCGTGGACGCGCACAAGTTCAATCTGATGCGGAAGCTCGGCATTCACAACAAGGCCGAACTGGTCATGTGGGCAATTCAGAAAAGAGTAGTGAAAATTCCCGCCTAGTCCTTAGGCTGAACGCTGGTCTGCGCAAGCCTCCGCAAGTTCCGCGAGGCTATGCACCTGCAAGTCGGGATGCGCCTCGGCTGGTCGTACGGCGCCAACGCCCTTTCTCGCCGACGGCCGGTTTACCCAAACCGTAGCCAGGCCGAGCGCTTGCGCCGGAATCACGTCGTGGTAGACGCTCTGCGCCACGTGCAGGATTCTGTGTACCGGAACGCGAAGACGTCCCAGTGCTAGCTCGAAAATTTTAACGGCTGGTTTGTAAGCTCTCGCCTGCTGGGCCGTGATGACGTGGCTGAATTCCACTCCCAGTTGAGGCCGAGTGGCGGCGAAAAGATCGTCGTCCACGTTAGAAATGATCGACAACTGGAAGTGATTCCGCAGTTCACGCAACGCCTCGACCGTATCAGGCCAAGGCTTCCACTCTGCGAGCGAATCCGCCAATGAGTTGACTTCCTGGATCGTGGGCGTGAACCCAAGTTGCTTTCCGAATTGCCCCACGACTGTGCGAAGGATCTCCCGATAGCAGCGATACTCGCCCTGCTCCGCACTTGCCTCAAACTCCCCATAGAGCTGCAGGATGGTAGCATCGTCCACGTCCTTTCCATGGACTGCGAGGATATGTTGCAGGCAGGGCAGAATACCTTCTTCCCAATCGATGAGAGTTCCGTAGCAATCGAAAGTTAGAACTTCGAATCGGTTGAAGTCGAGCACAGTCGATCGCGACCTTTTTCCGCCGAACTACGTTTCCATTCCGGGCAGTGTAGGAGTCTTTTCCTGCGATCCACCAATCGGATCCGGCTCCGCCTCAGGGGCAGAAGAACTCTCGGGAGAGGAGGCAACTTTCGGTGTGAGGAATTTCGCGCTGTTCAGCAGTGAACGGCCGAGGGAAGCGTTGTAGCTGGTCCAAGGGCTCTCCAGGTCCGCCTCGCGCTCAAAGTGCGCACGCATGGCCTCCATCTTTGAGTCCAAGTCATCCATATAGTGCAGAAGCAGCGCTTCGGGAAACATTGGCAACTTGGGCGAGCCGAATTCGTATTCTCCATGATGGCTGATGATGAGGTGCTCCAGCAAAGTCTTGAGCTCGCGAGGAAATCCCGGAACCAACGCAATCTTAGCCTGCACCATTTCCAGTTCGATCACCATGTGCCCGAGCAGTTGGCCACGAGTCGTGTAGGAAAATGAGCGATTGTAGGCCAGTTCGTGGATCTTCCCGATATCATGCAGAAAAGCGCCGGTCAGCAACAGGTCCCGGTTGACCTGAGGATAATTCCTGCAGACCAGGTCGCATGACCGAAAAAGAGAGACTACGTGGTCGAGCAGTCCGCCGATGAAAGCATGGTGCAACGTCTTGGCGGCCGGGGCATTGCGGTAAGCGGCCGCGATCTCCGGGTCAGACATGAAGGCTTCGACCAGGGCTCGAAGATGAGGGTTCTGAAACGACCTGACAAAATCAGTCAGCGTCTGCCAGAGTTCGTCGATATCTCGGGGGGTCTTAGGCAGGTAATCGGCGAATTCGATTTCCGAGTCGCCAAGCTTCCGCAGCTTGTGGATGGTGAGTTGGAAACGGTTCTTGTACTTATTGACCAAGCCCTTGATCTTGAGGAAGTCATCCTGCTCAAAGATATTGAGCACCTCTTCGACGTTGTCCCACATCTTCGCATCCAGTTGACCGCTGCGGTCGCCCAGGGTCAAAGCGAGGTATGGCTCACCGGTCTTCTTAGGCTTGATTTGCTTGGAGACCACTACAAAATTCGACGTAATGATTTTGTTTTCGTGCCGGGTACACTCGCAGATATAGAAATCTTTCATTCTGTCCATGAGTGTAAACCAGAAAGCAACGGCGGCGAAGCCGGCATAGGACCTTCCGTGCTATGGCTAGAGAACGCCCAGGAACTTCTTTTTCTTCTTCTTTAGATTCTTGGCATCGGTCTCCTTGGCGGCGGCCGTTTCAATCGGCACAGTCTGGTTTGGGCTCTGGCCAGAATCCACATAGCCATCCTTGTATTTGATATAGGCCTCTTCGCGTAGCTTGGTGAGAAAGGCGCGCAGAGCCGGCTGCAGCTTTTCGTAATACAAGGCGTCCTGGATTTTGGCTGACACATCCTTCATCGGCGGAATGCCCGCCATCTGATGATCGGTGACTTTCAAGATTATGTAGCCCTGCTTCGTGCGGGTTACGTCGCTGACTTCACCGGACTTCATGGCGAAGGTTTTGTCCTCAATTTCCCTGGCAAGTGTCCCGCGCTTGAACACGCCCAAGTCTCCCCCTTGTGCTGCCGAAGGACCGGAAGAATACTTTTTCGCGAGATCTTCGAAATTCGCCCCGGCGCGGATTTGTTTGAGCAGGTCGTTCGCCTTGGCTTCCGCTGCAGCCAACTCTGCAGTCTCGTCAGCTGGTTTAGCGGCATCATTTGCCGCCTGGTTTTTCGGATTGTCCACACCTGCAGCGTTGGGATCAGCGCTCGGATCCTCTCTGGCTTTGGCAGGAGCGGTTTTGTCAGCCGGCTTCTCTGGAGCGATCAAGATCTCGCTTAGTTTGATCGATTCGGGTTGCTCCATCTCACTCTTGTGCCCGTCATAAAATTTCTGTTGCTCGTCGGTAGTGATGCTAAGGTGGGAGCCCACCTCCTCTCCGATCACCTTCTGCGTAATGATCTGGTTACGCATGTTTTGCTTGAAATCCTCATAGGAAATGCCTTGCGCCGTCGCGGCCTTTTCAAGGTCCTCCATGGTTTCAAGTTTCATATCCTTGCGCATCTGGTCCAGGCGCTTGATCAGGTCCGTGTCGCCAGTAATTCCCAGATCTTTGCCCTTTTCAAGCAGAAGCTGTTGGTCGATCAGGTCGCGCAGGATGTCTTTTTCACGCTGGCTGAAAAGCTTGTCCGCATTGGCCGCATCCTGCTGCTTGACATCATCTTTAAGCTGATCCTTACTGCGCTGAAACTCGGAAAGGGTAATGATCTGGCTGTTCACGCGAGCGACGACCTCTTCGATCACCTGGCCCGCAGCGAAGGCTGACAAACACGTCACACTGGCAACTATCAGAAGCATTCTTTTCATAAGATTTTTCGGTGGGCCGCCACGCTGCCTGGGCTTGCGGGCGAAAGTGGGTCACGGCCTTTTCGGTATTTTACTACTTCAAGACAACTCTCAACGCCTGACATGAGTGTTTTGCTGCACTGGCCATTTTTCCAGGTTGCTATCCGTCACCCTTAGCGCTCCGCGCCAATACGAGAGCAGTCATATCATCGCGTATCAGGGGTTCGCAGGTGAACTCGCCAACCGCAGACAAAATAGCCCCGCCAACGGTTTGTGGATTCTGCAGAGTATCGGCCAGCAGACGTTCTTTCACGCGCTCCAACCCGAATTCCTGATCTTCCGCGTTCTCCTCTTTGCATTTGCCCTCAACCACTCCGCGCGAGACCAGCAGGAGAATTGCTCCTTTCTCCATGCCCACTGTGGGAGCGTCACAAGTGGCATGGGAAAACAAGCCCAGCGGCAATCCCGTAGAAGCCAGTTCAGCAATCCCAGTTCTGTCGCGCAGCAGCCCCGGCGTGTGTCCGGCGTTGGTGTAGCAGAGAGTGCCGAATTTTTCATGATAGCAGCCGATGAATGCGGGGCACGCGCAGACGCCACCGGCAGCTTCCATCACCCCCCGATTGAGGCGAAGGCAGAGTTCGCTCATCGCTTCCGATTCATTGAAGTCGGGGGGCGAAAAAAGTTCGGCTCCAAGCGTGCGAAACATATCTTTGGCTGCCACGAGGATACCCGCGTTGCTCTCACGACGGCCAGCAACATCGAGCAGGCCGAACAAAATGCGCTCCGGGCTGACTCGCACGCAATCGTAGAAATCTCCCGCAGTTCGTTTGCCGTAAGTGGTGGCAGCCATTTCCGCGCCCTCAATCCTGGGAAACTCACGGTTGGTGGGCTCGAGCCGAGGCAGGGGTTCGGACTCACCGGGCTGGAATAAGGCGCACATTCAGGAAGATTGAAACTGAAGCTAGCACAAGCGCGGATGGCGGGCAATCGAGTCTTACCCTCATTCAACCTACCGCGGACTATTCGCCGTACTTTTCGCTGAGGTATCGAGCCAGATCCGACTCGAGTTGGCCATAATCTGAGTGGATAGTCGCTCGCAGGGCGGCTTCGGCGGAATTGCCCTCGCTGAGACGTTGCAGAATCCGCTGGATGTCGCCCATCCCGTAAGAATCATTGATGTAGGAGACGGCTGCCAACGATTCCGCGTAAGCCACGTAGGCCTGAGCGCCAGAGAAGCGCATGAAGCTTCCTTCCAGCGCGTTCAGCGGGATGTCGTTTTGCGATTTATAGAGCTGAGCCAATTGGCGTCCATCGCCTCCCAAAGATTTTGGTTCGAGGAGCTGGGCAATGCCTTCGTGCAACCATAGCGGACACCGTCCGGCCGAGAGCTGATTGATGAACGAGTGCGCCAGTTCGTGCTTGAGAACTCGCGCCAATTCGGGACTCATCGAGCTAAGGCCGCTGATCGGGATGCGCAGTTTTCCATCGTTGAGTGCTCCCGTCCATGAGGGCGCTCGGGTCACGTCGAAGAATGCTTGCTCGGTATATAAAGTCACTAAGATGTTGTCGCGCGAAGGCGTGCCCAAATCCCGCGTGAGATCGTCATAGTCCGATTCGAGCGCGGCCAGGATTTGTCCACGGAATCCTTCCGAGGTCTGCCTACCCTCGTAGTGCAGCACGAAGTGGTTGCTCTCTCGCTGTGCGAACTCACCCTCGACATTCTGCTCGCGCTGCGCCTTTGCCAGGAATTGCTGAACATTGGGGTCGGGACGAAGTTCAAGCGAACGCTTCCAGGAAGCGACCGCCTCTTTGGTGCGATCGGAAGCCTGCTGCGCATAGCCCAGCACCGTGTATGCATCCGCCGAATCGGGTGCAGCGTTGACGGCTCGCTGGGCGCAGGTTAAAGCCCTCGTCGGATTTCCCGTGCGCACCAGCAGGGCTGCGTAGTAAACGAGGACAGTGGAATTTTCCGGTTGGAAGCGCAGAGCGCTCTCGAAATAGCGGCCTGATTGCTCGATGTTGCCGTGGTCGAATTCGAACTTGCCGGCAATAAAATCAGCGGTGGCGCTCAACTCGGCATTTCCTTTGCCTTCCAGTTTCGCAAGCGCTTCGGAGTTGACCTTGCCATCTTGAATAACGATTTTTTGAAGATCACCCTCCATCGCAAGGCTATCGACCGGGGAGAACGCGGGAAGCGCGTCGGCTTTATTGGCTGCGGATCGCACACTGGCGGGCATGCCGCCGGCCTCGACTCGTTGCACTGAGTTTTTGGGAATACCGTAAGTGTCGTCGCCGATTTCGTATTCGTAGCGGCTGCCATTTTCCCGAACATGATCCGCCAGGATCGTCCGGCCATTTTTCAAATAGATCGTGTCGGCGAACGCCGTCGCGGCAACCAGCAGAGTCATCCCCAACGTCGCGAAAGTAGTGACACGAAGCCCCATTGAAGCGCATTCTAGCAACTGTGGGCATTCTTCCCTACGTAACCAAGGTACCGTCTTCACTGTGCCGCGTAGCGATCATGCTGGTCGCTTGCACGACAGTATCACCGGGTGCGCACGCAAACATAGTTCAGTCCCCATCAGCACAAACGCACCAGCCGGGCCCTGCAGAATCGCTCTACCTGCAACTAAGCGGTGTCGGACTCGATGCCACGCGAGTTTTTCGGGTGCGCGACGGTTCTCTCGATCGTTCCGCGATCCATATCACTTTGGAAGATGGCACCATCGCCTTCACCAAGGACGTTCTGGGCAGGGTTACCGGAGCATTTTTTGAAGGGGACGGAGAAGTCCTGCTGATCCCTCCCCATGAAATGGAACGAAAGTCCATGAGCCTGTTCACCGGGATGGCAATCCTTGAAGAGCGGTTTTCCACCGCTTACTTTCGCTTCAATGACAATATGGCGGCCGAGTTGCAGCCTGCCCTCAGAGAACCGAAAGATGCAGAGGAGTTCGTGACTCGATGGGACCAAACAGCGCGCAATCTGGCGGCTGTGGATGCCATGAGATTGCTGGCCGATTTTAGTGCGATGCTTCCCTTCGAGGACCGTAGCGCTCCCCAAGCTTCTCCATCCATGAATGCGGCGGATCGCATGCTGCATGCGCGGATTCAGGGGAATACTCTGGGCGTGTTCGACGTGCTCTTCGATTCGACTGCGGCGGAACAAGTGGAGGCGGGACAGGCCAGAACTGCGGATGACGGAACCGTTTATTACGACGTCTGGACCTCTTTCTCAATCCGACACAATAGCCTGGAACGCACGGCGGGAGGACAAGGGCAGCAGGCTGAGGTTGTGGAAACAGACGGGCCTGAAGATCCTTTTTTAGTGCCCAGTTACACGATCGATGCTCAGGTCATCCCCCCCAAGGAGCTTGACGCAGAGGTGAAGCTGGATCTGCAAGTGCTGCGCAACGGATCGCGCTTCATCGTGTTCGAATTGTCGCGCTTTCTGAAGATCCAAACTGTAGAGCAGGACGGACACGCGTTGGAGTTCATTCAAAATCCGGCGGTCGAGGGTACACGGCTGGCCCGCAGTGGGAACGATATGGTGGCCGTGATTCTGTCGGAGCCGGCCCGCATCGGACAAAGGATCAGCCTGCGCTTCGTCTACCGTGGAGAAGTCTTGGCCGAAGCTGGCAAGGGGCTGCTTTATGTGGGTGCGCGTGGCACATGGTATCCCAACCGCGGTTTGGCTATGGCCAATTTCGATCTTACTTTCCACTATCCTCCGGGATGGACTCTGGTGGCTACGGGCAGACCGGAGGCGTTGCCAAATGCGCCATCAATGCCGGCGCGCGGAGGTTCGCCGAACTTCGAAGGCTATCCAGTATCCCGTTGGGTTTCGGAACGGCCCATTCCGGTCGCCGGATTCGACCTCGGCAAATATGTTCGAGTCACCGCACAAGCCGGCAACATCAACGTTGACACCTACGCCACGGTCGGCGTGGAACGGGACTTCGCCACGCCTCGGGCCTCCATTGACTCCGAGCCGGAGCCATCCCGGCGTAAAATCCCATCGCTGCCGCCAATTGCTTTGCCCACGCCATCTCCTGCGCACAACGCAATGGCAGTAGCTGAATCTACTGCTCAGGCGATTCGCTACTACTCCGAGCGTTTCGGTCCCTTCCCCTACAGCAAGCTGGCCCTGACCCAGTTGCCGGGGCGGGAGAGTCAAGGGTGGCCGGGATTGGTCTTCCTTTCTTCCTATGCTTTCCTCACGCCGGAGGAGCGTGAAAGACTTCACATGGATGCTTCCCGCGAATTGATCGATCGGCAGATTCCCGCCCACGAAGCGGCGCACCAGTGGTGGGGCGACCTGGTCACATGGAAAACCTATCGTGATCAGTGGTTCTCGGAGGGGCTGGCGAATTATTGCGCATTGATGATTCTCCAGGGGAAAAATCCCGTTGGCTTCCAGCAGGTCCTCGAAAAGTATCGGCGAGCCTTGGTGGAGAAGAACAAAGACGGGAACCTTCGAAAAGATGCTGGACCCGTAACTTTGGGAAGCCGTCTCCTGTCCTCACACTTCCCGCAAGGCTACGAAGCCATCACTTATGGCCGAGGGACCTGGCTGTTTCATATGCTGCGTTCCTTGTTGCAGGATGCGGCGGCAGATTCCGGGCAGAACAATTTGGGACGAACTGGCGAGGAAGAGCCTTTCGTACGCTCTCTTCGTAAAGTTCGCGAGCGCTATCAAGGGAAGGCAATCACCACGAGCGAATTGCTTGACGTTTTTGCGGAGGATCTGCCGCCATCGTTACGCTATGAAGGAAAGGCTTCGCTCGATTGGTTCCTGGACAGTTGGGTGAACGGAACTTCCCTGCCACGGCTGGAATTACAAAGCGTCAAATTCGTAGCAAAGCCGAACGGTTGGTCCGTGACCGGATTTATACGGCAAAAGGATGTCAGTAATAACTTCGTGACCTCCGTCCCGATTTACGCTTTACTACCCGGCAAAGCTACCGTTTTGCTGGGCCGCGTGTTTGCCGACGGTGCCGAAAGTTCGTTCCATTTCGCTGCCCCTGCGGGAACACGACGCCTGTTGCTTGACCCCAACGGAACGATCCTTACGGCTCCGAACTGACAGTTGCGCAACTCTGTCATGATTCACTCCGCGGAATAATCCCGGACCAGGCTATCGACCTCTTCCATGCAGGAATCAAGCTCGAAGGTGAGACCAGCCCAGTCAAACTCTCTGAGGGTCGTGGACTGCTCGGCCAAGAGGGCAAAGCCGGACTCCGCGGCCAGGTCCATCTGCCGCTGTTCCACATAACCGTAATTCAGACCACCCATGCGACAAAGCAAATCTGCCAACTGTAGCAGGGCGACGAATCCCGCGTGCTCCACGGATCTTTCTGGCACGTGGTGATGACTCATCACCTCGATCAATTCAGGAGCGAGTTGCCAACAGTTGCCAACCTTTAGCGAGCAGACGCCCACCGTCACAAGGGCTGAATCCCGTCGTGCTCGGCCCGGCCTTGTGCAGCGGAATTCTGCTCGCCTTGCCGATTTCCCACGCCGCACGGAATTCCTTGGGCAAAACCCGGAGGGGGACGATGACTTCCAAATCGTGCAGCAGACCTGCAAGGTACGCTTGCCGGAATCGCCAAATTTAATTTCGCGTGCCCGCCGGCGGCAAACCAGGGCGCATCCCAGGGAATGCTCCCAGAAGACAACTGGATCCGGGCCTGTCTTATCGCCGGGACCAGGATTCAACACGCCACAGGACATGGCGATGTCGCTGACATGATGGAATCCCAGGCTCACCACCGCTCCCCGCAGGGACTGCACATTCTGTGACCGTCCAAAGATATAGACATCCACCCCATTGGTGCTGGTATAGAAAGTGAGGTTCCAGACTTGATCGATGATCACGGCGCGCGGGACTTGCCTCCCGGCATTCCGCATCGGATTTTCGAGGAGCGTAAACTCCTTCGATGAGCTCAATGCGGCGGCCGGCCCGCTCTACACGGTGTTTTACGCGATCCAGCTTGAGGTCTTCGACCACCAGCACGGACTCCGACGGCAGGTGGCTTTGCCGCAGCAGCGCCCGAATGCGCGCGGATAATTCACGGAATGAAAATGGCTTCGGCAGATAATCGTCGGCGCCTGTGTCCAGACACGGCGCCCGGTCTTCCACGGAGCTCCTCAAAATCAGCACCAGCACCGGCAGACTCGGCCGTCGCAGCCGAAGGTGGCGCAACACCGCTACTCCATCCAGACCGGGCAGATTGAGATCCAGGATGACCAGATCGGAGTCAACTTCGCTTCCCATGTTGCGTGCCTGTTCCTCGTCCTCGGCCACATCCACCGTGTAAGGTTCCCCTGCAACCCGTGCCGCACAAAATTAGCCAGAGCTGCATCATCTTCTGCAATCAGAATTCTCATAAGGAGTCCTTGATTACAGAGCGATTCTGATTAGCGCGCCGACATGCAGCGGAAACCATAGGGCACGAAGGGGAGGGTCTGCAGAAACGGAAATGGGATTCAAAAGGGAAGGCTCAACCTCTTCTTACAACAGCCACCCGACGTCACGACTGCGACAAAATTTTCAACCGGCAGTGTTCACCCCCACATCAATGAAACTTCGCATATCATCGACACGTCAAGAATTGGAGTCGGGATTCTTTGCGAAAGCTCGACAAGACAACGGTCGCCGCCATGCTTGCCGGCATGTGTACGTTCCTCAATGTCTACTGCACCCAGCCCTTACTGCCGCTTTTGCGAGAGACCTTCCATTCCTCCGAGCTGAAAGTCAGCCTCACCGTCAGCGCCACGATTTTTGCCACCGCACTCACGGCACCGTTCATCGGCATGATTGCCGAGCGCCGCGGCCGCAAGAAAGTGATTGTTCCTTCTTTGTTCCTGCTGACAATTCCAACTGCGCTTGCGGCCACTTCCTCCAGCCTGCGCGCGCTGATTTTCTGGCGCTTTGCCCAGGGCATTTTCGTACCTGGCGTCATCGCCGTCATGCTCGCTTACGTGAACGAGGAGTGGGCTGGACGCGGCGTGGGCCAGGCCATGTCCTCCTACATTGCGGGAACTGTGATCGGCGGATTTCTCGGACGATTTATCTCCGGCGTAATCGCCACTCACTGGCATTGGCGAGCCACCTTCGTCGTGCTCGCCGTCCTCAATCTGATCGGCGCCGTGATCGTCCGCGCATGGCTTCCGCTGGCGAAAAATTTTGTGCGAGCCGAGGACCTTCGGCAGGTGCTGCATCACGCCAAGGAACACCTCCGCAATCCACGACTGCTGGCCAACTTCGGCATGGGCGCCACCATCCTCTTCGCGTTAGTGGGATGCTTTACCTACGCCAACTTCTACCTCGCCGCGGCGCCGTTCCATCTGAACTCCGCGCAACTCGGTAGCATCTTCTTTGTTTATTTGCTGGGAGCGGTGATCACTCCGCAGTCCGGACGCTTCCTCGATCATTTCGGCTTTCGCCGAACCGCCGCCCTGTATTGCACCATGATGATCGCGGGACTGCTCCTCACCTTGTTGAAGTCGCTTCCCGTAGTCGTCTTTGGCCTCGCCATTTTTTCTTCCGGAGTCTTCGTGGCGCAAGCAGCCGCCACGGTACAGACGGGCGCAATTGCAGGCCGCGCGCGCTCCTCCGCCGCCGGACTCTACGTAACCTTTTATTATTTGGGGGGAAGCCTCGGCGCTACCCTGACCGCCTGGTTCTGGCGTTCAGCAGCGTGGCCCGGCTGCGTTGCGCTTTTAGGAATCGTTTCACTGGTGAGCGTGTGGCTTGCTGGAATCAGCAGCCGGTCTACGGATCAACTCGACTCCACCGAGATCGAATTAGTTGGCGACTGAACCGATTTGATTTTTCTCGGACCACAAACAATTGACGCACGGAAAACGCAAGCACTTTCCTTTTCTATCCCTTGACAAAACATCCGAAGAAATGTTTTGCGTTTTGCGATGACAAATGTGATCCTCGCAGACGGAGAAGACGAGTTATGTGTTTCTCAGCCACAGCGAACTTTGTTGGCAGCGGAGTTCTCGGCGCCATTGGCGTCGCTACAGTGACGAAGGTAAAGCATCGCCGTGAACTACTCTTCGCGGCCTTGCCTGCGCTGTTTGCCATTCATCAGTTCATCGAGGGATTTGTCTGGCTGGGACTGGATGGAATTCTTTCGCCCACGGTGGCGCACAACATGGGCGCGGCGTTCATGCTGTATGCGCAAGGCCTACTCCCGTTCCTGCTGCCGCTAAGCGTGCTGCTGTTCGAGCCTGATGCGAATAGCCGCAGGCGCATGCGGCCGTTTCTCGGCGTCGGCGCAGCAACAGCTCTCTACATACTTTGGGCGTTGACCGCTTACCCGTTGCAGGTCTATGTCATGGGAAACAGTATCGTGTATATCAATCCAGCGACCAACAACACGGCGGTTGCCGTGCTGTACGTGATCGCAACTTGCGGAGCGCTATTCTTTTCGAAGATCAGGATGATGGTAATCTTCGGCGCGGCAAACCTGGCGATTCTGCTGATTGTAATGGAGTACAAGCGCTATGCGTTCACCTCGCTGTGGTGTGCCTACGCCGCGGTCGCAAGCGTGATTATTCTCGTCTATTTCTGGCGAAGCATGGAAGAGCGGCCGTTCCTCTATGCACAGCGGGTATGAGTGGAAGCTCCCTGGCGCGCAAAACGGCCTGCCCTCCATCTCGAATCAGGCGCGCGGCGACGGGCGTCGATCAGATTTTATGCTCGCGGTAGCCCTCGTAGAGATAGAGATTAAAGATAAAGATAAAGATCGCGCCTGAGTTGGCGCACGGGGCATAGCATCAGGTCGTGGCTCTTGGTTTTCAGCACGACGGACCAAGGGAGAATGTACCAGGCATTTTGCGGGATTACGTAGGCCGCGAAGAAGTCGACGTTTTTCGTGGTATCGATCGCGCGCGCCCGCTGCCATTGCATAGTAAACGCAACGCGGCTTTCGCCGCTCACGCTCGGCTTACGCAATGGAGTAGCGCGGCAGCCTGAAGTCTGAGAAACGTCTATTTTTCCGTATTGGCATGCGCAAACCTGCTTTTGACAAACCCAACTATATATAACTATTTGGTAAAACGAATAATAGAGCTGTGCCACATTGTTGTCAGGTCTTCCTCCACAACCCGGAATCCTGATTGCACGACCATTTGCCTCATGCGCCCTGGGGTATTGTCGGAGAAAGCGGGATTCCTTTGAGCCAGTATCTTTGTCTTATCTGAATAGTGAATGACAACATTGGCACTTGGTTTAAGAATCCTTCCCATGTTCTTCAAATATGCTTCAATTAGGTGCGCATCGAGATGCACAAAGCAGCCAAAGCTGAATAGGAAATCGATCGAGCCGTCCGGGATTCCAGGGAAATCAGCTCCGTTGTTCTGGATGAATGTCATATTGGGGAGATTGAAATTCCTCTTCAATTCTTGCAGCAACTCAGGATGGTAATCTACTACATAGATCCGGTGAAAGCCGCGAAGGTAGCGGGTCCATCGTCCCCCACCAGGTCCGATTTCCAGAGCCGCTTGTTCTGGATTGACATAGCGAAGAACATATTGGTCCCGAATGAAGCCAAGCGGGCTAACTGTTTCGGGATCGCCCCATTCCATGCCGTACAACGGGTGGGCGGAGAAAAGCTCTCGCGCAGCTCTACGCAGGCGACCGGAGAACGAGTTCCGCTCTCTGTACTGCCGCCACATATCGAGATGAAGGGTCCCATTTAGGTCCGGCATTTCAAATCCTTTGCAAAACAGTATGCTTCACTTTGACGCAAATCGCAATTCAACCCATTGGCTGCTGGCACAGTCCTGGAACAGCGACCCAACTTGCGCTCAGCTTTACCGCGTAGCCTGTTGCTCCTGATTCAACCCCCAATCGACGTGACCCGCTCGGCGCTCAGTAGCGGATTCAGATTTCAACGGATCGACTGATTCCGTCGATGAATCCGCCGGAAACTTCGATGGCTCGTACACACCGCTTTGCAGCGAAAGAGAAGTCTTCTTTTTTGTTTCACCTAGTGATCAAGACTAAGTCTCTTATTTTCCTGACGACTCGCATCAGGCGCGGAAACCGCTCCCACATTGTGAACTTGAGGAGCTTTTCTGGAGTGAATTGATTTCGAAGGCTCACGTCGTCGTATTTCCCGGTCAAATCGACAAAGGCGAATTGCGCACAATTGCCCTTTTGGATACAGAACTGGTCGTAGGGGAGCGCGTAGATCGTAGCACCTACCGCCTCTGCGAAGTAAACAGCAAACGGGAACACCAGCGTCGGCTCAAAAATAGTCTTATGCTCCCATGCCGATCTATTAAAATCGTCGCCGCCCAGGAAGCCACCAGCACGCACTTTCGGGTATACCCGAATCAGATCAATTGCGATGCCCTTCAGGGTATGATCAGCGTCTATATATGCAAGATCTAATTCACCGTCTGGTATCTGCTCGATCACTTCAGTAGTCTTCCCCCGCAAGATCACTCTTTTGGCTGCGGCGAAGTCGGTCTTAGCCTTTGTTTCTCGGAAGAACTCCTCGAGGGCAGCGTCATCGTGATTTGCTGGCTTGTTCCAGTCGTTCAAGTGTCTCCACGGGTCGATCATGTAATAGGCAGTCAAACCCCCGCAATGCCGCAACACGTCCTTCGCGAAATCCCCTCGGTAGACGCCTATCTCTGCCATCCTTTGCGCCCCGATGGACTGTATGAATTCGACCCACAATTCTACCCTGGTTTGAGACTTGGAAATACACGTGGTGAGAACCTGTTGCGGGGAATCAGGCTGTCTAGATGTAGCCGCCATGAGCTGCTCCGTCTCCGTTTGCGATTGATTAGGGTTGATTTCTGCTTTTAGCCCCGATTAGCCGCTACCTGCACCGCAGCAGCCGGTAGCATGCGCGCGTGCCTCTCGAAGTGTACAAGCCGAGCGCACTTTGACGAAACCGCCCGGGGCAAGGCATTGGTGGTAAGGTTGCGCCAACTGAAAAATGGAGTCGCTTCGGTTCCGTTAAATGAGACAGAAATTAGGCCCGCTGCTTAGCATGCCGGTGTTCGAAGCCCCTATGGGCTTAGTCGACGCGTCTCCCGGATGCTGAGGCTACCCGCTGTTCCATTGCCTTGATCAGAGGCTGCTGGAATCGAGGCTCGACGGTTTGTGCCAGCATCAGCGCTTTCTGATAGAAAGGGAGCGCCTCCTGCGGGCGGCCGCTCGCGTCCAACGCTCTGCCCAAAGCTGCGTTGACGCTGGGCAAATCGGGTGCCAGAGCCTCAGCTTGTTGCGCTTCTGCTAGGGCTTGCGGAACCTTCTTCTGCGCCAGCAGCGCACCCGACTTTTGCACGTGGCTCAGAGCGGCGGCGAGCGGAATATT
>Ga0224545_1000072_pt1 | contig 19642 bp, 18 predicted proteins | sample 714P12024metaG_FD_179906 | JGI IMG/M metagenome (GOLD analysis project Ga0224545, IMG submission 179906) | Peat soil microbial communities from Stordalen Mire, Sweden - 717 P1 20-24 | ecosystem: Environmental > Terrestrial > Soil > Wetlands > Peat | place: Sweden: Norrbotten County, Stordalen... | reverse complement strand
GCGAGTAAGGCTCTCCAGTGTTGTTTTCATGTTGCGCGCTTCGGTAAGGATGGCCTCCACTCCCCTGCGATCATGCGCGTCGAGCGACGACGCCTCATCAAGAAGCGAGGCGTAGCCGAGAACCACGGTAAGTGGATTGTTCAGTTGTTCAGCGACGTTGGCGGCCAATTGGCCAAGACCCGCAAATTTCTCTGAGTCGATGAGCTTTTCAAGCATCATGGTTTGGCTTCGCGCGGCTTGCAGGCGAGCGGTGAGCATCTCGACGGGGAGCAGGTCGTCGGCGTGAAGCTGGTTCTGGAATGGCCCGGGAATGCTGCCCAGCGAGTCGCGCAATCCGGCCAAGAGTAGAACACCTTCGTTGCCCACCCGGCCAGTCATTGGCACGGCCAGTGCCTCGGTAAAGCGCAGACGCTTGAGGTCATCGCCGGGAATGAGCCAGGGAGTCAGGTCCAGCTTCAATGTCTGAGTGTGTTCGACGACAGGAGCCGCCGCTCTGGTCTCAAGGAACCCCGCGACGGAAATCCGCGTAGCCAGGCTGTCAAGCGCCTTGATAGTAGCGGCATCAAGCCCCGCGGCGCCCGCCACGCGGTAGTGGCCCTCACTCTCCAGAAGCAGTGCGGTCTTGGCGAACCGGCTGTGATCCACAACGGTCTGGCAGATTTCTTCAGCCTGGCAATCGAAGTCCTCGACCCGGCGGCGGGAAAGAATCAGGTTTGTATATGCCTCGAATTCGCGGCGCGCTCTGCGCTCGCGCTGCCGCGACGCCTGGTTGATTGCCAGTTGGTCTTCCAGCGCCAGCAGGATCATGCCCAGCGCAGCCACGACCTTGGCCAAAATGATTGCGCGAGTCAGGAGAAGATCAACCTCAGGCCTGCTCGAAACAAAGTGAAGCGTGAGAAAAATTGAGGTTGACCACAACACGAAGCCCATCACGCTCAGAATCATGCCCGTTGAAAGCCGCCGAAAAACAAAGATGAGCAACAAGGCGGTCAAAAGGTGGTTGCAGCACTCCACAAACGTCAGAGGGGAGACTGGTCCCAATGCGTAATAAACCCAGAGACCCAGAACGCCTCCCAGGCTGGAGAGACTCACCCCCATCCAGACAGGCGGACTCCCCTTCGCTCTGGCCCAGGCGAGACCCACGCCAATTGAGAGCAACCCCAGTGCAGGAAATACAAAATACATCAGCCCCGTCGGCGCTCCACCATGGAGCACTCCATGGTAAAGAATCGAATAGATCACCATGGGGATCGTAAACGGAATTACGTAAAGCACCTGGAGCCGCCCCATGCGAAAACGAAGCGGGGACAGCGACGCGAGGAACAGCGCGGATCCGACCTGAATGGAGGTTTGACCTGCAGCTGTCATCCAGGGATGAGTACCGTCGGAAAAATCCCATGAGCCCAACTTGTAGAGGAGCAGCATCCGGAAGGTGGCAAAAAGGAATCCCAGAAACCAGAGCAGGGTGCGCGTATCCCGAAAGCGCAGATAGAGGTGCCCAAATGCCGGCAACAACAGCGCAGTGAGGATCAATGACGGAACCTGGTAGTAATCGGGCATGGGAGCCGGCAATCTCCTTCCGTCCTCATCCTCGCAAAACGTGGCTGCATTGACGGTAGCAGGCCAACGCCCTGAATGCTTAACAAGAACTGCAAACCGGATGCGGAGCTTCACGGACACAGGCACAAAGACCCTGAATACAATCAAATCCGGGCTAGTCTCTGCCCGACGGGACACCTGAAGTTCGCGCAAATGCCGGGGGACTGGCCTTTTAATTTTCAGATGACACCGGCACCATGTACATGCGTCTAATGTTGTAGATTGGCCAAAGACCACCGGGGCCGGAAATGCCGTCCCGAAACATCTTCGCGGGCTTCGTCAGGAGGGAACAGGGTGCGAAACCGACACTGGATTGCGTTGCTGCTCACCGGGTATGCCCTGACCTGGGGCACTTTAGCCGCCGCGGCACAGGGGAAGGATACTTTTACACCGATGGCCCTGGATTCGGGTTTCGGGTCCATGGACATCTCTGCGCCCCCCGTCCCGCCTGAGGAGATCATCCGCAAGTTTGCCGCCAAAGAGAGCGAGTTTCAACGGGCGCTGAACCACTATACCTATCGCCGCACAGCCCGCGTACAAACCATCGACGACGACAACAAGGTCGATGGCGAGTACTACGAGGTTGATGATGTGATCTTCGATCCCACCGGTAATCGGACAGAGAAGGTTGTCTTTGCGCCGGAGAATACGTTGCAGCGAGTACAGATGTCACCGTCTGATCTGCAGGACATCCAACGCGGATACCCGTTTGTGCTCACGACTGAAGATATCCCGCAATACGACGTCAAGTACGTGGGTCGGCAGAAGGTAGATGAGGTGGACTGCTACGTTTTCGATGTCTCTCCCAAGGTCATCGAAAAAAAGAAGCGCTACCTGCTTGGCCGGATCTGGGTGGACTCGACCGACCTCCAGATCGTAGTAACGAATGGACGAATGGTTCCCGACGACACGCGCAAAGGGAGCGAGGATCTGCATCCCCCTTTCATGACCTGGCGCCAACAAGTCGACGGGCACTACTGGTTCCCTGTTTACACCAAGGGCGAAGGAATCCTGCAATTCAGCGGGGGCCAGGGCTATATGGCGCAGGACGTACATATGCGAGACACGGTCAAGTACTCTGACTACAAGCAGTTCGGCTCGACAACCAAAATTATCTATGAGGGACAGGACATCACCCCGCCGGAGGGACAGCAGGGGAAGCCGCCGGATGCGCAGCCGAAGAAGTAGTTCCTTGAGTATGGCTTCTTCTTAATAGAACAGGTATTTCCGCCAGCGATCATCCCCGCGCCCGAGCATCCGCATGATCTGGCGGCTGGTATGGAGCGAGAACGGCTTCGGATCGCGCAGCAGCACCATGTCGTCAATTTCGTGCAGCATGCGGTTGCCTTTGAGGCGGTTGCAAGAGTGGCAGCAGGCTACCAGGTTTTCCCAGGTGGAGTTGCCGCCCCGGGAGCGGGGAATCACATGGTCGAGGGTGAGTTCGCTGGAGGGCAGCAGTACACCACAATACTGGCAGGTGTTGCGATCGCGCAGAAGGATATTCTTACGCGAGAGAGCGCGGGTCTGGTGAGGGATGCGGCGGTATTCGAGCAGGCGGATCACTGAGGGCATAGCGATGCGGCTGCGCTGGGCGTGGAGCATCAGGCCGTGTTCCTCCTCGGTTCGCGCGATGCCCTTGAGCACCAGGACCAGCGCACGGCGAGCTCCGCAAATGTTAATCGGCTCGTAGGACGCGTTGAGCACCAAAACCGGCAACTGCAGCATGTGAACGGGCTGGACACTCGCGTAGTCCCCGGCATGGGCAGCGGCCTTGGCTATGGACTTCTGCTTGCGTGCGTGAATCATTGCTTTTCCCAGCGACATCTCTTATCCCCTCGTCAAAAAGATGGTTGGTCTTGCGATGAGCGAATGCTTGCCGATTGCGTGGTGGCAGCAGGCAAGTTGCCAAGTGGCCTTTGTTTGTCCTCACGATCTTCAAATGAACCAGAGATTCTGCTGATGGACGCGTTGGTGCGGCGTGCTCTGACCAGCGTGGCCACCCACACTGAGGCTGCGCCGGCTCGCACAAGCGCCCGACCGGCGGAGCGGGCGGTTGCGCCGGTAGTCAGGATGTCGTCGATGCGCAGAATGTGCTTCGAAGCTACTTCTGCCGGATTCGAGACCGAGAAAGCAGCGCGAACATTCAACCTCCGCTGACGTTGAGTGAGGCCTGCGTGGCTTGAAGTAGGGCGCAGCCGCATCAACGCGCTGAATACCAGCGTCAACTTCCACTGCGGACAGGATTTGCGCAGAAAACCAATCGCGCACCTCGCAGGTACCCGGGGCTGGTTAAATCCTCGCTCAGCATACTTCGAACGGTGAAGGGGGACAGGAACCACCAGCATCTCGGAAGGTGCCTCAGGTGCTAATTGTGCGATTGCCTCGGCCAGCATCCGGCCGAGCTTGCTGGCCGCGGGCTGAAGCCTGTCGTACTTGAGGGCATGGATCGCCGCTCTCATTCGGTCTTGAGAGAGCCCGAATGCCACGGCGCGCCACCGGGAAGTCTCCGATGGTGGAACGTCGAACGTCAGTGAACCGGAGTCCCTGCGGAAGACGCACCTCACTTAAGGTCGCGCGGGAAAGTGCGCCACCTTGCCGACAGTATACCCGGACAAGGCTAGAGATTCCACCCGATGCCAATCGGAAGTCAGGAATTCGTCCACACAGCCTGGAGCCCGGCCTGGCGAATGCAGGCTGCGAGCAATCGATCGATTTTACTTTCAATTGAGATATATAAAATCCGGCGGAGGGCCTAGATGTCGCGGGCAACGGGCGTTATTCGTAACAAAGCGTCTGCGCGCATCAGTCGGGCAAAATGCCCAAACCGCTGCCAGGGCTGTTGCCCTCCCGCCGATTTCAAGGATGTGCCGGCAACACGACCGCAGTCCTACTTGCGTGTCGATACCGCGTGCTCAACTTGGCCCTTGTCGTTTTGGCTCTTGTCGTATTGGCTCTTGTCGTTTTTCCGCTGGGCTTGGGCCTTTGCATCGCGTGCTGCATCCTTGACGGTGCCCCAGGCCTTCTCGGCTTTGCCTTTCACTTGTTGCGTTGCTCCCTCCACCTGGGCTTCGGTGTCGCCCGTCCACTCGCCCACCTGGCGCTTGGCGCGTCCCGCTACGTCGTCGATTGTGCCTTTCACGATGTTCTTGTCCATTGCTCTACCTCCGGGCTCTTGGGTTGCAGTCGTTCGTTGAAGTTGATTTCGCACGACGTTCAAAATCGCAACGTGCTCCGATTGAAAGCAGGCCGGATCAAGCCGTCGTCAAAGGGCGGCCCTGCGACCCAACACCAGTTGGAGAATCAACGCGATGAGCGCGATCACAAGCAAGATGTGAATGAGTCCTCCAAATGTATAGCTGCTCACGAGCCCGACCAGCCACAAGATCAAGAAAACTGCAAAAATTGCCCAAACCATTCCCTCTCATCCCAATTCGTTCCTGCGTCGACAACATACGCTTTGAAGCCACATCAGGAGCCGATGGTTGCTCGTGCACGGCGCTGTTTGCACAGCGATTAATCAACAAGAATTCGCTGACCAAGCCAGCAAACCAAAATGCGAATCTATGCAACAAACAGATCGTCGTCTACATAATTGTGTTCTTGCTCGCGACCACGGCCTTGCGGCGCGCAGGTGCCGCTTTTACCTGATTCTTTGGCGACTTGTTCAGCTTGGCCTGCACATCGCGAGCCGAATCCTTAGCCTTACCCCAGGTGTTTTGAACCTTGCCTCTTACCTGTTGAACAGCACCTTCAACCTTGAGTCCAGTGTTGCCGGTCAGGCTTCCAACTTTGCGCTTCGCGCCGCCCATCACGTCGTTCATCGTACCCGCGACTCTGTCTTTATTCATGTGTTTACGCTCCTGAACTCTAGTTGCTCATGAATCGCGGCGAGCGACAGTACCATAAAGACCACAACGAATAGCCAATGGGTCCGTGCAGCCGCAACTCACCGCTTCACTTGCCTGCAGGACCGCGCGGGTTTCGCTTCTGGCGCTCAGTCCAACCTGTTTTAATCTTTTCGTATGTGGCCTGCATTTCATCCAGTTCCAAGTCACTCAGTCGCTCGATATCGATCAATTGATTTCGAGCTGAATCCATGGCTCGAATCACTTCATTGAGCTTGAGATTGATAGCTCGCGAATCACGATTTTGCGTGCTTTGGACCAAAAGGACAATCAGGAATGTCGCAATGCCCGTTCCTGTGTTGATTGCCTGGGCCCATGTTTGCGAGAAATGAAGTACGGGCCCTGTGGCGGCCCATGAGACAACAACCAGGCCTGCGGCGGCAAACGCCCATGTCGAGCCGAGCCAACCGGAAACCGCGGCAGCGAATCGTCCGAAGCGAGCGTGAACAGTCAGGTCCTTCTTCGCAACAGGGACCGCGATTGGCGCCTCGTTTGTGGACTTGGCTGGTGGTTTATCCATCCGGTTTGCCTCCGTCATTTGGCTGCTGGTTGATGGTACAACTGCCATCGTCAGTTGGTCTGTCTCAAATGGAGCAGCTCGATCTCAGACAGCCGCTGGAGCAGCTAGTTCATAGACAGCCGCGGCGCAGATTGCTATACAATGCAAGCCGTGGAGGGGTTCGTTGCTTCACCTTCGCGGTGTTTTCACCGGCATCCTGATCGCCGTTCTTCCCATCCCCTGCGAGTCCCAGGCGCAGCTGGCAGAGCCGCCTGCATCTCAGCAGAGAACGGGCGGTATGTCCATTCCGACGACAGGGGGAGCCTACGCGCCCGTGTACGATTCGGAACATCGGCCCATCACCGCCGGTGGCTTTGTCGATACCGGGACGGTCGTTTTTGAGGATATTACCAAGGCTGCCGGGCTTGGCGGATGGCGGCACACGATGGGCGGCCCGGCGAAGGATTTCATCCTCGAGTCGAACGGCTCAGGTGTCGGGCTAATAGACTATGACAACGACGGTTGGCTGGACATCTACCTGGTCAATGGCTCAACCTTCAATGCCCTTGACGGCAAAGAAGAGCCTCCGCACGCCGCACTATTCCACAACAACCACGACGGCACCTTTACCGATGTGGCCGCAGCGGCGGGCGTGACCAACGACCGCTGGGGCTTTGGTGTAGCCATCGGCGACTTCGACAACGACGGCTGGCCCGACATCTTCGTGGCGAACTACGGCAAGAATCGTCTCTACCGCAACAACCACGATGGCACCTTTACGGACGTCGCAGAAAAGGCGGGTGTGACACTGGGCAACTGGTCAGACGGCGCCACCTGGGGAGACTACGATGGCGACGGCCGCCTCGACCTTTTTGTGTCGGGGTATGCCCACTTCGATCGCGACAACCTGCCCTACCCGAGAAGCAAGGCCGTCGGCTATGCGGACTGCCAGTTTCGCGGTCTCTCCGGGGTAACCTGCGGGCCGCGCGGCATCCTGGGCGAGGCGGACCATCTATTCCACAACAATGGCGATGGAACCTTCACCGACGTGAGCGAGAAGGCGGGCGTTGCCGACAAAAATAGATACTACGGCATGACCGCCGTCTTCCTCGATGTCAACGACGACGGCAAACCCGATCTCTTGGTTGCCAACGACTCTACGCCGAGCTATCTCTATCTCAACCGCGGCGACGGAACCTTCGAGGACGCCAGCTACAGTTCAGGCTTTGCGCTGAACAAGGATGGGCGCGAGGTCGCCGGAATGGGCATCGCGGTGGGTGATTACCTGAACAACGGCCTCGTAGACCTCTTCGTTTCCGACTTCGCCGACGATATGAAGGAGCTGTTTCACAATGACGGCGACGGAAGCTTCACCGATGTGTCGGCGCGTTCCGGGATAGGCCAATATTGGATTCCCTTCCTTTCCTGGGGTACGGAATTCATCGACTACGACAATGACGGCTGGAAGGATCTGTTCATCGCCAGCGGGCATGTCTTTCCCCAGGCCGACCAGCACGAGTGGTGAAGCACCTATGCGCAGCGGCCGCTTCTTTTTCGCAATATCCGCAACGGCAAATTCGAACATGTACCGCCAGTCAAGGGATCGGGGTTGGCGGTGTTGATCTCTGCGCGCGGCGCCGCGTTTGGCGACCTGTTCAACGAGGGCAAGATCGATGTCGTGATCAACCCCGTCGACGGTCCACCGGTATTGTTGAGAAACGTGAATCCCGACCACCATCACTGGGTGGAACTGAAGCTCATTGGAGGGCCCAAAAGTCCGCGCGATGCGGTGGGCGCGCGTGTGTTTCTTAGGGCCAACGGTATGCGCCAGCGTGAAGATGTGATGAGCGGCGGCAGCTATATCTCGTCGAACGATCAGCGCCCGCACTTCGGCCTTGGGGACGCGACCGCCGCGGGCACCGCGGAGATCCGCTGGCCATCCGGCGCAGTCGAATCGGTCCGGCTTTCCGCAGTCGATCGCATTTACACGATCACCGAGTCCAAGGGCATTACTGCCATGATGTGCGCCGGCAAACCGTGCCCTGATCTGCCCTCGGCCCACCTCTCGCCAAAGCGCCCCGCTCGACCTGGGGCAAGTGCAGCGCGATAAACTTCCATCATTGGAACAGGGTTGTGTTTCCAACTGGTGACCGGCCGGTCTGTCGCACAGCGACCACAAGCAAGCACTCCAACGTCCGTACCGCCCATTGCGATACACTTCAACCGGTGGAGGACCTTCGTTGCTTCGTGTTCGCGGACTGTTTTCCGGCATCCTGATCGTGGCCCTGTCGATCCCGGGTGATTGCCGGGCGCAGCAAGCACAGAATGGAAGCGGCACGGGCGGTAATCGCCCCACTTCCGGCGTGCTGATCGCCACTGCCGTTATGGCCGAGTCGTCAGGAGCTCAGACGAAGCCGCAACAACCACCACCTCAACAAGGTATGAGCGGCATCGCCGGGGGTCTGGGGGCCGCCGCTGTCTACGACCAGCAGAAACGGCCCATCACCGCCGGTGGCTTTGTCGACACCGGGCCTGTGATTTTTGAGGACGTGACCAAGGCCGCGGGACTGTCCGGCTGGGTCCACAAGATGGGCGTGCCGGAAAAGAAGTTCATCGTTGAGACCAACGGGTCGGGCGTCTGTCTGATCGATTACGACAACGACGGTTGGCTCGACATCTATCTGGTCAACGGCGCGACCTTCGACTCGCTGGACGGCAAGGAGACGCCGCCACACGCTGCGCTTTTCCATAACAACCACGATGGAACGTTCACCGATGTGAGCGCCAAGGCAGGCGTGCAGAACGATCGCTGGGGATATGGCTGCTCGGTTGCCGACTACGACAACGACGGCTGGCCCGATATTTACATAGGCAACTACGGCAAGAACCGGCTCTACCACAACAACAACGATGGAACTTTCACCGATGTGGCCGAAAAGGCCGGCGTCGCGCTGGGCAATTGGTCGCCCGGATCGGCATGGGGAGACTACGACGGCGATGGGCTGCTTGATTTGTACGTCACCGGCTATGTCCATTTTGATCGCGACAACTTGCCCATCTCAGGGACCAAGGCCGTGGGGTTCGCCAGTTGCCTTTATCGAGGCGCGAACGTCAATTGCGGGCCACGAGGCCTGAAAGGCGAACCTGACCATCTCTTCCATAACAACGGCGATGGAACTTTTACCGACGTAACCGTGAAGGCCGGCGTGGAAGACAAGAACAACTATTACGGATTCGCGGCGATCTTTCTGGACATCAACGGAGATGGGAAGCCGGACCTTGTTGTGGGCAACGACTCTGAGCCCAACTACCTCTACATCAACAAGGGCGATGGCACATTCGATGACCAGAGCTACATATCGGGCTTCGCACTGAACAAGGATGGGCGCGAAATTGCGTCGATGGGTATTGCCGCGGGCGACTACGAGAACAATGGACTGATCGATTTTTTTGTGACCGACTTCGGCGACGACTATAAAGTGCTCTACCACAACGACGGTGACGCGAGCTTCACCGACGTTAGTTACAAGGCTGGAGTGGCGCAAACAACGATTCCTTTTGTCGGCTGGGGCGATGGGTTCCTCGATTACGACAACGACGGATGGCTTGACCTCTTTATGGTGAACGGGCACGTGTACCCTGAGGTCGACCAGCGCGATTGGGGCACGACCTTTGCCGAGCGGCCGCTGCTGTTTCACAACGTGCCCGACTTAAAGGGGCGAAAGTTCGAATACGTTCCGCCGGTAAAGGGTTCGGGGCTTGCCGTAGTGATTCCTGCGCGAGGGGCAGCGTTTGGTGATTTGTTCAACGACGGCAAGATCGACGTGATCATCAATCCGATCGACGGGCCGCCAACTCTGCTGCGAAATGTGAACAAGGACCACCATCATTGGGTAGAAATAGGACTCGTCGGCGGATCGAAGAGTCCGCGCGATGCCACATGCGCAACGGTCTATCTGAAGGCCAACGGCATGCGCATGCGCCAGGATGTGCTGGCCAGCGGCAGTTACATTTCGTCGAATGACCGGCGGCTCCACTTCGGGCTTGGAGATGCCACCGACGCAGGAATGGCGGAGATTCACTGGCCCTCCGGCGCGAGAGAGATGGTCAAGCTGCCTGCGGAAGATCGCATCTACACCATCACCGAGGGCCAGGGGATTACTGCCGCGCTTTGCGCTGGCAAACCTTGTTCAGTTCCGCCCGAAACAAGGCCTGCACCCGTGGCAAAACCTGCCGCCAGGACAACCAAGCCAAAAAGTTGAGCTCATTTGCCGGTGTATCATTTTGCCGTGCGAAGCCGATGGCGATCTTCTGTCCTGGGTCTCTCAGTCCTGCTGCTGGCAGTGTTGAGTGCGCATGCACAGCACTACGTCGAGCGCGAAGTCAGAATTCCCTGGGTGATGGCTGGGGTAAGCGGCCTGGATGCGTTGCTGGTTTACGCGGATTTGCCCGGAAAGCACCCGCTCGCCCTGCTCACACATGGATCATCGCGTAACCCAGATGAACAGGCCCATTTGACCCCCTGGCAAGAGCTCCCTCAGGCCCTATGGGTTGCACGGCGCGGGTTTGTCGCACTGATGGTGGTGCGCCGCGGCTATGGAACGTCGGGTGGCGAAAAAGATATGCACCGATGCCGCAATGCATGCAAATCGATCCCCAGGATGCAGCTCGAAACGCTGCGCAGGACTTGCGCCTGGCCATTGACTTCGCACGCGGACTGCCGCAGGTGGATGCAACGCATATTGTCGCGGCTGGCGTTTCTACGGGGGGACTCGCTACTGTCGCTCTTACCGCAAACGCCCCTCCGGGCCTGATGGCGGCCATCAACTTCGCCGGCGGCACAGGCTCAAGAGCTGATCACGATGTACCCAATGCAGGCGAAGTCATTGGTGCCTATCGTGGCTTTGGAAAGACTGCCCGGATTCCCAACTTTGGATCTATGCCGAGAACGACAAGTACTTCTGGCCCGAGCTTGCACAAAAGTTTGACGAGGCATTTCGTTCCAAGGGCGGCGTAGACCAATTCGTCCTCGCGCCAGCCATTGGAACAGACGGACACTCCCTCTTTCGTCACGTGGACGCCTGATCTGCGACTGTGGAGGGATTCCTGAAGACCCAGAACCTCGAGCCACTAGCTGAATTACTTCCTGAAATCAGGCCGGCAAACGTTACCCCTCCCTCCGGCCTCAGCGAAACCGGTCTCGAAGCGTTTCAAGCCTATCTGTTGCTGGGTCCGCATCGAGCATTCGCCACATCTAAACACTTCTTCGGTTTCTCCACGGCGAATATGACTATTGACGAAGCAAAGCAGAACGCCTTGGAGCGCTGCCGCCAATCGGCACAGAAGAAGGAAACCTGCACCGTCCTCTATGTCGACGACACGCAGGTTCATCCCTAGAGACTGTAAGCGGCAGGAAAACGGACGGCTTCAACGCAGGGACTTCTGCCAGTCGCCCTGATGGGTGCAATTCGGCCAGCACGCCAGAGGTCTCGGCCCCGGGCTAGGCCCTAGAAAACGCCCGCCATGTAGACCTCGGAGGCCAGCGGCTTCTCTCCCCTGACAGCACTTTCGGCCAGAACAACAGGAGACAGCGTGATTACCGGGCAATGGGAGTGGGCCAGCACCTTGTAAACCACACCATGGCGGGTGATGGCCGCGAACGCGGTCGCGCCCTGAGCTCCCAATACGATCAGATCTGCGAATTGGGCCCGAGCCTGGTAAAGGAGTTCCTCGGTCGGGTCGCCGGGCACCACAATCGTCTGAACTGCAATCTTTCGTTTCAACTCAGGCGGAATCAGCGCGAATAGACAGGACTCAATCTGATCGATGGTCCGACCCGCAAGAACCTCTGCGCGATCCTGCGGCCTGATTACGTGCTGCAGAATCAGGCGAGCGTTGTGCTGTTCAGCCAGATTCGCGGCAAAAGCGGCAACGGTATAGCTTGCCTCCTGAAGGCTGACCGCGCAAAGGATGTTTCGCGTCGCAAATTTGCGATATTCTCCGTCGACCACTTCGGGGCCGACGATGTATACCGGAACTTTGGCGCTGCGGAGCACGGCCTCAGCCACTGAGCCCACAAGCAGTTTGCCAATGGGACCAGGAGAATGAGTGCCCATGACGACGCGATCGATCTCCCGCTCACGCAGGAACGCAAGCAACTGGTCGGCTGCCAAGCCTGGCCTGACCACGATCTCACATTGAACACCAGCGTCGCGAACGCATTGCGCCAGGGGCTCCAGATGTTGAATTTCGGCACGGGCGGCTGCGGCATAGTCGTAGTAGCGGATACCTGAGGTTTCCGATGCGGCCACTACCAGCGTGTCATAAGCGTGGAAAAGAATGAGATCGGCGCCAAACTCGGCGGCTTGTGCAACGGCAAACGCGAAAGCCTTCTGATTTGCGGGGATCTCTGATGCGAAGAGGATGGTGGAGGGTTTGCTCCAGCCTGGCTTGATAACACCTGCCATGGGAACCTCCTTGTGATGGTGCGGAAAATATATTGACAGATTCGGCATCAGGTTGCGGTGCCGGGCGGCACAAGAGAACGTGATTTAGCTCACTCCGAATGATGCGGACATTTCCGGCGCCAACACCATCACGATCCCGCTCTCGTCCATAAAGACGGGAGATGCAAAATGCTTGCTCACTTAAGAATGGATTTTGCGCCATGCGTGCAGAATTGTCCAGACCCGGGAAGCAGATGCTATCCATCGAGCGAGATGACGTGATCCAAATCACAGCGCACTCTGCACCGCGACTGGTCTCCTTGAGTTGAAATCGTGGCTGATTGGTGCCGGGCCCTCCCCGCTGAACCCGTTTGTGGGCCTGCTGGCTACGATTCGATGGAGGTCTTTATGCAGCCGATGCACAACATACCCGCCCGCGGCGGATTGAACTTTGATGAAACGCCGTTTCTGGCCATTTGGGAGGTCACTCAGTCGTGTGACCTGGCCTGCAAGCACTGCCGTGCCGCAGCCCAGCCCATTGCTCACCCAGACGAATTGACCAATGCCGAAGGCAAGGCCCTGATCGACCAGATCGCCGAAATGCATGTGCCCATTTTTGTCTTTACTGGTGGCGACCCATTGAAACGAAAGGACGTATTCGAGCTGATTCGGTATGCGGCAGACAAGGGCGTGCAGGTGGCCGTCACGCCAAGTGCAACGCCGCTGCTGACGCGCGAAGCGATGTTCAAGTTGAAAGAGGCTGGACTGGTTCGATTGGGAATCTCACTGGACGGGTCGACACCGGAGATTCACGATACTTTCCGTGGCCTCCCGGGTGCGTGGGAGCGGACAATTCAGGCAGTTGAGTGGGCAAAAGAGGCAGGGATTCCTGTCCAGGTACACTCCACGATCAGCCGGCATAACGTACATGATCTGGACAATTTATGCGCACTCTTTGAAAAACTCGCAATCGTCATGTGGAATGTCTTCTTCCTGGTGCCGGTTGGACGGGGACAACTTGGTGACCTGCTCAGCGGCGAAGAATTCGAAAACGTTTTTGGTAAGATTTACGAGCTTTCCCATCGGGTCAACTTCCAGATCAAGACCACTGAAGCAATGCACTACAGGCGTTACCTGCTGCAGCACAATCTTGAAGAGCGCAAGATGGGACATGGGCATCCGCACAGCGCCGGCCCTCAAAAAGGCTATGAAGCAGGAACGCCGACCAGCGACGCCCACAGCCGCACCGTAGGCTGGGCCACGCGCCGAGTGAACGACGGCAAGGGCTTCCTCTTCGTGTCGCACACAGGCAATGTCTATCCAAGCGGGTTTCTGCCCATTCATGCCGGAAATATCAAGCAGACGCCGCTTCAGGACATCTACCGCAACGCGCCTATCTTCAAATCATTGCGGGATACCAGCAAGCTTGAAGGCAAGTGTGGGGCCTGCGAGTACAAAGAGATCTGTGGTGGATCGCGTGCAAGAGCCTATGCGGTCACCGGCGACCCACTGGCCCAGGAGCCATGCTGCATCTACCAGCCAAAGAATTGGGACCCAGAACTGGAGAGTGAAGCTTCCGCTTTTGCCCATTCTGCTGTTGAGACGCTCCCAATTCTTAGCTAAAGTGCCCTTGAATTTCACTTTTACGAAGGCCTGCATGGCTACATTTTGTTGCAAAATGTAGCCATGCAGGCCTTCGTTTTTTGCTTGACCGCAGCACCAAAGCGGTCTCCATCTGTAACAGCCGCAATCAGTTAGGCAAAAGAACGCTGTCCACCACCTGGGTGACACCGTTCGACTGGATTACATCACCGACAGTAATTGTCGACATCCCGCCTTTCTCATCCGTGAGCATGATCTTGCCGTCGTGCAAGGTTGCCGTCAGCACCCCTCCAGAGACGGTGTTCAATACCGCTTTGCCCGAGCCCATCTTGATCTGATGTTTCAAGTCTCTTTCGAGAATACGACATGGTGCACTCCTTCGTATGTCATTGAATCTCAAAGAGACACTGTGATGAATCGGGCGGTGATGGGGGTGTTGCTCGGTTCCTTTCGTCGCTGTATCGCTCGACGCCTTCTCTGCACAAGACCCACGGTGCATTCACACATGCTTGCGTCGCCGTCAAATGCTTCAACTGAATCAGGCGGAAGATAGTCGTCGGTGTGACTCCGAGGAAATCGGCGGCTTCACGGACAGACATTTCGCCACGAGCCTGTCGTTCTCCCTCACTATAGACCTGAATCGCATGGTGGTTGCGCACCGAACAGACACGCATCGCCGTCCAGATTTGTCCGTGTGCCGTGCGGCGTTGATTCTTATTCAGGATCGATGCGATCCGTGCGTCGGATTGGATTCTCGCCAGTTTGCGAACGGTCTCCACAAGATCATGTTCGGTGGCATAGCGATGCTGTCCGGTCTGAAGCTTGGGAAACTCCACCTGTGTGTGATCTCCGCCTTGCCAGTGCAACACGAGGCGTATCGTCTCGCCCTCAGAAGTGGCGGTGATATCCTTCAGTGCGATGCGAAGCAGACGCTTCTTGTATTCTGGCGAGTTGTGGGGATTGTCCCATAGTCTGGGGATATCGCGTGCGAAGTCCAGCAGTTCTCGCTTCTGAGCGTCGGTGATGGGGTGTTCACGACCGTCTTCGAGTACTGCGAGTTCAGCTTCAAGCTCAGCTTCCGCAGCCAATGCTTTGTTCCAGCGACGTTCAAGTTCCGCAGCAACGAGCCGATTCGAGGGATCCACCGCATCATATTGGCGACGCGCATGGGTCACTTCATAGCGCGCTTGTTTCAGCGCCAACTCCTTCTGATGAATGCGCCCGTCGCTGGCATTATCGAGTGCGGCGATCGCGGCCATTGCCGCATCGATGCCCAACGGCGTCAGGCATTGCAGCAACTGCTCCGATACCAGGCGATCGGCGCGCAATCCGCCGAACAGCACACAGGAGGTTTGATTGGGATTCAGTGCGTGACCGGAACACTGATATCGGATGACATGCGGACGAGGATATTGCGCCAACAACTTGGCGCCACAGTGACCACAGCGAAGCAACCCGGCGAGCAGAGCCTCGCCGTGCTGAACTGCTCCGCGCAAAGCGTAGCTCTTCGCGTTTTCGTTGTGGGCAATCATCATTTGATTGCTTTGATACACGTCCCAATCAATGTAACCCTCATGATGATTCAAAATCAATACCGCCCAGTCTTCACGGCGGCGCCTCACCTGCCGCTGCACCTTCTGGCCTGCTTCCAAACGCGTTATCACCTTGCTCTTTCCATATGCGTATGCGCCGGCATAGACCGGGTTTTTCAACACGCTGAGAACTGAGTGGTATCGGGCAGACAACCAAACGATCTCGCCTGCTTCTTTTGAGCCCCGAGCAACAGGCAACTGAATCTGCTGCCGATTCAGCCAGAAATAGACCTGCCGCACGCTTCCCAATTCCGCAAACTTGCGAAAGATCAGATCAATGGTGGACTGAATTCGAGCGTCCGGATCCTTTTCTATCCGGTCGTCCGCTCCCTTGATGTACCCGATCGCAACCCGCTGAACCAAGGCGCCCCGCTGCGCCTTCTGCCGCAGTGCTGCCTGCCCTCGTTCACGAAAGTTGGCAACCTCCATCTCACTGATCGTGCCTTTCATGCCCAATAACAGGCGATCATTCGTAAGTCTGGGATCGTACACGGCCTCAGCATCGATCAGGAGCGCGCCAACCACACAGCAAAACTCCAGCAGCGTATGCCAGTCCCGTCCATTGCGCGCCAGACGGGACGCCTCAATGCTGAAGACAGCGCCAACCTTTCCATCGCACAGCGCACGAAGCAGACGCTCAAAACCGGGACGGCGCGTTCCCGACCCTGACATTCCGAGATCCTCATCAATTACTTCGATGTCTTCCCAACCCAGGGTGCGGGCATGATCGACTAAGGCATATTGACGGCGTTGGCTCTCAAGGTTATGCCGCACTTGATCCGGCGTCGATTGACGAATGTACACACAGGCCCGCCTGGCAAAATGATCAGCGGTGATCTTGTTCATCGCCGACCTCCTCGCGGATTTTCCTGGTCTGCACTTGCATCCACTGAGCAAGTGTATGGCGGAGTTGCTCCTTCACTTCCAGCGGGAGTCGTACGCCGAGAGCGGGGAGAGGTTCTTCGAAGAGTTGTCGTTGTTGTCTTATCCTGAGCTGTTGCATCCTGATCCTCCTGGTGCTCATTGTGCACAAAAGAGGAGGAGCTGGTCACAGCCGCATGGCATAATCCGAGAAGCACTTTAACTGGCAGACGCGCCGTGGATACAAGCTTCGCGTTCGCCGCCTCTGGACGAGTCATCCATTCAGGAATCGCCAGCGGGTGGCCGTCAGCTCGCCGCACGACGTAGAACGCTTCGCCGAGACGCTCGTACAACCGGATCACCGGCAGGCTGCACATCCACAACGGGTGGAAACGATAGTAGATTGTGACTTCGTCCGGGCGATGTTGATGGGCAGTATGTCGCCCTGTTGTTCAAACGGGTCAAGCAGCACCTGCGCATCAAACGTTTCCTGGCCACCAGCGAGAACGCCGTGAGAAGCCAAATCTGGTGTGCCGTCGCCACCTATGTGCTGATCGCTATTGTCAAAAAGGAACTGAAACTGGACGCCTCGCTCTACACTTGTCTACAGATTCAGTCGGTCTCGATCTTCGAGAAAACCGAGATTTCATGCGCCCTTCAGCCCTATCTCCACAGAACCGACCAACCGGATTTCGATAACCAACTGAATCTATTCAACATCTAACCGGACAGCAGAGCCGTGACCTATAAGTTGAATGACCCGCGCCGAAGGTAACCGCCATGGAAACTTACAGGATGAAGACGACAGGGATCACTTAGGTGGTGAAGAAAAGTAAGGATTCATTGATGGAATCGAAGCTTTCCATTGGTTGAAGAAACGGGTTCCGGAACTGCTTGCGGAGCTGTTGCGGGTGGCGCAAACCGATTTGGCGGCTCTTGGAATCAACAGCTTATGAAGCGATGGAGCCTTCACGAGAGGCGCTCAGCCGGAAACGATTTCGATATCACAAGCGATATGTTAACGTGTCCATACAGCTCAGCTAAAAGAGACCTATGGCGAGTTTGCGCGCTGTGTTGCCAAATTATGGCGGGAACCTAATCCCCAAGCGTGGACCGCAAGAGGACGGATGGGAATAAAAGTTGCGCTAAGCCACCGGACACAGTACCGGTATGAAAGAGCGATCTCCCTCGGTCCACAGATCATCCAATTGCGCCCCGCACTGCACTGTAGAACGCCGATTCTCAACTATTCCCTGGACATCACTCCCTCAGAACACCTGCTGAACTGGCAACTGGACCCACACAACAATCGCCTGGCGCGGCTTATTTTTCTGGCACCGACACGCGAGTTCGTGGTTGAGGTGAACCTGGTCGCGGAGCTGTCGCCGATCAATCCGTTCGACTTTTTCCTGGAACCGGGCGTTGAGGAGTATCCGTTCGCCTACGCGCCGCAGCTGGCGACGGATCTTGAGCCTTACCGGTCGATGGATCCGGCGGGGCCACTGCTTGAGGCGTTCGTGAAGGGATTCAAGGAGCAGAAGAACGGAATGATCAGCCTGTTGCTGGACTTGAATCGCAAGGTACGCGACCATGTTGGCTATGTGACAAGGCTTGAGGCGGGCGTTCAGACATGCGAAGAGACCCTTGAGAAGCGGACGGGGTCGTGCCGTGATTCTGCGTGGCTGCTGGTACAGACCCTCCGCAACCTTGGGATCGCAGCGCGATTCGTGTCTGGCTACTTGATTCAACTCAGGGCAGACGAAAGAGCGCCGGCGGGCGAAGCTAGCGGCCCACAAGAAGACTCCGCGGAATTGCATGCATGGGCAGAGGCGTACCTGCCGGGGGCGGGTTGGATTGGGATGGATCCGACTTCAGGCCTGTTCGCCAGCGAGGGGCACATCCCACTGGTCTGCACACCGAATGCTGCGCAGGCTGCACCGATCGGCGGCACTGTGGAGCCAGCAGGCGTTGAATTCAGCTACTCCATGTCTGTTCGCCGCTTAAATGATCCTCGACGGCCATCGAAGCCATTTACAGATGCGGATTGGCTGCGGGTAAGGGAGCTTGCCCACAACGTTGACGCAGAGCTGAAGGCCCAGGAAGTTCGGCTGACCATGGGCGGTGAGCCGACATATGTAGGGATCGACGATCCTGAAAGTCCGCAGTGGAACATTGAGGCCCTTGGCTCAATGAAGCGAAGCCGCGGACTGTCACTGATCGAAGGGCTGCGCGAGAGAATGGCGCCGGGCGCGCTCCTGCACTATGGGCAGGGTAAGTGGTATCCAAGTGAACCACTGCCCCGTTGGGCTCTGAGTTGCTATTGGCGGGCCGACGGGGTTCCCGTCTGGGACGATGCAAGCCTCATTGCGCGGGAAGGCCGTGATTATGATTTTGGGCCGACCGAGGCTCTCAAGTTTGTGGAGGCGTTGACGCGCCGCCTCGAAGTGAGCTCCGACAACATATTGCCAGGGTATGACCCGGGCGCCAAAGGGACGGAGCCGGTTGGCTACATTCTGCCAATACGCCGACGTCAGCCGGAGGGCCAACTACGCTGGTCGAGTCAGCTGTGGTTCCCTCACCCGGAGATGCTGATTCTTTCGGAGGGCGATTCGCCGATTGGTTACCGGATACCCACCGAGCGCATGCCATGGGTTGCGCCAGATGAGCTCGAATACGAGTTTGACGCTGACCCATTCGCAGATCGGGCGAGGCTCCCAACGCGAGTTGCGGACCGGACAGCACTCTTCGACGTTGAACCAGCGGTGGATCCGCTGCCTGCGGTCTTGAGGGACCCGGAAACAGCAGAAGTACTTATACGGCCTTCGCTGTGTGTGCAGGCAAGACAAGGACGCATGCATGTGTTCCTGCCATTTGTGCCGATCCTCGCGGATTATCTGGATTTGGTGCTCGCGGTGGAAGACACATGCGGGCGCGTGAACATGCCGGTTTGGGTGGAAGGGTATGGGCCCGCTTCCGACCCCAGGTTGAAGTCTTTCAGTGTGACGCCGGACCCGGGTGTACTTGAGATCAACCTGCCGCCTGCAAGCAATTGGGATGAACTCGAGCAGATTTACACCGTACTTGACGAGGAGGCGCGTCACAATCGGTTGACTGCTGAGAAATTTGAGTACGATGGCG
>Ga0224545_1000070_pt1 | contig 19801 bp, 17 predicted proteins | sample 714P12024metaG_FD_179906 | JGI IMG/M metagenome (GOLD analysis project Ga0224545, IMG submission 179906) | Peat soil microbial communities from Stordalen Mire, Sweden - 717 P1 20-24 | ecosystem: Environmental > Terrestrial > Soil > Wetlands > Peat | place: Sweden: Norrbotten County, Stordalen... | reverse complement strand
CCGAGGAGGATCGATCCGTCCGCGTCGTGATTCTCACCGGAGCGGGGAAGGCATTTTGCGCCGGAATGGATCTGGACGCCTTGAAGACTCTCGCGAGTCAGACGCCCGCGCAGAATCTCGCGGACTCACGCCGCATGGCGAAAATGTTTCGTCTCGTTTACGGCTTCCCCAAGCCCCTGATCACCGCCGTAAATGGCGCAGCGATTGCCGGCGGCTGCGGACTGGCAACGTTCTCGGATTTCACGATAGCCGCGCCTGCCGCGAAATTCGGATACACGGAAGTGCGCATCGGATTCATTCCCGCTCTCGTGTCGGTGATGCTGCGCAGACAAATCGGCGAGAAACATGCCCGGGAGCTTCTGCTGACCGGCCGCATTTTCGATGCCGCCGAAGCTTTCCGCCTCGGCTTGGTTACCGAGATTGTCCCTCCGGACGATTTAATGAAGCGCGCGCGAGAGGTCGCCAACATGTTTCTCGAGGCCAGTCCCATGAGCCTGGCGCAGACCAAGCGTTTGCTCCTGCGTTACGACGAAGGACGACTGGGCCAGGAGATGGAATTGGCTACGCAAGAGAACGCTGAGATTCGCGCGACCGAAGATTTTCGCGAAGGCCTGGCGTCGTTCCTCGAAAAGCGCCCGCCCAAATGGACCGGGCGCTAGCGCAGCCGGTGCTCACGCTCTCTCTGGCACTCTGATACACTTTTCCGCCGATGCATGAATACGCTGAAACAACCATTCGCGTGCGCTACGCGGAAACCGACCAGATGGGAGTCGTCTATCACGGAAATTATTTCACCTGGTTCGAAGTGGGCCGCGTCGAACTTTGCCGCCACCTCGGCTTCGAGTACAAGCGCATGGAAGCCGAAGATGATAGTTTCATCGTCGTCGCGGACGCACACTGTCGCTACAAGCGCCCGGCGCGATTCGACGATGTCCTGGTGATTCGCACCAGCGTTACCCAGTCCCAGAAGCGCACGATTCGCTTTGGATATGAGGTTGTAAACCAGGCATCCGGTGAGCTGATCGCAATTGGAGACACTCTGCACGTTTTTTGCGATCGCCTCGGAAAACCAAAATCGTTGCCCGAAAAGTATCGAAAGTTTTTTCCAGCGCACAGCCGATGAAAGCAATCCAAATTGACGGCGACAACTTCACGCTGGAGCAGCTGTACAGCGTCGTGCTCGAAGGCGCGCAAGTGGAACTATCTCCGCAGGCGCGTGAACGCATGAATCGCTCCCGCGCGGTGGTCGAGCGGCTGATTGAATCGGACGCAGCCGTGTACGGCGTCAACACCGGCTTCGGGAAAATGGCGTCGGTGCGAATTTCGCGCGAGCAGATTCGCGCGCTGCAGGTGAATCTGGTTCGCAGCCACGCCTGCGGAGTCGGCGCGCCTTTGAGCGAACACGAAACGCGCGCGATGCTTGCGCTGCGTGCCAACGCCATCGCAAAAGGCTTTTCCGGCGTGCGCCCGGTTCTCGCGGAAACTCTTTGCGCCATGTTGAACAAGGGCGTGCATCCGGTGATCCCGGCGCAAGGCTCCGTGGGCGCTTCAGGCGACCTCGCGCCCCTCGCGCATCTGGCGCAAGTGGCGATAGGCGAAGGCCAAGCCGTTTTGCAAGGCCGAAGAGTCGCGGGCGCTCAAGCAATGAAAAGTGCCGGAATTGCTCCGCTCGCACTTGAAGCAAAAGAAGGGCTTGCGCTCCTGAATGGCACGCAAGGAATGCTCGCGTTGCTCGCGCTCGGACTGCGCGCCGCGGAAATCGCAGCCGACACCGCGGATGTGGCCGCGGCACTTTCGTTAGACGCATTGCGCGGAAGCCCCGCGGCATTCGACGAACGAATCGCGCAGGTTCGGCCGTATCCGGGGCACGCGGCCTCTGCACACAATCTGCGCCGCTTGAATCGCGGCAGCCAGATTCGCGAATCCCACCGCGCTCCCGAAAAAGATCCCCGCGTGCAAGATCCTTACAGCCTTCGCTGCACTCCGCAGGTTCATGGAGCCGCTCGCGACGTGCTGTCGCAAGTCCGCGCCACCATCACCGTGGAATTAAACAGCGCGACGGATAATCCCCTCGTGTTTGCCACTCCGGACGCGGCCACGGGCGCCGGCGAAATAATCAGCGGCGGAAATTTTCATGGCCAGCCGCTGGCGATGGCTGCGGACCAACTTGCGGTTGCGCTCGCAACGCTCGCGGGAATTTCCGAGCGCCGCGTCGAGCAGATGACCAACCCTCAGACCAGCCAGTTGCCCGCGTTTCTCGTGCGTGACGCCGGACTGAACTCCGGATTCATGATTTTGCAGGTCGCTGCAGCCGCGCTTGCCAGCGAGATGAAAACGCAGGCTACTCCTCATTCCGTGGATTCAATTCCCACATCCGCGAATCAAGAGGATTACGTTTCCATGGGAATGGCTGCCGCGCGCCGAATCGAACCGATGATGGCAAATCTACGAAATGTTTTAGCTATCGAATTGCTAAGCGCTTGCCAAGGAATCGATCTGCTGGCGCCGCTTCGCACCGGAGCGGAAGCACAAAAAGCTCACGACATTGTGAGAAAGGTTTCGGCCGCAGTAGAAGTGGATCGCTCGCTTTCCCCTGACATTGAAGCTGTCGCAAGCCTCATCGGCAAAGGGTCATTCAGCGCCATCCTGCGTTAAGAAATATCACCGGTCACGCCAAAGCTTCGAACAAAAATGTCCCGAAGCGGTACCCCGCTGCGTACTTGAATGGCGTTACACCCATCGAGTAGTGCCCGCACGGCAGCGACAAGTTCTCCACTTGCAGTTTCTCGCGTCGCGCGGCGTGAAAGAATGACTCAGTATATTCCGGCCAGAATGTCGGGTCGTATCGTCCGGTAATGGCGAGAATCTTCTTGTTGGTTCCGGCCAGCCGTGAAATGTAAGGATATGGACTGATAGGCGACCAGTAGCGCCTGATGTCATCGTGCGAAACTTTGGTGCTCAGCGATTCCCACACATTCATGGTGGTCAAGCCGCTGGCAACCACATCGCCGCAGTAAGTCGCCACGTGCAAGAATGCGCCCGCGCGCAGCAATGGTTCGTGGCACATGGTGACGAACCCGATCGAAGAACCGATACTCGTGCCGAGAATGCCCAAGTGGTCGTAACCTTGGCTTTCCAGCCAGCGCAGAGTCCGTCGGACATCCAGCACCGCCTGGCGGTTCGCCTGCAGCGTGAGCCCAATATTTGGGCCTACAAGATGATCGCCGCGAGGATGGTCTGGAATCGCGCGGCGGTCGTGATACGGCAGGGTCATCTTCACCGCGGTGATTCCCAGCCGATTGAGCCACCGGCAAACATCCTGCTGCTCCTCCCAACGCGCGTTCCATTGCGCCAGCACGACGACCGCCGGCCCCGTATGCCGCGCGCGAAAAACTTGCGCGTGCACGCGATTGTTTCCCGGCCAGGGAGATTCGAGCGCACTCGTGAACGTAAGAACGTCGTCCGCCAGCAAATAGTCGTCGGCCGGCGTGACGGCATACCATTCATCACTGTGTTCGAGTGTGTGCTCGACGAACCGCTCCAGAAAACCGCGCGGGTCCGGCTCTTTCGGGTCCCCACCGATGTGTTCCAGCCCCCAGGCAAACGGAAGCGTGCGCCGGTTGGGTTCTTGCGCCCAGCGCATGTGTTCGTACCGCCGTATCTTCTGTTCGAGCCAAGCCATGGTATGCAAACCATCGAATATATCGTAGAGCCGCGAGCCAATCAAACCACCTTAGCGTCTCGGACTGTCTCAGTCTGAATTGGCTAATCTGATTCGTGAATCGAGGGTGTGCTTTTCCAAGCGGAGAGCAGTAGCGGAGCCGATCTATTCTCTGTTAGCCCTAATGGTAGATTCTTTGGTCGCCAAAACCAGCATTTTCCCATCTTGTTCAAAATTGAAGTGGTACGTGTAGTAGGGCTTCCCGCTAGCCAGCTTCATGTCTAAGTCGTGCCCGTGCACTTCATAGCTTCCGTTCAAGCCACGCGGATTCGCTGACGAAGGCGTTTTCATAACCCAAGTCGCATTTTGGTCGAATGCTACCGTCCACTGTCCTGGCTGGAAATTCACTGTGCCAAATGGCTTGCCGTTCTTGAGAGAAGTCATTGACGTGTAGTCCCAGGTCCCAATGAGCTCCGGTGGAATCTTGAGGGAATCACTGTTTGCGCCGACGCCTATCAGATAGACGGCAGCGACCACGATCGGGAATAGCAACCTTCGGGGCTTCATGACGGCTATTGTAGTCAGTTCCCCGATAAAGTACCCATCTTTAAATAGACGGCGTTAGATCATCAAATTTAAATTGAGACATTACGTGGCAAATTCTCTCATTGGGCTGAGAGTAGGATCACTCGAGTGGAGAAAATGTTAGCAGTCGGGCACGATGCGAATGGCGCGGCTTGAGAGCCCGCGCTGGATATGGCAAATTCGAGAGGTGCCCCCTGAACTCTTCATCGCTATTTTCGTCTTCCTATTCGGCCTGATCATAGGCAGCTTCCTGAACGTCTGCATCCTGCGCATCCCCGGCGGAAAATCCATTGTGATGCCCGCGTCCGCTTGCCCGAAATGCGCCGCGCCCATTCGCCCGTACGACAACATTCCAGTCCTCAGCTATCTGGTCTTGGGTGGAAAATGCCGTGCGTGCAAGACGCCCATTTCGCCGATGTATCCGCTGGTTGAACTGCTCACCGGCATTCTTTTTTTGGCCTGCTATCTCGCGTTCGGTTTAACAATCGACGCTCTTAAATGGGCCGTGTTTTCCGCAATCATGATCGTTCTCGTTTTCACCGACCTCCGCGAACGCCTGCTTCCTGATCTCGTTAATTACACCGGCCTCGCGCTCGGGCTCGCGCTTAGCTTTTTCACCAAGCCTACGGACGGCACCGCACTCTGGATCGCGAATCATATTTTCGAGTTCCCTCCCCCGGCTCCGGTGCTCTCTTTCGCCGACGCAATTTTTGGCGCAGCTTTTGGAAGCGCGCTGCTTTGGCTCGTGTCGGAAGCCTACTTTCGGTTGCGCGGGCGAGAAGGCATGGGCCTCGGGGACGTAAAAATGATGTTGATGGCCGGAGCCTTCCTGGGAACGAAGCGCACGCTGCTCACGATCCTCGCAGGTTCTTTACTGGGCAGCGTTTTGGGCGTGGCCGTGATCGTAGCGCGGCGCAAGGAAGCCGACTACGAGTTGCCGTTTGGAACATTTCTTGGAATGGCCGCATTGCTGGTAGTGTTTTTCGGCACGCCGGTCGTAAACTGGTATCAATCGTTGCTGATGGTGCGATAAAAATGAATACTTCCCTGATACTCGCGCTCATTCCCAAGCGCCCAGCCGGCCCGCTGCCCTTCAGCTTGGGGTACGCCGCAGCGCTGCTCGTGGTACTTCTGCTCGGCGTCGTAGCGCTTTTCTACGTGATGCGCAAAATGCTGCACGATGACTCGCGCCTTCCGGGCGGCGATTGGGCCAGCCCGAATCCCGACACCGACAATGCTTCCGCATTCATGGCTGCATCCATGCAGGGTGTAATTGAAAAATTGCGAGCGCAGGAAAAAGAACTCGCCCGCTTGCATTTGCTGGCGCAAGAGCGCGCGCAGGAATCCGAGCGTCTGACGGAAGAGGTCACCCGCAATATGCCCACCGGCCTGTTGCTGGTAAATGCCACCGGAGCCATCAGCTCCACCAATCCTGCGGCCGAAGAAGCGCTCGGCATCCGGACTCTGCGCTACCGCTCGTACCAGGAAATACTCGGCGGAGATTCAGATCTCTCCAAAATGCTTACGGCCTGCTTGCGCGACGCCAAAACTTTTCAGCGCGGCGAAGTAGAGCACATGACCACCGATGGTGAAGTCCGCCGCCTGGGTGTGACCATCTCCCCCATCTACCGCACGGTACGAAATGCAACGCGGGCTAACGCGGACTCCTCCGTTCCGCCGGCTCCGGACATGAAGGTGAGCGGCGCGCTTTGCCTGATGAGCGATTTGACCGAGCTTAACGAGCTCCAGAAACAAATGCGCTGGAAAGAGAATCTGGCCGCGCTGGGAGAAATGTCCGCCGGCATCGCGCATGAATTCAAAAATTCGCTGGCTACGATTTCAGGTTACGCCCAGATGATTCGCAGCGAAGCGAAACCCGGCGAAACGCGGGAATCGGCCGAGCGCATTCTGGACCAGACCCGCGCCCTGACGCACGTGGTCACGGAGTTTCTGCGGTTCGCCAAACCGCTCGAAATTTGCTACGAAACCGTACCCATGCAAATGCTGGTACAAAAAGTTGCCGAAGAGCTCCACGAAACGATCCCGGAGTGCGCCTTGCAGTTCGAAGGAACGTTTCAGGATCTGCCCGGCGACGAAGCGCTGCTTCGCCAAGCCTTGTTGAACCTGGCGCGAAACGGCGCGCAAGCGGCAAAAGACTCCACTAATTCTCCGCGCGTCACAATTTTGGGCACAATTGAAGATCTTGGCGGCCGAAAATGGCAGCGGATCTGCGTCGCGGACAACGGTCCGGGAATACCGCCGAATGACTTGCCTAAAATCTTCCTCCCGTTCTACACCACAAAGTCCGAAGGCACGGGCCTGGGCCTCGCCGTAGTTCAGAAAGTAGCGCTGCAGCACGCCGGCAGTATTGAAGCGCGCAACCGCCCGGACGGCGGAGCCGAGTTTCTGCTATGGTTACCTTTGCGGCAGGAGCCTACACCATCCCCGATTGCCTCCCGGGCGGCACGCATCTAAACTTGTAACAGGCATATTCAGACGGGAATGCCTCTCAGGAGGCCATAACCATGCGGAAACATCTTAGCTTTGGCCTTGCGGCCGTAGCGCTGCTTTTAGTCCCAACGAGCGGGTTCGCTTACCAACAGACCCAATCTCAGCCGAGCCAGCAACCAAGCTCCGCGCAGGCGCCCGCGGGCGCGCAGCCCGCTGCGCAAACACCGCAAACAGCTCCGGCGCAAAAAGACTCCTTGGTGGCGGCAGCGCGCCGCACGCGCGAGGAGAAGAAAGATCAGTCCAAGCCCGGAAAAGTTTTCACCAACGAGAATCTTCCGGACGTGAGCGGCATTTCCTCGGTCGGTGAAGCTGCTGCGCCAGGAGAAAATGGGGCAGGCACCGACGCCAACGCGCCTGCGGCAAACGCAGCTCCCGCGAATGATGAGAAAACCTGGCGTGCCAAATTTGCGACACTGCATCACAAGCTCGAGCAGGATGAGCAGGAACTGGACGTAATGCAGCGCGAGCTAGGCGTGCTGGACGTCCAGTATTACGCAAATCCGGTAAAAGCCATGCAGCAGGATTTGACGCGCGAAGACATCAACAAGAAAACCAGCGACATCGACGCCAAGAAGCAGAAGATTGAAGCTGACAAGCAGGCCATCTCCGATGCCGAGGATGATTTGCGCAAAGCAGGCGGCGACTCCGGCTGGGCGCGTTAGCAACTTTTGCCGATGGAACCTGTCCTCCTTGTTGAAGACAAAGCCGAGTTGCGGGCGATGTTGCGCAAGGCCCTCGAACGCAACGGCTACACGGTGGAAGAAGCTCCCGACGGAAATACCGCAATCGACAAAATTCGAAGCCGCCGTTACCTGCTGATTCTCTCCGATTTGAAACTGCCTGGAAATTCCGGACTGGACGTGCTCCGAGAATCGCGCCGCGTGGAGCCCACTCTTCCCGTAATCCTGATGACCGCCTACGGCTCGGTGGAAGAGGCCGTCACCGCCATGAAAGACGGCGCGTTCGATTTCATTCAGAAGCCCGTGGACCTCGATCATCTGAAGCTGCTCCTGGAAAGGGCCGCGCGCCAACAGGAACTATTGCGCGAAAACCTTCTGCTGCGCGAAGAATATGCCCTGCGCTACGGTTTCCCTCGCATCGTGGGGGAACATCCTTCCATGAAAGATGCGAGCCAAATGACGCAACGTGTAGCTGCGACGGATTCCACCGTCCTGCTGCTCGGAGAAAGCGGAACCGGAAAGGAACTTTTCGCCCGCGCGGTGCATCACTTGAGCCCGCGCGCCAATCATCCCTTCGTGGCTCTGAATTGCGCCGCGATTCCCGAAGGCCTGGTTGAAAACGAATTATTCGGCCACGAGCGCGGAGCCTACACGGGTGCAGGCGCGCGAAAAATTGGCAAGCTCGAGCTCGCCCATCGCGGAACGCTGTTCCTCGACGAAATCGGCGAGCTTCCCCTCGCTATTCAAAGCAAGCTCTTGCGCGTGCTCGAAGAAAAGCGATTCGAGCGCGTCGGCGGAACGCAGGAAATCGAAGTCAACGTGCGCATCTTGACTGCCACGAACAAAGACTTGCATGCCGCCATAGCCGAGAAAACTTTTCGTGAAGACCTCTACTTCAGAATATCGGCTGTGCCCATCACCATTCCGCCCCTGCGCGACCGCGGCGACGACGTTTTCCTTCTGGCCGAACATTTTCTGGAACGGTTCCGGCGCGAGTTTCGCAAGCCGGCCTTGAAATTCTCGGAGGAAACACGCGCGCGCTTGGTGACCTATGCATGGCCGGGAAACGTCCGCGAGCTGCAGAACGCAATCGAGCGCGCCGCGATCCTGGCGAACGGCCCCGAAATCGACGCGAGCGCCCTTCAGTTGCCCGCCGCCAAGCCATCCGCCGAGCAGCTTCCGGAAGGAATGCTCGACGAGAAATTTCAATGGGAAGGGCCGCTCGAAGATGTTTCGCAGCGCGCCGTCGCTCACGTGGAGCGCTTCAAGATTCAGAACGCCTTGCGGGAATCGAAGTGGAATAAAACGCGCGCGGCCGAAAAGCTGGGAGTCTCCTACAAGACCCTTCTGCACAAAATCCGCGCATTAGGCCTCGACAATTAGTTCCCGCCACAGCAAGGAGTTTCAAACAAAAATGCAGCCTTCCCGCCGGAAATTAGCATCGACTTAATTATTTTCCCCGTTCTCGGAAGCCTGCTCGGGCATGCGGGCCGAATGCAAAACAACGCAGCCGAAGTTCCAGGAATAAATCCGCACGTCGATGAATCCCACGTTTTTCATCATCGTAGCCAGCTCAGTGCGGCTGGGAAATTTGGCAACCGACGTGGGCAAGTACCTGTATGCCTCTTTGCTCCCGGAAATTATTCCGCCGACGTTGGGGAGTACATGGCGGAAGTAGAGTCGAAACAGGCCCGCCATGGGTCCGCCCTTGGGTTCGGAGAATTCCAGAATGCCCACCTGCCCATCCGGTTTCAGCACGCGTGCGATTTCACGCAGCCCGTTTTCATAATTTGCAAGATTGCGAAAACCGAACGCCGTGGTCACCAGATCGAAGCAAGCGTCTGGAAATGGCAGGCGCAAAGCGTCCGACGCGACGAAAACTGCCGCTCGATGATGCCGGTGGCCCTTCTCTCGCGCGCGGTCGAGCATGGGTTGCGCGAAATCGCTGCCGACCATTGGGATCCGATACGCTCCGCGGTCGCGCAAGGCCTTCATCCGCACGCGCTCCATTGCGAACGTTAGATCCCCGGTGCCGCAACACAGATCCAGAATGCGAGTGTTTGTGCGGCGAAGAACTCGCTGGAACTTGCTTGCCGCCCGACGCCGCCAAATGCGATCGACCGACAACGAAAGCAAATGGTTTAGAAAATCGTACCGCGGCGCAATCCGGCTGAACATTTTCTTGACGTGCGCCGAAGCTTCGCGTTCGCTGCGAGCGCCTTTGGGACGCGAACCCGGCGCCTGCGGCGGAAATATCGGAGTGGTCATTATCGGCATGCGGCTGTTAACCTCTGGCCTTCGCGTCTATCTCCGCCAATTCCGAAATCGTGCGCGCGATCAGCTTCCACGGAAGCTCCACACCGCGCTGTACTTTTCCAATGCGCCGCGGAAGCACCCAGCGCACGCGTCCGCCGCGCGCCTTTTTATCGCCCGCCAGAATACGGCGTAATTGCGCAGCTCGAATCGCGCCCAAACGCGGCAAAGGCCCCACGCTTGCCACCAGCCGGATCACACGCGTCGCTTCCGATTCCGGGATGCGCGTCGTTGCCAGCCCGAGCAGCGTAGCGGCGTATAGTCCCCAGCCGATCGCTTCCCCGTGCAGAAAACGCCGGTAGCCGGTGACAGCCTCCAGCGCGTGGCCAAACGTGTGCCCGAAATTCAGTATTTCACGGAGCCCGCTTTCGCGCTCGTCCTGCGCTACGACGCGTGCCTTAATGCGTATACACCGCGGAATCACCCATGCCAGTGCGGCTGGATCGCGCCGCAGCAGCGCCAACATGTGCCGCTCCAGGAACCTGAAAAGCTCCGCATCCGCAATCGCGCCGTATTTAATTATTTCGTACAGACCCGATCGATATTCTCGATGCGGCAGCGTTGCCAGCGTCTCGAAATCGGCGATCACAGCGCGAGGCGGATAGAACGCGCCCACCAAATTTTTGCCTTCGGGCAGGTTCACGCCGGTCTTGCCACCCACCGAGCTGTCCACTTGCGCGACCAGCGTGGTGGGAACTTGCACCAGCCTCACGCCGCGCAGATAGCTGGCCGCCGTGAAACCCGCAACGTCGCCCACTACGCCGCCGCCAACCGCGACGATCACGGCGCGCCGGTCCGCTCCAGCCTGGCTCAGCGCGCGACACAGCAATTCCACTGTTGCAAGGTTTTTCGCCGATTCGCTGTCATCGAAGAGAAACGTCCGGTTCGCGCGCACTCCGCGAACGCGCTTCGCGAGCGTCCGCCCCCAATGTCTCCACACGTTCGGTGACGAAAGCACGAAGGTGCCTGTCGAATCGCCCAGTCCCTCGATCGCAGATTCTGCACGCGCCAAGGCGCCGCGCGAACAGAACACGCGATATGCGCCGTGGGAGGATGGAATGCGGATGGTCGGCATTTGAAATGAAAACTGGCACCGCGAGCGGCCTAGTCCGCCTGAACGGGCCGCAACTGTACTCTCGGAAATAACCGTTAGTGAAATTTCTTCTGGAGCTCAGCCACGGATTCCAGAATCACGTGGCCCACGATCGCAATACTCCGCGGGCTTACTTTATCGAGCGTATCCTCCGCCGTGTGCCAGTATTTCGGCTGCTGATAGCCATCATAGTCGATGAGATCCACCGTCGGCACCCCGCGCGCCAGAAACGGCTCGTGATCGTCCGAATAGCCCGCTTCACGCGACACGAAAATATTCTGGTAACCCAGATGCGCCGCCGTCTTCCAAATCAGATCGACAAGCCACCTCGTTGAATTCGATTCGCGCGGAATTTCCAGGCCGTATTGGCCGATCATGTCGGCAAGAATCGCGGCTTTCACTCGCTTCAAATCTCCCGATACTGCGAGGCTCGCCGACAGTTCACGGCTCCCATAGGTGTGGTCGTTGTCTTTGTCCCAATCGATAATCGCTTCTTCGCCATCCAGAAAAGCGATCCACACGGCATTCGCCTGTTTTTTGCCGCAGAGCAGGCGTGCCATCTCAAGCATCACTCCCGTGGACGACGCGCTATCCTCCGCGCCCACAAAATTCGGCACGCTGCCCAGCGAATCGTAATGCGTGAGCAGCAGAATAATTCCCTGCCCCGTTCCGGGTGTTTTCGCAATGATGTTCTTCATCGCGATGGATCCGGCCGGCGTGGACGCGTGAAAATCGTCTTCATCCACGGTGCACCCAAAGCTTTGCAGTTGCCCGTGAATGTAATCCTGCACGTGATGAATGCCTTCCGACCCCGGCGGGCGCGGCCCGAAGCTCACGATCTTGGCCACCTGATCGTAGGCTTTCGCGCCATCGAACCCTCCCGTCTGCGAGGCCGGCGGCGCTGATTCAGCGGGTTTTGCCGCCGCCGCGCTATTTTGGCTTGCTGATGCCTGCGATGTGGTTGCAGCGCTTGCCGAGGCCTCCGAGCGCGAGCCATCGTGGCTGCACGCGGCAACACCGATCGCCGCGATCAGCACACCGGCGAACACGAACCTGCGGCATGTATTCGGCATCTAGTGCGCCTCCCCGGTGGCTACGTCCGCAGCCTGCTTCCGCCTCAACACCACGTATGAAACAAACACGCCGAGAAAATACAGCAAGATCATCGGCGCCATGAACACCAGCATCGTGGTGGCATCCGGCGTGGGCGTTATGATCGCCGCCGCAACCGTGATAATCACCATCGCATATCTGAAATTCTTCAGCAAAAATTTCGGCGTCACGATTCCGAACAGCGAAAGAATAAAAATGAGCACGGGCAGCTCGAATACCAGACCCAGCCCCAACAGAATCATCAAAGTTAAATCAAAATATTCATTGATGCTGATCAGCGGCTTGATCGGCCCTTCATTTGCAAATCCAATCAGGAATTTCAGCGTCGTCGGCAGCATGATGAAATACGCAAACGCCAGCCCGCACAGAAAGAGAAACATCGAAGAAACGATGAATCCTGCCACCGCGTTGCGCTCGTGCTTGAAAAGTCCCGGTGCTACAAACAGCCATACTTGATAGAGAACGTAAGGCATCGCGATGGCGATACCCAGATACAGCCCCAGATTAATTACCAAGCTGACGTAGCCCGCGGGACTCGTGTAGTAAAGATTGTCAGCCAGACCCGCTGAACGCAGCGCCATGTGCATCGGCTGCACGATGAACGTAATGAAATGCTTCGATAGCAGCAGCCCGATTCCCGTACAAATCACGATGGCAATCGCGGAGTGAATCAGCCGCGTTCGTAGTTCCACCAGGTGTTCAAAAAAAGACATCCGCCCGCCCGGATCCTTGTCGGCGGCAGACGCCAAATTAGCAGCAGGTGGCGTCACCTTCGGATCAGTTTGCGCCGCCATCGCTCCCCTTCGCGCGGACTGGCTTGGGCGCGCCGGCTGCGCTCGCCTGGTCTAAGTCTGCTTTCTTGCCCGGTGGACTGACCAAGGGCTCTCGCGTCAGTTTGACCACATCCGGCTGCGCATGGCTTGCGTCCGCCTGCGTCGCTCCGGTCGTTTCCGCCGTAGTATCCGCAGGCGTCCCGGCATTCTCTCCTGCAGATGGGTTCGAGGGCGCCACGGTCCAACCGTGCGGCGCATCACTGGGAACAGTTCCCGCCGCGCTGGCGAAATCCGTTTGGGGCTGAGCGATTGTAGTCTGCACGGCTGGAGCGATTGTCGTTCCCGCTCCCGTAGCCGTCTGGCGCAGGCTCGACTCGCGCTCGATATCCCGAAGATGGCCTTCGAACGTATTCTGCAGGTCTCCTGTAGCGCGCCGGAATTCTCCCATGATCTTCCCGAGATTCCGCGCCAATTCCGGCAGCTTTTCTGGCCCGAATACCACCAGAACTACGACGAAAATTATGACCAGGTGTGGAATGCTGAACATAGGGGGTTACGTGCGCCGCTTCGCCTCGCGGTAGTAGCTTATACTCAACGCGCTTTCTAAACGCTGTTTTTGCATAATAGGAAGACGGCTCAGCGCCTGTCAAACAATCGAGCGCGCCCGCGGCGGAGAGCCGTTTATCGCATCAGTTTGTTAAACGCGAGTTCTCACTTGGCTTTGATTGAAAGTAGCTCAACCTCAAAAATCAGCGTGGCTCCTGGCGTTATATCGGGGCCCATGGCGCGCTGGCCATAGGCCAGGTCAGCCGGAACAAAAAGTTGCCACTTCGATCCAACTGGCATGAGTTGCAGTGCTTCCGTCCATCCCTTAATCACTCCGCCGACTGGAAACGTCGCCGGCCCGCCATGTTTGGAAGAAGCGTCGAATTCTTTTCCGTTAATGAGCGTGCCCTTGTAGTTGCAGACGACGGAGTCAGCCGCGGTCGGCTTCGCCCCGTCCCCTGCGGTCAAAATTTTGTATTGCAGGCCGCTCGGTAGCGTAACCACACCTTCTTTCGTTTTGTTGGCGGCCAAAAATGCGTCGCCTTCTTTCTTGTTCGCATCTCCGGCTAGCTGCATCTTTGCCTCCTGGTTTTTCTTCACTGCCGCCTTTAGTACGTTTATCGCTGCCGTCGCTTCTTCTTCCGTCATCAGCGTCTTGCCGCCGGCCATTCCGTCTTTTAATCCCCGCGCGAAGATATTCGGGTCAATGTCTACAGCGTCCTTTTGCAGGCCCTTCCCCATATTCATGCCGAGGGCGTAGCTGGCTTTATCTTTATCCGTTTTCAGCACCAAGGGCGCCGCGCTTTTCGCCGCAGTCGCATGATGAGCGGTCCCTGCAGCCGCTGGTGCCTTCGTAGCAGGCGCTTGTGACGCCGGAGCAGGAGGTGCTTGTGAAGGACTCGACGCGGGAGTCTGCTGTGCCATCGCATTCCCAGCCGATATGATGCCTGCCGCCAATATTGCTACCGCCGTGATCAATAGTTTTTTCATGAAGGTATTCTCGCATTGGTGCCAAGAATCCGCAAACCGGCTCGTTTCCCTGCGGCCACCGGCAGCACTTTAGTCCTCCGCCGGATGCCGGCCCAAACAACCTATTTGGCGCGCCTGCGTCGAACAATTTATGTTTCAATATGTCTTTGTGGCAGCGGAAAACCCCGTCGTACGTAAGGCTATATGGAAACACTCGCACAGGATATCCGGTATGCACTCAGGACTTTAAGGAAGGCACCCGCCTTCGCCCTCGTTGCAGTCCTCACCCTGGCTCTGGGAATTGGAGCCTCCACCGCGATTTTCAGCGTTATCGAAAACATTCTGATGGAGCCGTTTCCTTACCCCGATGCGCAACGCTTCATGGCCATACGGATCCACGACACCGAGAGAGAAGAGTCTGGCGGGCGCGGCGACTTCAGCGGGCCCGAATTTCCGGATTACGTCGCGCAGAATCGTGTATTCGACCGCGCCATCGGCGACGACAGTGTGGACCTCCTATACCGGGCCGGCGAGGGCACGCTACGCTTCCAGGGAGATTACGTCACGCCGGGGACGTTTGAATTTTTCGGCATGCCTGCGCTCCTGGGCCGAGTAATGCAGCCGGCGGATTATGAGCCGGGCGCGCCTCCTGTTTTCGTTCTGCGCTACAAGACCTGGGTCAAAGACTTTGGCGCCGATCCAGCTATCCTGAACAAGAATTTCGTCCTGAATGGCACGTCGCGAACGCTGATCGGCATCATGCCCCCGCGCTTCTCATGGGGCGATGCTGAAGCGTGGATTCCCGAGAAGCCCAGCCGCGCGGCTGCGGCGAAGGACCGATCCGGAGCGTTCACGCGTTATTGGTTTTTCTTGGGCCACCTAAAGCACGGCGTTTCGGTGAAGCAAGCCGAAGCAGATTTGACTGTCGTGGCCAAGCAGCTCGCAACCGTTTACCCCAAAGATTATCCAAAACACTTTACCGTCGAAATTCACTCGCTGGCGGATATGGTCGTCGGGCAATTCAGCAAAACTCTTTATCTCGTGCTTTCCGCCGTCGGTTTGCTCCTATTAATCGGTTGCGGAAACGTGGCGAATCTTCTTCTGGCCCGAGCCACAACTCGCGAGAAAGAATTTGCTATTCGCTCCGCGCTTGGCGCGAACCGTCGCCGTTTGATTAGCCAGCTTCTCGTGGAGAGCCTGATTCTAGCGCTGAGCGGCGCACTACTGGGAGCGTTGCTGGCATGGGTTGGTTTGAAATTCATCGTGGCGCTCGTGCCGCAGGACATTATCCCCTCGGAAGCGGTCATCCGACTGAACACGACCGTTCTACTCTTCACGCTGGCTGTAGCGATCGTTACTGCGCTGATCTTTGGCTTAGCCCCGGCGCTGAAGGCCGCCCGAAAAGACTTGAACGAGCCGCTGCGCGACACCGGCAAAGGTTTCAGCGGCGGTTTCCGCCACGGAAAATTCCGTAATGCACTCGTGGTCACGGAGGTCGCGCTTTCGCTCACGCTTCTGGTAGCGGCGGGCCTTTTGATGCGGAGCTTTATGGCTCTCCGCGAAGTGCATCTCGGCTTCCAACCGGACCATATCCTCGTCGCGCGATTGCCTCTCCCGGCAGAGCGCTACAAAACCGCGGACCAGCTGGCTGGTTTTTACCGCCCATTACTACAGCGCTTGAAAGCCTTGCCGGGTGTTGTCGCAGCCACTGAGACGAGCGATCTTCCTCCCTACGGCGGATTAGTCAGCGACATCGATATCCCTGGGAAGACGCACTCGGAGAAATGGAACGCCATGTTCCAACTCTGTAGCGAAGGTTACTTCCCCGTTCTCAAAATCCAGTTTCTCGATGGCAGACCTTTTACCGAACCGGAGGTCAATGACGCCCGCAAACTCGCCGTAGTGAATCAGGCGTTCGTGAAGCGATACTTGCCCGCAGAGAATCCCATCGGCGATCGCGTGCGCATCGCGCAACTTTCTGAATTCGACGATAAGGTGGCGGACCCGACGTTCGAGATCGTAGGGGTAGTCGCCGACCTCAAGAATCGCGGCCTCCAAGATCCGGTCGGGCCGGAAATCTGGGTGCCGTATACTGTCACCGGATCGGCATTCCGCGGCATTATGGTTCGCACCACGCAAGATCCTCTCTCCATGATGAATGCCGTGCGCCACGAAATCTGGGCCACTGACTCCAACGTCGCGCTCACACTCACCGGCACCCTGGAGGGCTACATCAGCCAGTTCTCCTACGCCGGCCCGCGGTTCGGCTTCACGCTGATGATCATCTTTGCCTCCATCGGGCTGATCCTGGTGACCATCGGCGTTTACAGCGTGCTCGCCTACACCACGGCGCAGCGTACCCAGGAAATCGGTATCCGCATGGCCCTCGGTGCGGAGGGCTCCGATGTGCTCGTCATGGTAATTCGCATGGGCCTCCGGCTGGTGGCCATCGGGGTGGGGCTGGGATTGCTCGCCAACGTCGCATTGGGAAAAATCATCGCGACGCAGCTCTGGGGAGTTTCGCCTTACGATCCTTGGACTCTCGCGTGTGTACAGCTTGTGCTGCTGATTACCGGACTTCTGGCTTGCTGGCTGCCCGCTCGCCGTGCCGCGCGAGTAGATCCGTTAGTCGCGCTTCGGCATGAATGACCGCTTAATACTTTGAATCAAGCGGTTCGTCAGCGCTGATTTTGATTCCAGGCTCGAATGGCTTTCGCTCTCATCGGCGCGAGCATACTTGCCGCCTTCACGGCGCAGATAGCCAGAAGCCAGCTTCTCATCAAAAGTAGCAGGTGTAGTCTTTCCATGTGGTCTCAGCGGAACCAGCCGGAATCCGCGCCGGCTTTGCGCCCATCTTCCGCCAGGGCTTCCAGCTGATCTTGCAGCTTGGCTTTTTGCCCTTCGATGTCCTTGATCTGGCGGTTCCGATCCTCAATATAAATTACGCCCGCAGACGCCCCACTCATGGGATCGATGGTGACAGCGCCTTTCGCCTTGATCTCTTCCTGAATTCCGGCGATTTGCTGGTCCAACTGAGCCATTTGATCTCGGATGCCTTGCGCTCTGCCCCGCCAGTACTGTTCGTCATTTTTTCCAGATGACGCACCAGCGTTCCCGCCTGAGTTGGCATATGAATTTCCTGGACCGGCTGAAGCTCCGCCCGAACTCCCCGACCCCACAGAGGAAACTCCATGGCCCGATAGCCCGGACAACTTATCCTCGGTATAAACCTTGGTCGCTGAATTGGTTTTTTGCGCTTTCGCTTTACGTGCAGCGTCTGCCAACGATTCCTGCGCCGGGGCCGATTGGTCCTGCATTTGCGGCTCGGATTGCGAAGCTGCTTTGGTTTGCGCCTGCGCCGCGGCCGGAGCTGTCGCCGCTGAAGGAGTCGTTGATTGCGATTGACCGAGCGCGGCCGGCGCGAGGTTCAGCGCCAGAATCAGCAATCCAACCGCGGTTCCAGGAAACACTAGGGTTCGAGACTGCCAACTCGGTGTGTAAACGGCCGCCTCTGCAGGCAAGGATTTCGGTGACACACTATTCTCGCGCACGTCGCTCATCGTTGTCTCCGTTCTGGAGCTTCAGAACCTTAAGACAACGGTATGTCCCCCGTCCGGCGCGGTCAACGCCCTCCCATATCAAGCGTATCGCCCGGGTTACCTGTACGGAAGACCAGCCGACAGCGCATCGACGTTCTCGCTTTGGGATAGACCGGCTTATCGTTATACTCTGCCGTGAACGAGCCCGAATCAGACCGATCCTGCGAGCGACTCCATATGCCCGAAGAGAAACTTCGCGTCCACTTTAGCGACTATCTCAGCAAGGCCGAAGTGATCATCTATACCGTCCTTGCATTGTTGCTTTTCATAACCGCGCTCGCCACGATTGCAAACGCCGGCAAAATGCTCTGGGAAGGCCTCGCTCATTGGACGATTGCCACTCAGACCCTTCTAGTGCTGGACCAACTGCTCGTTGTGCTGATGCTCGTCGAGATTCTGCACACTGTGCGCATTTCCATCCACTCGCATTACTTGGTTACTGAGCCGTTCCTTGTCGTCGGTCTGATCGCTTCGATCCGGCGCGTCCTTGTGATCACCTTGGAAGCGGCCACACTCACAAAAGGTGGAACCTGGTCGACCGAGGTTGCCAGCATATTTCGAGCTAGCATGCTTGAGCTGGGATTGTTGGGATTCCTCATCCTAGTTTTGGTGTGCTCCATTACGCTCTTGCGTCGCTACGCCCCCTCACCAAAAGGCACGGAACCCTAAGGGCTTCCCGTCGCTTTGAAAGGGTGAAAAGCTTTTGAATTTTTCCTTCGCGTGCTGGTGGTGGCAGCCCTGCTCGCAAGTTTTGTGCCCGCCCGCCGCGCAAGCCGGGTACACCCAATGGCAGCCTTACTCCAGGCGTAGCCCAGCCCCCACTTCCGCTCGCGGTTCACTCATAGCGCAGTGCAACCAGCGGATCCACGCGCGTCGCTCGCCGTGCTGGAATGTACGCCGCGGCCAGAGCCACCAGCGCCAACAGCAGCGCCACGCCGCCAAACGTCAGCGGGTCCGTCGCGCTCACTCCGAACAGCACGCTGGTCATCAATCGCGTCAGTCCTACCGCGGCCGCAAGCCCCAGCGCGACACCGATCAGCGCCATCTTCACGCCATCGCCGAGCACCAGCCGCATCACGTCACCGCGTTGCGCGCCCAGCGCAATTCGTATCCCAATCTCGCGCGTTTGTTGCCCCACCAGGTAGGACACCACTCCGTAGATCCCCAAGCTCGAAAGCAGCAGTGCAAGCAGCGCGAAGGAGCCCAGAAGAATCATGGAGAATCGCCGGCTCGCGATAGAACTCGAAATAATCTCGTCCATCGTCTGCGCTCCGGCAACCACCTGCTCGCTATTCACTTGTTGCACCGAGTGGCGAATCGAATCGAAAAGCCCCGGCGCCGGGCCGCGCGAACGCACCACTGCTCCCATGCCCATCGGCGCGAGCGCCATCACCTTATCCGGCAATTGCATGAACGGAAAGTAGAGCTGCGCTCGAAGGCTCTCCGTGTCGTCCGTATCAAGCCCCCACTGCTTCACATGCGCGGCAACTCCGACAATCTCCGCCTCCATATCCCCCTGGCCAATTTCCAAAAACAAACGCTTGCCGATCGGATTTTCCTTTCCGAAATATTTCTGCGCCAGCACCTCGTCCACAACCACCACTTTCGGCGCATTCTCGTCGTCCTGCGTCGTGAAGAAGCGCCCGCTACGCAGCGGCGTTCCCATGATCTTCAAGTAGTCGGGTTCCACCACGTAATCGATCACCCAGTTCATTTCGTTTCGCGTCGTCGGCTTTGGTTGTCCGTCCAACCAGAAGAGCCACTCATCGTCGCCGCTCATGGGAAACGCTCCCCAGCTCATCGACACCCCTTGCACACCAGGAGTGGCGGAAATCGCGCCGTCTGCATTGCGAAAGCCAGCGCGAATTGCAGCCGGACTCGTCATCAGACTCGTCGGCGAAAGAGAAAAACCAAAGAACATCACGTTTTGCGGATTGAATCCCGGATCCACGTTCCAC
>Ga0224545_1000068_pt1 | contig 20096 bp, 19 predicted proteins | sample 714P12024metaG_FD_179906 | JGI IMG/M metagenome (GOLD analysis project Ga0224545, IMG submission 179906) | Peat soil microbial communities from Stordalen Mire, Sweden - 717 P1 20-24 | ecosystem: Environmental > Terrestrial > Soil > Wetlands > Peat | place: Sweden: Norrbotten County, Stordalen... | reverse complement strand
GCGTTTTCAGCTCCAGCGCCAGCCCCGCCACCGGCAGCGCCAAAGCGCATGAAGTGGAGCAAAAAACGCTGCTGACGTTGGCCTTCACCACGAAAGGATAAGAACAGAATCGGAGGCGTCGACGGGGATTCCATGGCATAAGCTTTGTCATTCCGAACCGCTTCAGCGGTGAGGCATATGCTGTCTGGCCCACCATGGCTTATGTGGAGAGCCGCTCTCGGCTGTCCGACTAAGAGCAGCGAGCCTAAGACGAGCAAGGGCGTACACGGTGTGGTGTTGATCGACACGATGAGTAGCTCTTCGTGGGAATCAATATTTCAGTAATCAATCGCTGCCGATCAGTCGTTCGCGGATCGTTGACGTAGTTTTCGATGCAGAAGTCATCTCGACGTTGGATTTGCTTCTCGGACACGATCTCGAAAACGCGGCCAGAGGCTACGGGCAAGTCGGAATAAGGCCCCGTCAAAACGAAGCGGCTGTATTTACCCCCGCTAAATTTTGAATACGTGAGGCCGTCTGGCAAGTTCGTGGGTTCTGCGGCGAGCGTGACGCCTGCACGATATATTTTGGCCTCTACTTTATAAAGGCTCATATATCCCACGATCTTGTTGTGTTCCGAAATGCGAGGCACAAATTGATGGAGAGTTTGCCACGCCAGAGGAGCAGTGTTTTGAAAGGGTCCGACTTTCTCGATAAAAATGTAGTGAGTTTCGGGCCAGGTTACGAGTTCGGGCTCTTGCGTCAGATTCATAAGATCCCCATTTTTGTGGTCGCAGTAAGTTTTGTTCGCGCCAGAGAAGACGAACGCAACCCATCCTACGATCTGCGGCGTTTTGATACGCGTGCATCGACCGAAACGCCTAGCTGGGCCTTTCCGGAACCACTTTCCCGCCGCCACCCGGCAACTTCACCTTCGCCCCGCCCGTCGCCTCTCCAGCAAACAGCGCCTCCAAACTCGGAATATGCTACATCGTAGGCGCATGATTCTGCATCCGCCCAGCCGTATCCGCAGTCGGCCCGTAGCTGTGCACCTCCCGCCCCAACATACGCAGCATGGCCATCAACTGTCCGCGATCATGCGAGGTATGCGAAAGGCACCGCGTCCTCCCCATGATCGAGACCGCCGCACATCGAGAAACTTCACATCCTCTTCCCACCACGCCGCATGCTCTTCTTGCAAGGCAAGCCGTTTGCCACTGTCTTCCGCATAGCACTTCATGAACTCGAAGCGCGTCTTCTGCTTCGGCAGCGGAGGCGCACTCACATCAATCGCCCGCATGTTACGGAACCAAAGATCTTCGTTCACGCACTGACGCCCCATCTGCTGATGCACGCTGCGCCCGCGTGGATCGCCTTCGCGCCGACGCACCGGAAGATCCTCGTCCCGAAACTCACTCCCCGCGCTGACCACCCTCCCCCGCTCGGTGGCGTAGGTTTCGACCAGGAATTCATATCTCATAGCCGCAAATGTTACCCTGATTCCGAATTCCTTCCATGCCCCGCGGCTCCCAACCACTTCGCGTCGCCATCGACACCGGGGGTACCTTCACCGATGTCGTCTGGGCAGACCCTGCTGGAGGGGTGAGAATGTTGAAAGTTTTCTCCACTCCCTCCGATCCCTCCCAGGCCATCGTCGAAGCCCTCCGCAAGATCGATCACCAAGGCGAGTTCGTGATTCTTCACGGCACCACCGTGGGCACCAACACCTTGCTGGAACGAAAAGGCGTGCGCACTGCTCTGATCACCACGGCTGGTTTCGAGGATGCGATCGAGATCGGACGCCAGGCACGCCCCAAGCTATACGACTTTTTCTTTGATCGCGTCGAACCGCTCGTTCCCGGCAATCTGCGCTTCGGCATCGAGGAACGCACAGCCAGCGACGGGGAAATCCTAACTGCTCCTTCGCCAGTCGATCTGAAATTGCTAGTCTCGCGCGTGACGCAGAATCATCCTGAATCGATCGCGATCTCGCTGCTATTCTCGTTCGCGAATCCTGGAAACGAGTTAGCGATCGCGCAAGCATTCGAACAACTGAGCATTCCGCTCTCCATCTCTCACCAGCTTCTGCCTGAGTTCCGGGAATACGAACGTGCCTCGACCGTAGTAGTCAACGCGTACCTGCAGCCGGTGATGCAACGTTACCTGGAAAATCTCGAGCGCCGAGAAAAACAACTCAGTTGTCTAGATCGGCCTGTGGAATACCGCGCAGAGCGGCGTTTCAGCGCCGCGAAAGTCGCCCGCAAAAATCCTGGGGCTTTAGCGTCGGCGGCTCCGCGCATTTTCGTCATGCAATCGAGCGGCGGCATTACCACGCTCGCCGCCGCCGCTCGCGAACCCGTCCGCACCGTACTCTCGGGGCCGGCCGGAGGCGTTGTGGGCGCCGCGGCCAGCGCCCGCCACAGCGGCTCCGACCGCATCATCGCCTTCGACATGGGAGGCACCTCCACGGACGTTTCATTAGTCGAAGGCGATATCGTGACCGCCAGCCATGCCGAAATTGCCGGCCTGCCCATCGGTGTCCCAATGCTCGACATCCACACGGTCGGTGCCGGCGGAGGCTCGCTCGCCCGCTTTGACGCCGCCGGTGTTCTTCGCGTCGGTCCTGAATCTGCTGGCGCCGATCCCGGCCCGATCTGTTATGGCCGCGGCATCCACCCCACCGTCACCGACGCCAACCTCTTATTAGGCCGCCTGCAACCTACGGGCTTTCTCGGCGGCGGCTTCATTCTCGATCTCGACCGAACCCGCCGCATCACCCGCGAATGGCTGAAGCAGCAGGGAAGTCCGCTCACTCTGGAAAAGTTTGCTGCCGGGGTGATCCGAGTAGTCAACTCCACGATGGAAAAAGCGATCCGCGTAGTCTCCATTGAGCGGGGCCGCGATCCCCGCGACTTTGCTCTCGTCGCCTTCGGCGGCGCCGGAGGCCTGCACGCCTGTTCTTTGGCGCAGGCACTCAGCATTCCGCATGTCATCGTGCCCGCATTACCCGGAGCTCTTTCCGCTCTCGGAATTCTGTTGAGCGACGTCGTCAAAGATTATTCCCGCACCGTCCTCTGGCGCGTTGCGGCGAAACTACCGCGCACGCGTCTCGATCAGGAATTTGCGATGTTGCAAAAGCAAGGCGCGAGGGATTTCAAGAAAGAAACTTGGCAGGGAAGTGTGAGCTACCAGCGCAGCGTAGATATTCGCTACCGCGGCCAGGGATACGAACTCAACCTGCCGTTCACCAGGAATCTGCTCGCCGATTTTCACGAGGAGCACAAACGCCGCTACGGCTACGCCCACCACGCTCGCGAAGTGGAGTTCGTAACCCTCCGCCTCCGCGCGATCTTGAGCTCCAATACAGCCCTTGTGGGGACGGCCGCCCCTTCGGCAAGCTCAGGGCAAGCTCTCGGCCGAGCAACGCTCGGCAGGCTCTCCTCGCCCAAAGCTCCAGTCCTATTCGATGGAAAAAAACTCGATACGAAGATTTTCACGCGAGACGATCTTCGCCCCGGCAAGAAATATTCCGGCCCCGCCATCATCACCGAATACAGCGCTACGACGGTTATCCCTCCCGGAAAACATTTCCACCTCGATGGTGCTTGCAATCTGATTGTTACAATCCGATGAAAAGCTGCATCCACACCCGTAAACTCGGCACTCGGTACTAGGTACTCGCAACTCCCTTGGTTACAATGAACCCGTGAAACCTAGCATCTTCGTCGTCGAAGACGATCCTGATATTTCCCGCCTGGTTCGCCACCACCTGGAGAACGAAGGCTTTGCCGTACGCGTGTACCCTACCGGCACGACGGTCATCGCTGACGCCGAGCGCCAGCGCCCGGCGCTGTTCGTGCTCGACATCATGGTTCCCGGTAAAGATGGGCTCGAACTGTGCCGCACCATCCGTCAAACACAGGGTCTCGCGGCCGTGCCCGTAATCTTTCTGACCGCCAAGAGCGGCGAAGCCGACCGCGTTCTTGGTCTGGAGATCGGCGCCGACGACTACATCGCCAAGCCCTTCAGCCCGCGCGAACTCGTGGCCCGGGTCAAGGCCGTGCTGCGCCGCTTCGAGCGCCCGCTCCCGCCGAGTCCGCTCAAGGTCGGCGAGATAGAAATTGATCCCTCCGCCATGGTCTTAACCGTTAGCGGCCGAACCGTTCCCACCACTGCGACAGAATTTCGCCTGCTCGATTATTTTGCGCGCCATCTCGGCCGTGTCTTTTCCCGCGATCACCTGCTGGATGCCGTTTGGCGCGATACCTCTTACGTTACGCCACGCTCGGTGGACGTATACGTGCGCCGCATCCGGGAAAAAATCGAACCTGACCCGGAGAACCCGCGCTATCTCAAGACCGTGCGCGGCGCGGGCTACCGCTTCGAGGCTCCCAGGTGAGAAGGGGAATTTTCCTTAAGTTGATGGCGGCCTTTCTGGTCGTTATCCTCACCGCAGCCGCGACTTTCTACGTCATGATCGGCAGCGCGTGGCAGGCATCGCTGCGCGCGGATATTGAACGCAACCTCATCCAAAAATCTCAACTCCTCGCACACCGTGTCGAAAGCGATCAGACTCACTCTCTTGCCGACATCGCCGCTCAGGAAGGACAGGCCGCCGGCGCTCGCGTAACCATCATCGACGCTACCGGAAAAGTGATGGCCGATTCGGAGGCGAATTCCGCGAGCATGGAAAATCATGCCAAGCGTCCGGAATTTGTTGAAGCTCTATCCGGAAAAATCGGAATCAATGAACGCCGCAGCGCCACCATCGGCATCCCGTTTCTTTATGTAGCGGTGCCTATCTCTGGAGGTGCGGTTCGCTTGGCGTATTCGCTTTCCGATGTGGAAGCAGTTTCTTCGCAGGTCTGGCGCCGGTTGGAGCTGGCCTCCGCCATAACGTTCATCTTCGCGCTCCTGGTAGCGGCCGTCGCCTCCCACTGGAGCGCTCGCCGCCTGGAGCGCATCGTCGAGGTTGCGGGCCGTATCGCGGAAGGCGATCTGCAGGCTCGAATCCTCGAAACTTCGCCGGACGAAATCGGCCGCGTCGCCGGCGCCATCGACAGAACAGCCCGCCGCGTGGAAAAGAGCTTCGCCGAAGTGCGCTCCAGCCAGCGCCAACTGGAAACCTTGCTCAACAGCATGCAGGATGCTGTCATTGCTGTGAGCGATGATGGCCGCGTGCAGTGGGCCAACCAGCCCATGAACCGCCTGGTTCCCCAAGGCACCCGCCTGCAACAACCGGTCGTTGAAACCATTCGCGATCCCGACTTCCTCGCTACCGTCAAGGAGGCCACTACCACCCGCGAAGTCAAAACCGGCCGCGCCACTTCCATCGTTCCCGGCCGTGCTTTCGACGTAACTGCTGCGCCTCTACCGGACGGAGGTGCGGTCGCGGTGCTTCGCGATCTTACCGAAACCGAGCGCGTCGAAAAAACCCGGCGTGACTTTATTGCCAACGTCTCCCACGAACTGCGTACGCCTCTCACTTCGATTCAAGGCTACGCGGAAACCTTGCTCGACAGCACTCCAGAAAATGTCGCTCCCTCTCGCGAGTTTCTGGAGATCATCCGCAAGAATTCCTCTCGCATGTCACGCCTCACTGAAGATCTGTTGACTCTAGCCCGCGTCGAATCCGGCGAAACTCGTTTCGATGTGGAGCCCGTTCCGCCCGCTGAACTCCTCCACGATGCCGAAGAGAGTTTCCGGGAAATCGCCCGCACTCACGGCATTGACCTTCACATTCAGGATTTGCCCATGCCGGAAAGTCTTCCCCCGGTGTTGGCAGACCGCGAAGCCATCCATCAAGTCTTCTCGAACCTGATTGACAATGCATTCAAGTACGGCGCTTCCGGCGGAGGAATCGTCCTCGGCGCCCGTTCGGTTCCGCATGGCGTAGAATTTTGTGTGCAGGATTTTGGAGCCGGAATCGCCTCGGAACATCTCTCGCGGCTGTTCGAACGTTTCTATCGCGTCGACAAAGCCCGCTCCCGTGAGTCCGGCGGCACGGGCCTGGGCCTTGCCATCGCCAAGCACATCATGCTTGCCCACGGAGGCTCCATCCGCGCCGAAAGCGAACTCGCGCATGGCGCGACTTTCCTATTTACTCTGCCCGCAGCGTAAGCCTTTACTTCTCAGGTGGAGACAGCTGCCCCGGCTGTCCAAGCCTGGGCGAAGCCCGGCGCCCTCAACGACGGCTGCTGACAGTCCCGCGAGGGCCCGCGCGTTCGCTTGCCGGCCATCACGCCCCGGGATGAATCATCCGGACCAGCCAGAAAGCGATTGCGGCCACCAGCGCGGATGCCGGGATAGTCAGAACCCACGCCCAAACGATGCGCCTGGCCACTCCCCAGCGCACGGCCGAGAGCCGATTCGTCGCTCCCACACCGACGATTGCTCCGGTAATGGTGTGGGTGGTGCTCACTGGAATTCCGGCCAAGGCAGTGGAGAATAAGGTAATCGCTCCCGCGGCCTCCGCGCAGAATCCTCCTACCGGTTTGAGCTTGGTGATGCGGGAGCCCATGGTGTGGACAATTCTCCAGCCACCAAAGTAGGTTCCCAAGGCAATCGCAGTATGTGCAGCCAGAATAATGGGCCAGTGAAATTTACCCCAGCTGCCGGATAGTTCCGTCGAGGTTAGAAAATGCGCACCGTACAACGCGCTGGCCACGATCCCCATCGTTTTCTGTGCATCGTTGCCCCCATGACCAAGGCTGTAGGCGGCGGCGGAGAGGAGCTGCAGCTTGCGAAACCAGACGTCGATTTTCTGTGGAGGCTTATCGCGCAGAAGCCAGAAGATGGCGACCATGAAAGAGAAGCCGAGAATCAGCCCCATGATTGGAGCGACCACGATGAAAATCAAAGTCTTGTACCAGCCCGAGGCAATAATCACGTGCCATCCCGAGCGCATCACTGCGGCCCCGGCCATGCCGCCAATCAAGGCGTGAGAGGAAGACGTTGGCAATCCCCACCACCACGTCAGCAGGTCCCAAACAATGGCTCCCAGCAGCCCCGTGATCACCACATACTGCGTAACCTGCTCGACGTGAATCATTCCCGAGCCGATGGTCTTGGCCACGGCCGTGCCGAGCAAGAAAGCCGCTAAGAAATTGAAGAATGCAGCCCACAGAACCGCCAGTTTCGGGGATAAGACCCGGGTGGATACGACTGTCGCGATGCTGTTGGCGGCGTCGTGAAACCCATTCAGGAAATCAAAAATCAGGGCGACGATTACTGTGATGATCAGCAGCAGCAGGTCAGGCTTCACAGTTTTCCTGTTTGCTTGGATTCATTGAATCTCAGGTGTTCTTTAAGACAACGGTTTCCAGCACGTTGGCTACGTCTTCCGCCTTGTCCGTGGCTCGCTCGAGAAATTCCAGCAGTTCTTTGACTTTGATCAGGTTGATGGGATCCTTCTCCGATTCGAACAGCTTGGCGATCGCGTGCTGGGATACCAGATCGGCTTCGTTTTCTAACCGGTTGATCTCCACGCAGTGAGCGAGGATGTTGCCGTTCTTTTGCATGAGAGATACGGCCTTCTGCAGTTCCTGACACTGCATCAGGATGATCCTGGCCAGTTCTCCCGCAGCCGGTGGTGGATTCGTAATGCGGTACATCACGATGCGGGCGCCAGAAGCATTGATGAAGTCGAGAACGTCATCCAGCTTCGAGGCCAACTCGTGAATATCTTCGCGGTCGAACGGCGTAATGAATGTCTGGTTCAGCTTCGTCAGGATGGAGTGCGTGAGCTCATCACCCTCACGCTCGATCCGGCGAACCTCGTCGATCCTTCTGTCCACATCCTGATAATCAGCGAACAGATCAACTAAGGTTTGGGCTCCCGCGATGAGATTTTCCGACATCGCGGAGAACATCTTGAAGAAGCTGGTATCTTTCGGAATAAGGCGAACCATTGGGGGCGAACAGACTCCAAGACTTATAGTATCTACAGTCCGTTGAGGCGATTGAAGACAGCCACTATCTCACGCCCGCGCCGATACAGTCAAACAGTCCGGATCAGACGGATCAGACGGCGATTCGGCTCGCGAGCTCCGGAGCGAATGGAGCCGCATGGTGGCGCTTTGCTTGCAGCTAGCTTGTTGTCCGACGAGTGTTGGCGACCCTGGATCGCCGAGGGATTCTAAACTGAATGACCAGGAGCAGAACCAATACAGCGCCCGCTCCGATCGCGGCATGTTCCAGAAAATGGAGAAAAACGCTACCGACGCCCATTCCAGCATTGTGCCTTTCCGCGATCAGAAGAGCGACATTACGATGGTACTGGCTGTACTCCGCGCCGGTCCCGGCGGCGGAACAGGAAAAATTGACGGAAAATTCACAGCCCCTTAACCCACATCTCGCGCAGAAAATCTATCCTCAGCCGTTGACCATCTATCGATGGGTACGGCAAAATTAGAGGTAACCGTATTCGCACTCCCCCGTCTGCGCCACAGGGAGACCTAATGAGCACTGCCCGCGTCGAAAGTCTCACTATCGAACCGGCCCATCATCATATCGTTCGCCGCACCATCGAAGCCTGTCATCTGGCCAAGGAAGCTGCCGCCGCCGCCGCGGAAGGGATCGCCACAGGCTCGGCGCCGCTGCTGAACTCTCTGCGCCAGCGCGAGCGCGAACTCGACACGCTCGATATGGAGATCGATAGCGCCGTCACATCGGTCATCACCGAAGTGGGACCGAATGAAGCTCGGCAGCTTCTCGCCTGCATGAAGTTCATGATCAACCTCGAGCGCATCGGTGACTTGCTGCTCAGCTTTGCCAATAGCGCACAAGCCTCCGCCGGACGGATCGATTCCGAAGACACGCGTGACCTCACCCACATGGCCACGATCCTCGAGAAGATGCTTACCGACGTTGGTGACGCGTTCTCCTCCCGCGATGTTGGCAAAGCCGTCGAAGTGCTCCGCGCCGACTCCGAGATCGATCGCTTGCGGAATCTGGTTTTTCTTCGCCATATCGAGAATCCCGAAAACATGGCCCGCCAAGCCAGCCTGCAGATCATCTTCATGACTCAGTCCCTGGAGCGCGCCGGCGATCACGCCAAGAATCTCGCCGAAGAGGTGTGCCACTTCGTCAGCGGCCAGACCGTTCGCCACATCCTCAAAACCTACGACAAACCCGTCGAACAAATGTTCATCGACTACCTCCGCCGCCGCGAACGACATTGAGTTGCTCGTGTTGGGCCGACACTCCTGTCCGCCTCTATCCACGAGCCATCGTTCTAGGGTCTACCGGACCGGGCACGGGATAAATCTCCCCAAGTCATTTGCCGGATCGTATACCATCGCCTGCAGAACGCTGATCGGAGCCGCATGGATGTCCACCTGATTGACGGAACCTATGAACTGTTCCGCCATTTCTACGCCGTGCCCTCCTCCAAGGATGCAAACGGCCAGGAAGTCGCCGCAGTCCGTGGCGTGTTGACTTCCGTTTTGTCGATGTTCGAGCGCGGCGCCACTCATCTCGGGGTTGCGACCGATCACGTTGTGGAGTCGTTCCGCAACGATCTGTATCCCGGCTACAAGACCAGCGAAGGTGTTCCTCAGGAATTACTTTCACAGTTTCCGATTCTCGAGGAAACGCTCGGGGCAATGGGGGTGGTGGTGTGGCCCATGGTTTATTTCGAAGCAGATGACGCTCTGGCGTCAGCCGCCAGCAACGCATCGAAGGATGGCTGTGTGAATCAAGTGCTGATCTGTACGCCGGACAAGGATCTCAGCCAATGTGTTGTGGGCACGAGAGTCGTTCAATTGGATCGTCGACGCGACCTCCTGCGTGACGAGGCCGGTGTCGTAGCCAAGTTTGGCGTGAAGCCCGAATCGATGCCCGATTATCTTGCGGTGGTCGGCGACAGTGCCGATGGCTTTCCTGGTTTAGCCGGCTGGGGCGCAAAAGCTGCGGCTCTTACCTTATCGCAGTATCCGCACCTGGAAAAGATCCCCGAGGATTGGCGAGCGTGGCATCCCTCAATCCGCAAGGCCCGCCTGCTCTCCGAATCGCTCTTCAAGCAATGGGACGATGCGCTCCTGTTTCGCACCCTCGCCACTCTTCGACTCGATGTAGCTGTATTTGATACGGTCGCCGACCTTCGCTGGAACGGACCGCGCTCTAATTTTGAGGAATATTGCCAGAGAATGAAGTCGCCTGATCTTCTCCGACGCGCTACGTCGGTGAAAGCGCTCGCTTTATAAAAACGTCGTCAAGCCAGCCTACGCTTTCTCCATACACTTTCCGACGATGGCGGCGCAGGCTTCCACAAAATTCTTCTCGGGCTCCGTGAACGTGCTCGTAAAATAACTCTCAATATCAAGCTCGGCCGCCAGCTTTTTCTTCACGAGGATGGGGACAACAATTTCACACTTCACGAGTTGCGATCCGGCAAGGTAGCGCGGATCCTTGGAGACGTCGTGCACCACCACAGTTTCTCCACTGCTTGCTGCAGCTCCACAAAGGCCGGTGTTGAGCGGAATGCGCGCGTTGGGGGTGAAGCTCCCAACAAACGGCCCGATCACCAAAGCTCCCGGATGCGCCGGGTCGATCAGATAAAACCCCACCCAGTTGTAGCGCGTAATTTTCTCGTGCAGGCACTGGCAGATACGTTCCATCACTGTTGTGTAGGTTGGTGCGGTCCGAGCGAAGTCCTGAAGCTCTCGAAGAAGTTCCTCGTGCGCCGGCATCATGAGTTCGGCCCTCGGGGGAGAGTTAAGCTTGAATGACACCCAGAGCTTGCACGCCCCACCCAAAGTTTACGCGGACAGAGGGATATTCAAGAAGAGCGTGCAACTTAGTCGATAATGGGCTCATCTCCCACAAAAAAGGCGAGCCCTAGAAGGCTCGCCCAAGTTTCGCATCTACAACCGCAATCAGTCTGCAGGAACCAGCTTCTCTTCCATGCGTGCTCCATTCCCGAAGACCTTGCTCGCGTCCAGCCCCAGCCCCTTGGCCACGCCAATGCCATAATTCGGATCGGCCTTGTAGAGGTGCTGGACCTGCAGCTCCTGAATGCGCCGCGGAGTTTCTTTCAGGCTGCCCACGATGTTCTTGATCAGCCGTTCCTGCGCATCCTTCTTCATCAGCCGGAACAAGTTCCCAGGCTGCGTGTAGTAGTCGTTCTCGTCGCGGTGATTGTGACGAGCCACCGTTCCCGAAATCATCTTCGGCCGCTCCACGTACGCCGCGTCCTGCGTCGGTCCACCGAAGCTGTTCGGCTCATAGTTCGGAGACGCGCCGCCGTTGTCGTCGAACCGCGTCATCCCATCGCGATGATAAGTCGCAAACGGACACTGCGGTTTATTAATCGGCAGCGAATCATAATTCACTCCCAGACGATACCGGTGCGCATCCGGATAAGAAATGAGCCGGCCCTGCAACATTTTGTCCGGCGAAAATCCCATGCCCGGCACAATGTTGCGCGGTTCAAACGCCGCCTGCTCTACTTCGGCAAAGTAATTTACCGGATTGCGATCCAGCGTCAGTTCGCCAATCTCAATCAGCGGATAGTCCCCGTGCGGCCAAACCTTGGTCAGATCAAACGGATTGATGTGATACGTCTCCGCTTCCTTCTCCGGCATGATCTGCATGCATACGCGCCACTTCGGAAAGTCGCCGCGCTGGATGGCATCGAACAGATCGCGCTGCGCGTGATCAGGATCGACGCCGCGCATCTCGGCTGCCCGCTCGCCGGTGAAGTTCTTGATCCCTTGTTTGGTCTTGAAATGCCATTTCACGTAAAACAATTCGTTCTTGGCATTGATCAAGCTAAAAGTATGGCTGCTGAAGCCGTCCATCTGCCGGTAGCCATCGGGAGTGCCGCGATCGGAGAACAGAATCGTCACCTGGTGCAGCGACTCGGGCGAGAGCGACCAGAAATCCCACATCATGGTCGGCGACTTCAGATTGGTTTCGGGATCGCGCTTTTGCGTGTGAATAAAATCTCCAAACTTCAGCGGATCCTTAATGAAAAAAACCGGCGTGTTATTGCCCGTCATGTCCCAATTGCCTTCTTCGGTGTAGAACTTCAGGGCAAATCCGCGCGGATCGCGCTCCGTATCCGCCGAGCCCTTTTCTCCGCCAACGGTCGAGAAGCGAATAAACGTCGGCGTGGATTTTCCCTTGGCCGAAAAAAGCTTCGCCGTCGTGTACTTCGCCATGTCGGGATTGGTGCATACGAAATGCCCGTGTGCGCCCGATCCCTTGGCATGAACCACGCGCTCCGGGATGCGCTCCCGATTGAAATGCGCCATCTTCTCAAACAGTAGAAAATCTTCAAACACCACCGGGCCGCGCGGCCCAACGGTCAATGAGTTTTGGTTATCGCCGACCGGACGTCCCGCATCCGTCGTCATTCTTGTCTTCTGTTCTTTTTTCATAGACGCTTCTCCTCGATTGCAAAAAGTTATGATCGCTTTACTCTGTGAAGCTCTCTGCCCTTTGTGGTTAAGGTGTTAGGTCTTCGTTGGACAACGCCGGCATAGCCCATATACGTCCACCAGCGGTCGCGTCAAATCGAAGCCGCGCGGCGCCTGCCGCGACAGCCGCTTCAAGTTGATGAAGTCACCTTCAATATCCTGCACAGTTTTGCAGCGTGTGCAGACCAGGTGATGATGCGGTTCACCAACAATGTGGAAGCGTGTGGGCTTACCTCCCGCAACAATCCATGCTCCACGAACAGCCGCAGATTCTTGTAGACGGTTGCCAAAGAAATGGCCGGAGTTCGCCGTCGGACCTCTGCATAAACCGCTTCAGCGGAGTGGTGCCCAGGCGTGGCCACGATGGCTTCATAGATCACCTGCCGCTGGTGCGTCGCAGCCAATCCACACTTCCAAACCAGGTCCCGGAATTGTTCGTGAGCGGATCGCGAGGGCGAAGCCATGTATTAGATAAGAATCATTATAACCCAAGAATAATTCATAAAGAAACAAATGAAACGGCGCTTTGCTCGTCCCTTCGAGGAAGACGTGAATGCTGGAACCCCAACGTAAAGTTCCTTTTCTGGGCGAATAGCGCCGTCCAGAATGTGCGTGGAATCACAGTGGCTTCTTGCCTGGAGGAATACCATAGACTTGCCTCGAAGCGTATCCGCTCGAGAGCGGGGGTATGTCGATGAGAACTACCCTTGCAACAGAAGTCGCCCTCTTTTGTATAAGCGGTTTTATTTTAGTGGCGTGCGGATCGCCGGCCAAGTCGCCCAATTCCTCGCAGTCCCCAGCACCATCGGTAGCAACTGAGAACAAACAGCCCGTGTTCTACACCGGCAAGAACTGCTTATCGCAAATCGCTGGCGCAGCGGCGCGTTGGCAACCAGACGCGATGCCAGTTCATATGGAGTCGAATGTCAATGCCGAAAGCACAGGCCAAAACGGAAAATCCACCCTTTGGCGCGCCACCTTCGCCTCTCCGAGGCGTGGAATGTGGCGATCGTTTACCTGCTCCGGCAGTCGCCTGAATGACCAGGCGCCATCCGGAATCACGGGCAGCATTGAGGTCCCCTCCTCACCGGAAAGCTCCCAGGCGATGTTCCAGTCGCTTCTCCTGATGGTTGATTCTGACAAGGCCTTTGACACGGCTCAACAGAATGGTGGAGCGAAGCTCATGAAGAAGAACCCGCAGCAGCCGGTCCTCTATGCGCTCGATTGGGACGCCAAGAATCGGCAACTTGTGTGGGCGGTGATGTATGGTGCTAGCCGCGGCGATTCCAAAGGCGTAGGCGTGATCGATGCCACCTCCGGCAAGTTTTTAGGCGCCGCGAAATAGGACTCCGCAGCCGCCGTTGCCGCTGGGTGGGGAGCCGGTAGTAGCGTGCCCATTTTCGGTCGGTCGTCTTCCGCGAGTTGGCACGGGGTGAGGTCCGCCTCTGTAGAGCTCGTCACGTGGCGGCAGCGCCTCTTCAAGCGCATTCCTGCGAGGTCTCCATTTTATCCGCTGTTGGAAGTGTCTCTGCACGTTCGACGGACACCACTTTCTCTCCTCGACGGATCAGTACAATCGCTCCCAGTATTGCTATCGACGCCAGTACTACCCGCATCGTCAAAGGCTCGTGTGCCAGCAAGCATCCCAACAATAGCGCCACGACTGGATTCGCGTACGTATGCGTCGCCACCAGCGCAGGCGGAACGCGCTGTAACAACCAAGTGTAGGCAGTGAAAGCCACGACCGATCCGAATGTGATCAGATATCCCAGTCCAAAGAACGATCGCGACGAAATGCTTGCCCAGTGCGTGTGCTGAAATTCACCGGTAAATCCCGCGCTAACCAGCAGCATTAAGGCGCCGCAAATGGTGGGCAGCGCCGTTCGCCCCAGAGGGTCCGAAGGCAACTTGAGCCGCGGCGAAATCACCACTCCAAGGGACCACGACAACGACCCCAACAACACTGCCAGCACTCCCCCCAGGCTCGAACCCTTCACTGACAACTCCGCTCCCGTCAGCATCGCCACGCCGGCCACGCCCAGACTCAGTCCGAGAGCGCTTATTCGGCTGATCCTCTGCTGTCCCATCAACCAGCCCAGCACTAGTATGAACATCGGCTCGGTAGCGATCAGCAGCGCAGCCAATCCCGATCCCACATACTGCTCCGCCCAGAAAAGCGACCCGTGGCCGATCAGGAAGAAGAATGTTCCCAGCACGAATCCCGCCGCCCATTGTTGCCGCGTCGGACGAAATCCGCGCAGCCAGGCCCATGCCAGCATGATCCCACCCGCAATCGCCTGCCGCACTCCCACCGTCACCAGCGGCGGAATCGTTTCCACCGCATAGCGGATCGCGAGGTACGTCGACCCCCAAATGACGTAGATGGCAACGAAGGCCAGCGCCATCTTGATGGCGAGGCTGCGGTCATGCGTGTTCGCGGGTTTGCTTGGCTCAGGCACAATCACGGGTCTAGCTCCAATGTTTATCATCTTGCCGGTGCGAACGAGGACCATAACCTGCGAAGCATGAGCTGAGAACATTGCGTCTGCCTCCACTTAGCGACTAACTAGTAAAAGTATTTTTAACGGTTAGCACCGCAGATCCTAAGCCTCTGACCTAACTTGTCAAATGATATTTGGAGGTTATACCATCGTAAGAGAGCCCGATCGTCAGCCGATGTCACAGGGCAAGAAATGCCAGGGAAGTGCAAAGACCAAGTAGGATCGAAAATGAACGTGCACATCGGTTTGATTCAGGTCCCTTACACGGTGGGCGATGAGAATCAAGGCTCAAGCAGAGGGCCGGAGCGGTTGGTGCAAGCTGGCGCCGAGAAGTTGGTGGCTGCTCAAGGTGCTTCTGTAGCGCTGGAGCGCATTGATCGGGGCGATGCCTTTCGCGACAGCGGGAATGCATCTTTAATTGTTGGCAAGCGCCTCGCATCCGTGGTCGGGCGCGCCGTTGAAGCCAAACAATTTCCTTTGATACTGGCCGGACGCTGCGATGTCAGCAAGCGCATACTTTCGGGTTTTGACCATGCCCAGTGCGGCGTCGTTATCGTTTGGCTCGACGCTCACGGCGATTTCAATACTCCGGAAACGACTGCGAGTGGATACTTCGACGGCATGTCCCTGGCCGTTATCACCGGGCATTGTTATCAGAACGATTGGGCACAGATCGGCAATAGCGCTCCAATTCCAGAATCAGCAACTCTTTTGCTGGGTGTACGCGACCTCGATCCGTGTGAGGAAGAGGGCCTTGCTCGGTCTTCGATTCAAATGGTGAGGTGGCATGAGGGAAAGCCGCAGTCCAGTGTGCAGGCTGCCTCGACAACCTCGCGCTGCGCGTGCCAGAGATTTATCTCCATATTGATATGGATTCTTAGACCCGAAGGTTGCCCCCGGCGTTATATTCGATCTCGTGCCCGGCGGAATTGTATTGAGCGACATCGAAGACGCCATCCGTGCGGCGTTTGCGCGTTTCCGGGTAAGAGCTTGCACGTTGGCTGTTTTCAATCCCGACCGCGACCGAGACGATAAGACACTCAGAACAGGACTGAGGATTTATCGAGGTTGTGGCCGACGCCGCCCGTGAGATGCGATAGAAATCCGCTGCGGAGCCGTAAGTCTCGTTCTATGAAGGAAGCAAAAAATAAAGTACGACGCCAGCCGAGTTTCGATCTGATTGCAGGCAACGTCTGCCTCGACTTCGTCAACACGCTGGATGATCGGCATATCAAGCCCAAAGAATTGCTCGGCACTTACGACGATTTTCTTCGATTCGGCGAAGATGCTGCTTTGCTTGAGGCCAGCCCTGGTGAACGATTATCGAAGCGCAGCCATACCGAGCCAGACCGGGCACAGGACGCTCTGCGCCGCGCCAGAGAGTTGCGCGAGTCCATCCACGATGTATTTTGGGCGATCATTGAGAAGCGCCGCGTTCCGTCGGAAGCACTCGCCAAATTGAATCGAGAGATTCAGATTTCTGCAGAACACTTGTGCCTGGCACCGGCCGATGGCCGCTTCCAATGGCGCTTCGACGACCTGAGTGACTTTGATGCCTTGCGCTGGAAGATTGCGCGCTCAGCCGGCGATCTGCTCGCCTCCGACCAGTTGCCCTTCGTCCGGGCGTGCTCCTCCAAAGATTGCGAATGGTTCTTTCTCGATACCAGCAAGAACCACCGCCGCCGCTGGTGCGACATGAAGCGCTGTGGCAACCGTGCCAAAGTGCGCAGGTTCTATGCTAAGAAGAGGACTGCCTGATGCGGCCGGCCTGACGCGGTCCGGCTACATGGTCCGTGCCGCCATCGGCGCGGCTACTGGCGAGAGGAAGCGGGTCGCGCGCCACGAGTCGCGCACCGCGCGGGCAAATCGAGATAATCGAGGCGCGTGTTCCGGCTTTTCGCGCGACGGGAGCGCTTTTGAAGGAAAGACTGCAGACTATCCCGAGAACCTATCCCATAAATCGTTTTGGGAAGGGCACGACTTCAGCCGTGCCGCCCGAGGCCAAATAAGAAAGCGGGCTTAAGCCCCTGAGGGTCGCAGTTTGCTACCGTTTCGAACCGGGTTTCCGCCGGACACGAACCGGCCGGGCCCGCTGAAGGAAGACTCTCGGTATGTTTTGTTGCCCGACCGACGCTTGCCACGGCGACGCTACTGACCCTCGGGAAGCAAGCGACCCGCCACTTGGTTACAATCGAAAATTCAGCCGGAGGATCCTGTGATCTCTCGTCTTCTTACTCTCGTGCTGCTGTCTGGTTCCTCGCTCGCGCAAAACACGGTCCACTACACCGCCACCAACGCGAACGTGAAGTACCTCTTCGCGACCTCCGAGCCGGTTGCGCGCCTGAAGTCAGGCGACATTCTCGACACCAACACGCTCGATTGCTTCGGCAACGTGCTGAGGAAGCCCGGGGACACGCTGAGCATGGTGAAAGGCGACAATCCGCTAACCGGACCATTTTTCGTCGAAGGCGCGGAGCCCGGCGATACCCTCGCCGTCAAGATGCTTGATCTGCAAGTCGATGGCGACACCGGCGTAGGCGCGTTCGCTCCCGGATTTGGCGCGCTCAATGAGACCAACTACACGCCCATGCTGCACCCGCCGCTGCCGGAGCGTATCTGGTACTATCACATCGATCACGCCGCGAACACAGCTACGTTCAAGGCGCTCGATACTGACTTCTCGGTGAAGATTCCCCTGCATCCTTTCTTTGGATGCATCGGAGTGGCGCCGGCGGAGGGTGAGGCGCGCAGCTCGGTCGTCCCCGCGGAGTTCGGCGGCAACATGGATTCCCCCGAGGCCAGCGTCGGCAACACGGCTTATTTTCCGGTGAACGTAAAAGGTGGCCTGTTCTACATCGGCGACGGCCACGCCGCCATGGGCGACGGAGAAATTGCCGGCACCGCCATCGAAGTTCCGCTCAAAGCGCGCGTGCAGTTGAGCGTGATCAAAGGCCGCACCATCGCCTGGCCGCAATTTGAGAATGACGACGCCATCATGACCGTCGGCGCCTACCGTCCGCTCGACGACGCGCTGCGCATCGCCTTCACCGAACTCGTCCATTGGATACACAAGGACTACGGCCTGTCCGAACTCGATGCTTATGAGCTACTTTCGAAGGTGGCGAAGATCCACCTCAACGAAATGGTGGATCCGAATTATGTGGTCGTCGCATCGATCGAAAAGAAGTATTTGCCGCCCAAGAAAAATTAATGCCGGCTTGTTCGCCGCTTTGAAAGGGCGCGACGTCCAGTCGCGCCCTAAAGCCCAACAAATGTTACCGCGGCTTTAGCCGCCGACGGCGGTGCGTAAGCGAAGAAGTGTTACCATTTCCTGATTCGACGCCGAGGTCCCCCATGGCCGCACACCCGCACTCCCCGAATCAGTCCGCATGGCCCGAATTGCCCCTCAATGCATGGAAGGATACTTACGCCACTCTCCACATGTGGACGCAGATCATTGGCAAGGTGCGCCTCGCGCTGAGCCCGCGCGTTAATCACTGGTGGGAAGTTCCGCTGTATGTCAACGCCCGCGGGCTTACGACTTCAGCGATTCCGTATGGCAATGGAATTTTCGAAGTTCAGTTCGATTTCATCGAGCACAGGCTGAGCATTCAAACGAGTTGGAATTCATCGAAGAGCGTTGCTCTCAGGCCGCAGACAGTCGCTGCTTTCTATGCTGAATTTATGTCCGCTTTACGTTCGCTCGGAATCGAACCGAAAATCTGGACCATGCCGGTCGAAGTGCCGGATCCTGTGCCATTCGAGAGGGACACGCAGCATGCCTCCTATGATCCCGAATACGCACACCGCTTCTGGCAGATCTTGATGTTGTGCGACACGGTCTTCAAGGAATTCCGTGCTGGCTTCATCGGCAAAGACAGTCCAGTGCATTTCTTCTGGGGAAGTTTCGATCTGTGCGTGACGCGATTCTCCGGACGCCGCGCCCCGGAAAGACCCGGCGCTGATGCCATGACGCGCGAGGCCTATTCGCATGAAGTGATCAGCGCAGGATTGTGGCCGGGCGGCGGGGAAATCAAGGGCGCGGCATTCTATGCGTACGCGGCGCCCGAGCCAGCCGGCTTTGCCGAGCAACCAGTACAGCCAGAGTCAGCGTTCTATCATCCGCAACTGCGCGAGTTTTTGCTGATGTATGACGATGTTCGCAAGGCTCCATCGCCGCGTGAGACGTTGCTCAGCTTCCTGCAGAGCACCTATGAGGCGGGCGCGAACCTCGCGCACTGGGACCGCAAAGAATTGGAAAGGGTTTGACTTGAGAACGGCGGGAGAGAAACGATGTCAACCAAATGCAAGCATCTGGATCAAATCAAAATCACGACGACCGACAAGCATGTCTGCGAAGATTGCGTAAAGATCGGCGACACCTGGGTTCACCTGCGGATGTGCATGTCCTGCGGCCACGTCGGTTGCTGCGACTCCTCCAAGAACAAACATGCCACCAAACATTTTCATCACGATCGGCATCCCGTAATGCGTTCGATCGAGCCGGGAGAAAACTGGATTTGGTGCTATGTGGATGAATCGATTGTGGGTGAAGTCAACGCTTAGACTTTTGTGCGGAGAAAAAGGCAGAAAAAAATTGAAAGGGCCATGACATTGGTTATGCTCTAGCTGCCAACTCTTGCGAGGGAGTCAGCCGCGTGGACGCATGTACCGCCACAGCCCCTTGATGTAATCACTGCTTTCACAGTCCCAAACCCCAACTGCCCCTCGCAGAGCCGTCGGTTTTTTCAGGTTTGGCTGTCCAGCAAGTTGCCTCGCCGGACTGATCACTCAGTCTACTTCGGGCCAGCAAGTTTTACTTCGCTTACCCTTTCGACCGTCGACGCAACCAACCTTAACAGAGCGTTCACAAATGTCAACGCAAACTATTGGTGCAATGCTCGAGCGCAACGTTGTGAAAAACGTAGAAGGGAAGTCATTGCAAGTGTTGCTCTTATCGGACGGGATTTTGCGGTGAGATAGGATTTGCACAGAAACTTTCACAATGCTCGACTTGCAACAAAAACTTGCCGGCGAACCGAATAATGATCCGAACCGAATAATGATCTGTTGCGCCACTTTGATAATGTCCCCTTGCGGCCTCGTTAGAAATGTCCCCTAAGCTAAAGACCTCGAAGAGGGAGGTCTTGGATTGGGAAGGACGCTGATGAGCAGACGAGAGTTGAGGCGAGTG
>Ga0224545_1000067_pt1 | contig 20151 bp, 19 predicted proteins | sample 714P12024metaG_FD_179906 | JGI IMG/M metagenome (GOLD analysis project Ga0224545, IMG submission 179906) | Peat soil microbial communities from Stordalen Mire, Sweden - 717 P1 20-24 | ecosystem: Environmental > Terrestrial > Soil > Wetlands > Peat | place: Sweden: Norrbotten County, Stordalen... | reverse complement strand
CATGAATCGCTTCAGGAAGCTTGGCTACATCGATTACGACGCCCGCATTTGGGTGCATCGATCTCTGCTGACTGTGGTTCTGCACGATCAACTTCCGGATGAGAACGCATCCAGGCCAAATCTTCTCACCCTGCCACCAAAGCCACGGTGAAAGGCCGAGCGAGCTCAATGGGTTTAAGCACCGCCGCCCGATTGCCTCCTGTACGTCAAGCTGGATACAAACCGGCGTTACGCAGTTGAACCGCGACCGACTCCAGAAGGTGACTTTATGTCGTTTGGGATTTATGCAATCGGGTTTGCAATCCTGATTGGCGGACTGGTTTACATCGCACACCTGGTTCACATGCCCTCGCATTGGATTCTCGCGGGTGGCGTGGTGATGGTGGGCATTGGAGTTCTTTCTGCCGTCAAGGCTACTCGCCAGAAGGACTCCGCCAACTAGAGCGCTCCCAGTCTGATGGGCGGAGCAATGCCTGAGCCCCCAACGGCGTCGACGCTCGTCTGCAACTTATCAGCTTTAAGTTGTTGAAAGGTATGGAGGCGCGGGTCGGGATCGAACCGACGCATAAAGGTTTTGCAGACCTCTCCCTTACCACTTGGGTACCGCGCCTTGGCAGGGCTGCCTATGTGAACGCGAATCGCTCCAGACCACCGTAGCCAACCCGGCTGGCGCCGGAGGGCGGAATGGAGCGGGAGACGAGATTTGAACTCGCGACCCTCGCCTTGGCAAGGCGATGCTCTACCACTGAGCTACTCCCGCATAGTGCAAGATTGAGTATACCGGGCAGCCGAAATGCGGTCAAACCGCGGCGGCCACCGAAGATGGGACCACAAGAGATGCACTTGCGGCCGCCGCAGCAGCATCGGGCTGGGATGGTTTCTTCTCACTCACAATCTGACCGTCGCGCATGTAGAGAATGCGGTTGGCAATGGAGGCGGCTTCAGGATTGTGGGTGATCATCAGCGTGGTTTGGCCCAGTTCCCGGTTGGAACGCACCAGCATTTGCAGCACGGCGTCGGAGTTCTTGGTATCCAGATTGCCGGTGGGCTCATCGGCCAGCACTATAGCCGGTCGGGTAATGAGGGCCCGGGCGATGGCGACCCGCTGCTGTTCGCCTCCGCTAAGCTCTGAAGGGCGATGCTTGAGCCTGCTTTTGATGGAGAGGAGGTCGCTGAGATGGTCGAGGTACTTCAGGTCCAGAGGGCCCTTGTTGCCGCTGATTGCCCATGCGATCTCAATGTTGCCCATGGCTGAGAGCGTGGGCAGCAGGTTGAACTTTTGAAAGACGAAGCCAATCCGGTGCTTGCGGAGCCGTGTGCGCTGGCCGTCGTCAAGAGTGGCAAAATCCACTCCATCGACGACGACGCGGCCCTCGGTGGCGCGAGTAAGGCCGCCTAACAGGTAGAAAAGGGTGGACTTTCCAGAGCCTGAAGGGCCTACGATCGCCACAAACTCTCCGCGCTCCACAGCCAGCGAAACGCCATGCACCGCGGTGACCTGAATCTTCCCCGCAGCATATACCTTGGTCAGGTTTTCAGCGAGAATGATCGGCGACGACGCTGCGGTGGACACAATTGATATTGTAAATGCGACGCGTGCCCGGCTGCTCGCTTAGAATTGGATGTGCGTTGCCGATCCTCGGCTGCGCACCGATTCTGAGCCCACGAATATAGGATTCCCCGCGAATGACCGCTGAACTGAAAACCTCTCTCGTTTCATCAGTACAAACTGCCGCCAAACAAGCCGGACTGGTGATGGTGTCTGCAACTGAAGGCACTGACTTTCACGGAAAGCCCACGGCGGTCTTTGAACTTGGCTTGCCGGCCGCGGAACTCGCGGGCCGCACTCTCAAGCTGGAACTGAGCGAGGCATTCGACTTCGACAAGCCTCACCTGCTGCCCACCATGACGGCTCACCTTGCGGGCGAAGCCAAGCGTCTGCGCAATCCTCGCCCCGAGTGTTACGTGACGCTGGGCGGTCTGCCGGTGGCATTCGGCCAGTTTCGGTGGCCGTTCCACACTTCGGTTTCAGGCGCGGACACGTACATCGTCCATGGAGAGTTGCACCTTGCCGATGGTGGAACGCATAACCTGCACGCCAAAGTAGCTGCGTCGGTGACACTGACCTTCGCTGAGATTGTGCCTGCCATGGAGCAGCCGTACGCGGAGACCTTTGTGTACAACGCGGTGCGCAAGACGGTGGACCTGGGCCAGTTGGAGTTCGTCAAGTCCGGCAATCGGCAGCCGGTGCCGGTGACCACGCGCTACTACAGCCGTTGGCAGAAGAAGTTTGTATTCACGGAGACCGACGACGCGGCACGGCTGAAGTACCTCTTGTGCAAGGTGTACTGGCTCTCGGGCGTGCTGGGCGAGGGCAAGCCGGTATGGATTGCCGATCCGCGGGATGCGCAGTATCTGAATACCACTGAGGAAGACTTGTTGCGCATGGCAGGCGATGAAGCCGGCGAGGGATTGATGGTGCTGAACGGCGAGTTTGCGACGGCCACGCCGCAGCTGATGGCCCGCGCTGCAGAGTACCAGGCTGCTCTGGAAGCGGGACTGAACTTTACCAAGCCGCAATTCAACGAGTCCATGCGGTCTGGGCACGCAAATATGTAGTTTATTGACAGACAGTTGGAGTGCTTTTCCTGGAACTGCACGCCGGCGAGACAACTCGAGGCTTCGCTTTCATCTTTAAAAACAGGTGAAGGAAAAAACCATGAGCCTCGTAAGATTTCTTGTACTTTCAGTTCTCGCGTCTGCCCTGTTTTGCTGCACTCCGGCCGCATCGGCCCAGGTTGCTGTCGGTATTGGTGTGACTCCCGTCTGCTCCTACGGCGATTTCGATTACCCACCTTATGACTGCGCCCCGTATGGCTACTACGGGCCTGACTGGTTTGTCGGCGGTGGATTTATCGGGGCCGGTCCCTGGTTCCACGACCCTCATGGCTTCTATGGCCACATCGACAACCGATTTGACCCGCGTAACGGCTATCACGGACCGCTGCCAGAACGCGGAGCACAATCGTTCAACCACTTCCACGGAAACGAAGCGCGCGATGGACAAGGCCACGTGGGCAATGCTGGCCATGATGCGGGTCGCGAGCACGCGCTGCCCGGATTCCGGGCTGGCGGTCATGCCGTCGGCCACGGACACCGCTAGAGTCCAAATCCAAATTTAATTCGGGATGAAATAAGGCGCGCTGCTGAGAGTGAGCTGCGCGCCTTGTTTCGCTCGCCTGCACACATCCGATTTCCACTCGAGTATGGCTGGCGATAGACTCTCACCATGATGTTCGCCAAGCGCCTTCGCGAAGGAGTACGCCGTGGGGAAATCACCTGCAGTGTGCGGATCTGGACGCGCCCCCACGTCAGAGTGGGCGGCCGGTATCGGATGGACGAAGGCGAAATCTTGGTGGATTCGATCGAGCTGATTGGCCTTCCGGATATCACTCCAGCGCTGGCCCGCGAGTCAGGATTTACGGGAGTGCTCGACCTTCTCAAAGTAGCCAAGCATGGAAGAGGCGAGAAGATCTACCTGGTGCGGTTCCACTATTTGCGGCCTTCCCAGTCCAAGGCGCAGCTGACACAGGCTGGCAAGAAGTCACGGCTGCCAAGCTCATGAGAAATGATCAGGGACGATCCCGGCGCTCCTGCACTACAGCGCGTTTCCGCAGGCGGAACAGAAGCGGGAGCCGGCTACGTTAGTTTGCTGGCAGCGACCGCAGGCTACGAGCGTGCCGGGCTGAACGGCTGGAGCAGTTTGCGCGGGTTGTCCTGCCGGCGCTGCGGGCGGCATGTTGACCGTGACATGCATGGGCTGTCCCCAACCGGGCATGGGAATGCCGAGAGCGGCGGCAATACCCACTGCCTGGATGGCATTGAACTCGCGGACGCGCCCGGGCATGAAGAAGCACTCGATGAAGCCCAGAATCCATGGAATCGGCGTCCAGCAGAAACAGGCGTAGAGAACGCCGAGGCCGGTGTTGCGCAGATAGAAGTGGTGAATGCCAAAGCCGCCCAGAAACAGCGCAAGCAGAATGCCAATGACCTCGTCGCGACGCACCGACTCATACTGCTGATAGAAGATGGCTTGCTGGTTGGGATACGGGATGCTGCTCATGGGTGGCTCTCCTTGCCTGTTCTTCTTGAAAATATACGCAACCGACCCGGGTGTGGTTCCCGGCAGCCTCACGCCATGCATTGTCCCACACCCATGCGCGGCTAAAACCATCTAAATTAAATCATGGACGCAAAACCCTTATCTGCGTCCGCCAGCGGCAAATTCCTGATTGGCGGCGATCTCAACGTTCATCGGCTCGGCTATGGAACCATGCGGCTGGTGGGCGATGGCGCATGGGGCGAGCCAGCCGACGCCGCCGAAGCCAAGCGCGTACTGCTGAGAGCCGTGGAACTGGGCGTCACGCTGATCGACACCGCCGACGCCTACGGGCCAGAGATTGCGGAGAGGCTGATTGGCGAGGCGCTGGCGCCGTATCCCGCTGGACTGGTGATCGCCACCAAAGGCGGAATCACGCGGCAAGGGCCGGCGAAGACCGAGTATGTGGGGCGTGCCGGGTATTTGATACAGTGTGTGGAGATGAGCCTGCGACGGCTGAAGCTGGAACGCATCGATCTTTACCAGCTGCACCGGATCGATCCGCGAACACCGCTGGAAGAAAGCCTTGGCGCTTTGAAAAAGATGCAGGAACAGGGCAAGATCCGGCATATCGGGTTGAGCGAGGTGACACCGGCAGAGATTGAATCGGCGCGGAAGATCGTAGAAGTGGTGACTGTTCAGAATCGATACAGTCTGGCCGACCGGCGGCACGAGGAGACGCTGGCTTATTGCGAGAAGCAGAGGATTGGATTCATGCCGTGGTACCCAATTGCGGGGGGCAAGCTGCTGAAGGCGGAAAATCCTGCAGCGCAGCCACTGGCAAAGTTTGCGGCCCTGCACGGGTTCACGCCGGCCCAGATTTCGCTGGCGTGGCTGCTACAGAAATCGGCGGTGATGTTGCCGATCCCGGGGACATCGAAGGTGGCGCACTTGGAAGAAAACATTGCGGCCGCGAGGATGAGACTGCGAGCAGAAGATTGGGCCGAGATTGGAGCCTCGGCGGTTCCGACCTCTTGAGATAGCTGCCACGAACAACAAAAAGCCGCAGCCCCTTCCAAGGCTGCGGCCCTTTTTTCGGCTCACTTGCAGCCGGTGTTACATCTCTTTGACGCCTTCGACGAAGGCCTTCAGCTTGCGGCTGCGGCTGGGGTGGCGCAGCTTGCGCAATGCCTTGGCTTCTATCTGTCGAATGCGTTCGCGCGTGACCTGGAAGCTCTGACCCACTTCTTCCAACGTGTGCTCGGAGCCGTCTTCTAGGCCGAAGCGCATCTTGATGACACGCTCTTCGCGCGGGGTAAGCGTGCGAAGGACCTGCGAGGTGTACTCCTTGAGGTTGACGCTGATGACGGCCTCAGAAGGCGAGACGGCCTGGCGATCTTCAATGAAGTCGCCGAGGTGCGAATCCTCTTCTTCGCCGATGGGCGTTTCGAGCGAGATGGGCTCCTGCGCGATCTTGAGCACCTTGCGGACCTTGGCGACGGGAATGTCCATGCGGCGGGCAATCTCTTCGCTTGAAGGTTCGCGGCCAAGCTCTTGCACGAGCTGACGGCTGGTGCGGATGAGCTTGTTGATGGTTTCGATCATATGCACAGGAATTCGAATAGTTCGGGCCTGGTCGGCGATGGCGCGGGTGATGGCCTGGCGAATCCACCATGTGGCGTACGTTGAGAACTTGTAGCCGCGGCGATACTCGAACTTGTCGACGGCCTTCATCAAGCCGATGTTGCCTTCCTGAATGAGGTCGAGGAATTGCAGACCGCGGTTGGTGTACTTCTTGGCGATGGAAACGACCAGCCGAAGGTTAGCTTCGATCAGCTCCCTCTTGGCCTGCTCGGCGTCCATGTCGCCCTGAATCATTTCGCGCTGCGTGCGCTTGAGCTCGGCGATGGAGACGCCGGCGTCGCCCTCGATTTTTTCGAGGTCGGCCTTGCAGTTTTTCTGCTGGCGGCGATACTCCTTCTTCAGCTCCTCGCTCTTCGAGGCTTCGTGCTTCTGATCCAGAGAACGGATCTGGCGCTCGAGCGTGCGCATGGTGTCGACGGTCTTATTGACCTTGTCGAGCAGGCGCTTGCGTTCGAGTGCCGTGTACTTGAGCTCACGCACGATGCGCGAGATCAAAACCTTTTCGCGAGCGACGAGCCAGCGGGTGTGGCGTGCTTCGCGGATCTTGGGCTTGGTGGTGGGCACGGGCCCTGCGAGCTTTTCTTCGAGTACAGCAATTCTCTTCTGGTGCTTGACGAGCGCGTCGATGCGCGCTACGGTGGCCTTGACGCGGGTCTGCACCACATCTTCAGTGAGCTCTTCTTCGTCGAAGATGACCACTTCTTTTACGTTGCGCACGCCGCGCTTCAGGTCTTCACCAAGAGCCACGATCTCGCGGATCACGATGGGGGAACGCGAAATGGCTTTGAGTACGCGGAGCTGGCCGCGCTCAATGCGCTTGGCGATTTCAACTTCGCCCTCGCGGGTAAGCAGCGGCACAGTGCCCATCTCACGCAGGTACATGCGGACGGGGTCGTTTGTTTTCTCGAGTGTTCCTGGGGTCAGGTCGAGCTCGACATCTTCGCCTTCCTCGAGTTCGAAGTCTTTGTCGGCTGCAAACTTGGGCGTGTCCAGCAGATCGATGCCTTGGGTACCAATGGTAGTGATCAGGTCGTCGAGATCGTCGGCAGAGCCAATCTCTTCAGGCAACATGTCGTTCACGTCGCCGTAGGTGAGATAGCCCTTCTCCTTGCCAACCTCGATCAGGCCTTCAATTTCATGTTCGAACTTGTCGTCAATCGCCAAAATTTCCCTACTCTCTACTATCATGCGCATGGCAGATGCAGCACCGTTTTGCGCGACGGTGCGGGGCCCGGCTCCGAGCGCGAAGAAAAGATCTCCATTGGAGATCTGAGGAAATCCAGGCGCACACGGACGCAGACCTGCGTTCTTCCGCAAAAAAATGCGGTTTCAGGGGTTTGCTCGGAGCAGGATGACAAGCGCTTCAGGTTTTTCCTGGTTCGCCCGCGAGCCGAAGCTCATGGTTGGGGCAGAGGGGCGCGCATCCTCACAGAGATCAACAGAATACCACAGTCCACCCTGGAGACGCCAACGCGAACCAAGGATCAAATAGGCAACTGTTTGGCTGCCGGATCACTGCGGTCGGGCAGATTTGCTTCTCCCCCGCTTCTGTTCCCAAGAAATTAGACGCATGAACTGCGAAATGGACGCACGATTTTGGCCACCGGAGACCACCGTGAGAGGCAGCTAGCGCTCCGGCGGTTTTTGATGGTGCAGTTGGCGGAGAGCGCGGTCCAGTTCAAGTTTTTGCTGGGTAAGCAGGGCCAGTTCAGTGAAGTCGCCGCGGCGTTCGGATTCAGCGATTTGCGTACGGAGGTCGCGCAGACGGGTTTCCATGGCCCGCTCCTGAATCTCCTGGACGGCACTCTGCACTTCAGTTTCTTCGGGGGACTTGGTCTCCGCGAGGAGCACCTGGGCCAGCAAAGCTCTCTGAGCCGGGTCCTCGACAACGTCCATCGGGTCAATGGCCTGGCGGATGGCGAGAGCCTCGAGGGCCGAGAAAGTGGTAAGCCGCTCAAACCATTGTGGTTGTTCAGCGATGGCCTGGGCCGCAATCCGCCGGGATCCCAGGTGATCAGGGTCAGTGATGGCCAGAGCACGCAGGAGGACCCGCTCCACCTCAGTGAAGGCGGAGGCTCGCACCTCAACGTGGTCGCGGCGCTTCAGGGCGGCCTGGCGGAGCTCCTCGCGGAGGACGGCCGAGTCGATGCCCAGCTTTTGCGCGGCGTCGCCTGCAAATTGGTCGCGTGCTAGCTTCTCAGGCATGCGCCGAATGTGGGGCAGCAAGTAATTCATTGCCTTGACCTTCTGCTCCGAGCTGGCCCCGGGAAACATTTGACGGGCGCGTTCGATGAGGTAGTCGGACTGGCGGCGCGCACCGCGGAGGGCGGCAGTGTAGGCCTCAAGACCACGCTCACGAATGTAGCGGTCAGGATCGAGGCCGCCGTCGAGGGTGACAATCTTGATGTTGAAGCCCTCCTCGGTGAGCAAAGCAATCGACTTCTCCGCGGCATTGCTGCCGGCGGCGTCGGGATCGAAGTTGACGATGACCTGCGAAGTGTGACGGCGCAACAGGGCCACCTGCTGCTCGGTAAAGGCCGTTCCACTGGTAGCGATGACGTTTTGAATGCCACGCAGAAAGACGGAGATGCAGTCCATCTGGCCTTCGACCAGCAGCGCGAAATCGTGTTGGCGAATGGAGGTGCGGGCTTTGTCGAGATTGAACAGCACCAGGCTCTTGGAGTAGAGCGGCGTCTCCGGCGAGTTGATGTACTTTGCTCCAGCCTTGTCGCCGGTGTCGAGAGTGCGCGCTGTGAAAGCGATGACGCGGCCGCTTTCATTGGCGATGGGAAACATGACGCGCCTGCGGAAGCGGTCGTAGATCGGGCCTTGGCTTCCATCCCCTTGCTCTTTTGAACTGAACAGGCCACAGGCGCGGAGAGTCTCACCGTCGGCCATGCCGCTCAGGCGGTCGCGCAGAGCGTTGAAGCTGTCAGGAGCATAACCAATGCGAAAGGTCTTGATGCCTTCGGGTGTGAGTCCGCGGCCGGCGAGATACTCGCGGGCGACCGCGCCTTCAGGCCGTTGCAACTGCTCTTCAAACCACGCGGTCGCGGTTTCGTGCAACTCGAGAAGTTTGGCTCGCTGGCGTGCACCGGCTGCTTCTTCGGGTGAGGAGAACTCGCGCTTGGGCAGCGGGATGCCGCACTTTTGCGCAACGATGCGCACCGCCTCGGGGAAGGTGACGTTCTCAATTTTGCCTACGAAGCTGAAGACGTCTCCTGAAGCCTGGCAACCGAAGCAGTGATAGAACTGGCGCACTGCGTGGACCGAAAACGACGGCGACTTTTCCTTATGAAACGGGCACAGGCCGGAGTAGTTCTGCGCACCCGCCTTGCGCAGGCGAATGTAGCCCTCGATCACCTTGACGATGTCTGCCTGCTGCTTGACGGTTTGGGCGAAGTCAATCACGAGAGGGTCTGCATCGAGGATAAGGCCTGAAGATCGGGAGGCGCATGCAGGATCTCAGCGTTCGCAAAACAGGCCTGCAAAGGATGGATGCAACCGAGTCGGGGGGCTAGTCTTCCCACGTGATGGCGACTCTCCGCAGACCGCGAACTGCATTCGATAGATAGATGGCATCGGCGTGGCGCAGATCGTCGAGAGAAAGCATGCGCTCCATTGTGAATGGACGTGTTTCAAGAAGATGGCGGCGATGGACGCCGGGCAGCAAGCCGCACTCGACCGGCGGCGTGAATAGGCAACCGTCTTTCTCAATGAAGATGTTGTTCATGGCGCATTCAGTGATTTCGCCGCGCGAGTTCATGAACAGGACATCGTCGAAGCCCGCTGCAGAAGCGGCTTTGAAGGCTCCCGCGTAGAGGGGCCTGCGGGTTGTCTTATGAAAGAACATGGGGTCCTGGGGATCGGTGCGCTCAGAGGCGATGCAGACACGGCCGAGTCTTCCAGTCCCTGCTGTTGCGGGATCGTGCAGGAGTTCGTCTTCAATTTGCAGGTTGCCATCGTGATCGAGAAGCAGGCGGACTCTGCGGGGACGTTCGAGGCCTTCCGATTTCTGAGTCCCCCACATTCGCTCGAAGTTTGCGGCGTGGGCCTGCAGTGCGGCCTTGATTTCCGCGCGCTCGCATCGGAAATCGAAGTAGTGCGCTGAATCTTCGAGGCGATCGAGATGCAACTCGATGAGCGGATATTCACCGTGCCAGAGCATGGTCTCAATGAGCGAGAAGCGGCCTGGACTCGAATCTGGGACGCGATGCGCGGGACGGGTGAGAAACTCCACCTTCAACAGGCACTCGCGAAACTCGGCGGCTGGAACAGAGTCGATGACGATGCCGCTCCCGACGCCCATGGAGCCGAGGTCGCCATCGAGTTCCAGTGTGCGAATGGCGACGTTGAAGACGGTCTCCTGTTTTGAAAAAAATCCGATCGCGCCGGTGTAGACACCCCTTGGCTGGCCCTCGACCGCGGCCAGCAATTGCATAGCGCGGACCTTGGGAGCGCCTGTGACGGACCCGCAGGGAAAGAGTGCGCGGAAGATCTGTTGGAAGTTGACATCGGGTCGCAGTTCGCCGGTCACAGTCGACGTCATTTGCATGAGTGTCGGATAGCGCTCCACGGCAAACAGGTTTTCTGCGCGCACGCTGCCGTAGTTGCAGAGACGGCCGAGGTCGTTGCGCAGCAGGTCGACGATCATCACGTTCTCGCTGCGGTTCTTGGGGTCGCTGCTGAGCCACTCCGCAATATCTCGATCTTCGCGCGTCGTTCGGCCGCGCGGGGCGGTTCACTTCATGGGGCGAGTGGTGATGCTGCGCGTGATTGCATTGTCTTCCAGGCGGAAGAACAGTTCCGGCGAAAAGGATTGGATGCGGCGGTCCTGCTGGGTATGGAGGAAAGCGCCGTAGGGGACCGGCTGGCGGCTGCGCAGGCTTTGGTAAAGTGCGGCAGAGCTGCCTGCGGAATGCACCCGTACGGGCACAGTAAAGTTGAGCTGATAGATGTCGCCCGAGCGAATCCACTCATGAATGGTAGCGATGCGTTCAGCGTATTGCTGTTCCGTGATAGGCAGCGCGGTTTCGAGTTGCGGAGCGGGTTCCTGCTGCAGGCCAATCATTGCAGAACGGAATTTCTCAAGGCCGGGAGGATTGCCGTCGGCGAATGTCCCAGCATGGTGGTCGAAGAGATAACACCGGTCGTAGATGCCGAGCCAGGCTAGCGGCTGGCCGGGGCGAATTGGCCGCAGGGCTGCCGTGGGCTCAAAGAAATGACCGCATTCGTAGCTGAAATATCCGGCGGCATGGTGGCCAAGAGCAACTGCGCCCTCAATCTCTGCAAACAGAGCGGGGAGATCGGCCAATTGGTTGGCGATGAGGATGCGGAGGGGAGCCGTAAAAAGGCGCGAACCGGAGATGGGGTGCGGCCCAGCTTTGCCAAGATCGATTGCGCAAGACTCGGCTGCAACAGGCTGTGCGCCCTCAAGCAGGACGGTTGCCGGCGTGTGCTCGACCAGCGCGTAGAGTTCCGCGGGAAGGGGATGCCAGCGGTTCATGCAGCCCAGATTACTTGACAGTGAGTGCCAAGGTGGTGGAATTCGTGATTGCCGTGACGCCGTTGCTGGATTGGGCAGTGACGATGACCGTGTAAGTTCCAGAAGGCGTGGCGGGATTGATGGGCGGCCCGTGGTGGAAGTAGTCGTAGCGAGGATTGCAGCCTGTTGTACCCATCACGGTAACGAGTGCAAGCAAGGTGAGGAGCGAAAGCCTTTGCAACCACGGGCGGCGACGTGCACCCAAGGCTAGTCCGCCAAAGCAGAGCGCACCGGGCAGCAGAATTGCCAAGGCCACTGAATTGGAGCGGGAATGGGTTACCGAGGCTGTGGACTGCGCCTGGGTGAGAATGACCAACGTGCTGGTGAGCGGAGCTGTGGCTGCCGGCAGGATTTCAAGGTTCTCCGGTGTAAAGCTGCAGGAGGACTGATCGGGAAGGCCGGAACAGGACATCGTGATGAACATCGGGGCCGTGAGCGCGGCGCTGTTCACTGGAGTTACTGAGGCCGTAGCTGTTCCTGATTGACCGGCGGTGAGAGTCAGCGTTGCAGGCGCCGCAGCGACCGTGAAGTTGGGAGTGCTGCTGACCTGGGCCTGCACTTCGGCCACTGGGGAAACCGATGGCTTATGAGTGGCGTCGCCCGAATATGTCGCCAGCAGAGAATGGTTGCCGGGAAGCAGGTCAACCGCAATGCTGGCTTGGCCAAGTGCATTCAGAGCCGCGCCGACCAGTGGAATTCCGTGGTCGCTGATGGCGACGCCGCCGGTTGCCGGCAGCCCATCCTCGCCGATGACATTGACCGCAATTGTGGCTCGCGTACGTCCGCTCAGGTCGCGGGTCTGCGCGTTCACCGTGATCTGCGTAGGCACTCCCTGCGTGCTTTCCGAGGCCATTGCCAGCGCGGGCATCGCCAAAGCGATTCCAAGTCCTGCAACCAACTTAAGCCGCAGACCGCGGCAGACGAAACCTCTCACGTGCACCTGCTCCAAATCTCAAGAAAAATCGTAGATCGCCCGGTAGTGGCAGCGTAGAACTCCATTGTATCCGGCTGGGGCGCACCGGGGCCACAAGCGGCACTTTCTTTGGACGTTGCGCATGAGGGAATGGCGCGGTTTTGACGCCGAATGGGCAACCAGGAAACATTCAGGCCGCCGACTCGGTGACCGAGCGGCTGGGGATTCTACAATTAGGCACAATGATCGCTCACCTGCGCGGAAGGCTGATTCACAAGGAGCCCGGCCAGGCCATTGTTGAGGCCGGAGGGGTTGGCTACGACGTCACCATCTCGGTGCCCACCTTCACCACACTTCCCGCGGTAGGACAGGAAGCCTCGCTGCACATTCATACACAGGTCAGCGAAGATCAGATCGCGCTGTTCGGCTTTCTCGATCGCGAGGAAAAACGGCTGTTTGAGCGGCTGATCACGGTGAGCGGCGTGGGGCCGAAGCTGGCAATCAAGATATTGAGCGGGCTCTCGATGGAGCGCACGGTGCAGGCGATTCGCGGGCAGGACCATGCGCAACTGGTGCGGATTCCCGGCGTTGGCAAGAAGCTGGCGGAGCGGCTGGTTGTGGAGCTGAAAGACAAACTGGACGATTTTGCAGCGGCTCCCGTGCAGTCGAATGTGCAAGGGAGGGCGGCAGAGGATGTGCTTTCAGCGCTGGTGAATCTCGGTTATCAACGACTGGCAGCGGAGAAGGCGATTGAGCAGGCGGTGGCAAAGGACGCCGCGCTGGGCGCGGACTTCGATGGACTCTTCCGCGGGGCGCTGAAGCTGATCCGGTGATCGGACGAGGAACACAATGCCAAAATTTGTTCGAGCCATGATCCCAATGCTTTTTTGCGTGAATGCAGCGGCGGAAATCGAGTTCTGCAAGGCGGCTTTTGGTGCGGCGGAACTGTCGCGGAGATCGGCGGAGGATGGGAGCATCACACATGCGACGTTGGGCATTGGCGAGCTTCTGATCATGGTGCACGGAGAGACGGAACACCTGGCTAGCAGAGCGCCGCTACCCGATGGGAGCTCGCCAGTGGTGATCTACCTTTATCTTGAAGATGTCGATGTTGTAGTTGACCGGGCGGTTGCGAACGGGGCGCGAGTTTTGAATCCACCGGAGGATTGTTTCTGGGGGGATCGCATGGCGCGAATTGTGGATCCACAAGGACATGTGTGGAATGTGGCGAGCCGTGTGGATGAGGCACTGTAGCCGGGCTGAAACGCCCATTGAGCAGCCGTGACAGCTTCCGAGTTACACTCCTAATTGCTATGGCAACCAAGCTAAAATCCGCTTCTGGCGCGCTTCCCTATATCCGTCCCGAGGGCATGAAGTTTCTGCGCGGGCTTGAGAAGAACAACGACCGCGCATGGTTCAACGAGCGGAAGGCAGTGTATGAAGCAGAGCTGAAGGAGCCGATGCTGGCCATCGTCCGCAAAATCACCGACGCGATGATGGAATTTGCGCCGAATCATGTAAGGCTCGCGGAGAAGAGCGTGTTCCGCATCTATCGCGACACGCGCTTCAGCAACAACAAGCTGCCCTACAAAACGCACGTGGCAGCATGGTGGTCGCATATGGGCATGGAGAAGACTTCCGGCGCGGGATACTACTTCCAGGTAAGCCCGAAGGGCGTGGTGATTGCCGCCGGCGCTTACATGCCGGAGAAGGAACAACTGGCGGCGATCCGGCATTGGATGCTGGACAATCACGCAGCGTTCAGGAAATTGCTGAGCCGGCCGGCAGTGAAAAAGACCTTCAAGGAGTTTGAAGGGGAGGCGCTGACACGGCCGCCGAAGGGTTTTCCGTGCGAGCATCCGGCAATGGACCTAATCAAATGCAAGCAGTGGGGCCTGAGCACGACGCTGCCGGCCGAGGCGGCGCTGGAGCCGAATTTTGCGCAGACGCTGATCAAGCATTTCAAGCTGCTGGCTCCGATGGTGGACGCGCTGAATGCGCCGATTGCCGCATCGCTTGCGCCCAAAAAGAAGGTCCTTTTCGGGCTGAATTAGGCGTCTATCGCGGCTGCTCTGGACTGCTGTCGTTGAGGCAATGGAGCCGAGTTTGCACCGCCAAAACCGCTTAAACCGGATGAAAACAGGCAAAAACAGAAGAAATCCACATAAAATCCGAGGAATTTTGCCGAAATAGGGCTTTTTCCATTGACTTTGCCACGCCTGAAGTCGCAATGTAACGAACGACAGGGTTCTGTAGAACCCGCATGAATACAGGGGAAACGTGCAAGCGTTGCCTCGGTCGCACTCCCTCCATGCGGTAAGCGCAAGCAACAGAATCCCCAGGCAACACCGGCAGCCCCAAGGGGTCGCTCAGAAGGAGAACATCACATGGCAACTGGACTGACCAAAACCGCATTGACGCGGCAAATGGCCGAGAAGCTCGAACTGACCAACAAGCAAGTCGCAGCTTTCCTTGATCTTCTGGCGGAGACCGCCGTCAAGGAAACCAAGAAGAACGGGGTATTTGTGATCCCCGGTATCGGCCGACTGGTAAAGGCTGACCGCAAGGCGCGCATCGGCCGCAACCCCCAGACCGGCGCCGCCATCAAGATCAAGGCCAAGACCGTTGTGAAGTTCCGCGTGGCCAAGGCCGCCAAGGACGTCATCGCTCCGCCAAAGAAGTAGCATTCCAGACTGCGGGCAACAGGGGAAGGGCCGATGGCTCTTCCCCTTTGTCGTTTGCGGGGCGCGGTGGTTTGGCTGATGAGGATCGCGGCTGGAGAAATACTCAATCCCGATGCCGCATTGCCTCATCAGACGAATTATGGATACGTCGATCTCCACTGCGAATACTTTGCCACCTCAGCAGGCGCCCGCCGGTGTTTCTACTGTTGTGTTTCTGCTGCGCCTTGAAGGGTTGGCGGCGGCAGCGCTGTCAGCGGCGTTCTACGCGCGGACAGGAGCAAGCTGGTGGCTGTTTGCCGCCCTTTGGATTGCACCCGACTTTTCGATGCTTGGCTATCTGGCCGGAGCCGGATGGGGTGCACGCATCTACAACGCCATTCATTCTTATGCGACTCCGGCGACGCTTGCTGTTTCGGCAATCGTGCTGCGAAGCCCCGTACTTATACCGATTGCGTTGATCTGGATCAATCATATTGGCGTTGATCGGCTGATGGGCTATGGGCTAAAGTATTCGACTGGCTTTGGATGGACGCATCTTGGCCGGTTGGGCAAGCGGCGTGAAGAGGCTATTGCGGCAGATTAGTTTCCTTGCTCACGGCGGGCAGGAGCGCGCGGACCACCAGGGACACGCCGAAGGTGATGAGAATCGACCGCATGATCAGGCGGTTGTCGTAGGTCCACGATAGAAAAGCCAGCGTGAAAAAGACTCCAATTGGTGTGAGCTCAGATAACACGGCATGGAGCCAGTGTGGATTGCGGCCAGTTGGAGGCAGCGTGGAGTGGAGACGCGGAATCACGCGCGGCACGGCGCTGAGGTAGTTTTGGTAGTGCTTGCCAAGCTGAACGGCGAGAAAGGCCTCTTCGCCAAAGATGAGGCGCAACAGGAACACGGTGATAAGAATCATTGTGACCAGCGCGCCGGTGGGAAGCATGAGGAAGCTCAGGGCAGCGAACATGCACCAGAGACCGAGATAGAGCGGATTCCGGACGTAGCGATAAGGACCGTCGGCCATCACTGCGCCGGCTTGCATCTCGCCGTGCTGGACTGTGGCGGGCCCGAGCCATGCGGTTCCCCATACGCGCAGCACGGCGCCGATAAAGGCGATGAGCGCGGCAAGAATAATGACGACAGGCGAAGCCACCGAGAAGGTGAGCAGGCTGAGGCGGCTCAGCTGAAGTGGCAGCCACTCCACCATGGCGATGCGCTGGCCAGCGCTCCATGACGCGGTCCACGGTGCCCAGAAGCCCAACACCACAATCGCGAGGTTGATCAGCATTCGAAAACGAAACTCGAGCGCAGTTGCCTTCATGCATCTCTTCCTTCAGCCGGAGTGTAGCATTTGCTTCCAGCCTCGCCGGCTTTCGCGATGCGGACCTATTTTGCTGGGTCGACGAGAGCCTGGTCTACAACCGCATGGCTTTTGTATTCGAGGGGATGGTTGTCTGGGCTGGACATGCGCTGAATCATGCTGACAAAGACAATGTCGTTGGTCGGGTCGACCCAGAACCAGGTGCCCGCAGCTCCATCCCAGAAGAATGTCCCCTTGCCATCGGAGAGGTTGGCTTCAGGCGGATCGAAAACGACTGCGCAGTCGTAGCCCCAGCCGAAGCCCGGCCGGATGACCGAAAGGCCAATGCCGAATTCGCCGGTGAGCAGGCTGTCGGGGACGTGGTTCGAGGTCATCAACTTTACCGTGGATGGAGCCAGGACACGTTTGCCGTCCAACTCGCCATTGTTGGCCAACATCTGGGCAAAGCGATAGTAATCTTCCGCGGTTGAAACCAGACCACCGCCGCCCGATGCCATGGACGGCGGCACTGCGTAGTCGTGCGGCGCAGAAGTTGGCGGAGGTCCGAGGACCAGCTCACCCTGTGGGCCGCCGTGATAGTTGGTGGCGAAGCGCTTCAGCTTCTCTTCTGGAACGAAGAAGGCGGCGTCTCTCATGCCGAGCGGCGTGAAGATGTGGTCATGCATGAAGTCGGGCAGAGACTGGCCGGAAAGCTTCTCAACGATATAGCCCTGGATATCCATCGATGAGCTGTAAAGCCATCCCTTGCCGGGCTGATAGAGCAGCGGAATCTTCGCCAGCTTGTCGATCATCTCCTGAAGGTTTTTGGATTGCATGACACCCAGGTCGTGATACATGGCGTCTGCCGGCGTTTTACCACCACCGTAGCTGAAGCCCGCAGTGTGAGTCATCAGCTCGCGCATGGTGGGCGCATGATCGGGATCGACAAGAATCATTTTGCCGTCTGCATCGACGCCCTTGTAGACCTTCAGGTTCGCGAACTCAGGAATGTATTTGGAGATGGGATCATTAGGGAACCACTTTCCCAGCTCGTAGAGAATCATCATGGCCACGCCGGTGACGGGCTTGGTCATGGAGTAATCGCGGAAGATCGTGTCTTTCGTTAAGGGGACACCGGTGGCGATGTCGCGCTGCCCATAGGTGCGGTACTCCACTACTTTGCCGTGACGCGCGAGGATGGTGACAGCCCCGGCAAGTTGCTTCTGGTCCACTTCTTTCTGTATGAGCGCATGCAGCCGCTCCAACCTCTCTGACGAAAAGCCGACAGATTCGGGCGTGTGGATCGTGAGATCAAGCGCGTGGTGGACTGGATGTTGCGCAGGCAGCGGTTGGATGGAGAGTGCAAGCACCAGGCTCGGCAGGATTGCGCGAGCAATATTGATGGGTCCTTGGGTCGTCATGCGATTGCCTCATTCATTGACGCTTGAAAAGCAGCCGGGATTGCCGCCCCCCTTTATACCAACAAGGGCCAGGGGCGGCAAATGAGTCAGGAAAGCAGCGCCTAATAAATGAGTTTGAGAGAGAACTGGATCTGCCGGGAGTTGCCGGCGGTCTTGCTGATCTCGCCAAAGCCGGAGCCATTGAGAATGTTGGCAGGCAGGCCCATCGTGACGATGTTGAAGAGGTTGAAGAACTCCGCACGGAATTGCAGGCTGACGAGTTCGGCTCCGCTCAGGCGGCGACCGAAGGGCGTGCTCTTGATGAGTGCGAAGTCGTAGTTATAAAACGCGGGGCCTCTGAAGGTATTGCGGCCGAGGGTGCCGAATACGCCCTGATTGGGCCCGGTCCCGCCCGGAACGTGAATGGGGATGGAGAAGTAATCGGCAGCATTGTTGAGCCCCTGTCCAAAGTAATCCTGTCGCGCGGCTCGCGCGGTGGAAAGATGCGGAATGGCGATCTGGTCGGGGCGGTCTGCGCCGTAGGAGCCGGCACCAGTCTGCTGAAGACCGGAGTAGACGGTGAAGGGCAAACCGGAACTGATGCCGGAAATGCTTAGCAGCTCCCATCCGCCAGTGACCTTTCTGTCGATGGGGCGAAGCATCTGCACGCTGTCGAGGTGCAGGTCCTGGGCGACGCTGAGGCCGAAAGAGTTGGTCACATCGAAGGTAGACGGGCCCTTTTCTGGCTGCGTGTCAAAGGGATTTTGCGAAAAGCTCTGCGCTGCAATCACTCCGCTTGTATCGTCGAGAGACTTGCCCCATGTGTAACTTGCTTGAATACCAGGACCGCCGTGAGCCATTGTTCCTGAAAGGGAGGTTTGCAGTGCGTGATAGGTGGAGTGAGCGGTCGCCGTCATGATGTTTTCGACACCGAAGCCGCCGATAACGTTGCCAGCGCTATCGAAGGTTGTATAAGGCGCAAAGGCGGGAGTGGCGCCGGGATAGCCATTAGGAAAGCTGACTCGCGGCAACTTTTCACTCGCAGTTCCTACATAACTAGCGTCGGCAGTGAGATTGCCGAATTTCCGCTCCAGGCCCGCCGTCCAGGTGTAAAGCGTTGCGTTGTCAAAGGAGCGGTCGATGGCGCTGAGATTGAGGTCGCTGACTCCGTTACCGGGAGTGAGGGCGGCCACATCCTGCTCGTAGCGGTTGACGTCCATGACAGTGTTGGGCGCTACGGTGTTGCTGCTTCCTGAGGCGAAGATGTTAGCGCCTTGCGGCGTGTATGTTTCTGGAAGCTCGGCGGGCGTGATCTGGAAACCGTAATGAATGGGAGCGACCGAGGCGGAGAGCAGACGCGGATAGACAGCAAAGGGCGTCGAGCCGGTGAGAAAGTTATCCTGCCAGATATTAGGCGGAATCAAGGTAATGCCGCCGCCGGCATGGGCTGAGAATTTGCTTGTGACTTGCCACGCTGCCTGGATGCGCGGCTCGAATGCGTGCCAATCGGTTTGATAGCCGGGCTGGGGGTTAACGACGAACTCCTGGACGCCGTTCACGGTGACAAAGCCCGAGGTGCGCCGTGCGCGCTCGGTGATGGGCTGATACAGCTCCCAACGCACGCCGTAGCTCAGTGTGAATCGCGGAGTGGCTTTCCAGGTGTCCTCAAAGTATGCAGCGAAGTTATTGCGGCTGATGGCGGCGGGACCGATGTGCGGGCCGTTCGAGAAGTAAGGCGGTGCGACCGCGACGGTGTACTCAAAAGGGCTGCCAGCAAGGAGACTTGAGAGCGTGTCGGGAAATGGATCGCCGGGGTTGAGGTTATGCTTTCCACTCTGCGACGGGACGAAGGTCGCTGTGTATGCGGTCCCGCCGCCGAAATCGTATTCGCCGTTGGGGCTGATGCCGAAATATGTTGTGTCGCGATTGACGCGAACTTCAAAGCCGGTTTTGAATGCGTGGCCAGTCGTGGTGAAGGCTACGTTTTGGCGGCCTTGGAAGAGATTGCCGTAGGCCTGCATCACCGAACCTGCGGCGGCGTTGAACGGCTCGAACAAGTTGTCATTGAACTTGACTGCCGGATCAGTGCGATTGGGGGTGGGAAAGCCCGGCGTAGAGCGCGTGATGCTGATGGAGGATTCAAAGATCAGGCGCGGCGAGGCGGTACGTGTATAAGTGCCGACGACATTGCGTTGCCGGTCAATATAGACGATGCCGAATGAGGGATCGATTGCAGTCTGATCAGGATTTGTGGTGGGTCCTGTGAGGTTGTCGAAATTGAAACGCGCCAAGAACTGATCTTTGGGGGTGAACTTGTGGTCGATGCGCAAAGAGAACTGGTCGGCGTCGGTGGCGACCTTGGATGCAGTTGCGTAGGTGTGGTTTTGGAAGGCTCCGGCGGTATAGTTCGGCAGCGGATAGCGCGCAAGTACGGCAGCGATGCCTGGATCGACGGGGACGGTGAGCGTATCGACTGAGCCGTCGGGGTAGGTGACAGTATCGATTCCTTGACGTTCGGCGGTGGTGGGCACGGCCATCACCTGTGTTGTTCCCAGCACCTGGCGGAAACCCTGGTAC